>ERZ1645192.33-NODE-33-length-76008-cov-13.130515_pt1 | contig 76008 bp, 62 predicted proteins | sample MGYA00575354_ERZ1645192 | MGnify/ENA primary metagenome ERZ1645192 (study PRJEB40844, sample SAMN11349763) | freshwater sediment metagenome | isolation source: river sediment | host: Sediment | place: India: Faizupur Khadar , New Delhi | collected 2017-02-21 ... | reverse complement strand
TCTGCATCATGTTCCAGGGGCTCATGCCGGTGCCGCCGCCGGAGCCGTCGATGGTGAGCAGGTCGAGGTTGGCCTCGGAGGCGAAGCGGATCGCCATGGCCAGTTCCTCCATGCCGTAGGAACCGGTTTTCAGCGAGATGCGCTTGAAACCGAGGCTCCGCAGGTAGTCCACCGTCTTCATGAAGTCCTCGCGCACCAGGTCAACGGTACTCAGGTTGGTGCCGCCCAGCCGGCTGTGGCGGGCAAAGGCCTTGACCGCGCCCTTCTCGAACCCCTTCTGCACCTCCGGCGAGGAGGGATCGGGATCGACGATGTAGCCGCGGTTCTTGAGGAACAGGGCGTAGTCGAGGCTGCTTACCTGGATCTCGCCGCCGATGTCCTTGGCGCCCTGGCCCCATTTCAACTCGACGATGCACCGGTCCCCGTACTTGCCGGCCACGTATTCGGCCACGCCGTTGCGAGTGTCCTCCACGTTCATCTGCACGATGATGGCGCCGAACTCCTCCTGGTAGCGGAAGTAGGTGTCGATGCGGCGGTCCAGCTCGGGCGCCTTGCTGATCCGGCCGTTCTTGATCTCGGACTCCTTGTCCACGCCGACCACGTTCTCACCGACCACGATCGGGATACCCACCAGCGCGCCGCCGATGGCGAACGAATCCCAGTACTTGGCCGCGATGAAGGTCGAGCCCAGGGCGCCGGTCATCATCGGCACGCGGGCCCGGGTCTTGACCGTGTGGCCGAATTCGGTGGTCAGGTCGACGTTGGGGAAGATGCAGTCGTCCGGGTCGGTGGACAGCCCCTGGGCCAGGCCGTGGGCGCCGTAGGCGTAGCCCTGGATGCGCAGCGAGTTGTAGGACACGCCCACGTGGGTGGTGTTGTTGGCGCCGGCGGTGACCACGCCGAAATCACGCGGGTACAGCAATTTGCGGCCAACCAGGCTGGATTTCCAGGTCTCGCACTGGCCCATGCAGTCGGCGCGGCAGAGGGTGCACAGGCTGGACTCGGCGGGGTTGCCGCGGTTGGTGGTGCCGAGGACATCGTTGGATTTGGCGAAACGCATGGTGGACCTCTTCGTATCAAGGGTGAAAGGGTGTCTGCCCGGGTGGTCCGGCAGGAACGGCAGCACAAAAAAAAAGCGCCTGTCTCCCCGAAGGGGAGGCAGACGCCATTGTCATGCTGCGGAAGTCTAGGGTGAAAACCGCGCACGCCGTTGTGCGACAGTCTTCTCTGGGACGGACTATTTAGTGGAACTTGAGAATTCTGTCAACAAAGAAGTGAGGCTTTGCCCGGGTCAGTAGATTTCGTTGGCGAGCAGGATGGCCTCGGCCACCTCGAGCAGGGACTTGCGCGAGTCCATGCTCCGCTTCTGAATCCACCGGTAGGCCTCGTCGCCGCTGATCTTGCTGCGCTCCATGATGATCTCCTTGGCGCGCTCGATCTTTTTGCGCGACTTGAGTTCCTCCTGGATGATCCTGGTCTTGATGATCAGCTCGGTGTTGATGATGGCCACCGCCGCCTGGTTGGCCACCGCGGTGAGCAGGTTGATGTCGGTGCGGGAGAATTCGTGGGGCGCGGAGGTGAAGCAGTTGAGCGCGCCGATGACCCGCTCGCCCTTGCCCTGCAGGGGCACGCCGATCATGGACACCAGCCCCAGCTTGCGCGCCATTTCCTTTTCCTTGAAGATCTCGCACTGGAGCACGTCGGCGATGACCAGCGGCGCCTGGGTGGAGATCACGTGGCCGACCACGCCCTCGTTCAGGTCGAGCGAGCGGTTGAGCACGTATTCGGGCTCGATGGCCTGGGTGGCCTTGAGTCGCACCTTGGGCGGGCTGACGGTCTCGTCGACCAGCCACAGGGAGCAGATGTCCACGCCCGTGACCTTGGCCACCACCATGACGATGAGCTTGAACACGTCATCGAGGAACAGGTCCGAGGTCAGGGCCTGGCTGATGTCCATCAGCGCCTTGATGTACTGGTCGTGGCTCTGCGGCTGCTGGTGCATGGGCTGGCGCGGGTTCAGACGGTGGCCGGACGGCTGGACTGCAGGTGGTGCAACCCCTTGCGGGTGATCAGGGCCAGGTGGCTGTCCACGCTGCTTTCGATCACGCCCATGTCGGTCATCACCTTGAGCAGCAGCTGCGTTTCCGGCAGGCTCAGCTGCAGCCGGAGGGCGATGTCGTCGGCGCGCACCGCCTGCGGGCTGGGGTTTTTGAGATTCTCCCGGAGGATGTGCAGGACCTGGAGTTTGCGGATGTCCGTGCGCATGGGGCGCTCCATCGTCTGGCTGGGGTTGGTCGGATCGGTTTGGGCGAGCGCGATACTATACCGGTTGCAACCGGTGGCGGGCAAGCACAATGCATTCAGCATGAATGATCCTGTGGATAAATTATTTTGAATAAAGTTTGTCCGGACAGGTTCAGCCGGGTCGGACGATCGACGCCCGTTTGCCGAGCTGTCTCCAGTTGTTCAATATATTTTTTTATATCAATTTGTTACCTTATTTTTCGCGACTGAAGATTTCTGCACGTTGCGGTTGTGAAACGCCCTGCATCCTATTATAAGGGGGACCGTGGTGGTTCTCCAAAAATGAAGGAGGACTTAATTTTTGCAGGCAGGCCGTTCCATCGCACACAGGAGGCGAATCAATGTCAGTCATTACAAACGTCATCGACAAGGTGAAGCAGCTCGACCCGGGCGAGCACGAGTTCCATCAGGCCGTGACCGAGGTCATGGAAACCCTGGAGCCGACCGTCGAACGCCATCCGGAGTTCGTCCGGGCCAACATCTACGAGCGGGTGGTGGAGCCCGAGCGCACGGTCATCTTCCGCGTGCCGTGGATGGACGACAAGCACCAGGTGCATGTCAACCGCGGCTTCCGGGTCCAGTTCAACAACGCCATCGGTCCGTTCAAGGGCGGCATCCGCTTCCACCCGTCGGTGAACCTGTCCATCATCAAGTTCCTCGGCTTCGAGCAGATCTTCAAGAACGCCCTCACCACCCTGCCCATGGGCGGCGGCAAGGGCGGCTCGGACTTCGACCCCAAGGGCAAGTCGGACAGTGAGATCATGCGCTTCTGCCAGGCCTTCATGCGCGAGATGTATCGCCACATCGGCCCGGAGACGGACGTGCCCGCCGGTGACATCGGCGTCGGCGGCCGCGAGGTCGGCTACATGTTCGGCTACTACAAGAAGATCCGCAACGAGCACACCGGCGTGCTCACCGGCAAGGGGCTGGAGTACGGCGGCAGCCTGATCCGGCCGGAGTCCACCGGTTACGGCGCGGTCTATTTCGCCGCCGAGATGCTGGCCACCCGCGGCCTCGACCTGAAGGGCAAGGTGGTGGCGGTGAGCGGCGCCGGCAACGTGGCCCAGTACGCCATCGAGAAGATCAACCAGATGGGTGGCCGGGTCATTTCCATCTGCGACTCGAATGCCACGGTCATCGACGAGTACGGCATCAACCCGGAACGGCTGCAGTACCTGATGGAGCTGAAGAACGTCCGCCGCGGCCGGGTGAGCGAGTACGCCAGCACCTACAACACCCCCTGCTACGAGGGCAAGAACGTCTGGGACGTGCTCCGCGAGCAGGGCATCAAGGTGGACATCGCCATGCCCTGCGCCACCCAGAACGAACTGAACGGCCCGCACGCCCAGGCCCTGGCGGACAACGGCTGCCTCTGCGTGGCCGAGGGCGCCAACATGCCCTCCACCCCGGACGCGGTGCGGGTGTTCCAGGAGCACAACCTGCTCTACGGCCCGGGCAAGGCGGCCAACGCCGGCGGCGTGTCCACCTCCGGCCTGGAGATGAGCCAGAACAGCCTCAAGCTCTCCTGGACCCGCGAGGAGGTGGACAACCGGCTGCTGCTCATCATGAAGAGCATCCACAAGTCCTGCCTGGACGCGGCCGAGGCCTACGGACGGCCGGGCGACTACGTGATGGGCGCGAACATCGCCGGCTTCACCAAGGTGGCCAAGGCCATGCTCGCCTACGGCGTGGTCTGAGCGCGGTTTGACGGGCGGGGCCTTGGCCCCGTCCGGAGACGCAGGGCCGGGATTCCGGCGGCCGGTGGGCGGGAGGTTTGCCGCGCACCGCTGCCGGAGACCGGCCCTTTTTTTGTCCGGCCGCGGCCGGGGTTCAGCCGGCCGTGACCGTCCCGGGGGCGGGTGCGGCCCCGCGCAGCACCGCCACCACCTGCTGGCTGGTGACATCGGCATGGAGGATAAGGCCGGCGGCGCGGGTGTCCACCACCCGCACCACCGTGGCCAGCGCGGCGTGTTCCGGGCAGAGCGCGGCCAGCCGGTTGGGCCGGTCGAGGAACCACTGGCGGTCGAACAGCACCTCCGGCTGCTCCGGGTAGATGGCCAGGTAAAAGATCCGCGTCTCGATCAGGTCGTGGAAGAAATGCGAGCCGAAGGAGAGGTCCGGGATGAGGCTGCCGTCCCGGTAGCTGATCTCCGCCAGGGCGCTGATGTGGTTGATCTCGGCGAAGTGGACCGGCACGCCCATGGCCGGGGTGCCCGTGCCCCAGCGGCCCGGGCCGAGCAGCAGGGTCGGGTTCTGTTGCTGGTCGACCACGCTCCGGTTGAGCTGACCAATGAGCCGGGCGACCGTGTATTTTTCCGACAGGCTCAGGCGGCAGTAGGGTTCCGGGTCGACAAGGATCACCTGGGCAATGGGCAGGGCGACATTGCCGCCCATGAACCCGCCTTCCAGGCGCAGGACTGTTTCCCCATCGCCGATCGCCCGCGGCCGGGGCGAGCGGCCGCCCAGGCCGATGGTCTGGAACGGCCGGCACTGCAGCAGGTTCACCTGGATCTCTCCGGCCTTGTTGAAATTCACCGTGAACTCCACGTCCACCGGGTGGTCGTAGACCGCGTTCAGCCGGCGCAGCAGGCCGCGCATGATGTCGATGAAGGGCGAGTCGGTGAGAAACGGGTCGAAGGTCAGCACCCGCTCCTCCCGCGGCGGCAAGCCCATGGCCCGCAGCGCCTCCATGGCCTCGGTGTCGCGGATGGTCAGCCGGTCGAGGCGGGCCGGCGGGATCCTCGCCTGCAGGGTCGCAAACGGCACGCTGGCCAGGCTGTTCTCCTCCAGCTTGAGCACGTCCACCGAGTGCTGCGAGAACCGGCGGAGATCGGCCATGCCGGCCAGCGGCTTGACCAGCGGGTCGTCCAGGGCGATGATGCGCGGGTAGTCGTTGCCCACCCGGTCCACCGCCCGGGTGCCGAGCCCGTACACCAGCCGGACCATGCCCGCCTTCGGGTCCATGCCCTTTTTCCACACGAACGGGTTGTGCGACAGGCCCACGCCGGCCATCTCCGGGTAGAAGCAGTCGGTGTGATAGGCGCCGGACACGCGCTGCACCAACAGCGCCATCTGCTCGTCCATCCGGTCCAGGCCGCGCTGGAACCGGTAGGCGAGGGCGTCCTCGTTCATGGTGCTGGCGAAGATCCGCCGCACCGCGTGCTCGAAGGCCTCGTAGCGCGCCTCCGGCGAGCCCTGGTTGACGCAGAAGAAGCTGTCGTACTTGCCGGCGAAGGCGCTGCCGAAGGCGTCCTCCAACAGGCTCGACGAGCGGACGATGATCGGCGACTGGCCGAAGTACTCGAGCATCAGCTGGAACTGCTCGGTGATCTCCTCGGGAAAGACGCCGGTGAGCAGCCGCTCGCGCAGCTCCGCGGCCCGGGCGAAGTAGCCCTCCGGGGTCTTGTGGGCCATGAACAGCTTCCACCAGCCGTTCTGGACGATGTAGGAATAGAACACGTCCGAGCCGATGTAGAACGAGTCGTGGTGTTCGAGCACCTCGTGCCAGCGCCGTGCCGGGTCGTTGACCAGGATCTTGCGGGCGAGCAGCATGCCCAGCGACTTGCCGCCGATGAAGCCCGAGCCGATGAGCCGTTCCTTGATGCGCAGCAGATCGCCGAGCGTCAGGTGCTCGCGGATGAGGGCGATGAGCTGCCGGTTGCGGGTGAGCAGCAGGCGGCTCAGCTGCTCGACCATGTCCTGCTTTTCCTCGACCATGTCCACCGATTCGTGCAGGGAGCGGGCGCGGAGGAAGAGGTGGTCCCAGTAGTCCAGGTGCCGCTGACGCTCCGTGCCGCGGCGGCGGGAGAGGTGGGTGAACAGCTCGGTGGCGTCGACGCTGTTGATCACCGGCTCGAGCACGCCCCTGCGCTTGAGGTGAGGGAAAAACATGGTCGGCGAGTAGCGGTGCTGCACCTTGACCGGGTGGACGCACACCTGGCCCTGGTAGTTGTAGACGTCGATGAGCACCTGGGTGGTCTCGCGGATGCGGGCCACCGCCTTGTAGGAGTGGCGGTTGCGGAGCAGGGCGAAGTAGGCGACGGTGTTCAGCTCGAACAGGTAGGGGCAGGTGATGAAGAAGAAGTCGCCGATCATCAGGTCCGTGGCCCAGACGTGGAGCAGGTCCGAGAGCGAGTCGAACACGTAGAAGATGTCGCGTCCCTCCCGGGTGATGAGGTTGTGCACCTGGGCCGAGAAGGACTCGAACCCCAGGGCCACGTCCAACCGGTGGATCGTGACCAGCTCGCCGCGCTCCTCGACAAGCGGCAGGTGGCGGGCGAAGCGGACGTAGACCACCCGCTCGCCGTTGGCCAGGGCACGGTTGACAAAGGCGGTGACCAGCCGCTGGTAGTCGTCGATGTTGTCCACCTGCCAGACCACGTTGTCGCCGCGGCGGAGGTGATCGATGATCTGGTCGAGACTGTCCCAGCCGGTGCTCACACAGGAAGGAAAGGCCATGGAGGCTCCGTTGGCGGAAGGGATGGACAGCGCGGCCGGCCCGGCGGGTGGTGCCGGGCGCGGGACCGCGGGCCGTTCAGGGCCGGGCTGCGGGGCAGCGGATGCCCTCGTCCGGGGCGGAGAGGAAGGCGGCCAGGGCGCGCAGCAGGGACCAGCCGTCGCGGCTGCCCGCGGTTTCGCGGATCGAGTGCATGGCCAGCTGCGGGATGCCCACGTCCACCGCGGCCACGCCGAGGGCGGCCGCGGTCAGCGGGCCGATGGTGGAGCCGCAGGCCAGGTCGTTGCGCATGACGAACTGCTGGCAGGGCACTCCGGCCGCGCGGCAGAACCCGCGGAACAGGGCCGCGGTGGGGCCGCTGGTGGCGTAGCGCTGGCCGGCGTTCATCTTGATCACCGGCCCGCCGTTCAAGAGCGGCAGGTGTTCGGGATCGTGGCGGGCGGCGAAGTTCGGGTGCACGGCGTGGGCGTTGTCCACGGACACCATCAGGGAGGCGGCGAGCACCTGCCGGCGCAGCACCGGGTCCGGGTAGAGCCGGGTGAGCAGGTCCTGGAGAAAGGTGCCCTGGGCCCCGGCGGCGGACAGGCTGCCCACCTCCTCGTGGTCGTTGAGCACGACCAGGCTGTCCCGCCGCTCCGCGGTCTGCACCAGGGCGCGGAGCAGGGCGTGGCAGGAGACGAGGTTGTCCAGCCGCGGGCCGCTGATGAACTCGCCCCGCAGCCCGATCCGGGCCGGCGGCTGGGGATCATAGAGGAACAGGTCGAAATCGAGGATCTCAGCGCCGGCCGTGTCCGGGTGTTCCGCGGCCAGCTGTTCGCCGAGGATCGCCCGAAAATCCGGGGCATCGCCGTCCGCCTGCATGAACAGGGGGACCAGGGCGGTCTGGCGGTCGATGGCGCGCTTGTCGTTCACCTCCCGGTCCAGGTGGATGGCCAGGCTGGGGATGCAGGCCACCGGCCGGCGGAAGTCGATCAGGCCGGCGGCGAGCGGACCGCCCGCCTGCTGCCAGACGACCCGGCCGGCCAGGCTCAGGTCACGGTCGAACCAGGGGTTGAGCAGGGCGCCGCCGTAGACCTCGACCCCGAGCTGGACGCAGCCGTGGCGCAGCTGCACCGGGTTGGGCTTGACCTTCAGCGCCGGGCTGTCGGTATGCGCCCCGGCCAGGCGCAGCGGCCGGCCCGCAGCGGCCGGACCGGTCAGGGTCCAGGCGATCAGGCTGGCGTCGTCGCGCAGCAGGTAGTAGGAACCGGCGGCCAGCTCACCCCAGTGGTCGGTCTCGGACAGCCGGGTGAAGCCGTGGGCAGCGATCAGGGCCGCGCCGCTGGCGGCCGCGTGGCAGGCCGTGGGCGAACGGCTGATAAAGGCGAAGAGATCGTCGAGATAGTCCTGCTCGGCAAACATGGCAACTCCGGGTGGTGAAGGCGGGGACAGGGATCAGGCGATGACGGCGAGCGGTGTCCGGCGGCGGCTGTTTTCGGCTCCATCGCTTGCGGCGGGTGGTCCGCTGGTGGCGGCCTCCGGGCTGCCGGCCGCTCCGGGTCGGGACTCGGCCGCACGCAATTGCGCAAGCGCCCGGGCTTCACCGGCCGCGGCCGCGGCAGCGATGCTGCGGTCCGCGGGCGAGGGCTCAGCCGGCGCCAGCGCGGCCCGGCGGACGGTGCGCATCTTCTCCAGGCTGGCCTCCGGGGTGGGCTCCGCACCCACATCGATGGGTACCTCGCCGCCCACGGCGTAGCGTCGCCCGTCCGGCCCCTGCGCGAAGGTGTAGCTGGCGCCGCCGCGAGCGTGGCGGCCGGCCACGGCCAGGTGGGCCTGTTCGTGGGCCTTGACCTCCCGGTCGCGCTGCTGCAACTCCCGGACCTGCTGCCCCTCGGCGGGCGTCAGCGCCCGGGTCCCGGTTGGCAGAGCGCGGCTGGCCGCGTCCGGCTCGGACGCTGCGCTCCCGTCGGGCTGGCGGCGGGAGCGTGCCAGGCCCTCGGCCGACAGGGAAACGCGGTCGCCGCGGTCCCGGGCGGAGGTCGATGCGCCGCCGGCGCCGGCCGGCCGGTCCGGTGGAGGGGCAGGGGGCGTGCGCACCCCGCGGTGTTCAGCGGCGCTGGTCGTGTCAACGGTGGCGTTGTGGACGGCGGCGGTGGAAATCATCGGTGTCGGGGCTGAAGGTTGCGCGTTGATGCATTATAGTGGCAAGGCGGAGCTGGAAACAAGGCGAAATTCCGCCCGCCGGCGCCCGTCGCCGGCAACCCGGGCGGGGAGGCGGATTGGCGCCGCCTTGCCCCGGCCATGTCCGGACAGGGAATCAGTCAGAAAATCAGGTGCGAGGAGCAGCCATGTTCAACCCGGAAAAACTGTTGGGCAAGATTGTCGGCGAGGTGGTGAGTACGAACGGCTCGTGGGGAAAGAAGGGCAAGAAGAAAGGATCGGGTTCGCTGCTCGGTGGTCTGGCCTCGGGCGGCGGCCTGATGACCCTGATCGGTCTGGGCGTGGGCGCCTACGAGATCCTCAAGCAGCAGGGCCAGCAGGCCCAGGCCGGGGGGATGCCGCCGCCTGCCCCGCCCGGCGCGGGCACAACGGGTGGTCCGCCCCCGCCGCCGCCCCCTGCCGCGGCTGCGCCGCCTCCGCCGCCGACCACAGGCAGTGTCCCGGTCAGCCCGCCGGTTGCCCCCGCCGCCGGGCCGGCCGCCGCACCGGTGGCCGCGGTCCCTCCCGGCGCGGACAGCGCCGAGCTGGCGGTGCGCATGCTCCAGGCCATGGTGGCCGCGGCCCACGCCGACGGGGTCATGGACGAGGCCGAGGAACGGGCCGTGCTCGACCGGCTGCGCGGCGCCGACCTCAGCCAGGAGGAAAAGCTGTTCCTGGTCGACGAGCTGCACCGGCCGAAACCCATCGAGGAACTCGCCGCCGGCATCACCGACCTGGCAGTGGCCCGGACCCTGTACCTCCTGGCCGCGACCGCGGTTGCCATCGACACCGAGGCGGAGCGCGCCTGGTTCGACCGCCTCGCCCGGCAACTGGGCTTAAGCCGCGAGATGCAGGCCTTTCTCGAGGAGCAGGCCGGCTGAGTCCGGTCGGTGGTCCGGTCGCCAGCGGTCGGACCACCGGTTCCCGCTCAGCGCTCGAAGATGTTGGCCAGCCCGCCGAGCACCGAGCCTTCGCCCTTGGCCCCGCCCATGGTCTGCGGTGCAGCCTCCCAGATGCGGCCGGCGAGCCGCGAAAAGGGCAGGGACTGCAGCCAGACGTGACCCGGGCCGCGCAGGTTGGCGAAGAAGAACCCCTCGCCGCCGAAGATCGCGGACTTGACGTTGCCCACGAACTCGATGTCGTAGTGAACCGTGCGGGTCAGGGCTACCAGGCAGCCGGTGTCCACCCGCAGGGTCTCGCCGGCGGCCAGTTCCTTCTCGACGATGGTGCCGCCGGCGTGGACGAACACCAGCCCGTCGCCGTCGAGCTGCTGCATGATGAACCCCTCGCCGCCGAACAGGGCCACGCCGATCTTCTTCTGGAAAGCGATCCCCACCGACACCCCCTTGGCCGCGCAGAGAAAGGCGTCCTTCTGGCAGATGATGCGGCCTTGGTAGCGGCCCAGGTCAAGCGGGATGATCTTGCCCGGGTAGGGCGCGGCAAAGGCCACCCGGCCCTTGGCGGCGCCGGTGTAGGTGAACAGGGTGGTGAACAGCCCCTCGCCGGTGACCAGCCGCTTGCCCGCGCCGATCATCTTGTCGAGAAAGGAGCCGGCGTCCCCGGCCCGGGAGCCGTCGCCGAACACCGTCTGCATGACGATCTGCTCATGCATGTACATCATCGCCCCGGCCTCGGCGATGACGCTCTCCCGCGGGTCGAGTTCGATCTCCACGAACTGCATCTCGTGGCCGAAGATGGTGTAGTCGATCTCGTGCGCCTCCTTGCCCCCGACCGGCGGCGGTGCCTGCGGCTGGGCGCCGGGCTGCAGTTCCGGCACCTGGCCGGCGGGCAGCCAGTCGGCGAAGCCGTCCCGCCAGACCAGGGTGGCCGGGGTGTGGCGGCCGCTGGCGAGATCGTCCTGCAGTTGTTCCAGGGTGAAGGGCCCGAGGGATGCGCCGTCGGCGGCGACGTACCAGTTCGACATGGGAGGATCTCCGGGTGGGAGTGGTTGGGGGACAACGGTGACCGGGCCATGGTAGCGGACCGGCCCGGCCGGGCAAAGGGTTTTCTGGCCGGGCCGCTGATTTCACCGGCCCCCGCCGCCCGGGCCGCTCAGCGGTGGCTGGTCGGATCGAGCACCTTGCAGAAGATGACCTTGCCGTCATTCCGGTCGTAGAAGTCGGCCAGCAGCGCCTCCTGGTGAAAGCCGCAGGCCCGGTAGAAGGCCCGGGTGGGTGCGTACTGGGGCCGGCTCGAGGTGTCGATGTAGACCCGCCGGCCGCCCGTTGCCGCGATCCGCGCCTCGGCCGCGGCCAGCAGCCGGCGGCCGAGCCCGCCGCCCTGCCGGTCCGGACGGACCACGATCCAGTACAGGTCATGGCTGGCCCGGGTGCAGGGGATGGGACCGAAGCAGGCAAAGCCGAGCAACTCGCCCGCCTCCTCGGCCAGCAGGAAATGGTAGCCGCTGGCCGCGCCCCGCGCGAGCCGCTCCTCGGCCAGTTCCGCCGCCACCTCCGCCTCCTCCCGGCTGAAGAAACCGGTGGCCGCGGCCAGGGCGTACAGCCGCGCCGGGTCCTTGGGTGTCAGTTCTTCGCGCAGCTCCAGCATCAGGCTCCGATATCGCTGTCGGCGACGATCCGGCGGACCGCCTCGGTAAAAGGAATGGCGGCCCGCTCCAGGGCGGCGCTGAAGCCGGCGTCCGGCGACAGGCAGGGATTGGCGTTGACCTCCAGGATCCACGGGGCGCCGGCCGCATCGATGCGGAAATCCACCCGGGCATACCCGTTCAGCCGAAAGATCCGCCAGCAGGCGAGCGCCAGCTGCTCGAGCCGGGCCAGCAGCGGCCCGTCCGCCGGCGGGAAGTCGAAGCTGCGCCGGGTGTGACGGCAGGCAAACGATGCCTCCGCCCACTTGGCCTGGTAGTCGAGGATGCGCGGCATGTCCGGCGGGAAGTCGTCGAAGACGATCTCCGCCGGCGGCAGCAGCTCCGGCCCGTGCGGCCCGGCGAGCAGGCCGAGGTTGCACTCGCGGCCCTCGATGTAGTGCTCGGCGAAGCAGGGCCCGCCGAGCCCGCGGGCGCGCTCCGGCAGCAACTCGCCCACCGTCCGGCCGTCGCGGCCGCGAACCAGGCTGTTCGCGTCCAGGCCGATGGAGGCGTGCTCCCACACTGACTTGACGATCCAGTCAGCTGTTCCGGCCGGCAGGTCGTCATCCCCGGGTTCCACCCAGGCGGGCACCGGCAGGCCGGCCGCCTGCAGCCAGCGCTTGGCGAGCAGCTTGTTCGAGGTGAGCAGGAGCGCATCCGCCCGGCAGCCGGTGTAGGGCACGCCCAGGCTCTCCAGGCAGGCCGGGACGAGGTGGATGAGGCGGCCGCTGCCGGCCAGACTCTCGACCAGGTTGCACACCAGTTCGGGTCGCCGCCGCCGCAATTCCGCGGCCAGCGCGGCCAGGTCGAGGTCGCAGGCGAGTTGTTCGACCCGGTGGCCCAGGGTGGTGAGCGCCCCGGCCACGGCCGCAGCCTGGTCGAGCACGTCCCGGCTGTCCGGGCTGTCGGCCGCGCTGACCCGGTCGTGGAGGATGAGCACCTGCATCACTGGTCTCCGGCCAGGCGAATGCGGGCCGAATCGACGATCCGGCGGATGAGCTCGCGGTAGGGGATGGAGCGCAGCCGGCAGATGATCGGCAGGTCCGAGTGGTCCGGATGGATGCCGGCCAGCGGGTTGACCTCGAGGAACAGCGGCCGGCCGTGGGTGTCGCAGCGCAGGTCGACCCGGCCGCCGTCGCGGCAGCCGAGTGCGCGCCAGGCGGCCAGGGCCGTGGCCTCGGCCGCGGCCACCACCGGGTCGTCCTCAGGCCGGAGCAGCCGGTAGCGGACCCGGGTGCGCCAGCCCTCCTTGTTGGCGTAGGAATAGAGGCCCGGCTCGGCCGAGTCCAGCAGCTGCACCTCGATGGTGCCGAGCACCTCGGCGCGGGCGCCGGTGCCGACAATGCCGGTGGTGAACTCGCGGCCCGGCAGGTAGGGCTCTATGAGCACCGGCTGGCAATAGCGGGCCAGGAGCTGCGCGCAGGCCGGGGCCAGCGCCTCCCGGTCGCGGACAATGGAGGCCGGGGTGATGCCCTTGCCCGTGCCCTCGGCTACCGGCTTGATGAACCAGGGCGGGGCGAAGGGGACCGCGGCCGCGTCCTCCGGCCGCTCGGCCACGAGGAAGTCCGCGGTGGCCACGCCGGCGTCGCGCACCACCCGCTTGGTCAGCCCCTTGTGCAGGGTCAGGCTGAGCACGAGCGGGTCGGAGAAGGTGTAGGGGACCCGGTACAGGTCGAGCAGGGCCGGCACCTGGGCCTCGCGGCCGATGCCGTGCATCCCCTCGGCGATGTTGAACACCAGGTCCCAGCGGCGGCCGGCGACCAGGGCCGCGGCCAGTTGGCGGCCGTGGCCGATGCGCTCGGGCTGGTGGCCGAGTTCGGCCAGGGTCGCCTCGATGGCCTCGATGGTCGCCTCCTGGTCGAACTCGGCGGTCTCCTCCTCGGAATAGCCCTCGGCCAGGTAGGCGGAACGCAGGTCATAGGTCAGGCCGATGGTCAGGGACATGGGCATTCCCCGGGTGACGCGGACGGGATCGGCTGCGGGCGCTCCGCACCGCCGGGCTCGGGGTAGCGGAACAGTCGCCCCTCGTAGTTGCGCAGCACGAGGCCGTCCGCGTCGCGGGCGACCACCGCCTCGGGCAAGAGCGGGATCTTGCCGCCGCCCCCGGGCGCGTCGATGACAAAGGTGGGCACGGCATAACCGCTGGTGTGGCCGCGCAGCCCGCGGAGGATCTCCAGCCCCCGGTCCACCGGGGTGCGGAAATGGGCCGAGCCCGGGATCGGGTCGCACTGGTAGAGGTAGTAGGGGCGGACCCGCATCCTGAGCAGGCCGTGCATCAGCCGCCGCATGGTTTCGACCTCGTCGTTGATGCCGGCGAGCAGCACGGTCTGCGAGCCCAGCGGGATGCCGCCGTCGGCGAGCAGGGTGCAGGCGCGGTGGGTTTCCGGGGTGCATTCGTCCGGGTGGGTGAAGTGCAGGCTCATCATCAGCGGATGGTGGCGGCGCAACATGCGCACCAGCGTGGGCGTGACCCGCTGGGGCAGCACCGCCGGCACCTTGGTGCCGATGCGGATGATCTCCACGTGGGGGATCATTCGCAGCCGGGAGAGCACCCGGTCGAGCTGGTCGTCCGCGAGCAGCAGCGGGTCGCCGCCGGACAGGAGCACGTCGCGGATGGCCGGCCGGGCGGCGATGTAGGCGAGCGCCTGTTCCAGCCGCTCCCCGGCCGGGCGCAGGGCATCGTGGCCCACCAGACGCGAGCGGGTGCAGTAACGGCAGTAGGTCGAGCAGCGGTCGGCAAGCAGCAGCAGCACCCGGTCGGGGTAGCGGTGGACCAGGCCCGGCACCGGGCTCATGGCGCCCTCGTCGAGCGGGTCGTCGGCTTCGCCGGGCGAACGCAGGGTCTCGCACACCGTGGGCACCACCGAGCGGCGCAGCGGCTGGGCCGGGTTGTCCGGGTCGAGCAGGCTCAGGTAGTAGGGGGTGATGGCCAGCGGCAGGCCGCTGCCCGTACCCGCTGCCTTTTCCTCGTCGGAAAGGTTGAGCATGGTGGCCAGCCGGTCGAGGCTGCGGACCCGGTTGGCCAGCTGCCAGTGCCAGTCGTTCCAGAGCCGGGCGGTGATGTCGGGGAAGTGTTTTTTTCGGAAGCTTTGCGTGGCCCGGGCGCGGAGTCTGGCCTGGGGCGAGGGCAGGCGGACCACGGACGCGGTCGCGCCGGAGGGGCGCCGGCACCGGGAGGTGCGGGCGTGACCGGGGTCGGGGGGCTCGTCGTCCCCCTCATCGAAGGCCGGGGCCGGAACGATGTCCAGCTGGTCGGACGGCATGGTGCTGCTCTGCATGGTGGTTCCTTGCGGGTGGGAGAGGCCGGGCGCGCAACGCCCGGAGCCCGGCGACCGGACAGCCCGGCCACCGACGAATTCAGTGGCGCGAATATAGGGCTTTTGCGCTGAAACGCAATGGAAAAGAAGGCCCGTTCGACAATTATAAAATATATTTATTACAATAAGTTAACATTTTTTCCGGGCAATCTGCCGGTCCGCGGCGGCGGTGGTGCCGACGGGGCAGGCCCGGAAAGGGTTTGCGTGTCCTTGGTTACTGTCAGGCCGGGTCGCGGCGCCGCCGGAAAGCGGTACCCGAAGGGGCGTCCGAGGCCCTGCTCCGGCCGGAAAAAGAGACGGGCAAGGCCGAAGGGTGGGACTTTTTCCCGCCGGTACGGTATAGAAACGGGTTGTCGCGCCGCGCGTCGGGCCCGGCGCGGGCCGGAAGGAGTCCGGTCGCCCGGCAGGGACGACGCCGATCAGCAAAGGAGAGGGCATGACCGAGATCACCCGCTACGTCAAGGGGCAGGACCCGGACCGGGACGCCTGGCTGACCAATTTCTTCACCGAGAACCACCTCGCCTACGAGACCTTTCCGGACGCGGTGGCCTCGCCCGAGCAGCTCAAGTTCATCGTCCACCTCGAGGAGGGCGAGATCTATTACCCCTGCTCGGACGAACTGTTCGCGGCCATCATCGAGAAGCGCGCCGACACCATCCTCACCTCGGCCTACATCGGCATCTGGACCCGGCTGGAGCGGCTGGTCAGCGAGGTGGTCACGGACCCGTACAAGAAGCGCTACCTGCTCAGCCTCTTGACCATCAAGTACAACCACGAGACCTCGCACAAGGTGCAGCTGCCCGGCCGCATCGAGAAGCGGCTGCTCGGCATCTTCACCACCATCAGCGAGATCGACCGGCCGCTGGCCGCCGAGCGGGAGCAGGAGAACCGGCGGGTGGCCGCCTTCCTCAAGTCCGCGGACTTCGAGCGCTGCTTCAACTCGCCCGAAGGGCTGGAGATCACCGCCGACACCACCCTCACCGACATCGACCTGCAGCTTCACCTGCTGCGGTTGAAGCGGCTGTTGCTGCTCAGTTCCCTGCGGCCCATCTGGCGCCAGGACGAGCCGCCGGACCTGGCCACCATCTGCCAGGTGATGAACGCGCCCCTGGACACGCCCGAGTGGAGTTGGATCTGCAACTGGCTGCACGACGTCATCGCCGGCCGGCGCCGGCCCTGCATCCTCTGGGTGGGCGGCCGCTCGGGCGAGATCGTCTTCGACCTGGCGATCCTCGGCATCTTCATGAAGATCGGCATCAAGGTGATCCTCGCGGTCAAGCAGAACTTCTACTACCACCGGGTCTCCTTCGTCGACCTGCTCGAGGATCCGACCCTGGACGAACTGCTCGAGGACGCGGACCTGATCGGCGACCCGAAGATCAGCAAGAACCAGCTGCTCGCCCACCTGGACAAGGACAACCGGCTGCTCGTCATCAGCGACGGCACGCGCGAGCCGTTCAACCCGCTGCTCACCTCGGTCACCTACGCCCGCGCCTTCAAGGAGGCGGACCTGGTGGTCTACCGCAACCCCGGCGGCCGCGAGAACATCAACAACCACTTCCAGTTCACCCGCGACATCGTCTCAATCATCCCGGCCGACGACGGCGAACTGGACATCCTGCTCAAGACGCACCACCCGCGCGCCGTCCGCTTCTCGCGGGCCGAGTTGCGGCGCAAGGCCGAGCAGCTCATCGACATGGTCGAGCGGGAGAAGGCCGCGGGCAAGACCATCATGTTCTACTCGGCCATCGTCGGCTCCATCCCCGGCCAGCTGAAGACCGCCAAGGAGGTGCTCAACGTCTTTGTCGAGCACCTGCGCGACTCGCTCCACGACGTGGTCATCATCAACCCGGGCGAGCACTTCGTCGAGGGCATGGACGCGGACGACATCATGTACATGTGGGAGATCTTCCAGCGCTCCGGCAACATCGACATCTGGCGTTTCCAGACCGTGGACGACATCGTCAAGTCCTTCGAGCTGATGGGCAAGAAGGTGCCGCCCGAGTGGACCGGCAAGGACGCCACCTACTCCACCGGCTGCACCAAGGAGATGGAGATCGCCATGCAGATCCAGAAGCAGTACCCGGAGATGCAGCTCATCGGCCCGCCCTACGAGAAGTTCCAGCGCCGCAGGGAGTACGGCGTGGGCAAACTCTACGACCGCACCCTGGCCGGCAGCGAGTGAGACGTGCCGGGACGGGGTTTTTCACCGTCTTTTACCGAACAGGAACACGTGATGTCTAACGGACAGCCCGTCAGTTTTCTCGACGCCACCTACCGCAGGATCTATCCCCAGGACTTTGACTTTCGCCGCCAGGCCGAGGAGCGGCTCAACCAGCTGACCATGCCCCACTGGGCCCTGGGTGACCTGATGGACCTGGCCATCGACCTGGCCGGCATGACCCGCTCCATGCACCCGCCGGTGGCCCGCAAGTGCGTGGTGGTCATGGCCGGCGACCACGGGGTCACGGCCGAGGGGGTGAGCCGCTACCCGGCCGAGGTGACCACCCAGATGGTGCACAACATCGTCCGCGGCGGCGCCGGCATCAACGCCCTGGCCCTCCAGGCCGGGGCCGAAGTGCGGGTGGTGGACATGGGCGCCGTGGACGATTTCGTTGACCTGGTCCGCGCCGGCCAGGTGATCGCCAAGAAGATCGGCCGGGGCACGGCCAACATGGTCTACGGGCCGGCCATGACCCGGACGCACGCGGTCATGGCGGTGGAGGCGGGGATCGAGGTGGCCAACCTGCTTGCCCCGGAGGTGGACGTGTTCGGCACCGGCGAGATGGGCATCGGCAACACCACCCCGAGCACGGCCATCGCCGCGGTGCTCACCGGCCGCCCGGTGGCCGAGGTGACCGGCCGCGGCACCGGCATCGACGATGACCAGCTGCGTCACAAGATCAAGGTGGTCGAGCGGGCCATCGCCCGCAACCGGCCCGACCCCAAGGACGGCCTGGACGTGCTCGCCAAGGTGGGCGGGTTCGAGATCGGCGGCATCGCCGGCCTGATCCTCGGCGCCGCCGCCCACCGCAAGCCGGTGCTGGTGGACGGCTTCATCTCCACCGCCGGGGCGATGATCGCCTGCGTGCTCGAGCCGTTCGTGCGTGACTACATCATCTGCGCCCACCGGTCGGTGGAGCCCGGCCACGGCGCGCTCATCGACAAGCTCGGGCGCAGGCCGCTGCTCGACCTCAACCTGCGGCTCGGCGAGGGCACCGGTGCGGCCCTGGCCATGAACGTGGTCGAGGCGGCGGTGCACGTGCTCACCGAGGTGGCCACCTTTGCCGAGGCCGGGGTGAGCGGCGCCGACTGAGCGGGCGCTTTGTTGACGGGCGCGGTACAAAAAATTGAACTTTTTTCCGGTCGATACTTGACACCGGTCCTACACCGTTGTATCACAATACCCAAGAACCGCTCTCAAGTGGAGGATTCGGTCCTGGCAAGGAGAACGACTATGCGCTATCTGCTTTTCACCCTCTGTCTCACATTCCTCTCAGCCCTTGCCCCGTCCGCCTGGGCCAACAATGCCCAGGCCGCGCTCACCGACGGCGCGGGCGGCCACGAGGTGCCGGGGCACCTGAGTGCCGAGGAAAAACGCTGGTTCAAGACCTTCTACGAAGGCAACCTGCTCGCCGACGGCTGGCACGAGATCACCGCCTACCTGCTCTCCAGGACACCGGAGGAGGAGCGGGCGGCCCAGCGTGTGGCGCTGGACAACCTGGGCCGGAAAATCGTCCTCGAGTGGGCCCGGCCCAACGATGTACGCAAGGTGGACACCGACATGCTCCGCGACTGGGGCGGGGTGCTCAAGAAAACCGCCCGGGAGAACCCGGAGCAGCTGGCCCGGGTGATCGCTGTCATCGATCAGGAGGTCGAGGCCGCGCTCGACTGATCCGGGGTGGTGTTCGCCGCGCCCTCCTCCCCCTGTTTTTTCCCCTCGACCCGACAGAACAACACCCCCCGGTGGAGGAGCACCTCCACCGCCTCGGCCAGCCCCACCTGCCCCGCATCGCTCACCACCTCGCGTCCCGGCCCGCTCCGGCGGACCACCGCATAGCCCCGGGCCAGGGTGGCCAGCGGGCTGACCGCCTGCAGCACCCCGGTCGCCCGGCCGAACCGGCGCGTCCGTTCACGCAGCCCCTCCCGGGCCGCCTGCACCAGCCGAAAACGCAGTTCCTGCACTCGTTGCGCCTGCAGGGCCAACTGGTGCGACGGTTCCCTCCGGGTCAGGCGGCCGGCCAGGGCGTCCAGGCGCTGGTGCCGGGCCGCAAGTCCTCCTTTCAGCGCCACCTCCAGGTTCAGGGCGAGGTGATCGAGGCGCAGCAGCAGCTTGTCCAGCGGGTGGGTCATGGTGTGCAGCCGCTGGCGGGCGAGCGCCAGGCGCTGCTGCTCGCGGTCGATGCGGGCCGCAAGCACCCGCCGCAAGCGCAGGCGGCAGCCGGTGACCGCGGCGCGCAGTCCCTCCCGGTCCGGGGTGAGCAGTTCCGCCGCCGCGCTCGGCGTGGGGGCGCGCAGGTCGGCGGCGAAATCGGCGATGGTGAAGTCGATCTCGTGGCCCACCGCGCTGACCACCGGCAGGGCGGAGGCGCGGATGGCCCGGGCCAGGCCCTCGTCGTTGAAGGCCTGCAGATCCTCGATGGAGCCGCCGCCCCGGCAGAGGACGATCACCTCCGTGGCCACGTTGCGGTTGATGTCGGCGAGCGCCTGGATCATCTCGGCGGCGGCCTGCGGCCCCTGCACGGCCACCGGGCAGACAGCGATGCGCACCTGCGGGCAGCGGCGGCCGGCAATCTTGAGGAAATCGTGCACGGCCGCGCCGTGGGGCGAGGTGACGAGGGTGATGTGGGTGGGGAAGGACGGCGGCGGCCGCTTCAGGTGCTCGTCGAACAGCCCCTCGGCCGCCAGCCGCCGCTTGAGCGCCTCGAAGGCCTGCTGCAGGGCGCCGGCGCCCTGGAAGTCGAGGGTGTCGACGATCAGCTGGTAGTCGCCGCGCGGTTCGTACACCGAGATCCGCCCGCGGCAGACGACCTGCACCCCGTCCCGGGGTACCTCGGCCAGGTAGCGCTGCTGCAGTTTGAACAGCACCGCCTTGATTTGCGCCCCCTGGTCCTTGAGGGTGAAGTAGAGGTGGCCGGAGCGGGGTCGGGCCAGGTTGGAGATCTCGCCGGCCACGCTGACAAAGGGAAAGTTCCGCTCCAGCAGGCCCCGGATGGCGGTGCTCAGTTCGCTGACGGTGAGAATGCGGCGGTCATCCATGGCGGTTCAGGGCGATCCCTGCTGCCGGGAGCAACGAGGCGGGGCAAGGGCTTTTTGCGGACACATCTTTCTTTGGCGGATGCTTTTTTTGTCGGCGCGGGTATAATCTTCCACCTTGCGACCCAGTCGCACCAGTCCGGGGCAGGACCCGGAATCTCATACCAGGACCGGTCGGCCGAGCGCAACCGTATTCGCCCGCGGCCGTCCCGTCACCCGTGACCGTTTTTCAAGGAGATCCAGGAGCCATGGCGGAACCCAGCGCCTTTGACCGGGAAAACAGCAAGCTGCAGCCCCTGGGACCGCCCCCGGGCCTGCTCGATCAGTTCAACCTGCCGCCGGCCTTTGTCGCCTTTGTCCGCCGCAACCGGCGACCGCTGTCCATCGTGGCGGTGTTCGGCCTGGCGCTGGCCCTTGGCATCTCCGGCTACTCCACCTACCGGGACCACCGCGCCGGCAAGGCGGCCACCGCCCTGGACGCGGCCCTGGCCGCGGGCGCCGGCAGCCGCAGCCAGCTCGAACAGGTGGCGAGCGAATTCGCCGCCACCCCCTCCGCCGTGTGGGCGCGCATCGAACTGGCGCGGCTGGACGAGCGGGAGGGCCAGCGAGCCGCGGCCATCGCCAGGTATGAGGCGGTCAACAGCGGCCTGGGCAGCGGTTCGCTCGTCAAACCGCTCGTGCTCATCAAGCTGGCCGGCCTGTTCGAGCAGGACAAACAGTGGGACCGGGCGCTTGCCCTGTACAACGAACTGGCCGCCATCGAGGGCTTCGCCGCCGAGGCCAGCCGCGCCCAGGGCCGGGTCAACGAACAGGCGGGCCGCAAGGCCGAATCCGCGGCGGCCTACGCCAAATTTCTCGAACTCACCGCGCCCGCGGACGGCCAGGCCAAGGCGGACCCGGAGCGGGACATGATCCGCTTCAAACTCAACCAGCTGAAAAAATAATGGACATCATCCAGAGCCCGGCAGAGATGCAGCAATGGGCCGGGGCGCAGGCCCTGGCCAGCCAGAGTATCGCCCTGGTGCCGACCATGGGCTTCTTCCACGAGGGCCACCTGAGCCTGATGCGCATGGCCGCCAAACTCTGCGACCTGGTGGTGGTCAGCCTGTTCGTCAACCCGACCCAGTTCGGGCCCAACGAGGACCTCGACCGCTACCCGCGCGACTTCGAACGGGACATGGAGCTGGTGCGGCGGGAGCGGGTGGCCGTGGTGTTCGCGCCCACCCCGGCGCTCATGTACCCGCCCGGTTTCCAGACCGAGGTGCGGGTGCGCGACCTGGCCACCCACCTGTGCGGCCGCAGCAGGCCGGTCCATTTCGCCGGCGTGGCCACGGTGGTCACCAAGCTGTTCAACATCGTCCAGCCCGACGTGGCGGTGTTCGGCGAGAAGGATTTCCAGCAGCTGGCGATCATCCGCCGCATGGTCGCGGACCTGAACATCCCGGTGCGCATCGTCGGCCACCCCATTGTCCGTGAAGCGGACGGGCTGGCCATGAGTTCCCGCAACGCCAACCTCGACCCGGCCAACCGGGCCGCGGCGCTCAGCCTGTCCACCGGCCTGCAGCTGGCCCGGGAAAAGGCGCGGGCAGGGGTGAGAGAAACCGCCGAGCTGGCCCGGCTGGTGACCGCCCACATCCACGCCCATGCCGGCACCAGGATCGATTACGCCAGCTTCATCGACAGCGAGACCCTGGAGGAGGTGGACCGGGTGGACGAGCGCACCGTGCTCGCCCTGGCGGTCCACATCGACGACCGGGTGCGGCTCATTGACAACGGTTTCGTCCTGCCCCGGCCGACCCTCTGAGGTCGTCCCGGAGTTCCCTGAACAGGCCCGCCGCCGGCACACCGGCTGCGGGCCTGCTGTTCTTCAAGAGAGGTGATATCGTGCCTGGTTTCGAGATTTTCGGGAAAGAGGAAAAAGAGCAGGTGGTCGAGGTGCTGGACAGCGGCGTGCTCTTCCGCTACGAGTTCGCCGCCCAGCGCAACGGCGTGTGGAAGGTGGCCGAGTTCGAGCGCGCCTTTGCCGCCTACACCGGCGCCGCCCACGCCCAGGCGGTCACCTCGGGCACGGCCGCGCTCAAAGTGGCCCTGGCCGCGCTGGGCGTGGGCGCGGGTGACGAGGTGATCACCCAGGGGTTCACCTTTGTCGCCACCTGGGAGGCCATCCTCGACTGCGGCGCCGTGCCGGTGTTCACCGAGGTGGACCTGACCCTGAACATGGACCCGGCCGACCTGGAGCGCAGGATCACCCCGAAAACCCGGGCGATCGTCCCGGTGCACATGATGGGCGCGCCGGCGCGCATCGAGGCGATCAAGGCCATTGCCGACCGGCATGGCATCCCGGTGCTCGAGGACACCGCCCAGGCCGCGGGCGGGCGGCTGCACGGTCGTCATCTCGGCACCTTCGGCGCCGTCGGCACCTTCTCCTTCGACGCGGTCAAGACCATGACCACGGGCGAGGGCGGCATGTGCATCACCGATGACGAAGCGCTCTGGCGGCGCATGTCCGAGTACCACGACCACGGCCACGACCACCGGCCCAACCCCGGCGGCCGGGGCGGCGAGGGGCGGCCGTTCATCGGCTTCAACTACCGCATGATGGAGATCCAGGGCGCCATCGGCCTGGCCCAGCTGGCCAAGCTGGACCGCATCGTCGCCGCCCAGAAGGAGAACAAGCGCTGGTTTGCCGAGGCGGTGCGCGTGCTGCCGGGGGTCTCCTTCCGCGAGATCCTCGACCCGGCAGGCGATTCGGCCACCTTCCTCACCTTCTTCCTGCCCGAGCGCGAGCAGTGTGACCGGGTCAGCCGGGTGCTGCGCGAGCAGGGCGCGCCCGCGGTGCGCTGGAGCGAGAACGGCTGGCACTACTACCCCAACTGGGAGCACCTGCTCGAGGCCAAGACCCCCTGCCACGGCGGCTGGCCGTTCACCGCCCACGGCAAGCGGCGGGTGATCTACGACCCGCAGGCCCTGCCGGCCTCGGCCGCGATCCTCGAGCGGACCCTCACCTACCAGGTGCCGATCCTGCTGGCGGAAGAACAGAAGAGCCGCATCGCCGCGGCCCTGCAGCAGGCGGCCCGGGCCTGAACCGTGCCCCCGGGCCGCCCGTTTGCGCGGCGGCCCGGGTCATACCGCCTCTGTGGCGATTGCCATCCCCGTGTACACGTCGAAGCGCACCGCCTTGCCCCGCAGCACATGGCTCGGGGCAGGGCCGGCCAAGGCCGGTCCCTTGAGCGGCCGCTTGACCACCACCTTGCGCGGCCCGGCCGCGAGCGCGGTCTGCAACAGCCGCGCCGCGTCGCTTTCCCCGTTGCCGGTTCCTTCCAGCAGCTGCAGCAGCTGCAACTCCTGCTTGACCTTGGCCGACTTGGACCGGGGCGGGAACATCGGGTCCAGGTAGATCACCGCCGGTCGTTCCGAAAGCTGTTCCAGGCCATCGGCGAAATCCGCCGCGATCAGCCGGATGCGGGCCGCGATGGCCGCAGTCCGGGGGAGCAGGGCGGCCCGCGCCAGCCCGTCCCGGAGCAGGGCGGCGACCACCGGGTTGCGTTCGCACAGCACCACCCGGAAACCGGCGGCCGCGAGCAGAAAGCCGTCGCGGCCCAGGCCGGCGGTGGCATCGACGACGAGCGGACTCTCGCCCGCCCTGCGCAGGCGGGCCGCCTGCACCACCAGTTCGCGGTGGGGCGACTGCTGGCGTCGGCGGGCCGCGGGCCGATCGAAGTCCACCCGCAGCTCCCCGGTGAGGGCGGGGTCGTTCGGGCGGCGCAGGGCCAGCCCCTGCGGCCCGAGCACGAGCAGCAGCTCGGCCTGATGCGGGTCGTCGATCAGCGGCAGGGCCAGTTCCCGGGACAGGCTGGCGGCGCGGGCAGGATCCCCCATCGGTTCCAGTGCGAGGGCGAGCGGCAGGGTGGCGGACACGGCGGGCGAGTGGGGCGGCTGGAGATTTTGTTGACGATTGCCTTTTGTCGGGGCGCACTGTATCATGCCCCGACACTGCCGTCCAAACCAATGTCTTCCCCCGAACCCTTTGTTGCAGGCCCATCGATGAGCACGAGCCAGCCGAACATAGTGGCGATCATTCCCGCCCGTTACCAGTCCAACCGTTTCGCCGGCAAGCCGCTCGCCCTGATCGGCGGTCGGCCGATGATCCAGCACGTGGTCGAGCGGGCCCAGCAGGTGGAACTGCTCAGCCGGGTGGTGGTGGCCACCGACGACGAGCGCATCGCCCGCACGGTGGAGGGGTTCGGCGGCAGCGTGGTCATGACCCGCAGCGACCATGCCACCGGCACCGACCGACTGGCCGAGGCCGCCCGGCTGATCGGCATCTCCGACCAGGACGTGATCGTCAACATCCAGGGCGACCAGCCGCTCTTTCCGGCGGAGATCGTCGAGCAGGTGGCCCGACCGCTCATCGACGACCCCTCCCTGCCCATGTCGACCCTGATCTACAAGATCGTCCGGCCGGAGGAGATCACCGACCCCAACCACGTGAAGACCGTGTTCGACTGCCACGGCAACGCCCTCTACTTCTCGCGCTCGCCCATCCCCTTTCAGCGCGACCCGGGCGGCGCGGAGCGGCCGACCTACTACAAGCACCTTGGGTTCTACGCCTACCGCAAGGGGTTCCTGGTCACCTTCGTCGGCCTGCCCGAGGGCCAGTGGGAGCGGTTCGAGAAGCTCGAGCAGCTGCGCGCCCTGGAGTTCGGCTACACCATCCGGGTGGTGCTCACCGCGCACGATTCCATCGAGGTGGACACCCCGGGCGACCTGGCACGGGTGGAAGAGATGCTCGCCGCCCGCTGACGACCCGCCGCAGGGGCGCGTCCCCTTTTTTCCTCCCCGTACCAGCGCAGGGCTTCAATGGCCGAACGGCAGCCCCTCAACGAACAGCTCAGCCGCCTGACCGCACCGGGTTTTTCCGTGCTCGACGTGCTCGCCGAGAACAGCCTGGCCGAGAAGATCACCGCCATTGTCCTCGACAGCACCGCCTCCTCCTTTGCCCCGGCCATCGCGGCCCTGTTCGCCGACCTGAAAAAACAGGTGGCTGCCCTGGACACGAGCACCACCCGGGTGGTGGTGTTCGGCGGCGGCACCGGCCTGTCCAACATCGTCGGCGGCGACTCCCGCCGACCGGACTGGGGGCACCGACCGTTCACCGGCCTGAAGGAGGTGTTTCCGCGGGTCCACTCGGTGGTCTGCGTCACCGACGACGGCGGCTCCACCGGCGAGCTGCAGAAAGACCTGCCGCTTATCGCCCTGGGCGACCTCCGCCACGTGCTCATCTCCTCGATCCGTCGCGACAACCTGCTGCGGGAATACGGCCTGGACCCGGACGAGGCCGGCCGCGCGGCCACGGCCCTGCACGCCATCTTCAATTACCGCTTCATCTCCCCGCCGCAGTCCGCGGACCAGCTGCTCGACGACACCAGGGCCCGGCTTGCCGATCTGCCCCGGCCGTTGCTGGCGTTTTTGCGGGAACTCGTCGCCCGGCTGCATGACGACCCGCGGCTCGCGCCCGCCCTGCAGCGGCCGCAGTGCCTGGGCAACCTGCTGCTGGCCAGCGCCATCTACCGGCAGCTCAACGGCTCGCTCGGCGGCGCCGAACTGCTCGCCTCGCACGAGGTGGTGCGCACCGCCACCATCCGCGGCCTGGCCGAGCTGTGCGTCCGCCTCGGCGCGCCGTCGCAGGCGGTCCTGCCCTGCACCACCACCCTGGCGCAGCTGCAGGTGCTCTACAGCAACGGCGTGCTTGTCACCAGCGAGGAAAAGTCCGGCCGGGCCACCCGCGGCTACCCGGTGGACCGGGTGCTGGTCGAGTTCAACCGTGCCCCCTTTCTCCACCCCGAAGTGGTGCAGCTGGTGCGCGAGGCGGACATCCTCCTGTTCGCGCCGGGCAGCCTGTACACCTCGATCATCCCCATCCTCCAGGTGCCCGGCCTGGCCGCGGCGGTGCGCCGCAACCACAGCGCCCTCAAGGTGCTGGTGGCCAACATCTGGGTGCAGACCGGCGAGACCGACGCCACCCGCGACGCCCCGGACCGGAAGTTCTACGTCTCCGACCTGATCCGCGCCTACCACCGCAACATCCCCGGCGGGGTGGACGACCTGTTCTCGCACGTGGTGGCGCTCGACATGAGCGATATCCCCGGCTCGGTGCTGCAGCGCTACGCCCTGGAGAACAAGGAGCCGATCTACATCGACCGCAGCCGGGTGCAGGCGCTCGGTTTCGGCTCGGTCGAGGCGCGCATCTTCTCGGGTGAACAGCTGCGCCTGCGCGGGGTCATCCAGCACGACCCGGATGCCCTGGCCTGGGCGGTGAAGGGGCTCTGGGCCCTGCACCGGGCCGGTTTCCTCGACCAGCCCGAGCGAAAGGAAACCCTGCCCGAACCGGACCGGGAGCCGCTCCCTCACCCCGGCGAGCGGCCGCCGCCCTGCCAGCGCTTCCAGGCGATCCGCGCCCGCCTCCACTACCTGGCCACCGACCGGCTGCCGGCGGACGGCTGCGTCGCCGTGGCCATGATGGAGCCGGAGCGGCGGCGGCTGATCGAGCGGATGATCGAAATCCTCTGGCTGCACCCGGACATCCCGCCGGCGCACCTGGAGTTCGTGCGCGGCGTGACCCTGGTCGAGCCGGCCGCCTGGCGGCGCTGCCAGGAGTGGGACAACATCTTCTCGTTCTACGACCCGGCGGACGGGCACATCAAGATCCGCCAGGACCAGGCGGACAGCCTGGGCCGGTTCGAGATGGTCTTTCTCGTCGCCCTCGGCCAGTCGCTGCTGGGCAACTACGCCGAGGACAAGCAGATGGTCGAACTGCATGCCGGCCGGGACAGTGTCGGCCGGGTGTACCGGCTGCGGGTCAGGGACAGGGAGACCTTGACCAGCTACCTCGACCCCGGGGACATCGACGCCTACCTGCGGCTGTCGCGCATGCACCCGTCGGCGAGCGAGCCGCGGCTCTACACCCGGGTGGTCAACCCGGACGAGGGGTTCACCCCGCCGGGCCTGTTTTTCGGGCTTTTTTACGCCTGGTACCTGGACAACACTTTTGCCCCCAACATAGAATACAAGATGTCCATCATGCGCAACCGGGTCACCGACCTGATCCCCGAACAGGCCCGCATCGTCGGCCGCCGCCGCGACACCATCCGCTTTTTCCGCGAGCGGGTGTTCCGCCAGCGGGTTCCCCCCTTCTCCGAGAAACTGTCATGAACCCTGTGCTGTTGTGGAGTGGCGTCGCCGTGCTGGTGGCAGGGTACATCGCCTTCACCCTGGTGTTGTATGTTGTCCGCCTGCGGCCCCTGTTGCGCGCCCGCCGGGCCGGCGGCCAGCCGCGGCCGGCCGATGCGGCCATCGCAGCCGCGGCCGCCGGCAGCGACGAATCCGGGGGTGAGGCGGCCGAGTCCGGCCTGACCGTGCAGCTGAGCCGGGAGGAGTGGCGCTACACCTTCGACGCCATCACCGACCCGGTGCTCATCCTCGACACCGACATGCGGGTGGTCCGCGCCAACCGGGCCGCCAGCCGGCTGCTCGCCGGCGACCGCAACCCGGTGGAGGGGCGGACCTGCCACCAGCTGTTCGCCGGCGCCGCGGTGCCATGCAGGACCTGTCCCGTCCAGACCGTGCGCCGCGAACGCAAACCCTACAGCCAGGAGATCACCCACCGCTACCTGGGGCGCACCTTCAGCGTGGCCTGCTCGCCGATCGCCGGCAACGACACGGTCATCGGCTACATTCTCTCGGCCAAGGACATCAGCCACCAGCGCAACCTCGAGCGGCGCCTCATCCACGCTCACAAGCTGGAGGCCATCGCCACCCTGGCCGGCGGCATCGCCCACGATTTCAACAACATCCTCGGCGCCATCCTCGGCAACGCCGACCTGCTGCTGTTCCGCCTGCCGCCCAGGGAGCCCGGGGGCAAGCCGCCCATGGGGCCGCCGATCACCTTCGCCGAGGTGGAGGAGCACGTGCAGGCGATCAAGCGGGCCGGCACCCGGGCCAAGGACCTGGTCTCCCAGATCCTGGCCTTCAGCCGCCAGTCCATCGGCCAGCGCCGCAACATCCTCATCACCCCGGTGGTCAAGGAGGCCTGCCGCCTGCTGCGCGCCTCCATTCCCGCGACCATCGACTTCCGCCTGACCCTCGGCAACGACATCGGCATGATCCACGCCGACCCGGCCCAGGTCCAGCAGGTGCTCATGAACCTCTGCACCAACGCGGTCCAGGCCATCGGCGAGAAGGCCGGAGAGATCGAGGTGAGCCTGCGCGAGGTGGAGACCGGGGCGGCGGAAAAGCTGCGCTACCACGACCTGCAGCCGGGCCGCTACGTGGTCCTCAGCGTGCGCGACACCGGCCGGGGCATACCGGAAGAGATGCTCGAACGCATCTTCGACCCGTTCTTCACCACCCGCGAGGTGGGCGAGGGTTCGGGCATGGGCCTGGCCGTGCTGCACGGCATCATCGTTTCCCATGACGGGGTGATCGATGTCAGCTCCGAACCGGGCCGGGGCTCGGTGTTCACCGTGTTCCTGCCGCGGGTGCAGAACCCGGACGGCAACGAGGAGGACCAGATGAGCGCCATGCCGCGCGGCACTGAGACCATCCTCTTTGTCGACGACGAAGAAGACATTGTGCTCATGCGCACCCGGATGTTATCCTACCTCGGCTACCGGGTGCTGCCGGCCACCGGCCCGGAACAGGCTCTCAGCCTGTTCGCCGACAACCGCGGCCGCATCGATCTGCTGATCACCGACCACACCATGCCGCGCATGACCGGCCTGCAGCTGGCCGCGGCGATCAGCGCCGGCCGGCCGGAGCTGCCCATCATCCTCTGCTCGGGCTACAGCGAGGCGGTCAGCCCGGAAGAGGCCGAGCAGGCCGGGGTCCGCCGTTTTCTCGCCAAGCCGGTGGACATGCGCATGCTGGCGATCGCCATCCGCGAACTGCTGCCCGAGCGGAACAGGGGGGAAGATGAAGATACTGGTCATTGACGACGACGAGCAGATGCGGGTGCTGCTCCGCCAGGTGATGGAGTGGGCCGGCCACGAGGTGGTCGAAGCGGCCGACGGCCGCGAGGGGACGCGCCTGCAGCGGCAGCACCGGGCCGACCTGGTGATCACCGACCTGATCATGCCCGAGCAGGAGGGCCTGGAGACCATCACCGCCCTGCGCCGCGACTATCCCGGCCTGAAGATCATCGCCATTTCCGGCGGCGGCCGCATCGGCCCCGAGGCTTACCTGCCGGCCGCGCGCGAGCTGGGCGCGGACCGGGTGTTCAGCAAACCCTTCGATGTCCGGGAACTGGCGGAAACGGTGCGGGAGCTGCTCTGCCATGGCTGACCTGCGCGCCCTGGTGGTGGACAACAGCCCGGTGGTCTGCCAGGTGCTCCGCTACGTGCTCGAGGCGGAGGGCTGGACCGTGGACATCGCCCGCGACGGGCTGGAGGCCCTGGACTGCATTGCCGGTCGGCGGCCGGACCTGATCGTCACCGACCTGATCATGCCCCGCATCGACGGCTCCAAGCTCTGCGCCATCGTCCGCAACACTCCCGATCTCTGTGATATCTTCCTCATCGTTCTCTCCGGCGTGGCCATGGAGGACGATGCCGGCACCCGCGACCTGGGCGCCGACGTGTGCATTGCCAAGGGCACGGCCACGGCCATGCAGGCCCACGTCCGGGCCGCCCTGGAGAAATTTCGCGCCGGCGAGCGCCGCCTGGCCGGGGTCGAGGGCGTGGACGGCCTGTTCCCGCGCGAGGTGATCCGCGAACTGCTGGTGAGCAACCGCCACCGTGACGTGGTCCTGGCGCGGATGACCGAGGGGGTGGTCGAACTGGACCGCGAAGGCCGCGTGGTCATGGCCAACGGGGCTGCCAGCGAGCTGTTCGCCCTGCCCGAGGTGCAGGTGCTCGGCCAGTCCCTGGCCCGGCTGCTGCCGACCGAATGCGGCGCCCGGGTCGAGGCGTGGCTCGCGGCCCTCAAGCAGGGCGCGCCCCTGCAGGTGCTCGAGTTCGACTACGAGGAGCCGATCCTGCTTGTTGACCGCCAGGTGACCGGCACCCTCGTGCCGGTGGCCGAGGAGGCGACCTTTTTCGTCATCGGCATCCTCCAGGACGTGACTCGCCGCAAGGAACTCGAGGCGCATCAGCGGAGACTGGAGCGGGAGCTGCAGCGCATCCAGAAACTGGACGCCATGTCCACCATGGCCTGCGGTATCGCCCACGACTTCAACAACCTGCTGACCGTGATCAGCGGCAACCTGGAGATGGCGCGGTTCGTCTCCCGGGACGCGGAGGTCAACCGGCTGCTGGGCGAGTCGGCCCGGGCCCTGGACCTGACCGTGCAGCTCATCCACAAGTTCACCACCTTCTCGGACAACTACCTGCCGTGCAAGTCCAGCGTCTGCCTGCACGGCCTGGTCGAGGAGGTGCTCGAACGGGAACTGGCCTCCACCCGGGTCAGCCACCGGGTGCGCGGCGGTGACGAGGCCCTGGCCATCGCCCTGGACCCGGCCCTGATCCGCCAGGTGTTCGCCAACCTGGCGCGCAACGCGGCGGACGCCATCAACGGCCCGGGACATATCGAGGTGACCCTCGACCGGGTGAACGGCCGCGCCGAGGCGGCGCGCACCAGCCAGCCGCTGGCGGACGGGGCCTTCGTCCGGGTCGTCTTCCGCGACACCGGCCCGGGCATCGACGCCGAATTGCTCGCCCACGTGTTCGATCCCTACTTTTCCACCAAGCAGAAGGGCGTGCAGAAGGGCATGGGGCTGGGCCTGACCATCGTCCACGCCATCGTCAAGAAGCACGGCGGCCTGGTGTGGATCGACGCCCCGGCCGAGGGCGGTTGCGCCGTGCACCTCTATTTCCCCCTGCAGGACGCGGCCGCGCCGTTGCCGCCGGTCGGGACCGGGGTGCGGGGGAAGCGGGTGCTGGTCATGGACGACGAGGAACTGATGCGGCTGATCAACCGCAAGATGTTCGAGCACTACGGCTGCGAGGTCAGCCTGGCCGAAACCGGCGAGGAGGCGGTGGCCCGCTGCCGCGAACAGGTGCGCGCCGGCGCGCCGTTTGCCCTGGTGCTGCTCGACCTGTTCGTGGACGGCGCCATGGGCGGACTCGACGCGGCCCGGCTGATCCGCGACCTCGACCCGGAGGCGGTGCTTGTCGCCACCAGCGGCGACAACACCAGCGAGGTGCTGCGCGCCCCGGCCGCCCACGGCTTTGCCGCCGCCCTGACCAAGCCCTTTTCCATGGACGCGGTCGAAGACCTGGTCCGCCGCTTTCTCTGAAACCGCGGGCGGATTCGCCCCGGCCGTCCCGCCCGTTGCCAACCGGTCGTCACCATGTATCTGGCCCGAAACCAAGCCGGTCCCCGGCGCTATCACTACGTGCTGCGCGAGTCCTACGCGGATGGCGACCTGTATCGCTCCCGCGACCTGGCCGACCTGGGCCCGGACCCGGGCACCCTGTTCGTCTACACCGGGGAGACTTCCTTCCATGTGGACGAGGCCTTTGTCCGCCGGCTCGGCGAACTGGGGGTCACCGCCTCGTACACGGAACTGGAGGACCTGCTCTTCCCCTTCCTCGACCCTTACCTCAAGGCCCGGCTGCAGCCGTTTCGCGACCGGCACCGCCACCGCGGCTGGCGACCGGCGGACGGGGCGCTCCGCCGGCGCGCGCTCGAGGAGACCCACGCCGTGGACCGGCGCCGGCTCCATTTCCTGCGCCTGGGGCGGACCTCGGCGGAGACGGTGGACAAGACCGCCGCGCTCTACACCGTGCTGCTCGACAAGTCCCGGGACGAGATCGAGCAGCTGATCCACGCCCGCGAGCAGGCCCTGCCGCCGCGCGAGATCCAGCAGTACCTGTTCGCCGCCTTTGACCTGGAGCGGTTCTTCGCCGAGAGCTACGCCCGCTCCATGCCCCAGGCCCTGGACCGCGGGCGACTGGACGAGCTGTTCGTCGAGGAGGTCTGCCGGCTGGCCGCGGACCCGGACTTCTGGCGCGGCTACCCGCGCAGCGGGCGCCTGCCCGAGCCGCTGGTGCGCTACCTGATCCTCTACTTCGACACCACCCCGGACGAGCCGGTGCGCTTCGCCCGCTTCGACCGTTCCTCCCGCGCCCGTCGCTTCCACCGCACCGCCTACGCCGACACCGGCCGGATGTCGCGGCAGCAGGCGGCCCAACTTTTCGGGCTCGATGGCGACCGGCTGGCCAGCTTGAGCCGACGGGAACTCATTCGCCTGTACCGCCGCAAGGCCCACGAACTCCACCCGGACAAGGGCGGCGACACCGACCGGTTCGTCCGCCTCACCGCCGCCTACGAGGAGCTGCTCTCCTCCCTGCCATGAGGGCAGGCGCAGACAACGGCGCCGCCCCGGTCGCCGAGGGCGGGCGGTCGACCCGCGCCCGGGTCCTGCTCGGGCTGGTGCGGCCGGTGTTCCGCCGCCACTGGCTCCGCCTGGTGGTCGGCTTCCTCGCCCTGGTCACGGTGGATTTCCTCCAGCTGATCATCCCCCGCTTCGTCAAGACCGCGGTGGACGGGCTGGGCGCGGGCACGGCCACCCAACCGCTGCTCCTGCGGGTGAGCGGCGCCATCTGCCTGGTGGCCATAATCGTGGCCGTGCTCCGCTTCGTCTGGCGCTACCTGATCATCGGCTTTTCCCGCATCCTTGAGAAGACCCTGCGCGACCGGCTGTTCAACCACGTGCTGCGCATGGACCAGCCCTTCTTCGAGCGCTGGACCACCGGCGACCTGATGGCGCACAGCAGCAACGATCTCGGCGTCATCCAGATGGCCTGCGGCATGGGGTTGGTGGCCGCCATCGACGCGCTGGTGATGTCCACCGCGGCGGTGGGCTTCATGCTGGCGATCAGCGTCAAGCTCACCCTGATCGCGCTCTTGCCCATGCCGCTGCTCATCGTCTGCACCCGGGTGCTGTCCGGCCGCCTGCACCACCGCTTCAACCTGGTGCAGGAGCAGTTCTCCCTGCTCACCGAGTTCGCCCGCGCCACCCTGGTGGCCATCCGCCTGATCAAGGCCTACACCCTGGAGCGGTTCCAGGAGGACCGCTTCCGTGCGCTCGGCGAGCAGTACGTGAAGAGCAACCTGCGGGTGGCCGCGGTGCAGGGGCTGCTCTTTCCCATCTCCACCCTGGTGGGTAATGCCGGCATGCTGCTGCTGCTCTACTACGGCGGCATCGAGGTGATCGAGGGGCGGATCTCCATCGGCGCCTTCGTGGCCTTTGTCAGCTACCTGTACATGCTCATCTGGCCGATGATGGCCATCGGCTGGGTGGCCAACCTGGTGCAGCGCGGCCTCACCAGCCTGGCGCGCATCCACCGGCTGCTGGTCGAAGAGCCCATGGCGGTGCACACCCCGACCCTGGCTCTGCCGCAGACGACCACGGTCTACCGCTGCCGCGACCTGACCTTCACCTACCCGGCGGGCAGCGGGCCGGCGCTGGAGGGGGTGAGCCTGGACATCGAGCCGGGCCTGCTCGGCGTCTCCGGTCGCACCGGCTCGGGCAAGTCGACCCTGTGCAAGCTGCTGCTGCGCCTCTACCCGGTTCCGGACGAGACCCTCTTCTTCCGCGGGGTGGACGTCAACCGCCTGGATCCGGGGGAACTGCGCGCCGCCATCGCCTATGTCGGCCAGGAGCCGGTGCTCTTTGCCGGCACCATCGCCGCCAACATCGCCCTCGGCCGGCCGGACGCCGCCATGGCCGAGATCGAGGCGGCGGCCCGGGCCGCGGCCATCGACGACGAGATTCGGGGCTTCACCGGCGGCTACCAGGCGGTGATCGGCGAGCGCGGCATCAAGCTCTCCGGCGGCCAGCGTCAGCGGCTGGCGCTCGCCCGGGCCCTGCTCTGCGACCGGCCGATGCTGGTCATCGACGACGCCCTCTCGGCCATCGACGTGGCCACCGAGCAGCAGGTGCTCGCCGCCATCCTCGCCGCCATCCGCGGCAAGACCGTGCTCATCGTCAGCCACCGGATCAACGTGCTGCGCCGCTGCGACCGTATCGTTCTTCTCGACGCGGGCCGCATCGTCGCCCGCGGCACGCACCGCGACCTGCTCGTCGATCCCTTCTACCGCGCCATGGCCGACAAGCAGGAGTCCCATGCATAACTTCGGCTACGCGGAAGAGGGGCAGCACGAGCGGGTCGGCGACGCCCGCCTGTGGTGGCGGATCGTCTCCTACTGCTCACAGCACCTGGGCTCGCTCGCCCTGGCCGTGCTCCTCTCCCTGGCGGTCACGGCGGCCACCCTGGCCATGCCGCGGCTCATGCAGATCGGCATCGACCACTCCATCCTGGCCGAGAGTCTCGGACCCGCCGAGCGGGTCGCCGGCCTGGGCCGGGTGGCCCTGCAGTACGGCCTGCTGGTGCTGGCCGTGTTCGTGCTCACCTTCCTGCAGGTGGTGCTGCTCGAGTGGATCGGCCAGCGGGTGATGCACCGGCTGCGCCAGCACCTGTTCACCCACCTGCTCACCCTGGACCTGGCCTTTTTCCAGTCTCAGCCCGCCGGCCGGCTGGTCACCCGGCTGACCAACGACATCCAGAACATGCACGAGATGTTCACCTCGGTGATGGTCTCGCTGTTCAACGACGGCCTCAAGCTGGCGGGCATCTTCTGGTTCCTGGCGATGATGAACTCCCGCCTGGCCCTGGTGATGGCGGTGTTCGTGCCGCTGGCGCTGGTCATCACCCGCATCTTCTCCCGCTTCGCCCGCGAGAAGTTCCGCGAGATCCGGGTGCAGCTGGCGCGGCTCAACAGTTTCCTGGCCGAATCCCTGGCCGGCATGACCGTGATCCAGGTGTTCGGCGGCCAGGAGCGCAGCAGCCGCGAGCACAGCGAACTCACCGGCGAGTACCTGCAGCGCTCGTTCGGCCAGATCCGCGTGTTCGGCGTGTTCATGCCGCTCACCGAGCTGATGAGTTCGGCGGCCATCGCCCTGATCGTCTGGTACGGCGGCGGCGAGGTGGTGCGGAGCAACCTGACCATCGGCGAGCTGGCGGCCTTTCTCTCCTACATGCGGCTCTTTTTCCAGCCGCTGCGCGAGCTGTCGCAGAAGTACTCCATCGTCCAGTCGGCCATGGCCTCGGCCGAGCGCATCTTCCAGACCCTGGACACCGAGCCGCGCATCACCGCGCCGGCGCTGCCCGCCGAGACGGCCCCCCTGGACCGGCCGGCCGGGCAGATCGAGTTCGACCGGGTGGACTTCGCCTACACCCCGGACGAGCCGGTACTCACCGACATCAGCCTCAAGGTGGCGCCCGGGGAGACCGTGGCCCTGGTCGGCTCCACCGGCGCCGGCAAGTCGACCCTGATCTCGCTGCTGGTGCGCTTCCACGACCCGGTGCGCGGCGTGGTGCGCATCGACGGCCGCGACCTGCGCACCCTGCCGCTGGCCGACCTGCGCCACCAGGTGGGGCTGATCATGCAGGACATCTTCATCCTCCCGGACACGGTGCGGGCGAACATCGTCCTCGACCAGGAAGCGGACGAGGGGCGGTTGGCCGAGTTGCTGGCCGCCACCGGCCTGCAGCGCTTTGTCGACCGGCTGCCCCAGGGGCTGGACACCCGCATCGGCGAGGGGGCGCTCAACCTCTCGGTGGGCGAGAAGCAGCTGCTCTCCTTTGCCCGCGCCCTCTACCGCGACCCGGCCATCCTCGTGCTCGACGAGGCCACCGCGGCCATTGACACCGAGTCCGAGAACCTGCTCGAACAGGCCATTGCCATCGGCTTCCACGACCGCACCTCGCTGGTCATCGCCCACCGGCTGTCCACCATCCGCAGGGTGGACCGGATCGTGGTCATGGAAGGGGGCCGGATTGTCGAGGAGGGCACGCACGAGGCGCTCATGGCCCGGGATTCGCGCTACGCCCGGCTGGTGGCCATGGACCTGCGCGGAGGGCGGTGAGCGGCTGAAAACCGCGGCAGGGCGGGGAGAGGCTGCGGCCGGCTGGCGGCCGTGGGGTCACGGACGGGGGCTGTAGGCGGAACTGCTGTAGAAGGGGAGAAAGCGCTCGAGCAGGGTCTGCAGTTCGCCGCTGGCGCGGATGGTTTGCAGGTAGCGGTCGGCCGCCGAACGCATTTTTTCATTGTCCGGGTGCACCGCCCAGGCGAGGTGTTCGCTCGTCAACAGCGTGGTCCCCGGGGTCAGCCCCTGGTCCACGTGCAGTGCGGCATAGTGGAGGCTGGCCGGCAGGTCGTGGACGAGCACGTCCACCGCATTGGCCAGAAGCGCCCGCACCGCTGCCTCGGTCGAGGCGTACCGGTAGGTCTTTCCTTTCCTTTGCAAAGCGCTGACAAAGGCGTCGCCGGCCGTTTCGGCCACCACGCCGACCCGCAGGCCCGGCACCGTGAGCTGTCGACTGCCGCCGGTGCCGAGCTGTTTGTGCCGGTCCAGGCGCACCAGCACGATCAGGCCCGAGCGCAGGTAGGGTGCGGTGGCGGCAAGCTGCTGTTGTTCGATGGCGGCCACGCTCAGCCCGGCCATGGCGATGTCGATCTTTTTGTCCCGGAGGGCCGGGGCCAGGTCGGCTGCGGGCAGCTCGACCAGTTCCAGCCCGCGACCGGTGGCCGCGGCCAGGCCGGCGGCGAACCCGGTTTCCAGGCCGGTGAGGGCGCCGTTTTTCCTGTAGGCCAGCGGCGGCGCGTCGGCGACCACGCCCACGCGCAGCACGGACGGACCGAAGAAACGGTGGGAAAGGGCGGTCGGGGCATAGCGGCCGCAGGCGCACAGGCCGGCGAGCAGGAGAAGCAGGACCAGAACAAACGGCAGACGGTGCATGGGTGTTCCTTGCTGGCCGGCACGGCGATGCCGGCGGGCAGCGGGTTGAAAGGGAGGAAGACGGCGTTCGCGGCGAGCCTGGCCGGCGTCAACGGGCCGGCGTGGTCTTGATCGCCCGGCCGGTGGAGATGAACGAGATGCCCTGCTGCAGCTTGGTGCCGATCATCACCGCCTCGATGATCGGTTCGCTGACCGCGGCCGGGGCCTGCCACTCGATCAGGAACTTGGCGCCGGCGCCCCCCTTGGCCTCGGATTCCGGCACGATGTAGTGGGTCGAGGCGAGCGGCGCCAGGGTGACCGGCGCCTCCAGGTAGCGCTGCAGCAGCCCGCCCTCGGAGTCGTAGTAGTCGACGCTTTTCAGGGTGAACGGCCGTTCCGGGTCGGTGTTGCGCACACTCAGGGTGGCGGTGAGCAGGAAGGGCCGGTCGCGGTAGCGGTCCTCGGCGAAGATGTGCGAGTAGACAGGCACATAGACCGTCTGGCCGAGCCAGCGGCCGAGAACCTCGGCCCCCGCCGGTCGGACCGGGGCGGCGAGCAGCAGCAGGGTGAAGAACAGGGGCAACAGGCGATCAGGGCGCATGGGCTGGAACTCCGGGCTGGGGTGAACGTCGGGCCGCGAGCAGGGCGGCGGCCACCTCCCGGCTCAGACCGTCCACCGCGCGGGCGGCGGCGGCCACGGAGCCGGCGTGATCGGGAACCTCGACAGGCAGGGTCTGCTGAAAGGCGCGTCGGGCGAGCATCCGCCGGTGGAGCGCGTCGCTCACCGTGTACACGGCCTGCAGGGTGAACGAGGCCGCATCGCCGCTGAACCCGGTGACCTCCACCTCCACCTGGTAGCGGGTGACGGCGAAGCGCGGCCCCGGGAACACGGCCACCTGCTCGGTGCCGAGCAGGTCGCGCAGGCCGGCGGCCAGGCTGGCGCCGATCTGTTCGTCGAGGGGCCCGGCCCAGAGGTGACCGGGCGCGGTGCGCAGCCCGCCGTCCGCCCGGCGGACAACCAGCCCCCGCTCCTGCAGCGGCGGCGCCAGCCGCACCGGCAGGATCAGGATCATCTCCGCGAAGTGGGCGAAGTCGGCGGCCAGCCGTTCCTGGCGGGCGGGCTGCAGGGTGTAGAGGGAGACCGGTGCGGGCGGCCTGGGCGACGGCAGGCAGGCAACGAGCAGCAGTGCCGGGAGCAGCGCCAGGGCGTGGCGAACAAGGCGCGGGTTCATGGCTCCTCCTTGCCCTGGCCGAACAGCAGGGCGTTGGGGTTCTGCTCCAGGTAGTCGGCCAGCCGCCGCACCGCGGCCGCGGCCTTGCCGACCTCGGTCAGCGAGCCGGACAGCTGCCAGGCGAGGTCGGCATCGTGGGCGGTCAGCTGCTCGATGTTGGCCAGGGTCCTGGTCATGCCGGCCGCGGTCTGCTCCAGGCTGGTGAACAGCTGCTGGAGGTCGCGGCTCATCGTCGGCAGTTCCCGGTCGGTCTTGTGCAGCAGGTTTTCGGCGGTGGCGGCCAGGCTGGAGACACGGGCCGCAGTCCGGCGCAGGTCGGCGGTGAGCGCGGGCAGCTGGGCATCGACATGGGCGGCCAGGCTGTCGATGCGCGCCAGGGTGGTGTCCAGGGTGCGCAGGGACTTGCGCGCCTCGTGCGAGTTGATGATGCTGTTGATGCCGTCCAGGGCCACGGCCACCTTGTTGAGGATTTCGCTCAGCGGCAGGCTCTCCAGCTTGCGGGTGATCTGCTCAAGCCCGGAGGGCAGGGTGGGAACCTCGAACAGGTCCGGCTCCCGGCCCTGCACCCGGGCCTCGGACCCGGGATGGAGGGCGAGATCGATGTAGAGCTTGCCGGTGAGCAGGCTGGTCATCTTCAGCTGGGCGCGCAGGCCCTGGCCGACGAGCTGTTCCAGGGTGGCGCGCAGGGCCTTGGGGCCGCGACCCGCACCACCGTTGCCGGCCAGGTCCGGGGTCTGCTCGATGGCGATGTGCACCGGGATGAAGTAGTTCTTCGCCTGCGGGTCGAAGCCGATGCGCACCGCGCTCACCTGGCCGATGGTCACCCCGCGGAAGGTCACCGGCGCGCCGGCGTCGAGGCCGTACAGCGAACCCGGGAAAAAGGCGACACAGTGGAGCCGCTCGTCCCGGAACCTGAAGCTGCCGAGCACGACGACGGCGGCCAGGGCCAGGCCGAGGGCGACCAGGACGAAGGTTCCGACCACAGTGGGGTTGGCTTTCTTGCTCAAACCGTGCGCACCTCCCGCTTCCCGGTCCCCCGGGTGAGAAAGTTGATCACCGTGGGGTCGTCGCATTCCTGCACGAGCCGTTTCGGGTCACCGGTCGCCAGCATGGTCCGGGCCTCGCTGTCGAGGAACACCGAGTTGGTGGCGATGGCGTAGATCGAGGCCAGTTCGTGGCTGACGATGACCACCGTGGCGCCCAGGCTCTCGCGCAGCTCGAGGATCAGTTCGTCCAGGTTGCGGGCGCTGATCGGGTCGAGCCCGGCCGAGGGTTCGTCGAAGAAGAGAAAATCCGGGTCGAGCGCAATGGCCCGGGCGAGCGCCGCCCGCTTGCGCATGCCGCCGGAGAGCTGCGCCGGGTAGAAGCTCTCGAAGCCGGCCAAACCGACGAGCGAGAGCTTGAAGCCGACCAGCTCGCTGATCACCGCCTCCGGCAGGTCGGTGTAGTGCTGCAGCGGCAGGGCCACGTTTTCCTGGAGCGTCATGGAACTCCACAGGGCGCCGGACTGGTAGAGCACCCCGGCGCGGCGGACGACGGCGGCGCGGCCCTCCTCGTCCAACTCCCAGAAGTTGTCCGCACCGTACCAGACCGAGCCGGCCGCCGGGGGCTTGAGACCGATCAGATGGCGCATCAGGGTGGACTTGCCGCAGCCCGAGCCGCCCATGATGACGAAGATGTCGCCCCGGGCCACGGTGAAGCTGAGGTCGCGCTGCAGCACGAAGCTGCCGTAGGCCATGGTCAGATCCTGGACGCGGATCGCCGGGAGGGTTTCCATGGTCGCGTGCTCACCGGTAGAGCAGGTAGGTGATGAACGAGTCGGAGACCACGATCAGGACGATGGAAGTGACCACCGCCGAGGTGGTGGCCTCGCCCACGGCCAGGGCGCTGCGGCCGCACTGCATGCCGCGCAGGCAGCCGGCGAAGCCGATGAGCACGCCGAACACCGAGCTTTTCAGGAGTCCCTCGCCCACCTGGCTCAGCTGGATGGTCTTGCGGGTCTGCTCCAGGTACTCGACCAGCGACAGGTCGAGCATGGTCACGCCGATGAGCGAGCCGCCGAGGATGCCCAGCACGTCCGCGTAGATGCACAGCAGCGGCAGCATGAGCATGAGCGCCAGCATGCGCGGCAGCACGAGAAAGCCCACCGGCGAGATGCCCATGGTGCGCAGGGCGTCGATCTCCTCGTTGACCTGCATGGTGCCGAGCTGGGCCGCGTAGGAGGCGCCGATGCGGCCGGCGACGATCACCCCGCTCATCAGCGCGCCCATTTCCAGCACCATGCCCAGGCCGACCAGGTTGGCCACGTAGATCTGCGCCCCGAACATCTGCAGCTGCACCGCGCCGACAAAGGAGAGGATCACGCCCACGAGGGCGGCGATGAGCGAGACGATGGGCAGGGACTCGGCCCCGCAGGTCTGCACGAAGGCGAAGAAGTCGCGGCCGCGGAAGGGCGCCCGGCCGGTGAGCAGGCGGAGCAGCTGATGGATGATTTCCCCGGTGAAGGTGCGCACGGCGCGGCTCTCTTCGAAAAGCCGCAGGGTGCGCCGGCCGGTGCGTTCCACCAGGGAGAGTCGTTCCGGGGCGCTGGCGGCCGCGTGCTCGGGCACTGCCGCGGCCAGTGTCAGCAGGCGCTGCACGCCGGCGGGCAGGCCGTCGAGGCGCACCTCGATGCCCTGCTGCCGGGCCGCGGCGAGGACCGGCCGGAGGAAGATAAGCAGCCGGGTGTCCCACGCCTCCAGCTCGTCGGCGGCAAAACGCAGCTGACGGACCCCGGGCGCAAGCGCGGTCAGCAGCCCCTCCGGCCCGGGCGGGTCGGCGTGCAGGTGCCAGCTGCCGCCGAGGCGGACAAGCAGCGCTTCGGGCTGGGTGCGATCGAGGGTGAACACAGGCTGCTGCATCAATCCGTGGGCGGTTGAAGGTGCGGGGCCGGGTGCTGCGGTGCCGGTCTGGGGTTCCGACGGGGATGATAGGGCATTGGCGGGTGCCGCACAACAGGAAACCGCCGGGGGGCGGCGGGAGGTCGGGGCGGGGGAGGGCGGGACGCCGCCTGCGGGTGACGGCGTCCCGGTCGCGGTTCAGTCCACGGCGTAGAAGTATTCCTTCTCCGCGCCGCACTTGGGGCAGACCCAGTCGTCGGGCAGGTCGGCGAAGGCGGTGCCGGGGTGGATGCCGTTGTCCACATCGCCTTCGGCGGGATCGTAGATGTAGCCGCAGGGGCATTCCATTTTCTGCATGTGCGTTCTCCTTGTGCTGTGGTGAGGAAGGTCGGGGCTGCACCGGCGAACGCCGGGGCCGTTTCGTACCGATGAGCGTCCGCTACTGTAGCTTCTTTCCCTGCAGGGGACAAGGAAAAGGCATGGGGAGCGGTAACGATTCCCACTCCCGCCGGGCGGGCGCGAGCAACCGTCGGCCGGACCGCCGCAGATCCGCGGGATCGGCCCGGTGCCGGTCAGTCGCGTGGTAAATGGCTCGGCGATGAATTTGAACTTGACAGGCGGCCTGGCAATAGAGTTAAATTGACCGTTCTGCGAAGAATATTTCCTTTGGTGATTTCAGATTTGAGGAGAGCGAGGAGGAGTCGCATGTATGCAATAGTTCGGACCGGCGGAAAACAGTATCAGGTCGAGGCCGGCGATACGCTTCGTGTCGAGAAGCTGCAGGGCGAGGTCGGCGACACGGTGGAGTTGGATGACGTCCTGCTCGTGGTCGACGGTGAAAGCGTGAAGATCGGCCAGCCCGTGGTCGAGGGCGCCAAGGTGGTGGCCAAGGTCGTCGAGCAGGGGCGCCACAAGAAAATCATCGTCTTCAAGAAGAAACGGCGGCAGGGCTACCAGGTGAAGAAAGGACATCGCCAGATGTACACCGCCCTCAAGATCGAGACGATTTCCGCTTAACCAGTAACAGCAGATCCGGAGAACACACCATGGCACACAAAAAAGCAGGCGGCAGTTCGCGCAACGGCCGCGACAGCGCGGGCCAGCGGCGCGGCATCAAGCGGTTCGGCGGGCAGACCGTCCGGGCCGGCTCCATCCTGGTGCGCCAGCTGGGCACGGTCATCCACCCCGGAACCAACGTCGGCTGCGGTCGGGATTATACCCTGTTCGCCAAGATCGACGGCACGGTCCGGTACGAGGATTTCGGCAAGGACCGCAAGCGGGTGTCCGTGTACCCCATCGACTGAGTTGCAAGCCTCCGCGCCCCGGCGCGGGGGCGGGCGCGCGGCCCGGCGCCGCCCGCCGACCCTGTTGGCGACCCGGCATCAATGGCCATTGATGCCGGGTTTTTTTGTCACGGCAACGCGTACCTGTGCGGGAACCTATGGGATTTGTCGACGAGGCCAAGTTCTTTGTGAAAGCCGGTGACGGCGGTAACGGCTGCGTCAGTTTCCGGCGGGAAAAATTCGTGCCCAGGGGCGGGCCCAACGGCGGCGACGGCGGCAAGGGCGGGGACGTCTTTTTGGTGGCCGACCGCAACCTGCGCTCGCTCATCGATTTCCGTTACCGGTCCCACTTCAGGGCGGACAACGGCAGCGGCGGCCAGGGCAGCGACAAGCACGGCCGGGGCGGCAAGGACAGCGTCATCCGCGTGCCGCTCGGCTCGGTCATCAAGGATGCGGACAGCGGCGTTGTGCTCGCCGACCTGACCGAGCCCGAACAGACCTTTCTCGCCGCCGCCGGCGGCCGCGGCGGGCTGGGCAACGCCCGCTTCGCCACCTCCACCAACCGGGCGCCGCGCAAGGCTACCCCGGGGCAGCCGGGCGAGGAGCGCTGGCTGGTGATCGAGCTGAAACTGCTCGCCGACGTCGGCCTGATCGGCCTGCCCAATGCCGGCAAATCCACCCTGCTGTCCCGATTGTCGGCGGCCAACCCCAAGATCGCCAGCTATCCGTTCACTACCCTGGAACCCCAACTCGGGGTGCTCCAGTTCCCCCACACCGACCCCTGCATCATCGCCGACATCCCGGGGCTCATCGAGGGCGCGCACCAGGGCGTGGGGCTCGGCCACCAGTTCCTCCGCCACATCGAGCGGACCGCGGTCCTGCTCCACCTCATCGACGCCTCCACCGAGGACGACCAGCCGCTGGCGGACTACCGGGTGCTGGCCAAGGAACTGGCCGCCTACAACCGGGAACTGCTCGACCGCCGCCACCTGCTCGTGCTCAACAAGATCGACCTGATCGACGGGGCGCGGCTGGCGGAACTCATCGACCGGTTCGCAGCCACCGGCCAGGAGGTGCTGGCCATCTCGGCCGAGACCGGCCGGGGCCTGGAGGCGCTCAAGGAGCGGATCGGCGCAATCATGGAAGCCGTCCGGGCGGAGGGAGGCGATGACCTTTCAGGTGAGTAGGGAAGACGGCCTGTTCTACCGGCAGACCCTGTTCGACCGGGCCCGGCGGGTGGTGATCAAGGTGGGCAGCGCCGTGCTCACCGGCGACAACGGCCTGCTGCCGGAGATCATCGCCAACATCGCCCGCCAGGTGAGCTTCCTGCAGGCCACCGGCCGCGAGGTGATCCTGGTCACCTCCGGGGCAGTGGCCGCGGGCCGCCGCCGCCTGGGCGTGGTCAAAACCGCCCACGAGGAGCTGCGGGTCAAGCAGGCGCTGGCCGCCACCGGCCAGGGGCTGCTCATGCAGGCCTACGAGCAGGCCTTCACCGAGCGCTCGCAGCCGGTCGCCCAGGTGCTCCTCACCCACGCCGACCTCTCCCACCGCGGCCGCTACCTGAACGTGCGCAACACCATCCTCACCCTGTTCGAGTTCGGGGTGGTGCCGATCATCAACGAAAACGACACGGTCTCGGCCGAGGAACTCCGCTTCTCGGACAACGACACCCTGGGCGCGCTCATCGCCAACATGATCGGCGCCGACATGTTCATCATCCTCACCGACGTGGACTGCCTGTACACCGGCCATCCCACCGAGGACCCGGAGGCCCGACCGGTGTACACGGTGGCCGCCATCACCAAAGACATCGAGCGCATGGCCGGCCACTCGGGCAGCCAACTCGGCACCGGCGGGATGATGGCCAAGATCCGCGCCGCGCAGATGGTCGCGGCCTGCGGCGGCAGCAGCTTCATCGGCCCGGGCCGGCACCCGGAGATCCTCCAGGCCCTGTTCAGCGGCGAGCTGATCGGCACCTTCTTCCTGCCCGGCAAGGGCCGGATCAACCGGCGCAAGCACTGGATCGCCTACGTGCTGCGGCCCCAGGGGTTCCTCGTGGTCGATGACGGCGCCCGCCGCGCCCTGGTCGAGGGAGGCCGCAGCCTGCTGCCCTCGGGCGTGGTCGAGGTGCGCGGCAGCTTCGCCATCGGCGCGCCGGTCCACTGCCTGGATGGCGACGGCCGGGTGATCGCCGCCGGCCTGAGCAACTACGCCTCGACCGACATCGAGCGCATCAAGGGCCGCCGCACCGGCGAGATCGCCGCCATTCTCGGCTGCAAGGACAGCGACGAGATCATCCACCGCGACAACCTGGTGATCATGGGCCGGGACGTGCAGGAATAAACCACCGCTTTACAACCGGAGCGCATCCCGGCATAGTGGCCAGAGCCTGGCAGGCCAGACAATCGCGCCGGCCGGGACGAACTGACAACCACCCCGCAGGAGAGAGCAGATGGAACGCGCCCAGATAGAATCGATCATTGTCGACATGGCCACCAAAGCCAGGAGAGCGGCCCGGGTCATCGGCGCCCTGCCGACCGCGGTGAAGAACCGCATCCTGCTCGACGTGGGCGAGGCCCTGCTGGCCCGCCAGGATTTCCTGCTGGCCGAAAACGAAAAAGATCTGATCGAGGCCGACGGACGCGGCATCACCCCGGCCATGCGCAACCGGCTGCAGATCGGCCCGCAGGGCATCGCCGACATGGTCCGCGGCCTGCGCGAGGTGGCCGCCCTGGAGGATCCGGTGGGCGAGGTCAACGAGATGAGCAACCGCCCCAGCGGCATCACCGTCGGCCGCATGCGGGTGCCGCTCGGCGTGGTCTGCATGATCTACGAGGCCCGGCCAAACGTGACCATCGATGCCGCCGCCCTCTGCGTCAAGGCCGGCAACGCGGTCATCCTGCGCGGCGGTTCCGAGGCGATCCGCTCCAACCTGGCCCTGGCCGGGGTGCTGCAGGAGGTGCTGGCCCGCCACCGGGTGGATCCGGCCATCGTCCAGGTGCTGTCGTTCACCGACCGGGAGGGCATCGACGTGCTTCTCCAGCAGGAGGAATGCATCGACCTGGTCATCCCCCGCGGCGGCGAGGGGCTGATCCGCGCGGTCACGGAGAAATCACGCATCCCGGTGCTCAAGCACTACAAGGGCGTGTGCCACGCTTACGTGGACGAGGACGCCGACCTGGACATGGCGGTGCGCATCATCCTCAACGCCAAGGTGCAGCGGCCGGGCGTGTGCAACGCCCTGGAGGGTATGCTCGTACACCGCGCCATTGCCGGCGCCTTCCTGCCGCAGGTGGTCGCGGCGCTCAGGCAGGAAGGCGTGCGCCTGCTCGGTTGTGCGGCCAGCCGGACCCTCGCGGAAGGGATCGAGCCGGCCGCGGAGAGCGACTGGGGCACGGAATTCCTCGACCTGGCCCTGGTCGTGCGGGTGGTGGCCGACCTGGACGAGGCCATGGACTACATCGACCGCTACGGCTCGCGCCACACGGAAATCATCCTCACCAACTCCTATGCGCGCAGCCAGCGCTTCCTGCGCGAGGTCGACGCCTCGGCGGTGATGGTCAACGCCTCGACCCGCTTCAACGACGGCGGCCAGTTCGGCCTGGGCGCGGAGATCGGCATCTCCACCACCAAGCTGCACGCCTACGGCCCGATGGGACTCAAAGAACTGACCACCCGCAAGTTCATCGTCTTCGGCGCCGGGGAGACCCGCGCCTGACCGGTGGACGCGCCCGGTCCTCCCCAGAGCATCGGCCTGTTCGGCGGCACCTTCGATCCGGTGCACAGCGGGCACCTGGCGCTCGCCGCCCACGTGCTCGACCGCTGCGGGCTGGATCGCCTGCTGTTCATCCCCGCGCCCGAACCGCCCCACAAGCGCCGGCCCGAGGCCTCGTTCGCCCACCGCACGGCCATGCTCGAGGCCGCCCTGGCCGACTGCCCGCAGCACCGACGCATGGCCGTGTCGCTCATCGAGGCCGAGCTGCCCACCCCCTCCTACACCATCCGGACGGTGGAGGCGCTGATGGCGCGCCACGGCCAGAGCCGGTATTTCCTGGTCATCGGCGCGGATTCGCTCCGCGACCTGCCGCACTGGCACCGGGGCCGGGAGCTGCTCGCCCGGGTCAGCCTGATCGTCGTCCGCCGCGACCAGACCGGGCCGGGTGATCCGGGCCGCATCCTCGCCGAACTCGGCTCCGGCTTCGTGCCGGCGACCGACCCGCACACCTGGCGCGGCCCCACCGGCACCACCCTCACCTACCTGGACGAGGTCGACTTCCCGGTCTCCTCCTCGGCCATCCGCGCGCAGCTGGCCCGGGGCGAGACCCCGGCCATGCTGCCGGCCGCGGTGTTCGCCCACATCCAGGCCCACCGCCTCTACGGCTGGCGGCCGTCCCCATGAACTACCTCGCCGACCTGCACGTCCATTCGCACTACTCGCGGGCCACCAGCAAGGCCAGCCACCTGCACGGTCTGGCCGCCTGGGCCGCGGTCAAGGGGATCGCGGTGGTGGCCACCGGCGACTGCACCCACCCGGGCTGGTTCGCCCACCTGCACGAACACCTCGAACCGGCCGAGACCGGCTTCTTCCGCCTGCTACCGGACCAGTCCATCGACTGGCCGAGCCTGGTGCCCGAGGGCATCCGGCCGGCGGCCAGCCCCGCGGACATCCGTTTTGTCCTCTCTGCCGAGATCAGCTCCATCTACAAGCGCGGCGGCCGGGTGCGCAAGGTCCACAACCTGCTCTACCTGCCCGACCTCGACAGTGCGCGCCGGATCAACGCCAAGCTCGCCACGCTCGGCAACATCGCCTCGGACGGCCGGCCCATCCTCGGGCTGGATTCCCGCGACCTGCTCGAAATTCTGCTCGACCAGGCGCCGGAGGGGTTCCTCGTTCCGGCCCACATCTGGACCCCGTGGTTTTCCCTGTTCGGCTCCAAGTCCGGGTTCGACACCATCGAGGAGTGTTTCGGCGATCTGAGCGACCAGGTCTTCGCCCTGGAGACCGGCCTCTCCTCGGACCCGGAGATGAACCGGCTCATCTCGGCCCTGGACCGCTTCACCCTCATCTCCAACTCCGACTGTCACTCGCCCGCCAAGCTCGGCCGCGAGGCCAACCTCTTTGCCACCGGCTTCGATTTTTTCAGCCTGCGCGAGGCCATCCGCACCCCGCAGGACGCGGCCGGCAACCAGCGGTTCACGGCCACGGTGGAGTTCTACCCGGAAGAGGGCAAGTACCACTGCGACGGCCATCGCAAGTGCGGCGTCTGCCTGGAGCCGGCCCGGACCCGCGAACACGGCGGCCTCTGCCCGCACTGCGGCCGACCGCTGACCATCGGCGTGCTCCACCGGGTGATGGAACTGGCCGACCGGCCGCAGGCCGTGCACCCGCCCGGTGCGCCGGCGGTGCACAGCCTCATCCCGCTCCTGGAGATCACCGCTGAACTGCTCGGCTGCGGGCCGTCGAGCCGCAAGGCCACGGATGGCTACGTGCGCCTGGTCAACGCCTTCGGCTCCGAGTTCGGCCTGCTCCTCGACACCCCGGTGGAGGAGATCCGGGCGCGCGGCTTCACCCTGGTGGCCGAGGCGATCGAGCGGCTGCGCGCCGACCGGGTGATCCGCCACCCCGGCTATGACGGCGAATTCGGAGTGATCAGGGTGTTCGCCGAAGGCGAGCGCGCCGCCCTGTGCGGCCAGGGGCAGCTGTTCGCACCGGTCGCGGAGACGGCGAAGGCCGCCGGCAAACGACAACGCATCGGCCTGGCCGGCGCCCGGGCGGCGGTGACCGTCTCTCCGGTGGAGCGGACGCTCAACGCCGAGCAGCAGCGGGCGGTTGCCAGCACGGCCGCGCGCATCCTCGTCCAGGCCGGACCCGGCACCGGCAAGACCCACACCCTGGTCAGCCGGGTAGAGCGGCTGGCCGCGGTGGCGGACCGGCCCTGCACGGTGATCACCTTCACCAACAAGGCGGCGGCCGAGGTGCGCGCGCGGCTGCAGAGCGTGACCGGTGCCGAGCGGGTGCGGGTGGCCACCTTCCACGGCTATTGCCTCGCCCAACTGCGCCGGGAGACACCGGAGTTGCGCGTGGCCGGGCCGGAGGAGCGCGCCGGCCTGCTCGACGAGCTGTTTCCCGATTGCTCCGCCCGCGAGCGGGACGAGTTCTCCGCTGCCCTCAGCCGGGCCTTTCGCGCCGGCGCCGCGCCGGCGGATCCGCCCGAGCTGGCCCGGTACCCCGAGCTGCTCGCCGAGCGGGCGCAGATCGACCTCGAGGCGGTGGTGGGGCGCACGGTGCAGGTCCTGGAACAGGGTGGACCCGCGGCCGAGGCCATGCGCAGGGCCACCGGCCACCTGTTCGTGGACGAATTCCAGGACGTGAACCAGGCCCAGTACCGGCTGGTGGCGCTCCTCGCCGCCACCTCGACGGTGTTCGCCATCGGCGACCCGGACCAGGCCATCTACGGCTTCCGCGGCTCGGACCCGCGCTGGTTTGCCGCCTTTATCGACGAGTTCGCCCCCGAGACCCACCAGCTGGTGCGCAACTACCGCAGCGGTACAGCCATCGTTGCCGCGGCCGGGGCGGTGATCGCCGCAAACCCGCATCCCCGGCCGATGGCGCCCATGCGGGCGGAGAGCGCCCGGCCGGGCGCGATCCACGTGCAGCGCTGCGCCAGCCCCGAGCACGAGGCCGCATGGATCGCCGACCAGATCGAGGCCCAGCTGGGCGGCATCTCGCACCGCAGCCTGGAGCGGCTCGACCAGGGGGCCACGGCCCGGGTCTCGTTTGCCGACATCGGCGTGCTCTACCGCACCGCGCGCCAGGGCGAAACCATTGCCGCCGCCCTCGCCGGCCGCTCCATCCCGTTTCAGCTGGTGGACCTGGAGGCCTGCTACACCCGCGGCGACTGCCGGCCGCTCTACCTGTGGCTGCTGCTGCTCGCCGGCCTGGCCAGCGACGACGAGCAGCTGGCCCTGCTCGGCCGCTGTGCCGGGGTCGGCCGCCATTCCCTGCGACTCCTCCGCCGGCGGCTGCGGGCGATTCCGCCGGTCGCGGCCAGCCCCTTTGTCGGTGACCGCCTCGGGCCGGCGGACGGCCCGGTGGGCGCGGCCCTGCACCGGTTCCGCAGCCTCTACGACCGGCTGCGCGCCCTGGCCGCGGACCAGCCGGTGGAGCAGGTGCTGCTGGCGCTCGCCCACGAGTACCACCTCGACCCGCAGCAGCCGGACCTGGTCCGCCTGCGCCAGTTGTCCCTCACCTTCGGCAATGATCTGCCCGCCTGCGCCGCCCACCTGCAGACCTTCAGCGATTCGGTCCTTTATGATGCGCGCGCCGAGGCGGTGACCCTGTCCACCCTGCACGCGGCCAAGGGGCTCGAGTTCCCGCTGGTGTGCATCGCCGGTGCGGAGGCGGGGCTGCTGCCGCTTGCCCCGCGCCGGCCGCTCACCGCCGAGGCCGAACGCGCCCACCTGGAGGAGGAGCGCCGCCTCTTCTACGTGGGCCTGACCCGGGCGATCGCCACCCTCTGCGTGAGCTGGGCGGCCAGCCGCGCCGTCCCGGGCGAGCCGATGGCCGAGCGGCAGCCGTCGCCCTTTCTCGCCGACATCCCGGCGCCTCTGGTCACGGCCCCGCCCGCGGTCCGCCTTGCCGCGGCCAAACCACGGCCGGTTCGGCGCCAGCTGTCCCTGTTCCCCGGCCATGACTGACCGGGGCGGGATGCAGACGCGCCTGGAGGAACTGGAGGCGCGGATTCGCCGGCTGGAGGCGGAGAACCGCGAGCTGCGCACCAGGGCGCACCGGGCCGACTCGGCCAGCCAGGCCAAGTCGGAGTTCCTCGCCATGATCAGCCACGAGATCCGCACGCCCATGAACGGCGTCATCGGCATCAGCGAACTCCTGCTCGACACCGAGCTGCAGCCGCGCCAGCGCCATTTCGCCCAGCTCATCCGCACCTCCGCCAGCAGCCTGCTCACCCTGATCAACAACCTGCTCGATTTCAGCAAGATCGAGGCGGAGAAGATGACCCTGGAGGTGGCCGAGTTCGACCTGGCGGCCCTGCTCGACCAGCTGGTGGCGTTGTACCAGGTGACCGGCCGGAGCAAGGATCTGGCGGTGAGCGGGGTGATCGACCCGGCGGTGCGGCGCAGCTGGCTGGGCGATGGCCAGCGGCTGCGCCAGGTGCTCGTCAACCTGCTGGGCAATGCCGTCAAGTTCACCGAACAGGGGACCATCGTCCTGCGGGTGGAGCGCCAGGAGGGGGGGGCGGCCGGTCGCGAGCGGATCCGGTTCGCGGTGGAGGACACCGGCGTGGGCATTGCCGGCGAGTCGATGGGCAAGCTCTTTCTGCCCTTTTCCCAGGTGGACAGCTCGTCCACCCGGCGCTACGGCGGCAGCGGCCTGGGGCTGTCGATCTGCGCCAAGCTCATCCAGCTGATGGGCGGCAGCTACGGGGTGGAGTCGCAGCCCGGTGCGGGCTCGGTGTTCTGGTTCCTCCTCGACCTCGCGCCCGCCGGCCCGAACCGGGCGGAGGAAGCAGCGGTGCTGCCGGCCGGGCCGGTGGCCCGGACGGTGCCCATTGCCCCGGCCGTCTGTCCGGCGGCCGCGGCCGTGCCGACCGTTGCCGGGGCCGCGGTGCGGCTGCTCATCGTCGATGACGACGCAACCAACCGGGTGGTGCTGGCCGAAACCTTCCGCAACGCCAGGGCCGAGATCGTCACCGTCGGCAACGGCCGCCTGGCGGTGGAGGCCTGCCGCGCCGGCCGTTTCGACCTGGTCTTCATGGACTGCCAGATGCCCGAGATGGACGGTTTCGAAGCCACCCGAACCATCCTCGCGGACTGTGCGGCCAGGCGGCAGCGTGCGCCGGTGATCGTCGCCCTGACCGCCGACGCCACCGAGGCCGGCCGGGAACGCTGCCTGGAGGCGGGCATGGTCGATCACCTGGTCAAACCGCTGGACTTCGCCCAATTGCGCCGCGTGCTCGACCAGTGGCTGCCGGAATTGGGCGGTTCGGTCACCCCGAAAACCAGCACCGGGCCGGCCGCAGCAGCACAACCGGCTGCCGGCGACCACGCCCGGGTGATCGACATTGCGGTGCTCGAGCGGCTCCGCGAGCACGTCGGCGATATCCGCCCGGCGGTGGATATCTTCCTGCGCTCGCTCGACATCCGCATCAACGACCTGCACCGGGCCCTGGAACGCGGGGACGGTGAGGCTGTCGGCAAGGTGGCGCACACCATGAAGGGCAGCAGCAGCCAGTTCGGCGCCGAGGTGCTGACCGGGCTCTGCCTGCAGGCCGAGCGCATGGGCAAAAGCGGCACGATCCGTCACCCCGAGCGCCTGTTCGCGGCCATTGTCGAGGCCGCGGACAATGTGCGCCGGTTTTTGTCGGAACGCCTTGATTAATGCGCCCGGTCCCCTACAATGAACAAAAGCCGTTTTGCCGGCGATCGCGGCTCGAACCGGCTGCCCCTCTCTCCCTCCACTGATCCGGCGCCATGACCGTTTCCCTGTTCTCCGGGATCATCCCGGCCATCCTGATCGTCGACGACGACGAGGTCATGCGCATGCTCCTGCGCCAGTTCCTCGAGGGCGAGGGCTACGCGGTCACCGAGGCCGAGGACGGCCAGGCGGCCCTGGAACGGCTGGCCGAGCGGTCGTACGACCTGGTCATCCTCGACATCGCCATGCCCGGTATCGACGGGCCGGGCGTGTGCGCGCACATCTGCTCGTCCATGGTGGACGCGCCGCCGGTGCTCATGGTCACCGCCCTGGACGACGAAAAGAGCATCGAGCGCTCCTACTACGCCGGCGCGGTGGACTACATCCGCAAGCCGCTGCGCTGGCCGGTGCTGAAAAACCGCATCCGCTACATTCTCGGCGCCCGGCGGGCCAAGCAGGAACTCGAACTGCTCTCGAAGAACTACGAGATGATCCTCGACGCAGCGGCCAACGGCATCTGCGGGGTGGATGGGCAGGGGCGGATCAGCTACATCAATCCGGCGGCCCTGAAGATGCTGGGGTACTCCAGTGACGAGGTGCGGGGGCGCAGCTACCGCGAGGTGTTCCGCCTGTCCATGCCCGGCAGCGACGCCTTTACCGAGGACTGCTGCCCCTTTTTCACCGAGGGCAGGGAAAACCTGGTCGCCCGGTTCGACGAGGCGCGGATGCAGCGCCAGGACGGCACCATCTTTCCGGTGGATTTCCGCTCCACCCCGATCCGCCAGGGGGGACGGCCGGGTGGCGGGGTGCTCGTCTTCCAGGATGTGACCGAGCGCCAGGAGGCGGCGGAACTCATCCGCTACATGGCCAACCACGACCCGCTCACCAACCTGCCCAACCGCAACTACTTCCGCCGCCGCCTGCCCCAGGCCATCTCGCTGGCCAAACGCTACGGCCGCATCCTCTGCCTGCTGTTCATCGACCTCGACCGGTTCAAGCCGATCAACGACCAGTTCGGCCACGGGGTGGGCGACATCGTGCTCATGCAGGTGGCCGAGCGGCTGCGCCACAGCCTGCGCACCTCGGATTCGGTCTGCCGGCTGGGTGGCGACGAGTTCGTCATCCTCCTGGAAAGCACGGACACCATCGACGGCGCCACCCTGGTCGCGCAGAAGGCCATCGATTCACTCAACGAACCCATCGAGGCGGGCGACCACGTCTGCTTCATCGGCGCCAGCATCGGCATCTCGGTCTACCCCGTCGACTGCGAGGACGCCGAGACCATGCTCCGCCACGCTGACATCGCCATGTACGAGGCCAAGAAGAAAGGCCGCAACTGCTGGCACCTCCACGACGCCGGGGCGGCTACTGGCCCTGGGCGATCGTCCGGATGATATCGGACTTGCCGATCACCCCCACCAACTGACCCCCGGCCATCACCGGCAGGGTGTGCACCTTCTTTTCCGCCATGAGCGTCGCCAGTTCCTCCAGGCCGGTTTCCGGGCTGACACTGACCAGGTCGTGCGAGCAGATGTCGCCGACCCGGGCGCCGGCGATCTTTTTCAGTTCCTTCTCCGTTTTCCCCGGACTTTCCAGAAAGATGAAGGCATCGAGGATGGCCACCGCGGTGGGCAGATGGACCTTCTTGTTCTGAAAGATGAGGTCGCTTTCCGTGACCACGCCGATCACCCGGCCGGCCGCGTCGACCACCGGTGCGCCGCTGATCTTTTTGGTGAGAAAAAGCGTCGCCAGTTCGCGGACGGTGGCGTCCTCGCCAACCGTGATCACCTCACGGGTCATGATGTCCTGGGCTGTGAGCATGGGGTCTCCTGTGCTGGTGTTGAAAGGGTACAGTGGCCGATGACCTCGGGCAGCATCCGGGCCACCTCGGAGGCGGTGTAGCCGTAGGGGCGGGTCCGGGCGAGGCGGTCCGCGGCGAGGCCGTGCAGGTAGACGCCCAGGCAGGCCGCGTTCCAGGGCGAATACCCCTGGGCGAGCAGGCCGGCGATGACGCCGGAAAGCACGTCGCCCATGCCGCCGGTGCCCATGCCCGGGTTGCCGCTGGTGTTGATCGCCCACCCCCCCTGAACCGAGGCGACCACCGTGCCGGCGCCCTTGAGCACGGTGACGAGCGGCGGCAGCCCCTCTGCGGCCAGATCGTTCAGCCACTGGGCCGCGGCCAGCCGGTCGGCCTGGACTGCGGCCACGCTCGTGCCGAGCATCCGCGCCATCTCACCGGGGTGCGGGGTGAACACCCGCGGCCCGGCCGGGCGGCGGATCGCCTCCGGATGGGCGGCGAGGATATTGAGGGCATCGGCGTCCACCACCTGGGGCAGCGGGTTTTCCGTGTACAGGCGGACCACCAGCTCGGCCGTGGCCGGCTCCGTGCCCAGGCCGGGACCGAGCACCAGGCAGTGCTTGCCCTCGGCGGCGGCCTGGATGAGGTCGTAATCCTCCACTGACAGCCAGCGGCTCGAGGCGGGCAGGGCGATGGACATGGTCTCGGCGCTGGCCGCCTCGAACACCGGGTTCAGGTCGCGGGGCACGGCGAAGCTCACCAGGCCGGTGCCGCAACGCAGGGCCCCCTGGCCGCAGAGCAGGGCCGCGCCGGTCTTGCCCTCGGAGCCGGCGACGATGAGCAGGTGGCCGTTGGTGCCCTTGTGTACGTCCTTGCGGCGCGGGTCGAGCAGGTCGGCCGTGGTGTGGTCGAGGATCGAGCCGCGCAGGCCGGCGCGGGCCACCAACTTGGCCGGGATGCCGATGTCGACCCGTTCCACCCGGCCGACCAGGGGACCGCCGTGGTGGTAGTGGCCGGGCTTGGGCTGACCGTAGGTCACGCTCAGGTCGGCCTGCACCGCTGTGCCGAGCACCGCGCCGGTATCGCTGTGGAGGCCCGAGGGCAGGTCCACCGCCACCACCGGCAGGCTGTTGGTCGTGCGCAGGCTGTTCAGGCAGTTGATGGCGTCCTGGAAATGGCCCTCCACCGGCCGAGTCAGGCCGGTGCCGAAGATGGCGTCCACCAGGCAGTGCACCGGGTGCATGCGGTTGAGGGTGAGCACCGTGTCGAGCAGGGCGGGCATCTTGCCCGGCTGGTCGAACACCTGGCAGGGCAGGCGGAGTTTGCTGGCGATGGCGAAGTTGCGGGCCGCGTCGCCCTGCAGGGTGTCCGGGCTGACCAGCAGGAAGATGAAGGGAAAGGCCCCCAGGCCATGCACCGTGCGGGCGATGACCAGGCCGTCGCCGCCGTTGTTGCCCGGTCCGGCGAACACGCACACGGTCCGGCCGGCCACCGGGCCGAAGACCCGCTGCATCAGGTCGACCGTGGCGCGGCCGGCGTTCTCCATGAGCACCATACCGGGCAGGCCGATCTCCTCGATGGTCTGCCGGTCGAGTTCGCGCATCTGCGCGGCGCTGGTCAGTTGCATGGGCAAGGCGCCTCCGGGGTGGGGACGGGTCGCGGCTGCCGCTCCCCTCAAGCCGGCCGCCGCGTCTGTGGGTGGATCAGGGTGGAGCGGCCGGCAACCGTGGACGACCATGCCGTCCGGCCGGCGGCCGGGATCAGCTGTCGGCCGGGTCGGACTGCTGCCGCTCCTGCTCGTCGACCAGGGTCCGGCAGAACGGGCAGGGTTTGAAGCCCGCCTCCCGGGCGACCTGCACGTCCTTGAACTCGATGCGGCACTGCGGGCAGTCGTACTGTTCGCAGCCCGGCAGGTGGAACAGGCCGCTGGCGCTGTCGGCGTGGATGCGCAGGTGCGTCGACCGGCCCGGCGGTTCGGCGCGTCGCCGCACCGGCCGCCAGCGGGCGACCACCCCGCCCAGGCGGGCGAGCGCGCGGTCCAGGGCCGGGCGCACCGTGCGCTCCCACACCGGCCGCAGGCTGCGGTCGAAGAGGGTGACGGCCAGCAGCTGCAGCCGTTCCGGCACCAGCGGCCGTTCCTGCTCGACCCGGTGGAAGATGAACACCGTCAGGATCAGGAAAAGCACGTTGGGCAGCCACATGCCCGGCAGCATGGGCAGGGTTCCCTCCTCGCTCATCACCCGGCTGATGGTGAAGGTGATGTAGTACAGGATGAAGAATCCCAGTCCCAGGGGGATGCCCACCGCCCGCCGGCCGGGTCCGGCCTGCAGGCCGAGCGGCAGGCCGAGCAGGCTGAGCAGGAAGCAGCCCACCGGCAGGATCAGTCGGTGGTGGTATTCGGACAGGTACATGCGGCCCACCTTGGTGTCCGGGCCGTACCTGGCGGCCGCGGCCTGCAGCTGCCGCTGGCTCATGGTGTTTCGGTTCTGGGTGGTGACGTCCTCGCCGCCCACCCGGGTGGGCGGGCGCAGGGGTATCTGCAGCTGGTACCGTTGGAAATGAATCACCTGGTTGTCCTGGCCCTCGGCGTTGTGCAGGGTGCCGTCGTCGAGCACCACGGTGACCATCATGTTCTCCATGTCCGCGGACATCCGTCCTGCCTTGGCCATGGTGATGAGCGGCTGGACCCGGCCGCGCATGTCCGAGACGTAGACCCCGTGCCATTCCTTGTGCTCGTCGATTTCCTCCACGTAGACCACCAGATCGCCCAGGGCCTCGGTGAACTCCTTCTCCTTGAGACCCTTGTCGATCTTTTCCTTGGCCAGGGTGAACATCAGCTGCTTGACGCCCAGCTCGCCCGCCGGGATGAGGCGGATGGAAAAGTAGCCGGTGAGTGCGGCGATGGCCGCGGCGATGAGCACGATGGGCGGCAGCATGCGCCGCAGGCTGATGCCGCTGGCCTTGAGGGCGAGGATCTCGCGGTCGTTGGTCATGCGGGTGAAGCCGATGATCACCCCGGCCATGCAGGCCATGGGGATCACGTAGAGCAGCATGTGCGGGAAGATGTACGAGAACAGGCGGACGAAATCGGCGAACCCGATCTGCAGGGCGAGCACCACCTCGAGCAGGGGGATGAGGCGGATGAGGAAGAAGACGCAGTAGAGGATGAGGAAGCTGGCGAAGAAGGGGGCCAGCATCTCGGTGGCCACGTAGCTCCAGAGGAGCAGCGGCGGCCGCGCCAGCCAGCGCCAGCCGTCGCCCGCCGGCCGTCGCGGTGCCGGTATGACAGGGGGGTTATTGCCCATGGAGCGCGTTCTTGATGGTGACGTCGATCCAGTGCTGGTCCCACCATTCGACCGGGGTGACGAACAGGCCGTGCACCAGCATGGAGAAATGCAGATGGTCGCCGCCGGCCATGCCGCTGGCCCCTGATCGCCCGATCGGCTGGTCCTTTTCGACCAGGGTGCCCACCGTGGTCTCGATGGTGCTCAGGTGGGAATAGAGGCTGGCGATGCCCTGGCCGTGGTCGAGGATGATCATGTTGCCGTAGATGCCGAGATAGTCGGCGAACACTACCCGGCCGCGGTTGGCCGCGCGGATGGGGGCCTGGGCGGTGGAGGCGATGTCCACCCCGAGGTGGGTCTGGGTGTCGATGGCCTGGCCGTTGTAGAGGTAGGTGCGCTGGTCGGCGAACTGGGCGCGGCCGGCGCCGGGCATGCGCAGGAAGCGGTCCGCCCAGAGCTGCTGCGGGTCCGTGTCGGCGCAGACCCGGGCGATCACCTCGGCGTTCTGCACCCGCACCTGGTTGTTGACGTACAGGTACTGTTCCACCGGGCTGCCCTGCATCTCCGGGTAATGGGCCTGGAACTCGGGCAGCTTCTGCGCCAGGAAACCGTCGCTGATGGTGATGGCATCGCGTTTTTCCGGAACCTTGCGCAGGCTGGCGGCAAAGGGCAGGGCAGCCTCGTTGCCCGCCTCGTCGGCGGCCACCACCCGGGTGGAGCCCAGTTCCCGGGTGTCCCAGGGCAGGGCGAAGTAGGCGACAAAGGTGTTCGCCTTCGTTCCCGGGAAGCCGGGGAAGAAGCGCTCGCCCACCTGCAGGCCGTGGCGGGCGGGCGGCTCGGAGACGGTGTAGACCACCAGGCCGCTGCCGCCGGGACGGATGGAGCGCTGCGCATGCGCCAATGCCAGGGTGGGCGGTTTGGTGTCCATGGTCACCGGCATCCGCAACTCCGTGCGGTTACCGCGGAACAGGCCGTTCAGGGAAAAGTCGCGCACGCGCACCACCAGTTCGGCCGAACCCTCCTTGATACCGGCCTTCTGGGCGTCGATCGCCACCTTTTCACTCACCGTGGCCGGACCGGCGGCGCCGAACCAGGACTGGCGGGGGAAGGTGCGGTCGAGCAGGGTGACCGACCGTTCGCCCTGGACCAGGGTGATCTCGAGAGCGCGGAGGCCGCTTTTTTTGTCCGCGGCGTGCAGCGGCAGCTCGACCCGGCCGCCGAGAAAACGCAGTTCCCGGTCGAGCGCCACGGTCGGCCGCTCGAACTCGAACAGCAGCCAGGCGGCCGCCCCCAGGGCGACCACCGCGGTGGCCAGCAGGGCCAGGAGCAGGGTTTTGAAAAATCCGCCGCGCCTCCGGGAGGCGCCGCCTAGACGAATGTCGGTCATGGGTCGATCCGGTTGTGGGGAAATCGGGGGGACGGCTGTCTACTCGTTCCAGATGACATCGTAGCGCTTGATGGGCAGGTCCGGAACCGGGATGATGGTGAAGCGTCTGCCGGTGCGCTGTTCGAGCTGCTCGACGTTGTACGACTCCTCGTTGAGCAGCAGGTCGGCGATGTGCGGGTGGACCTTGATGGTCACGTGCGAGCCGCCGATCTTGCGCGCGTCGCGGCCGATCTTGCGGAAGATCTCGTGGCAGATGGTGCGCCGGCTCTTGACGAAGCCCTCGCCGCCGCAGTACACGCAGGGCTCGCAGAGCATCTGGGTGAGGCTCTCGGAGAGCCGCTTGCGGGTCATCTGCACCAGGCCGAACTCGGACAGCTTGAGGATGTTGACCTTGCTCTTGTCGTCGCGCATGGCCTCCTGGAAGGCGGTGTACAGCTCCTCGCGGTGGGCCTCGCTCTCCATGTCGATGAAGTCGATGATGATGATGCCGCCCAGGTTGCGCAGCCGCAGCTGGCGGGCGATCTCGCGCACCGCCTCCATGTTGGTCTTGAAGATGGTCTCGGCCAGGTCGTTGGCGCCGACGTAGCGGCCGCTGTTGACGTCGATGACGGTGAGCGCCTCGGTGGGCTCGATGACGATGTAGCCGCCGGAGCGCAGCCACACCTTCTTGTCGAGCGCGCTGCTGATGTCCGCCTCGATGCCGTAGTACTCGAACAGGGGCAGGTCGGAGTCGTAGAAGGTGATCCGGTCCTGCAGGTGCGGGGCGAAGTTCTTGGCGTAGCTGAGCAGCTGCTCGTAGACCTCGCGACTGTCGGTAACGAGCTCGTTGGTCTCCTCGGTGAAAAAATCGCGCATCGCCCGCAGGATGATATCCAGGTCCTTGTAGATCAGGCTGGGCACGGTGGCCTTCCTGGCCTTGCCGAGGATCTCGTCCCAGAGCAGGAGCAGGAACTCCATGTCCGCCTCGAGTTCCTCGTCGCCGATGTTCTCGGCCACGGTGCGCATGATGAAGCCGGCGCCCGGCGGCCGCAGTCCCTCGATCTTCTCGCGCAGGAGCTGGCGGGTGGCCTCGTCCTCGATCTTGCGGGAGATGCCGATGTGATCGGTGAGCGGCATGAACACCAGGTTGCGGCAGGGCAGGGTGATGTTGCAGGTCAGGCGGGCGCCCTTGGAGCCGATGGGTTCCTTGGCGATCTGCACGAGGATGTCCTGGCCCTCGCGGACGAGTTCGTTGATCATCGGCGGCGTGGACAGGTGGCGGGGCGGGTCCTGGTGCAGCTTGTGGCCGGGCGGCAGCCGCTGGTAGCTTTCCGAGTAGAGGTGCTGGGCCTCCTCCACGTAGAGGAAGCCGGTGCGCTCCAGGCCGATGTCGACAAAGGCCGCGTCGATGCCCGGCAGCACCCGCACCACCCGGCCCAGGTAGATGTTGCCGATCAGCCCGCGTTCGGAGAGCCGGTCCAGGTGGAATTCGCGCAGGTTGCCGTTTTCCACCAGGGCGATCCGGTTCTCGTAGAAGGTGGCATTGATGAGGATGTCTGTGTACATAACGGGGCCTGACCGGATCCTGCCTGATCCCGCCGCCGGACGGCAGGGCGGGAGTTGCTGTTCATGAACAAGGACGGTAGTATACTCCATCACGGCCAAACCGCCACGGGAAAGTTGCCCGCGCAAACGCTGCGGCCGCGGCCGGCAGGGCCGTGCGCCGCCGGTCGATCGCCATTGCCAAGGAGGGAAGCATGCCCTATGTTCACATCAGGATAACCGACGAGGGGGTCACCGCGGACCACAAGGCGGCGCTCATCGAGGGCGTCACCCGGCTGCTCCAGGAGGTGCTCGGCAAGAACCCGGCGACCACCGTGGTGGTGATCGAAGAAGTGCCCACCGACAACTGGGGCATCGGCGGCGAGACGGTCACGGTCCGCCGTCGCCGGGGCCAGTGAACGGGCCGCGACCGGCCCCCTCGGCAACACCCGGAGGAGACCATGGGACATCTGCCGATCATGGAAAAAGGTAAACCGGTGGCCGGTCATCTTGACTGGCCGCTCTTCTACATGAATGACTTTTCCCGCCTGGGTTTGGTGGTGCCGCGCCTTGCCGAGGCCGTGGCGGCTCTGCGCGCCGGCGGCTGCCGGATCGCCGGGGGTGAGCGCGGCAACAGCGTCGAGGTGGACTCCCTCGCCCAGGTGGAGGACGTGTTCGCCGTGCTGCGGGCGGGCCGGATCGATTACGAACTGGCCGACCTGGTCAGCTGCGCCTACCAGGGGTGATAATCTCCACGGCCTGCCCGGCGGGCAGGCGAGACAACCCGAACACCGGCCGCCCGGAACCTTCCTGTTCAGGGCGGCCGGCCGCTGTGACCAATGCCGCCGCCCGGCCGGGCGGCCCGATCCCCGGGGCCACGGCCCGAACCAACCTTTCCCCGCGCCCCGACCGCTCTGCCATCCCTCATGAACACCGCTGATCCGCGATTTCGCCCCGGGACGAACCCCGCCCCCTGGGTGCCGCTCACCACCTCGCTGTTCTTCCTCCTGCGCCAGCCCCGCCTGCTCGGCTGGAGTCTCGTGCTCGTGGTCCTCACCGGGACCCTCACCTGGCTCGGCTTCCAGTTTTCGGTGGGCTGGGTCGACCAGCTGACCGGCCCGTTCTTCACCGCCCCGCCCGCGGTCGAGCGGTTCTGGCACTGGCCGCTGCTCTGGGGCTGGACCGCGCTGAAATGGGTGTTTGTCGTCCTTTCCCGGGTGGTCGCCTTTTACCTCGCCTTCCTCCTTGCCTTCACCCTGACCACGCCCGGCTACGTGTTTCTCAGCACCTGGGCCGGCAACCGCTTCGCGGCCCGGGCCGGCGAGGGCGAGGCCCGGATGACCCTGGCCGGCTCGCTCATCGACCTGCTCGAGGGGGTGAAGATCGGCGCCTTCGGCCTCCTGGTCACGGCCGTGGCCCTGCCGCTCAATTTCCTGCCGGTGATCGGCCAGGCGGCGGTCTTCGTGCTCTACGTCTACTATTCGGCGCTGATGTTCGTCGACTATCCCTCCTCCCGCTACCGCTGGAGCCTGGGCGACAAGCTGCGCTGGCTGCGGAGCCACCGCGCCCCGGCCTTCCGGATCGGCCTGCTGCCGGCCCTGCTGAGCATGGTGCCGATCCTCAACATCTTCCTCATGGCCCTGTCGTTCCCGCTGTTCACCGTGCACACCACCCTCAACTTCCTCGCCATCGAGGGCCGCCGGGAAACCCCGCCCATCGCCTGAGCGAACGACCGCTGCGCTCCGCCCCGGCCGGCGCGGCCTGGCGGGTTTTGCCGGTGGTGCGGCAAACCTGCTTGGTGTCCGCGGCCGGCCCCTGCTATACTTGGCCGCACAGGGTGTTCACACCCACACGGTTCGGCGGGTGATGGCGGCCCGCCGGTCTTTCGATGTCATCCGAAAAGGTGCGGCCATGATCCGATGTCCGAAGTGCGGCCATGCGCAGGAACAGCAGGTGGAGTGCGAGGCCTGCGGCCTGTTGTTTCGCAGGTACGAGTTGAGCAGGGAACGTCGGCGCCGGGAGACGGCCGCCGAGCCCCGTACGGCTGTGCCGCGCCAGAGCCGGGTGGCGGTCCTGCTGCTGGCGGCCTTCCTGCTCGTGGCGGGCACGGCCGGGACGACCTGGTGGCTCACCTCGGGCCGGTCGCCGGGACAGGCAGGCAGGGCCTCCGTGCCGGCAACGGAACAGGTTGCCCGTCCCTCACCGCCGCCCGCCCCGCAACCCTCCCGGTCCGCCCCGCCGGCAAGTGCAGAGAACGCCGCGGTCGCCGCCGGTCCCATCGAACGGGCCAAGAACGGCACCGTGGCCATCGAGACCCCCTGGGGCAAGGGATCCGGCTTTTTTCTCACCGACACCACCATCGTCACCAACAAGCACGTGATCGAGCCGGACCGCGCCCAACTGGAGGAACTGCGCCGCAAGGTCGCCACCGGCCGGGAGTTGCTCGACCTCGAGCGGCGCAAGCTGGACGAGGCCCGCGGCCAGTTGCGACGGTTGCCGGACAGCCCCTCCCGCCGCCAACTGGTCATCGTCCTCGAGGAACGCGAGCGGGAACTGGCCCGGATCCTGCCCGCCCAGGCCGAGGCCGAGGCCCGCCTGGCGCGCATGGAACAGCCCGCCGCCAACACCGACATCCGCGTCTTCCTGGCCGACGGCAGCGAGTTCAGCGCCCAGTCCATCCAGACCAGCCCCGGCCGCGACCTGGCCCTGGTGACCGTGTACAGCGCCGGCGCCACCCCCCTGCACCCGGCCCCGGCGCAGGCCGGCCCCCGGCAGGGGGACCGGGTCTACACCATCGGCAACCCGGTGGGGCTGCGCAACACGGTCACGGCCGGCATTTTTTCCGGCTACCGCCGGCACGAGGACTCCGGCGAGATCTACCTGCAGACCGACGCGCCGATCAACCCGGGCAATTCCGGCGGCCCGCTCATCGACGAGCGCGGCCGGGTGCTGGGCGTGAATACCATGATTCTGCAGAACACTCAGGGGATCGGCTTCGCCATCCCGGTGACCACCGTGTTTGAGGAGTTCTCCCTCATGCCGCCGAGGCCAGGGGACTGAGAGCCCCTGGCGGAACGCACCGGGCAGAACCCGGCGGTTGCGCGCGGGGCAAAAGTCGCCGCCGGTAACGCGGCTCAGCGGTGGTTGATCAGTGCTTCGGCCGAGGCGGCCTGGAAGGTCGGCCGGGTGACGGCCGGAGCGGGCAGGGCGGCCAGCGGTGCGGGGCGGCGCTTGACCGTGTGGGGGGCGAGTTGCGGCAGCTTGTCCGCGGTCACGGCCTGGAACTTCCAGTGCCAGGGCTCCCAGGGGAAGTGGTGGCGGTTGTGGCGGGGCAGGGTTTCGTGGAAGCCGTAGGCGCCGGCGTGCTGTTTGAGCCAGCGGTAGGCGTCCGAGGCGGCGAAGCCGCGGCCGCTCGGGTGAAAATCGACCACCGTGCCGAGAGCGTGTTCGGAGTAGCCGGGCGGGGCCACGTAGCGGGCGATGTTCTCGAAACGCTGGCCTTTTTCCAGGAACTGGCGGAAGATGACCCGCTGGTAGCGGGCGCTGCGGTAGCCGGAATCGACCAGCAGCTGCACCCCGGCCTCGGCGGCGGCCGCGGACATGGCCCGCAGTGGTTCGATGGCCTCGTTGCGCAGGTAAATCTCGGTGCGGTTCAGGGTCAGTTCCTGGGGGATCATCTGCAGGCTGGGCACCGTGTCCTCGGGCACGCGCACCATGTTGCCGGTCCAGGGCCGCGGCACCGGGTAGTCGACCTCGTCGATGCGCACCACCTCGCCGGTGTACGGCAAAGGGGCCACGGCCAGCCGCGTTCTGACTACGGCGGGCGGAGGGGTTACGGTTTCCACGGCGCTGGACGGCGCCGGCAGGAAGATCAGGCCAGGGAGCAGGGCGAGCAGGCTGGCGACAAGGGGGCGGTACGGGCGTGGCGGCACGGGTTGTTCCTGTGAATGCCGGTCCGGGCGGACGCGCGGCCCACGGCCGCCATCCGGCGCTCCGGGCCGGGAGAAAGCCGCATTGTACACGAGCGGGTCAAATTTTCACGGAATTTGACAGCGAAACAGGGACGGTTCGGCCGTTTTGTCGAGAATCTCGCGCAGTTTTAAGGAAATGGTGTGCAGGGTGAAGGGTTTCTGGATGAAGCCGTGAAAGCCCTGGGCAAAGAGGTGCTCCACCTGGTCGGCGAGATCGTAGCCGGTGGAAAGCAGCCCGCGGATATCCCCGTCCATGGCCCGCAGCCCCTGGAGCAGTTCCGGGCCGCTCATGCCCGGCATGACCATGTCGAGGATGGCCAGGTCGATGCGGCCCCGGTGGTCGCGACAGAGGTCGAGCGCCTCGGTGCCGGTGGCGGCCGGCAGCACGGTGTAGCCGAGCCGCTGCAGCAGGTCGCGGGTCAGGCGCAGCACCAGCGGTTCGTCGTCCACCAGCAGGATGGTCTCACACCCCGGCCGGACCTCGGCGGGAGTTTCCTCGACAGGTTCCGGAATCCGGGCCGAGGCGGGCAGGAGGATGGTGAACTGCGCGCCGCCGAGCGGGTCGTTGCCGGCCTGGATGACGCCGCCGTGGTGGCTGACGATGCCGTAGGCCGAGGCCAGCCCCAGGCCGGTGCCGCCTTCGTGCTCGCGGGTGGTGAAAAAGGGGTCGAAGATCCGGTCGAGGATTTGCGGGTCGATGCCGCAGCCGCTGTCGGCCACGGTGATGCGCACGTAGCGGCCGGCCGGCCGGCCGCAGGCGGCAGCCTCCTGCCGGTCGAGGTGGACGTTTTCCGTGGCCAGCTGAATCTCGCCGCCGAGCGGCATGGCGTGGGCGGCGTTGACGAACAGGTTGAGCAGCACCTGCTCTATCTGACCGGGGTCGACCTCCACCGGCCAGAGGTGCGGCTGCGGCCGGCAGCGGAGGGTGATTTCCCGGCGGGTCTGGCCGAAGAGTGCGCTGCAGGCGGCGACCAGGCCGTTCAGGTCCACCGGCCGGACGCCGTTGCGCGTCTCCCGCCGGGCCAGGCCGAGCAGCTGGCGGGTGAGCTGTTCCCCCTGGCGCACGTAGCTTTCGATGTTGCGCAGCTTTTCGGCAGCTGCCGCCCCTTCGGGCAGGTCCATCAGCAGGAGCGAGGCGCTGCCCTCGATGCCCATGAGCAGGTTGTTGAAATCATGGGCAATGCCGCCGGCCAGGGCAGCCATCGCCTCGAACCGCTGCACCCGCTGCAGCTGGCGTTCCATGGCCCTGGCCTCGGTGACGTCGCGGAAACTGCAAATAAGCCCGGCCGGCTCGCCCTGCTGGCCGGTGTAGCAGGCGGCGCTGATGGACACGTCGAGCCGGCGGCCGTCGCGGGTGGGCCGGCAGGCGGCCAGGTTGCCCACCGGCCGACCGGAGACGGCCAGCCGGCGCAGTTCGCCCGCGGCCTCGTCATCGTCGGCAAAGGGCAGGGGGCACCCCTTGAGTTCGTCCAGAGTCCAGCCGAAGGTGCGGGTGAAGCTCGGGTTGAGGTACTGGACCCGTCCGTCCAGATCGTGGATGACGATGGCGTCCGCGGCCGCGTTGATGAGCGACAGCCACAGGGCCTGGTCCCGTTTCGACTCCTCGTACAGCCGCCGGTAGCGCGCCTGGCTTTCCTCCAGGGCGCGGGTGCGCTCGATCACCATCCGCTCGAAATCGTTGCGGTGGGCGATCAGTTCCTGTTCCTGCTCCTTGCGCCGGGTGATGTCGATGATGAGCACCAGCGCGCCGGTGACGCGGCCATCGCTGTCGTGGATTGGCGTGGCGATGTGGTCGATGAACAGGGCGCTGCCGTCGGCGCTGGTGCGCTGCCGCTCCGATCGGCCGCTGGCCTGGCCGGCGAACACCATCGCGGCCGGGCAGTCGGCGCAGACCGTGTCACTGTCCGCCGCCACCTGGTGGCAGCGGCAGCCGATCACCCCGTCGCCGTAGAGTTCCCGGGCCTTGCGGTTGTGGCTGACCACCCGGTAGTCGCGGTCCACCTCCCACATGGCGATGTCCATGCCATCGATGAGGGTGGCCAGGGTGGCGCCCAGGTTGCAGCAGGAATTGGCCTGTTCAGGGTGCGGCTGTGCGTTGGGCATGCGGTGACCGTTGTCATGCGAGGACTCGGTGCGCCCCTCTGCGGGCGAAAGCGGCGCCGGGACCTCTCCCCGGCTGGCGGCAATTGTACGTCATTACTGACAGAAGTCAAAGAATAGGTAAATATACCTAGTGAAAAAAATGGCGGCACCGGAAAAAGTCGACCTCCGCCCACTCAGGTTGCGTACAAGCAGCCTGTTCTGAAGCAAGAGCCGTCGTTCCCGTGGCTTTTTGCGAGAACGGCAAAAATGCGGCGGGCTCAGGCCGGGTCGAACAGGGTGGGGGGCAGGGAGCGGGCGATGTGCGCGGCGATCTCTTCCTGGTCGCGGCCGTCGCAGGTCACGGTCAGCTCGGCGTAGCGCCGGTAGAGGAGTTGCCGCTCGTCGAACAGTTCGCGGAAGGTCTGGTCTTTGGCCTTGGCGATGCCGCGGGTGGCGAAGTTGCGGATGCGGCGCTCGATCTCGGCGAACGACACCTGGAGGAAAACGATGAGCGACATCCGCCCCAGGTGGGTCATGGCCCGTTCGCTGTAGGCGGCGCTGCCGCCGGTGGCGATCACGTGGCGGCTGACGTTGAGCTTGCAGATCTCGGCCTCCTCGATGGCCCGCAGGGTGAGGTGGTCGCTCGCGTCGAGGATCTGCTGCAGGGTCTGCTGGCGGTTGATCTGGATGAGCACGTCGGTGTCGATGAAGCCGAGACCGAGGTTTTTCGCCAGGATGATGCCGATGGTGCTCTTGCCCGCGCCCGGCATGCCGATCAGGGTCAGGTTGGTCTTCATGGGAGGAATCCGGGTGGGGGTGGCGGCCCGACGCCAGCGGGCCTGGTGCCATCGATCCTAGCCGAAAGCGGCCGGGGCGGCAAGGGCGGCCTGCCCGTTCCCGTTGTCCCGGCCGCTGGCGACAAAAAAAGCCCCGGCCCGCTGCAAGGAGAATCAGCGGACCGGGGCGGAAGAAAATGGACGCAGCGGGCTACCAGGCGGTTTCGGCCAGGACCGTGCCGCGGGTGGAGATGATCACGTGGCGCACCGGGAACGACGGCCTGGCCGCGTCCCAGGCCTGTTTGACGATCTGCAGCATGGAGTGGCAGCAGGGCACCTCCATGATCAGGATGGTCAGCGACTTGAGCTTCCGGGTGCGGAAGATCTCGGTGAACCGGTCCACGTAGAGCTCTTGGTCGTCGAACTTGGGACAGCCCATCATCACCACCCGGCCGGCGATGTAGTCCTGGTGCAGGGTGGCGTAGCTGAGCGCGGTGCAGTCCGCGGCCACCAGCAGGTCGCAGTTCTCCAGAAAAGGCGCGGTGGGCGGAATGAGGCGGATCTGCACCGGCCAGTGGGTCAGGGCCGAGCCGCTCTGGCTGGCGGGGGTGTTGGCCGCCTGGCAGGACGACAGCGGTGCAAAGCTCTGCAGCCGGGCCGAGGGACAGCCGCCGGTGAGCGGCGGTGCAGGTGCCGCCTGCGCCTTGCCGGCGAGGAAATGCTCCACCGCCTCCTCGTCGAATTCGTCGGCCTCGCGCTCGATGATTTTCAGGGCGCCGGTGGGGCAGGAGCCCAGGCAGGCGCCCAGGCCGTCGCAGAGCTTGTCCGCCACCAGCCGGGCCTTGCCGTCGATGATCTGCAGCGAGCCCTCGGCACAGTCGGGTACGCACTGGCCGCAGCCGTCGCACAGTTCTTCGTCAATCTGGATGATCTTTCGCAGTACTTTCATTGTGTTTTGCAATGGGGGAGGAGGTTGCGGCTCAGCCGAGGACCGCTTTTTTGAGGGCCTCGACGCCGTAGCGTTCCATGAAGCGGGCGGAGCGGGTCTTGAACCGGGCTTCGCGGATATAGTGATTGAGGGTGCGGGTCACCAGGGTCAGGGCCTCGTCGTCACTGAGCCCTTCGGCCACCAGGTCGCCGATGCGCGGCCGGCCGGCGGCGTTGCCGCCGAAGGTGAAGCGCCAGCCCTTGCTGCCGCCGGCCAACCCCACGTCGCGCAGCCAGGATTCGCAGCAGCAGAAGCGGCAGCCGGAGATGCCCACCTTGACCTTGGCGGGCAGGGGGCCGTCCAGTTCGATCCGTTTGATCCGTTCGGCCAGCTCCAGGGTCTCGCGGTGGCCGTACTTGCACCAGGTGCGGCCCGGGCAGGCCTGCACGTAGTGCACCCGGCAGCGGGTGTGCGGCGGCGTGGCCGGGAGGTCCAGCTCGGCCCGCAGCGGCTCGATGGTTTCCGGGGCCATGCCGAGAAAGGCCACCCGCTGCGCGCCGGTGATCTTGGTCCGCGGAATGTTGTATTTGCGCGCCAACGCGGCCAGACGTTCCAGGTCTTCCGGGCCGAGCAGGCCGGCGTCGAAATGGGGCAGCACGAGATAGGTCTGGTGGTGGTCGTTCATGGTTCGCCATCCGGCGTCGCCCGCCGGACCGGGCAACGGTCCGGCGGGCAGGATCGCGCTCGGCTTATTCGTTGGTGATGCAGCTGACCGGGCAGGAGGCGGCGGCATCGTCGATGCAGCCCTCGTCGCCACCCTGGGGCAGGATCACGTAGGCCTTGTTGGTGTCGTCATTGAAGGCGAAGATCTCGGGGCAGAGTTCCACGCAGGTGCCGCAGCCGATGCATTCGTCTTCGTCGATCCGGACTGTTTTCATGGTGTTGCCCTCGCTGGTTGAGGATGAACAGGGCGCGCGGGCAGGGGCTGTCCCTGCCCGCCACGCCGGGCTTTTTCAGCCGAGGATGGCCTTGAGGTCTTCCTCGGGGGTTTCGCTGACAGGCTTGATGGCAAAGGTGTCCACCAGGAACTGGAGCACCGCCGGGGTGACAAAGGCCGGCAGCGACGGCCCGAGGCGGATGTCCTTGATGCCCAGGTAGAGCAGGGTGAGCAGGATGGCCACGGCCTTCTGCTCGTACCAGGAGAGGATCATGGACAGCGGCAGGTCGTTGACCTCGCAGTCAAAGGCCTTGGCCAGCGCCACCGCGATCTGGATGGCCGAGTAGGCGTCGTTGCACTGGCCCACGTCCAGGAGGCGCGGGATGCCGCCGATGTCGCCCAGCTGCATGTCGAAGAAGCGGAACTTGCCGCAGGCGAGCGTCAGCACCACGCAGTCCTTGGGCACCTGCTCGACGAACTTGGTGTAGTAGTTGCGGCCGGGCTTGGCGCCGTCGCAGCCGCCCACCAGGAAGAAGTGGCGGATGGCCTTCGCCTTCACCGCCTCGATCACCTTGTCGGCCACGCCGAGCACGGCATTGCGACCGAAGCCGACCAGCACCTGGCCCTTGTCCACGTCGTCGGTGAAGCCGTCCATGGCCAGCGCCATGGCGACCACGGCCGAGTAGTCCTTGTCGGTGATGTGCTTCACGCCCGGCCAGCCGACCAGGCCGTTGGTGAACACCCGGTCCTTGTAACTGTCCAGCGGCTTCTGGATGCAGTTGGTGGTGAACAGGATCGGTCCCGGGAAGTTGGGGAACTCCTTCTGCTGGTTCTGCCAGGCGGTGCCGAAGTGACCGTAGAAGTGCGGGTACTTCTTCAGCTCCGGGTAGCCGTGGCAGGGCAGCATCTCGCCGTGGGTGTAGATGTCGATACCCTTGCCCTCGGTCTGCTTGAGCAGCATCTCCAGGTCGTGCAGGTCATGGCCGGTGATGAGGATGCACTTGTTCCTGCGGTGCCCCAGCGGCACCGGGGTGGGCACCGGGTGGCCGTAGGTGGAGGTGTTGCCGGCATCGAGCAGTTCCATGGCCTTGAGGTTGATCTCGCCGGCCTTGAGCACGAACGGCACGCCCTGCTCCACGGTCATACCCTTTTTGAGCAGCATGGTCAGCGCCTCGTAGCAGAAGGCGGCCACGGCCGGGTCGGTCTTGCCGAGGATGGCGGCGTGGTCGGCATAGGCGGCGATGCCCTTGAGGCCGTAGAGCACGGTCTGCTTGAGCGAGCGGACGTTCTCGTCCGCGTCCAGGTTCTCGATCAGGTTCAGCGCCTTGCCCTGGGCGGCCAGCTCGGCCACGCTGCCGGCCGGGATGAAGCTGGCCTGGGGCTCGCTGAAAGCGGTGTTGCCGCCGGCGGCCGCGACCTTGGCCTTCATCGCCTCGCGCAGTTCGACCGTGCGCTGGAGCAGGACCAGGAACCGGTCCGGGTCGAAGTCCACGTTGGTCAGGGTGGAGAAGATGGCTTCATAGGTGAAGTGGTCGGTGGCGTCATCGACGATGCCCAGCCGGCGGCCTTCCTGGGCGTACAGGGCGAGTCCCTGCAGGGCGTACACGAGCAGGTCCTGGAGGTCGGCGACCTCCTCGTTCTTGCCGCACACGCCGATGACGCTGCAGCCGATTCCCTTGGCGGTCTGTTCACACTGGTTGCAAAACATGGTTGTTCTCCTTGTCTGGGGTTTAGAGTCGCAGTGGACGGCGTTTGTTTGTAGTATGCCGCCACTCTAGCCGATTTCCGGCTCCTTTCCTTGACCTGGGTCAAAAACCGTACGTTTTCAGAAAAAAATGAACAACACGATGGATACCCTCGCCCGCAGCCTGCTGTTCAGCGGCCTGCCGGCGGAGCAGCTGGGCCAGATCGCCGATATCGCCGTCACCAGGAAATTCGCCCGCAACGCCGTGGTGTTCCACGAGGGCGACCCGGGCATCGGCTTCTACATGGTGGCAGCCGGCAAGGTGAAGATATATAAGATGTCCCCTGATGGCAAGGAACAGATTCTGCACATCTTCGGGCCGGGCGAGCCGTTCGGCGAGGTGCCGGTGTTCCACGGCAATCCCTTCCCGGCCAACGCCAGCACGCTCACCGAGGCGGAGTTGCTCTTCTTCCCGCGACCGGCCTTTGTCGAACTGATCACCCGCACGCCCTCGCTCGCCCTGAACATGCTCGCCGTGCTCGCCCAGCGGCTGCGCCGGTTCGCCACCCAGATCGAGAACCTGTCGCTCAAGGAGGTACCCGGCCGGCTGGCCTCGTACCTGGGCTACCTGGCGGAGGAACAGGGCAACCCGGACCGGGTGGTGCTCGACATTCCCAAGGGCCAGTTGGCCAGCCTGCTTGGCGCCAGTTCCGAGACCCTGTCGCGGATCTTCGCCCGGATGACCGACGAGGGGCTTATTCGGGTGGAGGGCAGGACCATTCATCTGCTCGACCAGGCGGCCCTGCGCGAGCGTTAGATGCCTGCTTGCGGGACTGGCGGTGCGGGGATGAAGCGCTGATCCGCGGGAAGGGGAAGCGGAGGGAGAGGCGGGGAAGGGGAGAAATCCGGTGGGCCGTTCAGGCCGGCCACGTCGCCTGCCGTCCCCGGAGCCTCGGTCCCGGGGACGGCGGGTCGAATCAGGCGGTCTGCGCCTGCTGCTTGGCGGCGTAGGCCGAGGCCGCGCACTCGTTTTTGCCGAGATCGAGTTCCTCCTGGCGCTCCTCGTTCACCTGCTCGAGGTTGGCGTTGACCAGGCGGATGGTGGCGTACTCCTCGGGCTGGGTGCGCATGTTGGCCTTGATGAACCCGTAGAAGTCGGCGGGGTTGTCGATGTCGTAGATCTCCCGGTTGCGTGCCAGCACCTCGCCCAGCGGCAGGGTGAACACCAGGTCCTCGTTGGCCTCGGCCCAGTCGATGTAGTGGCCGGGCAGCACCCGGATGGCGTGGTCGAGCGCCTTGATTTTACCGATGGAGGCAAACAGCACCTTGGCCCAGGCCTCGGCCTTGCCGCCCAGGTCGGGCCGGCCCACCGAGTTGATGAACACCATGTCCCCGGAGATGAGGAACCGTTCGTCAACGATGAACGAGGTCGAGCCCGGGGTGTGGCCCGGGGTGAACAGTACCCGCACCGCCGGTCCACCCTGGCTGAAGCGGAGCACCTCGCCGTCGGTGAGCGGGGTGTAGGGGTTCTTCGAGGTTTTGAAGTCGCTGTCGTTGGCGTGGAACACTGCCCCGGTCCGATTGGCCAAATCACGGCTGCCGGCGATGTAGTCGGCCTGCAGGTGGGTCTCGAAGGTGCGGGTGATGGTGCAGCCGCGCTCGGCGGCGAAGTCGATGTAGAAATCGAGGTTGCGCGAGGGGTCGAACACCATCATCTCCCGGCCGCTCACCAGGCCGTAGCTGCACGAGGCCTTGCCCGGACGGATGAACTGGAAGAGTTCGTAGTCCGCGCCGGCGGCCACCTGTCTGGCCACCAGCAGGTTGCCCCAGGTCTTGATGCCGCCGGTCAGGTAGCCCACGTCCGCGTAGCCGTGCCGCTCGAGGATCTCGGCCACGTATTTGGCCGATCCCTCCTTGGCGCAGACGATGCGGATCGGCCGGTTCTTCGGCACCCGCGCCACCGATTCCTCCTCCAGTTCCATGAAATCGTAGTAGCTGACGTTGTGCATCTCGAACGGGTAGGGCGCCTCGATGTGGAAGCGGCCGAAATCCTTGTCGTTGCGGACGTCCACCACCACGATGTCGTCACGGTTGACCAGCCACTGGAACAGGTCGTTCGCCTCGTAGGTGAAAAGGGCCATACTCTTCTCCTTGCTGTTGGGAAAGGATTCGGCGCCGGGCGGGTCGCCGGCGGATAGTGAACAGACAAATCTGAGAAATAGTATTAACACATCGGCCGGCTGTCCACTCAATTACGCCTCGGGCGATTGAAATTGTCCCCCGCCGGAGAGGACGCGCGGGTACCACAACGGTCGCCTGCAGGCGCTGGCGCGGCCTTCAGTCCTCCGCGCCGTAGCCGCCGCCGCCCGGGGTCTCGATGACGATCTGGTCGCCCGCCTGGACCTGCACCTCGTCGTCGCCGCGCAAGGCGATCACCCGGCCGTCGGCGCGGAGGAGCCGGTTGCGGCCGCGGGCGCCAGGGCCGCCGCCGGCCAGGCCGTAGGGTTCGGTCACCCGGTGGGAGCTGATCAGGGTGGCGGTCATGGGTTCGAGGAAACGCAGCCGCCGCACCACCCCGGCCCCGCCCGGGAAGCGGCCGCGGCCGCCCGAGCCGCGGCGGATGGCGAACTCCTCCAGCCGCACCGGGAAGCGCTGTTCCAGCACCTCCGGGTCGGTCATGCGGGTGTTGGTCATGTGGCTGTGCACCGCGTCCGTGCCCGGGTGGTCCGGGCCGGCGCCGGTGCCGCCGCAGATGGTCTCGTAGTTCTGGTGGCGGGCGTTGCCGTAGAGGAAGTTGTTCATCGTCCCCTGGGAGCTGGCGAGCAGGCCGAGCGCGCCGTAGAGGCAGTCGGTGATCGCCTGCGAGACCTCGGTGTTGCCGGCCACCACCGCCGCCGGGTAGCGCGGGTTGAGCAGGGTGCCCTCGGGGATGATCAGCTCCAGCGGCGCGAGGCAGCCCTCGTTGAGCGGGATGTCCGTGTCCACCAGGGTGCGGAACACGTACAGTACCGCGGCCCGGCACACGGCCCGGGGGGCGTTGCGGTTGCCCGGGTGCTGGGCCGAGGTGCCGGTGAAGTCGATCACCGCCCGTCGCGCGGCGTGATCCACGCTGATGCGCGCGCGGATGCGGCCGCCATCGTCCAGCGGGTAGTCGAAGGCGCCGTCCTTCAGGCGGTCGAGCACGCGCCGCACCGACTGCTCGGCGTTGTCCTGGACGTGGCCCATGTAGGCCTGCACCGTGGCCAGGCCGAAATGGTCGACCATGCGCGCCAGTTCACGCCGGCCGGTCTCGTTGGCCGCCACCTGGGCGGCCAGGTCCGCCAGGTTCTGCTCCACCCGGCGGCAGGGCCAGGGCCCGGAGCTGAGCAGCGCCCGGGTCTCGGCCTCGCGCAGGCGGCCGCCTTCGACCAGCAGCCAGTTGTCGATGAGCACACCCTCTTCCTCGATGCGGCGGGCGTCCGGCGGCGATGAGCCCGGGGTGCGGCCGCCGATGTCCGCGTGGTGGCCGCGGGAGCCGACGAAGAAGAGGATCTCGCGGCCGGCCGCGTCCCAGCAGGGGGTGATCACGGTCACGTCAGGCAGGTGGGTGCCGCCGTTGTAGGGCGCGTTCTGCATGAACACGTCGCCCGGGCGCATGCGGCCGCGGTTGTCCTGCAGCACCGCGCGCACCGACTCGCCCATGGAGCCGAGGTGCACCGGCACGTGCGGGGCATTGGCCACCAGGCGGCCGTCCCGGTCGAACAGGGCGCAGGAGAAGTCGAGCCGCTCCTTGATGTTCACCGAGTGGGCGGTGTTGGCCAGCGTCACCCCCATCTGCTCGGCAATGGCCATGAACAGGTTGGCGAACACCTCGAGCAGCACCGGGTCGACCCGGGTGGTCAGGGACTCGGCGGCCGGCCGGGGTTGGTATCGGCTGAGCACGAGGTGGTTGCGGCTGTTCACCGCGGCCTCCCAGCCCGGCTCGACCACCACCGTGGCGATGGGCTCGATGACGAGCGCCGGGCCGCGCAGGCGCTGGCCGGGGTGCAGCTGCTCGCGCCGGAAGAGCGGCGCCTGACGCCAGCCGCCCGCGTCCCACAGCCGGATCGTGCCCGCGGCGGGCGGCGGCCCCGGGTGGAGCGGCAGTTCCGGGTCCTCCGGGGTGTCGGTGCGGCCGATGGCCTCGACCACGAGCGATTCCACCACCAGCGGCCGGTCCACGGGTACGAAGCCGAACCGGTCCCGGTGGGCCGCCTCGAAGGCCGCGCGCATGGTCGGTTCGTCGGCGAGCGCGACCGGCAGAACGGTGTCGCTGCCCGCGTAGCGCAGCTGCGCGGTGACCACCAGTTCCACCGGGTGACCGGGCGGGCACTGGCCCGCGACCTCGGCCGCAGCCGCCCGGCAGAGCGGCTCGGCCGCTGCCCGCAGGCGGTTCTCGATCTCCACCCCGGTGAGCGGCCAGTCGACCTGGCGCTCGCGCAGGGCGCGGATGTCGGCCAGGCCCATGCCGTAGGCGGAGAGCACCCCGGCCAGCGGGTGGAGCAGGATGCGCTCCATGCCGAGCGCGTCCGCCACCCGGCAGGCGTGCTGACCGCCGGCGCCGCCGAAGCACTGCAGGGTGTAGCCGGTGACGTCGTGGCCCCGCTGCACCGAGATTTTCTTGATGGCATTGGCCATGTTTTCCACCGCGATGCGCAGGAACCCCTCGGCCACGGTCTCCGGGGTCAGGTCGGTGCGGCCGGTGGCTGTGATGATCTGCGCGGTCAGCTCGGCAAAGGCCTGCCGGGTAGCCTCGGTGTCCAGGGGCTGGTCGCCGTCCGGGCCGAACACCCGGGGGAAGTGCTCGGGCTGCAGCCGGCCGAGCAGCAGGTTGGCGTCGGTCACGGTGAGCGGGCCGCCGCGGCGGTAGCAGGCCGGGCCGGGGTCGGCGCCGGCCGAGTCCGGGCCCACCCGGAAGCGGCCGTCGCTAAAGCGCAGCACCGAGCCGCCGCCCGCGGCCACGGTGTGGATGCGCATCATCGGCGCGCGCATGCGCACCCCGGCCACCAGGGTCTCGAAGCTGCGTTCGAACGCCCCGTCGTAATGGGTGACGTCCGTGCTGGTGCCGCCCATGTCAAAGCCGATCAGCCGGGTGTGGCCGCTCATGGCCGCGGTGCGGGCCATGCCGATCACCCCGCCGGCCGGGCCGGAGAGCACCGCGTCGCGACCGCGGAACAGGGGCGCGTCGGTGAGGCCGCCGCTGGACTGCATGAACAACAGCCGCGGGGCGCGGTCGCCGCCCAGCCGGTCGGCCACCCGGTCCACGTAGCGGCGCAGGATCGGAGTCAGGTAGGCGTCGACCACGGTGGTGTCGCCGCGGGCCACCAGCTTGATGAGCGGGCTCACCCGGTGGCTCATCGAGACCTGGGTGAAGCCGATGGTCCGGGCGATTGCGGCCAACTGCCGTTCGTGCTCCGGGAAGCGGTAGCCGTGCATGAGCACGATGGCCACCGCGCGCAGGCCGTCGGCAAAGGCGGCGCGCAGGTCATGCTCGGCCTGCTCCCGGTCGAGCGGCACCAGCACCCGGCCGGCCGCGTCCACCCGCTCGTCCACCTCGATCACCCGCTCGTGCAGCAGCTCGGGCAGGACCACGTGGCGGGCGAACAGCTCCGGCCGGTTCTGGTAGCCGATGCGCAGGGCGTCGCCGAAGCCGCGGGTGATGACCAGGAGCGTCCGCTCGCCGGTTCGTTCGAGCAGGGCGTTGGTGGCCACGGTGGTGCCCATCCTGACCGCGCCGATGCAGCCCGCAGGGATGGGCGCATCCGGGCCGAGACCGAGCAGGGTGCGGATGCCGTGCACGGCCGCGTCCGGGTAGCGTTCCGGGTTTTCGGAGAGGAGCTTGCAGGTGGCGAGCGTGCCGTCCGGCCTCCGGGCGACGATATCGGTGAAGGTGCCGCCCCGGTCGATCCAGAACTGCCAG
>ERZ1645192.32-NODE-32-length-76429-cov-11.259683_pt1 | contig 76429 bp, 68 predicted proteins | sample MGYA00575354_ERZ1645192 | MGnify/ENA primary metagenome ERZ1645192 (study PRJEB40844, sample SAMN11349763) | freshwater sediment metagenome | isolation source: river sediment | host: Sediment | place: India: Faizupur Khadar , New Delhi | collected 2017-02-21 ... | reverse complement strand
GAGTGGAGGAGGAGGAGGAGGAGGAGGTGGTGGTGGAGGTGGTGGTGGTGGTGGTGGAGGTGGTGGGAGGGGTTGTTCTGTTTGACCGTCCCCTCCGTATTTAGAGAAAATGGAGCCAAGCCAACATGCGAAGCGGACATAAAAGCGCGGCAGGGGTACAGCGTTTTGCGCGCGACAAGTATCAGTCTGTCTTCGGATAAAGATGCGTGAGCGAAACGCCAATATCGATCGAATTGATCGCCTGCTTCAGCTGCATAATCCTTGAGCTCTTCGTATAGCGTGAGGTTTCTCCCGGGGTTGTATGTCCGGTCAGACGGTCGACGAGCGAATCCGACGCGCCGCCCTGGTGCAGGAATGTCGAAGCGCTATGACGAAAGGAATGAAAGTCCCGACCCGGCTCGTAAACCTTGACGTCGCGCCGATACCTGGTGAACCACTTAGTATAACCGTGGCCGAGCCTGCCGTCAGCGCCGCCGGGCTGCAGATTGGGAAACAGACGTGAGTCGCCGGCACGCTTGCGTTCCTCGATATAGTCGAGCAGGCCAAGACGCAGCAGTTCGTCGTGCACAGGGACGAGCCGGACTGCCGACTTGTTCTTCAATTTACGAGGCGGCTTCTGATTGATGTCGAACACCCAGACGCCTTCTGCCTGCCGGATGTCTTCGACATGAAGCTGACAGATTTCCTCCTGGCGGGCGCCAGAAAAGACCGCGATCAGGGGCAGCCAGAACTTCTCGTCACGGATGATCAGTTTGCCTGGGTGAGACCGGCGATGCTCCGTGCTGCATCCCGCCCAGACCGGTGTCATAAATAGCCTCGCGAGATCGTCTCGCGACCACATCGGACGTTGATCCTGTGCGCGCTGCTGCTGGGGAAACTTCAGACCGGAGAAAAGATTCTGATCGACTTCGTCGAAGAGCTCACAATCGTCCCAAAGAGCGGAGAGAGCTGAAATATGCCGCTTCACGGTCCGGATCGACAGCCTCTCGCCCTGACCACCTTCCGCCTCATCGAGCCGGAGAACCTCCTCAACCGACTTGCCGGCGTACCGTGCTGCCTTCCCGTATTCAGCCGGCAGCAATTCGAGTTTTTCCTTGAACCGAGCTGCATCCTTACGCTGGTATGCCCGCACTGGCCGATCGCCGCAGATGTCAGCGAATAGTTCGTAGCTCTTCTTGTTCTGAGCTATCGTTTGCTCTTTCCACTTTTTTCGTTGCTTCTGCTTGGTGACAAATTGTGCAGCTCGCTTCCGAAAGGTGACGCCGTTCGGTTGCGGTTCGGGCGGAGGCTCGGCGCTTGGTGCGGGCTGAACGATCGGTGGCGTGCCGCCGAAGGCTGCATCGAGCTTCGCGACAAGAAGCTTGTCTTTCGGCTCGAAATTGAAGTCTCCTTCGTATCGGGCCCGGATCGCGTCGGCGAGGTCGATGCCGCCTCTCAGCAGAGCCTGGCGAATCTGGTCGAGCTCCTCGGGGGTCAGACTCTTGAGGCCGTGCCGGCTGACCATGGCCATGCTGGTGGTGAGCGCGGAGCCGAAATTGTTCGAACCGAGATCTTCGCGGGTGCGGTCCGCGATCCAACGGTAGTACTCGATCCGCTGTTGGCGCAGTTCAGGCGTAATGCGCCCCTCCTTCAGCCGGATCCGATTGTCCTGCTCCAGCATGTGGCCATAGAAGTCCTGGACGATGGCCTTGATCTGCTCCTGCGTCAGCATGGGTGTCGAACGAACCTTTTCGAAGATCGCCTCGGTGACGACGTACAGGCCCCGTGAGCGGAGCTGAGCTAACTGCCGGTCAGATGTGCGAAGGCTGCAGCAGAGCTCACGAATCCCGAGACGGGATCGTAAATCATTGGGCACGGCGCGGCGAAAGTGGAAAATGCGGTCGCGTAAGACGGTGTTGGACAGCCGGAGAGCCAAAATGGGTGCCTTTCTGTAGCAACCCGCCGGGCAAACCAGCGGGTGTGGGGAAGAAGGCTCTCCAAGTCGTTGAATGTACTGGCTCAAAGCCGCTGGAGCTTGGGATCCTCCCGCCCCAGCCACAGTCACGCAAGCTATTGAAAATCCAAGGGTCACAATTCTGGATTGGGGATTCCGACGAAGTCGGCCAGGTCTTCCAATTCGAAGCCGGCCACTTACTTGCCAATCTCGCCTACAACATGCGCCGTCTCGTCTGGCTGAGGGCGAAACGCGCCGAGGTATGAAGACCGAAGTCGGGGCAACGGCCCGCCTCCGTCGAACTCACTCCAGGATCAAGCCCAGACTCGACACGCGACCGAATAGGACGCGCCTTGGCCGCCCATCGAAGGCGTCAAACACGGTTATTGGAGGTGTGCCGCTGCAAACGCCGCAGCCTGCAGGCTTCGTCTGCCGTGAGTCGCACTAAAAACTCGCGAAGAGGACGGTCGAGCTTGATCCCTGTCAACCAAATGTGCGGTCCGGCGGTTTATTCCTAGCCTGTCGCCAAATCCAAATTCGGCGTCTGAAGATCAAGAGTTCATCGCCGTGCGAACAATTGCGCCCACTCTTGCAGGGTTCCGCCGCTCACTTGGCTGGCGGGTTCTTGCCGTGTGGGCGATGGCGTTGCAAGTCGTGTTCGCCGCCGAGCATCTGAGCGCTCAGGCGGCGCGGGCCATGCCCGGCGTCTCCGCCGACGCCGGCGGATTTCTCCATCTTTGCCTGAGCGACCCCGGAGCGATTGACGCGCCGGAAGACGCGGCCGGGCGGGTAAAGGCCGATATCGGGCATTGCGTTCTCTGCGTCTCCGTCGCGAACGGATTTGCCGCGGATAGCGTGAGGCCTGCGTTCGATGCCCGCATCGAACGCGCTGCGCTGGCCGTTCGCTGGCGTGTCGAAAATGCGACGGCGCGCCACAGCGTCAATCATGCCCGCAGCGCCCGCGGGCCGCCGGCATCTTTCCAGTCCTGACCCGATTTGCCGCCGCGCGTCAGCTGCGCATTGGCAAGTCATATTCTCGATTTGGAAAGACTTTCATCATGAACAGCATGAATCGCCGCGACGCGCTCGCGCTCACCTCTGTCTCTGCCCTCGCCATGATGGCCGGCGCGGCCCGCGCGCAGGAGAAGCCGCTCGCGCCGTGGGACTGGACCGACAGGCACGGACTCATCCGCGATCTGCCGAAGGACCGTGAACCGCTGACCGACGAACTGAAGAAATTTCCCCGCTGCCGATATTGCGGCATGGAGCGGGCGAAGTTCAGCTATTCGCGGCATTTGATCGTCTATGAGGACGACGCCGTTGACGGAACCTGCTCGATCCATTGCGCGGCCATCGGCCTGTCGCTGAACATGGATCGCGGCCCCAAGGGCCTCTACGTCGGCGATGCGGGCGCCGAAGGCGAGATCAAGCCGCTCGTCTCCGTCGACAAGGCGCATTACGTCATCGACGCGAGCAAGCTTGGCACCATGAGCAAGGTCAGCAAGTTCGCCTATGGCGACAGGGCCAAGGCTCAGGCCGCCGCTGCGGCGGAAGCTTCGGCCAAGGCCGGCGCACGCATTGTCGATTTCAACGCGGCATTGCGCGAGGCCTATCTCGGAATGGCCGAGGATACGATCCTCGTGCGCGGCCGCCGCTCGGAACGCCGCAAGAAGGCGCTCGAGGGCAAGTAACGGCCGTCGCGCGGGCGGCGCTCCCCCAACGCCGCCCGCGCGGATTGACGCATCCGATCGAACAGGCGCGACATCATGTGCATGAAATGTCAGAAGCCCGCGCGCGGGTTGAGCCGCCGCACGCTTCTCGCCGTCGCGGCCAGCAGCGCGGCATTGGTCTGCGCCGGCGTCTCGGCGCGCGCTGCGGCGCCGGTGCTGGAGCTGCCCAAGCCAAAGCCGATGGACGCCTGCCCTGTCTGTGGCATGCTGGTGCAGCCCTATCCCTACTGGACGGCCACGGTCCTGTTCAGCGACGGTCACGCGGATCATTTCGACGGGGCCAAGGACTTCTTCAAATACCTGCACGACATGCCAAAATATGCGCGCGGCCGCACACGCGAGGCGATCAGGGCCATGGGCGTCACCGGCTATTACGCGCCCGAGCTGATCGCGGCCCGCGACGCGCTGTATGTCGTCGGCTCCGATGTGCTCGGCCCGATGGGCCACGAACTGGTGCCGCAGGCCGATACGGCTGACGCCGAAGAATTCATGAAGGACCACAAGGGTCGGCGCGTCCTGCGCTTCGATGAGGTGAAGCCGCCGCTGCTCGCCGCCCTCGACGATGGCCGATTCGAATGACGACGACCTACGCCCCGGCGCGCGGCTCGACCGCGGCCTTCCTCGCGCTGTCGGTTATGGCCGCGTTGGCGTTTCTGGCGCTCATTCACGCTTTCTGGCGTGGCGGCGACAACGACCGCATGATGCAAAACCGCGATTTGGCCTTTGCGCTGGATCTGACCGACATCGCGTTGTTTCCCGAGGCGCGCTATGCGCGCCACCCCAATATGGCCGATCTCCATTCTGCCTTTCAGGACGGGCCATTGAGCTTCGAGCATTTCCCCGCCGGCACGCTGATTGCGCCAGCGCGGCATTTTCCGCAGGGCCACGTGAGCGACAAGGAGCACGATGCGCCATGAGCGACTGGTTTGCGCGGCAACGCTATCTCATCGACTACGCCGCCGCCTCCCTTTGGCGGCGCAAGGCGAAGAACCTCGGCCTTTGGGCAATCTTTGTCGGGCTGATTTTCATTCTGGGCTCGGTCATCCTGTTTGGCTCGGCCATACGCCGGGAGGCCGGCCACGTGCTCGCAGGCTCGCCCGATGTCGTAGCGCAGGCGATGCGCATGGGCCGGCATGATTTCGCGCTGACCTCGGACATCGACAAGCTCAAGTCGCTGCGCGGCGCGGATCGCATCGAGGGGCGTCTCTGGGGTTATCTCTACGACACGTCCACAGCCGCGAACTACACCTTGCAGGTTCCTTCCGCCTATGCGCCCGACTATGCGCTTGCCAAGGGCGAAGCGATCGTCGGCGAAGGCGTCGCCCGGCTGCGCAAACTGACTGAAGGCCGCTATCTGTTCCTCGTCTCGCCGGCGTCGAAATTCCTCAAGCTGAAGATCACGAAGATTCTTCCGCCAGGCTCGGCCCTCGCCTCAAGCGACCTCGTGCTCGTCTCGCCGGAAGATTTCCGCGCCTTCTTCGAGCTTGCTCATGACCAGTTCACCGATATCGCCATGCGCGTGCGCAACCCGAACGAGGTGAACACGATCGCTGGCAAGGGCGCGCTGGCGTTGAAGCATTATCGCTTCATCACGCGCTCAAGCATGCAGCGCACCTACGAGGCCCTGTTCTCATGGCGCGAGGGCCTGCTGCTGGCGATGCTCGTCGGCGCCATGCTGGCCTTCGCCATTCTTGCCTTCGACAAGGCTTCTGGCCTGTCGGCGCAGGAGCGGCGCGAGATCGGCATTCTGAAGGCGATCGGCTGGGAGACATCCGACGTCATTCGCATGAAGCTGTGGGAGGCCGGGCTGATTTCACTCACCGCTTTCCTTGCAGGCATGGCGCTGGCCTATGCCCACGTCTTCGTCATGTCGGCGCCGCTGATCGAGGCCGTGCTAAAAGGCTGGTCGACGCTTTACCCGCGTTTCCAGCTTGCTCCGCATGTCGATGCGCTGCAGGTGGCGACGCTCGCCTTCCTCACCGTCGTTCCCTACGTCGCCGCCGTGCTCGCGCCGATCTGGCGGACAGCCTCCGCCGATCCCGACAGCGTCATGCGCTAGAGGCCGCCATGATTGAACTGAAAGCCGTCAGCAAGCTCTACCGGCAAGGCCATGTCAACGAAATCGCCGCCGTGCGGGACGCCGATCTCACCATCGAGGCCGGCAAGGTCACCGTCCTGAAAGGACCGAGCGGCTCGGGCAAGACAACCCTTCTGACAATCATCGGCTGCCTGGCGCGGCCGACGAGCGGCCGGGTGCGCCTCGATGGCGACCTGCTCTCCGGCCTGCCGGAAAAATTTCTTGCTGAAATCCGCCGTAAGACGTTCGGCTTCGCTTTCCAGCGCTTCAATCTTGTCGCCGGCCTCACCGCTTTCGAAAACATCATGCTGCCGGCTTATCCGCTGGCGCCGCGCTACGCCGACCTCAAGGCGCGCGTGCACGAATTGGCCGAGACATTCGGCGTTTCGCATCGCCTCGACCTCAAGGTCGACGACCTGTCGGGCGGCGAGATGCAGCGCGTCGCGGTGGCGCGTGCGCTGATCAACGATCCGCGCGTCATCATCGCCGACGAGCCGACAGCCAATCTCGACAGCGAACGCGCCGAGCAATTTCTTGGCATCGTCGCGACGCTCAAGGCGCGCGGCAAGACGGTGCTGATGACGAGCCATGATCCGCGCATCTGGAGCGCCGGCGTCGTCGACCGGGTCGTCGAAATGGCGGATGGCCGCATCGTGGGTGCGTCATGATCCTGCATCCGCCGATCCTCGCGCTGACGCTCGCCGCGGCGCTCTGCGCCGCCCTGATGTTGTGGTCGAGCGCCTTCGCCGTTCAATTGCTGCGCGGCTGGGATCTGGGCAGTGGCGCGCAAGCCCAGATCGACCTCGAAAAGCGCACCTATCTTGTCGCCATTCTGCTGCGTTTCGTCATGGTTGTCGAAATGGCGGCGTTGGTGCTGTTTGTGTTCAACGCTGACCGCATGGCGGCGATGTTTGTCGGCGCGATGTGCGCTGTCGGCGCGTTCAACGCCAGCATCTATGGATTTCCCGCGCTCGGCGCGAAGATCGCGATGTTCTTCGGCGCGGGCCTGTGGCTCGCCGCCGACATTATCGACGCGCGCGGGCGCGACTATCCGCTGACGCGCTGGAAATATGGCCTTCTCGTCGCGCTGGCGCCGCTGGCGCTCGCCGACGCGGCGCTGACGGTGGCCTATTTCCTCGACCTCAAGCCCGACACACTGACGTCGTGCTGCGGCAAGTTGTTTTCGTCGGACCGCCCGACAATTGCCGCTGAAATGGCGGGCCTCGACGCGCGGTTTGCCCTGACGTTGCTGTTTGGCGCTCTGGTGGGCGTCATCGCTACGGCGGCAGCCGCCCTACGGATCAAGCTGGCGCAGCCGTTCTACGGCATTGCAAGCGTCGTTTTTTTTGTTGTCGGCATTGCCGCGGTGATCTCGGCCATTTCGCTCTATGTCTATGAGCACCCGCACCACCATTGTCCATTCTGTCTGCTCAAGCGCGAATACGGCTATTTCGGTTTCCTGCTCTATCTGCCGCTGTTTGCCGGCGCGGCGTTCGGCCTGTCTGCCGGTGCGCTCGGGTTCCTGCGCACGCCTGACAGCCTGCATGCGACGCTGCCCGACGCGCTGCGCCGGATGATCATCGCGTCAGTCCTTTCATTTTGCATCTTCGCTTCTGTCGCGGCATGGGCAGTGGCGCGTTCCGGGTTGGCCTTGATCCAGTGAGGCGCCGAATCAGCGGGAGGTAAGTCATGCAGCGGACGAGTGGGAGCCGGCGGTCGATGCTTCTCGGGCCATTGCTCTTTGTTGGCCTTGCGCTGATGGGCGTCGCATTGGGTTTCTGGATTTGGACGCCGCCTTCGCCCACGCAGGGGCCGGGTGCAATCGGCGCGCCCTTCGTGTTGATTGACGCCAATGGCGAGACATTCAGCTCGGCCTCGCTGCGCGGCCGCCCGCAGGCGATCTTCTTCGGCTACACGCATTGCCCCGACGTTTGCCCGACCGCCTTGCTAGACATTTCGCAGGCGCTGAAAACTCTCAAAGCCGAGGGCGATGACCTCGCGGTGATCTTCATCAGCGTCGATCCGGAGCGCGATACGCCCGAGGTGATGAAACATTATGTCGAGACCATCGATCCGCGCTTCATCGGGCTGACCGGGCAGGAAGCGGACATAGCCCGAGTGGCGAAATCCTTCCGGGTGTTTTATCGGCAATTACCCGGCGAGGGCGGAAGCTACGCTGTCGATCACAGCGCCATCACCTATCTGATCGGGCGCGATGGCCGTCTGGCCAACGGCATCCTGCCTGGCGATACGCAGGAGGCCATCGTCGCGAAACTGCGCAAGCTGCTGGCGGCGGCCGGATAGAATGACGTCGACGACGCGGGATTTGATTCCGCGATGCGGCTGATATCACCCGCTCATTCGATTCGAGTGCGTGGATGCAGGTGAGGAGTTGCGGCCTGTAGTGCTTTCGTTTGCCAATCGGAGGCAGGGTCTGCACGACAGCGAACGTGACCTTCTCGTCCGCCATGTCGTTCTCGCCCTGACCGAAGATGCTTCGATGGTCTCCGCACCAGGGTTGCGCCGCGCGTTGCGCAAATACGCGAGGCGCTTTTCGAGCCAGCGTCTTTTCCGGCGTGTCGGCGAGCCGATCAGTCTGCACGCGCGCCAGAAAGCGTGTGTCCAGGTCGTGCGCAAGACAATAGAGCTCGTAGATATCGCTTTCGCGGTCGGCCACATGCACACAGCGTTCGGCCAAGGCAATAGCCCAGCCAAAGATGTGGGCAATTGAAAGCTACGCCGGATGCGTGCGAATCCCCCAATCAAACCGATTTTCCAGACAGGCACTGAGGAGTTGGAGCTCCCGGCAAACGCGGGGGCGGCGCCCAAATGACGCTTCTCGAAGACGAGAATGCGCAGGCGAGCTCAGCCGCGCCAATCTCGCGCGCGCGTTGCGCAGCGGCGGACGCAGCGCGCTGCCCCTGACCGTCTATGCCTCAATGCTCGGCCATCTGCTGTTGCGCACGCTCGCGCGCGGCGAGCGCATTCACCTGGCCATGGCGTCGCGAGGCTTCACGGGCGACGCGCTCCCTGGCGCGGGGCGCGACTGGAGCTGGCGCGATACAGCATTTGTCGCGTTGTGCTGGGCCTGTTTCATTGCGGCCCGCCTCTTCAATCCTGCGCAAGCGCTTGGCGAACTTCTGACGGGAGCATGGACGTGAGCCATCACATCGTCGAGGCCCGCGGCCTGTGCCATGACTATCCCGACGGCCGGAGCGCGCTGCGCGACGTCAGCTTTCGCATCCATCATGGCGAGGCCGTAGCGATCATCGGCGCAAATGGCGCGGGCAAGTCGACGCTGCTGCTGCATCTCAACGGCGTGCTGAAGCCATCGGCGGGGGACGTCCGCATCGGCGACTTTCCGATAACCTCCGGCAATCTGGCGGCGGTTCGGCGCACGGTCGGTCTCGTGTTTCAGGACTCCGACGACCAATTGTTCATGCCGAGCGTGTTCGAGGACGTCGCCTACGGCCTGCGCAACATGGGCTTGCCGCAGGCCGAAATCGAATCCCAAGTCGCCCGCGCGCTCGACGCCATCAACGCCGCTCATCTTGCCGACCGTCCGCCCTATCGCCTGTCGGCGGGAGAAAAGCGCGCCGTGGCCATCGCCGGCGTGCTTGCGCTGTCGCCGTCGATTCTCGTCATGGACGAACCGAGCAACGGACTCGACCCGGCGACACGGCGGCGCATCATCACATTGCTGCAAGGCTTCGATCACACCAAGATCATCGCCACGCACGACCTCGATCTGGCGCTTGACGTCGCGGACCGCATTCTGGTGATGCACGACGGACGCATCGAGGCCGACGATGCGCCGGAGACGATCTTCGCCGATAGCAAACTGCTTGCGCGCTGCAATCTGGAGCCGCCGCTGAGCATGCAGCGGCGTTGATTTTAATATACGTTTCAGGCCTGCTGGCGGTTTCGCGGACGCCGAGAAAAGGCGTTTCATGAAATTGGGGGATATAAGGTGAGGTGACGGCGCTCGTCGAGACGAAGCCCTTGCCCTTTGGCGGCCGCCATCCGCCATCTCCTCATCAAGGCAAAGAGCGACGACCGCGAGATGGTCGGGAGTCTCGCCCTCGTCCTCCAGCATGACGAGCCGGCCGCGCTCGCCGCCGTAGCGCTGGCGTTGAAGGCTGGCGCGCCAACCAAGGCCCATATCCTCGCACACAGACGGGATGGCGCATTTGACAAGCGTTGGGGCGGATATATAATTTAAACGCTTATTTAATTAGGTGCCTGATGAAGCCAGCTCTCGCCGCCCGGCCCGGCCGCCCGAAAGACGTCAAAGACACGCGCGAGCGCTGCCTCGTCGCTGCCGAGCTTCGGTTTGCGGACCAAGGCTTTCAAGGCACGACACTGCGCGATGTCGCCGCCGCGATCGGGGCCACCAGCGCAACGATCATTCATCATTTCGGCACGAAGGAGCGTCTTTACGGCCGCGTTCTGGAACGGCTCGTCGCCAGCCTCGACGAATACGTCGGGCCAACCGAAGGGTGCTCTGCCGAGATTGTCTGCCAGATGTTCGAGCGCTTTCTCGACTGGAGCCTGGATCACCAGCATTACGCGCAATTGCTGTTGCGAGAACTGATGGAAAACCGATCGCGTGTGTCGCGCGCCAAGCGGCTGCACTTGATGGAGCTGGTGTCGTCCTATGTGGCGCGCGTCAGGGAGGGGCAGGCGCAAGGGCGGTTCCGCAGTTTCGACGCCGAATTGTTCGCCTTCTACACTTTCGGCGCGATCACCCATTTCAGCGCGGCGGCGCCAACCATCCAGCGCATGGTCGAAGATGCGCGGACCGTCGAGCGCTTCCGCGCCACCTTGCGCGAAAGCGTGCTGACGATGCTCGGCGAAAAGCCCTAACGCCAACATGAACGAGAAGAAGAGCGGGGGGACAAAGATGAACGCTGCGACGTCGAATTCCTTGTCGCAACCGTCAGGCGGGGTCTATCCGCGCGACGTTTGCGTCATCCGCGATGTGCTCGAGCGGCACGCGCGCGAGCGTGGCGACGAGGTTTACGCGCTGTTCGACAGCGGCGAGCAATGGACCTTCGCGGACATGCTGCGCCGCGCGCGCGAGATCGCCGCCGGCCTGGCGCGAGCCGGCGTAAGGCAGGGCGAACGCGTGCTCGTGATGCTGCCGAACGGGCCTTTGGCCATCGAGGCGCTGTTCGGAATCAATTATCTCGGCGCGGCCTTCGTGCCGATCAATCCGGCGCTGAAGGGCAAATTGCTGGAGCATGTCGCGTCCGATTCCGGCGCGCGCGTCGCCATCGTGCACGAGAAGCTCGTCGGGCAGTTCGCCGGCCTTTTCCTGCCCAACCTCGCGACGATTTTTTCCTCCGGAGACCAATCCTGCGCCGATCCGCTGCCGGGATGTCCCGTTGCCGAGATCGGCGAATTGCGCGGGCGCGCCGAAGATGCGCCGCAGCCCGATCATCCGATCGAGCCGTGGCATCTGCAATCCATCATCTACACATCGGGAACGACCGGCCGCTCAAAGGGCGTTCTGTCGTCCTATATGCACAGCTATACCGCCGCCGCCCCTGAGACGTGGACGCCGACGCGGCCGGGCGACCGCCATCTGCTGCACATGCCGATCTTTCATATCGGGGGCGCCTTCGTCGCCAGCGTCTGCCTGTGTTCGGCCAGCTCTATCGCCGTTGTCGCCAACTTCAGGACAGATACGTTCTGGCAGACGATTCGCGACATGGACGTCACTGTGGCTTTCCTGCTCGGCGCCATGGCGACCTTTCTATTGAAGGCCCCGCCACGCGCAGATGACCGCGGGCATCCTTTGCGCATGGTGTTCATCGTGCCGCTTGGTCAAAGCGGACCGGCGTTTCGCGAGCGGTTCGGCTGCGATGTCTACACGCTGTTCAACATGACCGAGATCAGCACGCCGCTCATCTCCGGCCCCAACCCGACCAAGGCCAACATGTGCGGCAATGCGCGCGCTGGCGTGCAGGTGCGTCTCGTCGACGAGAACGATTGCGAAGCGCCTGATGGCGCTGTCGGCCAGCTCGTCATCCGCACAGATCGGCCGTGGGCGATGAACCATGGCTACAACAACAATCCGCAAGCGACGGCCGACGCGTGGCGCAATGGCTGGTTCCATACGGGCGACGCCTTCTTCCGCGACGCCGATGGCGACTATTATTTTGTCGATCGCATGAAGGATGCAATCCGCCGACGCGGCGAGAATATTTCCTCCTTCGAGATCGAAGTGGAACTGCTGGATCATCCTGATGTGCGCGAAGCAGCAGCGATTCCTGTGCCAAGCGAGCATACGGAAGACGAAGTGCTCGTCATCGTGGCGTTCGTTGAAGGGCGCAGCGTCACACCCGAGGAATTGATCGCGCATCTGCTGCCACGCATGCCGCATCACATGATCCCTCGCTACATCCGCATCGCCAATGCCTTGCCGAAGACGCCGACTGCGAAGGTGCAGAAGCATCTGCTGCGCGAGCAAGGCATCACGCCAGACACATGGGATCGGGAGAAGGCGGGCATCCGCATTCGCCGCGAAACGATTTGACGTCCAACGAGAGGGTTGAAGATGACAACAAGAATCCGTGTCTACACGGACTATAAGAGTCCGTACGCCTTTGTCGCCAACAAGCCGCTTTTCGAGCTTGAGCAAACCTATGACGTCGAACTCGAATGGCTGCCCTACACGCTGCGCATTGCCGAATATCTCGGCTCCGTCGACGACCGCAATGAGCATTATTGGCGCAAGGTGAAATACGCCTACATGGATGCGCGCCGCTACGCCAACGCACAGGGCCTGACTCTGAAAGGGCCAAAGCGCATCTACGACGCCTATTATTCCAGCGTCGGCATGCTCTACGCGCTCAAGCACGGCTTCTTCCGCGCCTATCATGACCTAGTGTTCGAGATGTTCTGGGCGCACCAGCTTGACCTCGACGTGCTGGACGAGATGAAAGCGGTCATCACGCGCCTTGGCGGTTCGGCCGATGAATTCGAGGCCTATGCGCATGGCGCCGCGAAAGCTGAACATGACGCCATCATCGACGAGGCCGAGAAGCTCGGCGTCTTCGGCGTGCCGGCCATGCTGCTCGACGGCGAGCTGTTCTGGGGCGGCGATCGCATCGACATGCTCGCGCAACGGCTTGAAGAGCGCGGCGTCAAGCGCAGGGAGCTGGCGAAATGAGCGTTGCGCGCACGTCCGGCCTCACCATCTACAGCGTCGCCGCTTGTCCCTATGCGCAGCGCACGCGCATCCTGCTGCATCTGAAAGGCCTTTCGGCAGAGCTGGTTGAGCTCGATCTGTCAAAGCCGCGGCCAGATTGGTTTCTCAAAATCAATCCAGCCGGCAAGGTGCCGGCGCTCATGCATGACGGCAAGGCCCTCAACGAGTCGAGCATCATCAACGAATATCTCGAGGATGTGTTTCCGGAGCCGGCGGCCTTCCCGCGCGATCCCTACCTGCGTGCGCAATCGCGCATCATGATCGACTTCTGCAACAACCGCTTCACGACGAATCTTTACCGCGTGCTGATGGAGCAGGAGGCGGCCCGGCGGGGACGCGTCGAGGCAAGCGCCGCCAAAGATTGGGAATGGCTTGAACGTTTTCTATCGCGCTTCGACATGTCGAACGGATTTCCGTTTGGCGCTTTCGGCATGGCAGAACTGACCTTCGCCCCATTCTTCCAGCGCTACGATCTCAATGCCTATTTCTGGCGCTTCAAGGTTCCCGATGAGCTGACGGCTGTCGGCGCGTGGCGCGAAAAGATCGCGCAGCATCCTGCCGTGAAGGCCACCAGCCTGTCGCATGATCATTACCTCAAGCTCTATGCCGATTATGCGCTCGGCTATTCCAACGGCGCCGTGCCGCCCGGTCACGACAAAAGCGCCCTCGATCTTTCTGTGCCGCTCGATGCGAGGCCGCTGCCTCCGCGCCGCGTGGCCTGACAAGAAAAATTTAAAACAAGGAGGAAACATGAAGACGATAATTTGCGCAGCGGGCCTGGGCGCGACCTTGCTCGGAGGCATGGCGCTGCCGGCATTGGCTGGACCCGAAAAAATCAAGATCGGCGTGCTGACCGATCTCAACGGACCGGCCGCCGATATCGGCAAGGGCAGCGTCGCCGCCGCCCAGATCGCCATCGAGGAATTCGGCGCGAATGTTCTCGGCCGCCCGATCGAAATGATCTCCGGCGACACAGGCAACAAGCCCGACATTGCGTCCGCCGTCGCGCGGCAATGGCTTGACGTCGAGAAGGTCGACGCGCTCGTCGATCTCGGTCTGACCCACACAGCGCTCGCCGTCATGCCGATCGCGGCCGAGAAGGACAGGATCGCCATCGCAGTTTCGCCGGCAGGAACCACGATCACCAACGAGGCCTGCACGCCGACGAGCATCCACTGGATGTACGACACCTATGCGCTGGCCGGCGGCACAGCCAAGGTGCTCATCGACAAGGGTCTCAAGGACTGGTCGTTCATCACCGTCGATTACGCTTTCGGCCATGCGCTGGAAAAGGACGCGAAGGAATACATCGAGGGTCGTGGCGGCAAGGTTCTGGCGAGCTTCCGCCACCCGTTCAACGCCAACGACATGTCGAGTTTCGTGCTCAGCGCGCAGGGCACGAAATCGCAGGTTATCGCCCTGGCCAATTCCACTGCGGATACAGCCAACGCCATCAAGCAGGCGCGGGAATATAACGTCACGCCGAAGCAATATATCGCGCCGCTGGTGATGTATCTCTCCACGGTGCATGGCCTCGGCCTCGACGTCGCCAAGGGCATGTATGTCACCGAAGGCTATTACTGGAACCAGGACGAACGGGCGCGCAAGTTTGCAGAGAAGTTCAAGGCGAAGACCGGAGCCATGCCCGGCTCGCTGCCGGCCGGCACTTATTCGGCCGTGCTGAACTATCTCAATGCGGTCAAGTCGGCAGGAACCGACAACACCGCCGCCGTGATGAAGCAACTCAAGTCCGCCAAAATCGACGACGCTGTGGTGCGAAACGGCAAGATCCGTCAGGACGGCCGTCTCGTGCACGACATGTATGTCTTCCAGGTGAAGGAGCCCGGAGAGTCGAAGGAGCCGTACGATTATTACAAGACCGTCGGCATCGTGAGCGGTGACGACGCCTTTCAGCCCTTGGCCAAATCGCGCTGCCCGCTGGTGAAGCGGCCGGGCTGACCTTCGCTGCAATATGAGCGCTGACCTCGCGGGTACGCCCGCGAGGCCGTGACATCAACGGCCTCGACTTTGCCGGTAGCGACGTCGATGAATTGATTGTTCTCCAGCTCTAGATTGTATTCGCCGCTAATTTTTGCAGCGTGACGGCGGCTTGAATTTCAAACAGATCATGATGCATCTCTTCGAGATCGAGGAGATATAGTATTTTTTGCAGCCTCTGCCGCATCGTGTTGGTGTGTATCTGCAATCGTTTCGCCGACTTTTGCGGGTTCAAGCCTTCTTTGAGATAGCAATACAGCGATTCGATGAGCTGCGCGTTCCTGGCTTTGTCGTAATCGATCAGCTTTCCGATTTTCGATCTGATGAAATCATCGAGGTCGCTGCGCGAAGCGCCGGCAAACAGCGTCGCATAGACGGCGAGTTCCGATTCTTTCGCCGTCGTCCCTTGCCGGCCAAGCGCGATCATCAGCGCCAGGCACCGGCGGGCCGTCGCGTAGGTCGTCGGCACGTCGGCGAGTTGGCGCAATGCCCGCGAGACGATGATGGTCGGCGCTGCGCCGGAGCGGCGGCTCAGCGCCCGGTCGATCGCGGCCGCCAGTTTTGCGGCTTCGCCCGATGGGCCCATTGCCACCAGCGATCCCTCGAGTTCTCCCATCAGCACGCCGGAGAAGGCGGGGTCGGCCCGTAAATTCTGCAGCGCCAGGTTTGCGGCGCGGCCGGACGTATCGGCCAGAATCAGCGCGAACGGCTGCGATGGATCGAGGCCGCGGCGTTCGGCATGTCGGGCGAAGGCGGCGGGCGCATCCGGGTTGCGGCTGATCAGTCCGCGCAAGGCTTCTTCGAAATCATGGTTCAGGCTGCGCGCCACGCGTTCGCGCGAGAGCAGCACGACGCCCGTCACGAGCGCGCCCCTTTCCAGCGTGCGCGCATCGAAATCAGTGAAGCCGTGCTTGCGCCAGACGACGAGCGCGCCCAGCGCTTGCGCGGCGCTGACGATCGCCGTCGCCCGGCAGGACAGGCCGGCGAGTTCCACGTCTTCCGAGCGGCCCGAGCGCCGGCTGTCCTCAAGCGCGACCGCCAGCGGGCGTATCGGGCGCCCGTCCGTCACAAGCCGGCGCTGGTGCGCCGTGAGGCTGGCGTCGGGGGCGCTCACGCACAGGACATGGCCATCCGGCTCCAGCAGCATCAAGCCTGCGGCGAGCGCGGAGGACATCGTTTCCGCCAGCGCCTCCAGTCCTTGTCCGCTGGCCACGAGGGCGATCAGGCGCTCGTGGATTCGGATGGCCGTTTCAACTTCGGCCATGGTCGCTTGCAATTGCTGGACGGCGTGGCGAGCCTCTTCGAAAAGGCGCGCGTTCTCGATCGCCAGCGCGGCATGCGCGCCGATGGAGAGCAGCAACGAAATTTCATGAAGCGCATATTTGCGCCTGTGCCGGTCGGCGACATAGAGAATGCCGAGAACGCGCCCTTCGAGCTGAAGGGGCACAGCGGCCATGGCGATGACGCCCTCGTCATCGAGGGTGCGGTCGACATGGGCGTCGTGGACGAAACGCGGATCTTCGGCGTAATGGCTGGTGACGAAGGGTTGCAGCCCGGTGACGACATGCCGGCAGCTGCCGGAATCCTTCGGCACGCGAATCTCGCGAAACCTCGGCGAGATGATCCCGACCGCCGCGCGGATATAGAAATCCTGCTGCTCGGGATCGTAGCTCGTCAGATAGCAGATATCGGCGCCGATCACGCTCCTGATGCGATGCACCAGCGCGTTGAGAACGGCGTTCGTGTCGCGCGAGCGATTGAGGTCTATGGCCGTTTCCTGCAGCGCGACCAACTCGCGTTCGCGGCGGCGGTAATGCTCCAGCTCCGCCGTCAAGTCGATGTCTGCGGGCCGCGATCCTGTCTCGCGCGCCGCCGTATCGGCGTTGCCCGCCGGCGTCTTTCGCTTTCGGCTGCGCGGCTGCGGCATGGGGCCTCCTGATCGACGAGAATATGTATTTTTCGACATTAGATAGCAAAATGAATGGAGTTTCATCCATAGTTTTGCGGCTGGCGTCGCCCGTATCGTGCACAGGTCAGCGCCCGCCAAGGCAGGCGCCAAACCCAACAAGCGCCGTGCAAACGGCGCAAAATCAGCGAACGGGCAGGATATGCGCTCAGCAGCAGCAGCCGTCGTCGGCATTGGCGAAGTGCCTTCCGGACGGTTTTCCGAACGGACCGAAATAGAAGCCGCCATCATTGCAGCGCGCGAAGCCATTCTCGACGCCGGCCTGTCGCCGCGCGATATCGATGTGGTGATGCCGACAGGGGCGCTCGCGTCGCGCCATTTCAATGTCGACCTCATCTTCTCGCGCATTTGCGAGGAGCTGGGCATGTTGCGCAGCGCCAGCATGAACGTTCAGGTCATGGCTGGCGGCGGCTCGAGTTCGTCGTTGCTGGCGCTCGCCGAAGCGCTCGTGGCGACCGGCGCGGCGCGCACCGTGCTGTGCCTGCATTCAGATCGCGTTGGGTCGTTGCCCAAACAGGCCGGCACCGACCTGTTCGCCACGACGGGCGTCTCGGAGGAATGGGAGGCCCCTTACGGCCACAACATGAATGCCGTCGGCGCACTGGTGTCGCGCCGCTACATGCATGAAACGGGCACGACGGAAGAGGAGCTGGCGGCCGTCTGCGTGTCGCTGCGCAAATGGGCTGCGCTCAACCCGCACGCCATGCTGCGCACGCCGTTGAGCGTCGAGGAAGTGCTCGCCTCGCGCATGATCGCCGATCCGCTGCGCGCCAAGCATTGCAACATGCTGGCGGATGGCGCGAGCGCATTCATCGTGGCGGCGGCGGGCGAGGCGCGCCAGATGACAAAGACGCCCGTCTATGTGCGCGGCCACGCCTCGCTGGTGACGCATTACAGCCTGTCGCAAGACACCGATCTCGCCCATCTCGGCTTCCCCGAAGCGGCGCGGCGCGCCTATGCGCAGTCGGGGCTGACGCCCGCCGACATTCAACTGGCGGAGATCTACGATTCCTATCCGGTCTTCGCGCTGATCGCGATGGATGCGCTCGGCCTGTGCGGCGGCATGCGCGCCGGCAGTTTCGTCGCCGCGGGACACACGTCGCCCGGCGGCGTCATGCCGATGACCACCAATGGCGGCATGCTGGCGCAGGGCCACACGGGCGCCGGCGGCGGCGTCGCCGTGCTGGTGGAAGCCTTCCGGCAGCTCATGGGCAAGGCCGGCGAGCGTCAGGTTCCCAATCTTGTGAATGCAGTCGAAACGGCGTCCGGGGGCACCTGGATGGATTCGCATGTGACAGTTCTTTCGAAGGAGGTTCGCTGATGGCGCAGCCCATCCCCACGCCCACGCGCTGGAGCGCGCCCTATTGGCAAGCAGCGCGCGAAGGCCGGCTGATGATTCAGGGGTGCAAGTCCTGCAATCGCCTGATCATGTATCCCAAGCCGTTCTGTCCGACGTGCCTTGGCGAAGATCTCGACTGGCGTCCGTCCGAAGGCAAGGGCGAGGTCTACACGGTCACGGTGCAACGCGCCGGCGCGCCGTCAGGCTTCGAGGACCAGGTTCCCTATGTGCTCGCCGTCGTGAAGCTCGATGAAGGCGTGCAATTGATGACGCGCCTTGTTGGCGACGATGCGGAGAGCGCCAATTGCGGCGACCGCGTCACGGTGGACTTTCAGCAGGCGCCGGGCGCGGACGTGGTGCTGCCCGTCTTCCGGCTGGCAAAGCAGGCTAGCGGCCCGCAGGGAGGCAAGCCATGAGTGAGCGTCCCATCGCCGTTGTCACAGGATCGTCGGGCGGCATTGGCTCCGCCATCGCGCGTCTTCTCAGCGCGCGCGGCTGGCTGGTGCATTGCCTCGACCGCCGGCCGAGCGGCCTGCCCGATGTGATCGAGCATCAATGCGACGTCACCGATGACGCCGCTCTCGAAAAACTGGCGGAAAAGATCGGCCCGATCGATGCGCTCATCCCTGCCGCGGGCATCAACCTGCGGCCGCAGGACGGCGCCGCCGAGCGCTTGTCGCTCGACGCCTGGAACCAAACCCTCGCGGTGAACCTGACCGGCGTGATGTTGGCGGTGCGCTCGTTCCGTCCGCGGCTGCGGCCCGATGGCGCAATCGTGCTGATCAGCAGCATCGCCGCCTTGCGCGCCATGCCGCACGCGGATGCGTATACGGCGAGCAAGGGCGCGCTCATTGCGCTGACGCGCTCCTGGGCCGTCGACTACAGCCGCGACGGCATTCGCGTCAATTGCATCGCTCCCGGTCCGGTGGACACGGACATGATGCAGGGCATGCGCGAGATCTATCCCAAGGACCAGCAGGTGCAATTGCCGCAGCAAAGGATGGCGACCGCTTTGGAAGTTGCGGAAGTCGTCGCCTTTCTCGCCTCGCCGGCCTCGTCATACGTCTCGGGCGCGATCGTGCCGGTCGACGGCGGCGCAGCCGCGCATAGCGCAGGCATGCCCTTTCCACGCCGCCGCGGCGCAAAGCCCTAACAAAGGCATGCGAGCAAATGGATATTTCCTTCTTTCTCCGCCAATGCCGCGGACAGGCGCCGCGCTTTCATCCCGATGACGCCGCCATCGGTTTCGAGGACGCCGCCGCCTTGTCCTATGCGGATATCGAGCAGCGTTCTCTGCGTTACGCCGGCGCGCTGCGCGAGCTTGGCGTGGTCGCCGGCGATCGCGTTGGAATCCTGCTCTACAACAGGGTCGAATATTGGCTGGCCTATTTCGCCATCACGCGTCTTGGCGCGATCGCGGTCCGGCTGAATTTCCGTCTCGCGCCGGAGGAGCTTGTCTATGCGCTGACCGATTCAGGCGCCAGCGTGCTGCTGTCGGAAATCGATCTGTTGAAGAAGCTCGAAGGCTGTCGCGATCAGGTCGGCATCCGCAGCTTCGTGGCCTTCGCAGGCCTTGAGCCAGGTTCGCGGGCCGAGCCATTGCCGGATTGGGCCATCGACGCCGCCGCGCTGGAGCAGGGGGCGGCATTGGAGCCCGGCCTGCCGCTGCCTGCGCCCGATGATCCGGCGATGCTGATGTATACGTCCGGCACGACCGGCCGTCCGAAGGGGGCGCTTTGGGCGCATGGCACGACGACCTGGTGGGCCGCCATGCAGGTCATCGAATGGGGCTTGTCGCCCGCCAGCGTCACCATGATCACCGGCCCGATGTATCACATCGGCGGCCTTGAGAATTACGCCTTGCCGACGCTCGCCGCCGGCGGTCGCGTGGTCATCCTGCGCAGCGGCAATTTCGGCATCCGTCGCACGCTGGAAATCGCCAGCCGCCAGAAGGTCACGGACATTCTGCTGTTTCCGACGATGATCTATCAGATGCTGGAAGACGAGCGGATCGACGAAATAGATCTCTCGACCATCCGGCGCGTCTTCAGCGGCGGCGATCCGCTGCTGCCTTCCGCCATCCGCCAGATGCAGGAACGGTTCGGCTGGATGGACATCGTGCAGGTCTATGGCCTGACCGAAGGCACGCCAATCGTTGCCTGTGGCGGGCCGGGCCAATCCCTGAGCCAGCCGGCGGCCGTCGGGCGCGCGTTTCCCTTTTCCGAAATCTCGATCCGCAACGACGACGGCCAGCCTGTGGCGGTGGGCGATGTCGGCGAGATCTGGACGCGCTCGCCGGCCAATGCGCTTGGCTATTGGAACAAGCCCGAGGCGACGGCCGAGACCTTCGTCGACGGCTGGTGCCGCACCGGCGATCTCGGCGCGGTGCAGGATGGCGCGCTGCACATCGCGGGGCGAAAAAAGGACATGGTCCGCAGCGGCGGAGAAAATATCTACCCCAGCGAAATCGAAGACCTTCTGTTGCGGCATCCCGCCATTTCGGAAGCGGCGGTCATCGGCATTCCCGATCCGCTCTATCTCGAAGCCGTCTGCGCCGTCGTCGTGCCGCGCAATGGCGCGACGATCAGCGAGAGCGAGGTGATCGCCTACTGCGGCGATCATCTCGCAAGCTACAAGAAGCCGAAGCGAGTTGTCTTTCTGGAAAAGCTGCCTCGCACGCCCTCGCACAAGATCATCAAGTCTGAACTTCGCCAGAAGTACAGGGCGTAAACGGCTCGCAATCGCAAAAACGACAAAGCCAAGGAGAGGAAACCAGCGATGAAAATTCCACGCAACGCATTGTTGATGTCATTGATTTGTACGACCGGCCTGCTCGCGGCCTCCGCCGCGTGGAGCGCGGATCTGCCGCCGGTCAAGGTCGGCGTGCTGACGGATATGACGGGCTTTGCCTCCGACGCGAACGGCAAGGGCTCGCTCGTCGCAGCGCAATTGGCTGCGGAAGATTTCGTCGCCGCCAACCCCGGCGCGAAAGTCGAGGTGATTTCCGCGGATCACCAGAACAAGGCCGATATCGGCGCAACGATCGCGCGGCGTTGGCTCGACACCGAAAAGGTGAACGCCGTTCTCGACGTGCCGGTGTCGTCCGTTGCGCTTGCGGTCAGCGAACTGACGCGCAATGCCAACGCGCTGTTTCTTGCGTCCGGCCCCGGCTCGACGGAATTGACCGGCGGCCGCTGCTCGCCGCATACGATTCATTGGACCTACGACACGTGGTCGCTCGCCCGCGGCACCGCCAGCACCGTGACCGAGAAGGTCGGCAAGCGCTGGTTCTTCCTGACCGCCGATTACGCCTTCGGACACGCGCTCGAAAGAGATTCCTCCGAATTGGTGAAGGCGAACGGCGGCTCGATCGCCGGGGCTGTTCGTCACCCGATCAACGCCACCGACTTCTCGTCGTTCCTCGTTCAGGCGCAGGCGAGCAAGGCCGACGTCATCGGTCTCGCCAATGCGGTGGGCGATACGATCAATTCGATCAAGCAGGCCGCCGAGTTCAACGTCAGCGGCGGCAATCAGGCGCTCGTCGCGCTGCTGTTGCAGTTGACGGATGTGCATTCGCTTGGATTGAAGGTCGCGCAAGGCCTATATCTGACCCAGCCGTTCTACTGGGACATGAATGACGGCACGCGGGCGTTCGCCGATCGCTTCGCCAAGCGGATGGATGGGCGGCGGCCGACGGACGTGCAGGCCGGCGTCTATGCGTCGCTGATGCATTATCTGAAGTCGGTGGCGAGCACGAAGTCCACCAACGCCGATCAGGTCGTCGCCGACATGAAGAAGACTCCGACGAATGACGCTTTGTTCGGCAAAGGGCGCATTCGCGCCGACGGCCGCGTCATCCACGACATGTATGTTATGAAGGTCAAGTCGCCCGCGGCGTCGAAGGGGCCATGGGATTATTTCGAAGTGGTGAGCACGATCCCGGCCGAACAGGCTTTCCGTCCGGAAAGCCAGGGCGGGTGTCCGCTCGTGACCGCGTCGAAGTAAGGCAAAGCCGGCAAGGCTGCCGGCCGCTTGCGGCCGGGCGGCGACGATCCAATCGGCTTCAGGCGTTGAACACGCAGGCGCGCTGCAAGGCGCGCCTGTGGCTCTTTGTTGACGCGCATGGCGCAGTTTGACCTATTCACCCCGGCGATTTCAAAGGCTGCGGAGCTGGTCGGCGTTGAAGCTCCATAGGCCGAATAACAGCTTTCCCCGTCAGGACGCCGGGTCGTCGATCAGGTCGTCGGGCGCGGCGAGCTTGGCCAGTCCGGCGAGATCGTTGATCTGGATGCGCGGCCCATCGACCTTCACGCCATATTGCCGCAGGCTGACAAAAGTCCGCGACAGAACCTCCGGAACCATGCCGAGACGGCTCGCCAGGATCTTCTTGTCGAACGGCAGTTCGAACTGGTCGCGGCCGCCCATCTCGGCGTTGTAGCGCACCAGCCAGGCCGCCAGCCGCTCGATGGCGCTGCGCAATTTCTGATTCTTCAATTCCTTGACGACGCCGCGATAGGCATGCGCCAGCTCGTGCGAGATGGTGCGGGCGAAATTCGCGTCATGTGCGAAGGCCGCGCGCACGCTCTCGGCCGGAATCATCAGGATGCGCGCCGGCGACAACACGCGCGCCGACTTGAGATAGGGATGGTCGAGGATGACCGCGGCGAGGATGAAGCTCGCCTGCGGCCCGACGACCGAAACCGTCGTCTCGCGCTGACGGTAGCGCGCGAAAATCTCCACCTGCCCCTCGATGATCACATGCAGGAAGTCCGCCGGCTCGCCCTCGCGGATGAGTTCGACATGCGCCGGGAAGCGCTGCAGGAAGGCCGCGCGCAGCAAATCGTCGAGATGTTCCCCGCTCATTCCGGAGAAGAGCGGCTGCGTGCGGACAAGATCGAGATCGGCGCTTCGCATGGCCGGCGGCCTTTCAGTTGCAAGCCTGACTATCAAGCGCGAACTTGACTCAGGTCAATAGATAAATTGACAAGAAGTGACGCGCGGAATGATATTCGTCGGCCAAGTCCTTGCCTTTGGGCTGGCGCCGCCTTGAATCGGCGTCACCACCCTAAATCATTGATTCTGATCAATGGCCGCGCGGTCTTAAACGAAAACTGTCACCCCATCCAAATGGGGAAAGACATGCCTTCGGCCGCGATCAAGCCTCGTGAACAGCAAGCCGCGCTCTGGATGTCGACGTTCGCCTTCACGGTGTGCTTCGCGGTCTGGACGATTTTCGCGATCATCGGCATCCAGATCCAGAAGGATCTGGGGCTGAGCGAGACGCAGTTCGGCCTGCTTGTCGGAACGCCGATTCTGACCGGCTCGCTCATCCGCCTCATCCTCGGCATCTGGTCCGATCAGATCGGCGGCCGCATCGTCATGACGCTGACCATGCTGACGGCGGCGGTGATGACCGGGCTGCTCAGCTATGCCTACGACTATACGACGTTCCTCGTCGCCGCGCTCGGCGTCGGCGTCGCCGGCGGCGCCTTCTCGGTTGGCGTCGCCTATGTCGCCAAATGGTTTCCCAAGAACAGGCAGGGCACGGCGCTCGGCATTTTCGGCGCGGGCAATGTCGGCGCGGCGGTGACCAAGGCGGTCGCGCCGACGGTGATGGTCGCCTATGGTTGGCAGACGGTCGCCCTCGTCTGGGCGGCCGCGCTGGCGCTCACCGCCATCGTCTTCTTCCTCGTCACCAGCGACGATCCCGATCTTGCCGAGCGGCGCGCCAAGGGCATCAAGCCCGAGCCGCTGTCGGCCATGCTTGAGCCGCTCGCCAATGTGCAGGTCTGGCGTTTCGCGCTGTATTACTTCTTCGTCTTCGGCGGCTTCGTCGCGCTGGCGCTCTGGCTGCCGCGCTACCTGATCGGCGTCTACGAGCTCGATGTGAAGACGGCGGGCCTGATCGGCGCGGCCTATTCGATTCCCGCTTCCGTCTTCCGCGCCTATGGCGGCCATCTCGCGGACAAATACGGCGCACGCCGCATCATGTACTGGACGTTCATCGTCTCGGTCGTCTGCACCTTCATCCTGTCCTATCCGCCGACGCAATATGTCGTGCAGGGCATCCACGGACCGATCGCCTTCTCGGCGAAAATGGGCCTGCCGGAATTCATCGTCACGGCCTTCGTCCTCGGCTTCTTCATGAGCCTCGGCAAGGCGGCGGTCTACAAGCACATCCCGGTCTATTACCCGACGCGCGTCGGCGCGGTCGGCGGCATCGTCGGCCTTGTCGGCGGCCTTGGCGGCTTTGTCCTGCCCATCGCCTTCGGCGCGCTCAACGACCTCACCGGCGTCTGGCAGAGCTGTTTCTGGCTGCTGTTCCTCGTCGTCGGCGCCTCGCTCATCTGGATGCACATGGCGATCCACACGATGGAGCGTCAGGCCGCGATGGAAGGCAAGTCGATCCGCGCGCTGCCGGAACTGCCGGAAATGCAGCCGATCCACGATCCCTCGCGCCATGGCGCGCTGGCCGGCAAGGGCGCGATCCAGGACTGGCGGCCGGAAGATCCGGCCTTCTGGCAAAAGACCGGCCGCGCCATCGCCCGCCGCAACCTGTGGCTGTCGATTCCCGCGCTGCTCCTGTCCTTCGCCGTGTGGATGGTCTGGTCGGTCGTCGTCGCCAAGCTGCCGGCCGTCGGCTTCCCCTTCGACAACGAGCAATTGTTCTGGCTGGCGGCGCTACCGGGCCTGTCGGGCGCGACGTTGCGCATCTTCTACAGCTTCATGCCGGCGATCTTCGGCGGTCGGCTGTGGACGACGCTGGCCACCTGGTCGCTGGCGATCCCCGCCTTCGGCATGGGCTTTGCCGTGCAGAGCCCCGAGACGCCTTACTGGATCTTCCTCGCGCTGGCGCTGCTCTGCGGATTCGGCGGCGGCAATTTCGCCTCGTCGATGGCCAATATCTCGTTCTTCTTCCCCAAGAGCGAGAAGGGCAACGCGCTCGCGCTCAACGCCGGCCTCGGCAATCTCGGCGTCAGCGTCGTGCAGTTCGTCGTGCCGCTGGCCATCACCGCCGGCGTGTTCGGCTGGCTCGGCGGCGCGCCGCAGACCGGAACCCAGAACGGCGTGACGACGACGCTGTGGCTGCAGAACGCCGGCTTCGTCTTCGTGCCCTTCATCATCGCCTCGGCCTTCGCGGCATGGTTCGGCATGAGCGACATCGCCAGCATGAAATCGTCCTTCGCCGATCAGGCCATCATTTTCCGGCGCACGCACAACTGGATCATGAGTTGGCTCTACACCGGCACGTTCGGCTCGTTCATCGGCTTCTCGGCGGCCTTCCCGCTGCTGTCGAAGATCCTCTACCCGGAGGTCAACGCGCTGCAGCTCGCCTTCCTCGGCCCGCTCGTCGGCGCCATCGCGCGCGCCGCCGCCGGCAAGCCGTCCGATCGCTTCGGCGGCGGGCGCATCACGCTGTGGGTCTTCGTCGCCATGAGCCTCGGCGTCGTCGGCATTCTCTACGCCATCGGCATGAAAGGGCAGGCGACGTCCTTCCCCGTTTTCTTCGCCAGCTTCCTGTTCCTGTTCGCGGCGACCGGCGTCGGCAACGCCTCGACCTTCCAGATGATCCCCGCGATCATGCGGCAGGAAATCGCGCGGCTCGAGCCGCATCTGAAGGGCGCCGATCTCGTCAAGCAGTCCGACAAGGAATCGGCGGCGATCATCGGCTTCACCTCGGCCATCGCCGCCTATGGCGCCTTTTTCATCCCGAAGAGCTTCGGCTCTTCCATCGCCGCGACCGGCGGCGCGGAAGTCGCGCTCTATGGCTTCCTCGCCTTCTACCTGAGCTGCATCGCCATCACCTGGTGGGTCTACACCCGGCGCGGCGGTCTGCTCCACGACATCGAACGCGGGATTGGTCCCACGCACGCCGCCCCCCCTACCAAACAGGCTGCATAGATCCAGAGACCATCCCGCTCGGGGCGGACCATCGGAGCACGCGCCCCTCTCCGACGGTCCGTCCCGCACTTTTCATCGAACGACTGCTGACTCCAGCGCACCGGAGCAAACCATGAGCCACTTTCTCGACCGACTGACCTTCTTCACCAAGGCGCGCGAGCCTTTCGCCAACGGCCACGGCGTGACGACCAGCGAAGACCGCCGCTGGGAGGAGGGCTATCGCAAGCGCTGGCAGCACGACAAGATCGTGCGCTCGACGCACGGCACCAATTGCACCGGCTCCTGTTCGTGGAAAATCTACGTCAAGGGCGGCATCGTCACCTGGGAGACGCAGCAGACGGATTATCCGCGCACGCGGCCCGACCTGCCCAACCACGAGCCGCGCGGCTGCCAGCGCGGCGCGAGCTACAGCTGGTATCTCTATTCCGGCAACCGCGTGAAATATCCGCTCATCCGCTCGCGCCTGCTCAAGCTGTGGCGCGAGGCGCGCGCGCTGCGCACGCCGGTCGCCGCCTGGGCCTCGATCGTGCAGGACGAGGCCAAGCGCTCCTCCTACATGCAGAAGCGCGGCCACGGCGGCTTCGTGCGCGCCACATGGGATGAGGCGACGGAGATCATCGCCGCCGCCAACGCCTATACGATCAAGCAGCACGGTCCCGACCGCATTTTCGGCTTCTCGCCGATCCCGGCGATGTCGATGGTGTCCTATGCCGCAGGCTCGCGTTACCTGTCGCTGCTCGGCGGCGTCTGCATGTCGTTCTACGACTGGTATTGCGATCTGCCGCCCTCGTCGCCGCAGACCTGGGGCGAGCAGACCGACGTGCCGGAATCGGCCGATTGGTATAACGCCGGCTTCATCATCCTGTGGGGCTCGAACGTTCCGCAGACGCGCACGCCCGACGCGCATTTCTACACCGAAGCGCGCTATCGCGGCATGAAGTCGGCGGTGATCTCGCCCGACTATTCGGAAGCCGCCAAGTTCGGCGACATCTGGCTGTCGGTGAAGCAGGGCACGGATTCGGCGCTCGCCATGGCGATGGGCCACGTCATCCTGAAGGAATATCACGTCGATCGTCAGGCGAGCTATTTCCGCGACTATGTGCGCCAATACACCGACATGCCGATGCTGGTGCAGCTCGACAAGCAGGGCGACGCCTATGTGCCGGGCCGCTTCCTGCGCGCGTCGGATTTCGACGCGTCGCTGGGCGAGGACAACAATCCCGAGTGGAAGACCGTCGCCTATGACGAAATCTCCGGCGACATCGTCGCGCCGAAGGGCTCGGTCGGCTTCCGCTGGGGCGAACAGGGCAAGTGGAACCTGCAAGAGCAGGAGGCAAACGGCAAGGCGACCAAGCTGCGCCTGTCGCTGGACGAGATCCGCGACGATCTCGCCGAAGTCGCCTTCCCTTATTTCGGCAATATCGAGCACGAGCACTTCACCCATTCCAACCACGCCTCGGTGCTCAAGCGCCGCGTGCCGGTGAAGACGCTGCAGCTCGCCGGCGGCGAGACGCTGGTCGCCTCGGTGCATGATCTCTTCCTCGCCAATTACGGCGTCGACCGAGGCTTCGGCGGCGACAACGTCGCCAGGTCGTATGACGAGGACACGCCCTATACGCCGGCATGGGCCGAGAAGATCACCGGCGTTTCGCGCGACAAGATTATGCAGGTGGCGCGCGAATTCGCCACCAATGCCGAGAAGACCAACGGGCGCTCGATGGTCATCATCGGCGCGGCGATGAACCATTGGTTCCATTGCGACATGAACTATCGCGGCGTCATCAACATGCTGGTGATGTGCGGCTGCGTCGGCCAGTCGGGCGGCGGCTGGTCGCATTACGTTGGCCAGGAGAAGCTGCGCCCGCAGGCTGGCTGGGCGCCGCTCGCCTTCGGCCTCGACTGGGGCCGTCCGCCGCGCCAGCAGAACGCCACGTCCTCGTGGTATGCCCACACCGACCAATGGCGTTACGAGACGATCAATGTCGGCGAAATCGTCTCGCCGACCGCGCCCGCCGGCCCGTGGGACGGCGCCATCATCGACTACAACATCCGCGCCGAGCGCATGGGCTGGCTGCCCTCCGCGCCGCAGCTCGAAACTAATCCGCTGCAAGTTGCGAAAGACGCCGAGGCCGCCGGCATGGAGGCGAAGGATTACGTCGCCAGGGGCCTCAAGGACGGCACGCTGAAAATGTCGTGCGAGGATCCCGACAGCCCGCAGAACTGGCCGCGCAACCTGTTCGTCTGGCGCTCCAACCTGCTCGGCTCGTCCGGGAAGGGCCACGAATATTTCCTCAAGCACCTGCTCGGCACGACCAATGGCGTGCTCGGCAAGGATCTTGGGCCCCAGGGCAAGGCCAGGACGCAGGAGGCCGTCTGGCATGACAAGGCGCCGGAAGGAAAACTCGACCTGCTGGTGACGCTTGATTTCCGCATGTCGACGACCTGCGTCTATTCCGACATCGTTCTGCCCACCGCCACCTGGTACGAGAAGAACGACCTCAACACCTCGGACATGCATCCCTTCATCCATCCGCTGACCGGCGCGGTGGATCCGGCCTGGGAGGCGCGCAGCGATTGGGAGATCTACAAGACCATCGCCAAGGCCTTCTCGCGCGTCGCGCCGGAAGTGCTCGGCGTCGAGAAGGACGTCGTGCTCAACCCGATCATGCACGACAGCCCCAATGAAATCGCGCAGGCCTTCGACCCGAAGGACTGGAAGAAGGGCGAGTGCGAGCCGATTCCCGGCAAGACCATGCCGACCGTGCATGTCGTCGAGCGCGACTATCCCAACATCTATGCGCGCTTCACCTCGCTCGGGCCGCTGATGGAAAAGGTCGGCAACGGCGTCAAGGGCATCGCCTGGAACACCGAGGTCGAGGTGCATCACCTCAAGGACTTGAACGGCGTGCACGCCAGCGGCGCGACCAAGGGCATGGCGAAGATCGTCACCGACATCGACGCGGCCGAGACGCTGCTGATGCTGGCGCCCGAGACCAACGGCGAAGTCGCGGTGAAATCGTGGGAGTCCCTGTCGAAAACGACCGGCCTCGAACACGCCCATCTCGCTCTTCCGAAGGAGGACGAGAAGATCCGCTTCCGCGACGTGATGGCGCAGCCGCGCAAGATCATCTCGGCCCCGACCTGGTCGGGCCTCGAAAGCGAGAAGGTCTGCTACAACGCCGGCTACACCAATGTGCACGAGCTGATCCCGTGGCGCACGCTGACCGGCCGTCAGCAGCTCTATCAGGATCACCTGTGGATGCGCGCCTTCGGCGAAGGCTTCTGCGTCTATCGCCCGCCGATCGACGTCAAGGCCGTGCATCCCGTCATCGACCTGCAGCCCAACGGCGAAAAGCAGGTGGTGCTCAACTTCATCACGCCGCACCAGAAATGGGGCATCCATTCGACCTATACCGACAACCTGCTGATGCTGACGCTGTCGCGCGGCGGGCCGATCGTCTGGATCAGCGAGACCGACGCCAAGAAGGCCGGCATCGTCGATAACGATTGGGTGGAAGCCTACAATTCCAACGGCGCGCTCACCGCCCGCGCGGTGGTCTCGCAGCGCATCAAGGAGGGCACGCTCTTCATGTATCACGCGCAGGAAAAGATCGTGAACGTGCCGGGTTCCGAAATGACCGGCAAGCGCGGCGGCATCCATAATTCGGTGACGCGCGTGGTGATGAAGCCGACACACATGATCGGCGGCTATGTCCAGTATGCCTACGGCTTCAACTATTACGGCACCATCGGCACCAACCGCGACGAATTCGTCATCGTGCGCAAGGTGAAGAAGGTCGACTGGCTCGAGCGGCCGGCCAAGGACGCCGAACCCACTCTCGCTCCCGCCGCTGAGTAAGAAGGACCAAACCCATGAAAATTCGTGCTCAGATTGCGATGGTTCTGAACCTCGACAAGTGCATCGGCTGCCATACCTGCTCGGTCACCTGCAAGAACGTCTGGACCAGCCGCGAAGGCGTCGAATACGCCTGGTTCAACAATGTCGAGACCAAGCCCGGCATCGGCTACCCGAAGGAATGGGAAAACCAGGCGCGCTGGAAAGGCGGCTGGAAGCGCAAGGCCAATGGCAAGATCGAGCCGCGCATCGGCTCGAAATGGCGCGTGCTCGCCAACATCTTCGCCAATCCCGACCTGCCCGAGATCGACGATTATTACGAGCCCTTCACCTTCGATTACGAACACCTGCAGAAGGCGCCCGAACTCGAAGCCTTCCCGACGGCGCGGCCGCGTTCGCTCATCTCGGGCGAGCGCATGGAAAAAATCGAATGGGGTCCGAACTGGGAAGAGATTCTCGGCGGTGAATTCGCCAAGCGCTCGAAGGATGCGAATTTCGAAGGCGTGCAGAAGGAAATGTACGGCCAGTTCGAAAACACCTTCATGATGTATCTGCCGCGCCTGTGCGAGCATTGCCTCAACCCGGCGTGCGTGGCGTCCTGCCCGTCAGGCGCGATCTACAAGCGCGAGGAAGACGGCATTGTCCTCATCGATCAGGACAAGTGCCGCGGCTGGCGCATGTGCGTCTCGGGCTGCCCCTACAAGAAGATCTATTACAATTGGTCGAGCGGCAAATCCGAGAAGTGCATCATGTGCTATCCGCGCCTCGAGGTCGGCCAGCCGACCGTGTGCTCGGAAACCTGCGTCGGCCGCATCCGCTATCTCGGCGTCATGCTCTACGACGCCGACGCCATCGAGGAGGCCGCCTCCACCGCCAACGAGCAGGATCTCTACGAATACCAGCTCAAGGTGTTCAAGGATCCCAACGACCCGGCGGTGATCGCGCAGGCGCGCAAGGACGGCGTGCCGGAAGCCTGGATCGAATCCGCCCGCCAGTCGCCGATCTGGAAGATGGCGATGGAGTGGAAGGTCGCCTTCCCGCTGCATCCCGAATACCGCACGCTGCCGATGGTCTGGTATGTGCCGCCGCTGTCGCCGATCACCGCCGCCGCCGAGGCCGGCAAGATGGGCCATGACGGCGCGATGCCGGACGTGCGCTCGCTGCGCATTCCGCTGCGCTATCTCGCCAATCTGCTCACCGCGGGCGACGAGGCGCCCGTCGCGCTCGGCCTCGAACGCATGCTGGCCATGCGCGCCTACATGCGCGCCAAGACCGTCGACGGCGTCATCGACGAGGCGGTCGCCAGAAAGGTCGGCCTCTCCGGCCTGCAGATCGAGGAAATGTATCGCTACATGGCCATCGCCAATTACGAGGACCGCTTCGTCATTCCGACGACGCACCGCGAGGCGACCGAGGACGCCTATGACCTGCGCGGCGCCTGCGGCTTCACCTTCGGCAACGGCTGCGCACCGGGCGAGAACAACGTCAACCTGTTCGGCGCCAAGACGCCGACCGGCAAGCCCGCCAAGACGCCGATGGAGATTGCCTGATGAAAATCCTCAAGGCGCTGTCCGCCCTTCTCACCTATCCCAGCGAGGATCTCGTCGCCGCTCTGCCTGACATCCGCGAGATCGTCCACGCCAACGCTGCGCTCGGCAAGGCCGACCGCCGCGCCCTGGACGCGCTTGTCGACCTGTTGGCGTCCGGCGATCTCTACGATCGGCAGGAGGCCTACGGCCTGCTGTTCGACCGCACGCGGTCGCTGTCGCTGCATCTGTTCGAGCACGTTCACGGCGAAAGCCGCGACCGCGGACAGGCCATGGTCGATCTCATCCGCGTCTACGAGGAAGGCGGCTATTCGCCGACGACCAAGGAGCTGCCGGATTATCTGCCGCTGTTCCTCGAATTCGCCGCGACGCGCAATCCCGCCGAGGCGCATGACCTGATCGGCCAGCCGGCCCATGTGCTGAGCGCGCTGGCCGAGCGGCTGAAGAAACGCAACTCGCCTTACGAGGCGGTGTTCCGCGCGCTGCTCGCGCTGGCGAAAGCCAAGCCCGACGCGGAGGCGCTGGCGCTGCTGCTGCAGGAGCCGGACCCCGAGCCTGACGATCTCGAAGCCCTCGACGCCGCCTGGGCCGAAGAGGAAGTGCGCTTCGGGCCCGAAAGCGCCGACGCCTGCGGCCATGACGGCCTTGCCGCCAAGCTGCGGCAGGCGCGCCGTCCCGCACCCGGCCTTGAGCCGGAGCCGGGCGCGCGGCCGCGCACGATCATCCAGCATTCCGGCTCACGGGCCTGACCATTTTTTAAAGGTGCGCCATGATCGCCTATCTCAATCACGCCCTCTACGGCTGGTATCCCTATTTCTGTCTCACCGTGTTCATCGTCGGCTCCATCGTCCGTTTCGACCGCGAGCAATACACCTGGAAGACCGGCTCTTCGCAGATGCTGCGGCAGAAGCAGTTCCGCCTCGGCTCCAACCTCTTCCATGTCGGCATTCTGATCATCTTCTTCGGCCATCTCGGCGGCCTGCTGACGCCGATCTGGGTGTTCGACGCGCTCGGCGTGCCGCATGGCGCCAAGCAGGTTCTGGCGATCGTCGTCGGCGGCGTCGCCGGCCTCATGTGCCTCGTCGGCATCGCGCTCCTGACGCATCGCCGCCTGTACGATCCGCGCATTCGCGCCGCGTCGAGCTATGGCGACACGGCGATCCTGCTCATCCTGTTCGCGCAGCTTCTGCTCGGCCTCGCCACCATCTTCGTCTCGCTCGGGCATCTCGACGGGCATGAGATGGTGAAGTTCATGAACTGGGCGCAGGGAACGCTGACCTTGCAGAGCGACGCCTGGATGCATGTTCAGGACGTGCACCCGATCTTCAAGGCGCATCTCGTGCTCGGCATGACGATCTTCCTGCTGTTCCCGTTCACGCGCCTCGTGCATGTTTGGTCGGCGCCGATCTGGTATCTGGGCCGCAAGGGCTATCAGGTGGTGCGCACGCGCCGCAATCTCTCGGCGGCGGAGTGAAGCCATGAGCGCGCCAGCCCCTGAATCATCCTGCGCCGTCAAGCCGGCGATCGCCCCAAAGCCGAAGATCGTCAGCGTCAACGGCGTCGCCATCGCGCGGGCCGCCATCGCCCGCGAAACGCAGAACCATCCCGCCGCCAAGCCGATCGAGGCCTGGCAGGCGGCGGCGCGCGCCCTCGTCATCCGCGAATTGCTGTTGCAGGAAGCGCGGCGGCTGGCGCTTGCCCCCGAACCGCTAAGCGACGACGAAGGCCGCCGCGAAACCGACGAAGAGGCGATGATCCGACAGGTCGTCGAGCGCGAAGTCGCGACGCCGGAGGCCGACGAGGCCGCCTGCCAGCGCTATTACGACAACAATCGCCAGCGCTTCCGCTCCGGCGATCTCGCCGAGGCGCGTCACATCCTGCTGCCCGCCGCCCCCGGCGATCATCAGGCGCGGGCGCAGGCAAAAGAGCAGGCCGACGCCATCATCGTCGAATTGCAGAAGGACAGGGCGCGTTTCAGCGCCATCGCCGAAACCTTCTCGGCCTGTCCGTCAGCCAAGGTCGGCGGCAGTCTCGGCCAGATCGGCCCCGGCCAGACCGTGCCGGAATTCGAGCGCGCGCTCGGCCGCCTGCCCGTCGGCGAAATTGCGCCGCATCCGATCGAGACGCGCTACGGCTTCCATGTCGTGCTGGTCGAGCGCCGCATCGAGGGGCGCGAACTGCCCTTCGACATGGTGCGCGCGCGCATCGCGGTCTGGCTGAACGAGAAGGTGCGGCGCGTCGCCGTGCAGCAATATCTCGCCATTCTCGCCGCCCGCGCCGACATCAGCGGCGTCGACATGAGCGCAAGCCCGGCGCAGCCGGCCTGACAGGAGGCTTCCATGCATCTCGGCGCCCTGATTTCGCGACTCGAAAACGAAGCCGACGCCATGCGCGCGCTCGAAGCGCTGGGCGACCTCGCGCTTTTCGCCGAAGTGCAGGAGGTCGGCGCGCAGCATGACGAAGCGCCGGGCGAATATCTCGCCAACGCCGCGCAGCGCTTCGCCGCGGCGGCCAGCGACGACGATTGGCTGACGCTGATGGGCGCGATGGAGCGCACGGACGATCCCGCCAGCGTCGCCATCGACAAGATGTTGCGCTGGGCTCTCGTCAAGGATCGCGCCGAGGCGACCGAACCGCCGGCCCAGTCGCATTGCGGCTGCGGTTCGCGCGGCGGGGGATGCGGTGGCCACGCCTGACGACATCGACCGCAGCGGCGCGCGGATCGTTGCGCCGATCGGCCCGAACCTGCTCGACGCGCCGCTGCAATACATCCTTGCCGACCATGCCCGCCAGCGCAGCGCCTGCGCGGCTTTGCAGAGGTTCGCGGCGCAGCGGTTCGCTACGGCGGCGGAAGCCGAGGAGATGAGCGCCTATTTCGCCGACGATCTGGCGCTGCACCGCCGCGACGAGGAAGAAAGCCTGTTTCCCGCCCTGCGCCGGCGCGCGCGCAAGGAAGACGGGCTGGACGACACGCTGACGCAATTGCAGGCCGAGCATGGCGAGGCCTCCGCCATGGAGCGCGCCATCGTCAACGCCTTGCGTCAGCCGGCCGAGGATGGCGCCGTCGCGCTGAAGCCGGCGACGCGCTCGCTCATGCGCCGCTATGTCAGGCGCGAGCATCGCCATATCGCGGTCGAGAACGGCGTCGTTCTGGTGATCGCCGGCATCCGGCTCAATGCAGCCGAATTGAAAATCATGAGCGCCGCGATGAAGGCGCGGCGCTGGGCGCAGGATTGATGCGTTCGCGCCCTTGCGGGCGTCGTTGCCACGACGGAGCTTGCCATTGGCGGCGTCGCCGCTGCCGCTCTTGGCATGGGGCGCGCTGGACGAGCGTCGGGAGGCTTGGAGCGCGAGCGTGTCATGTCGCGCGGTCGCGGGCGCGGCTCCTGACGGCGGAGGCCGTCAACAATCAGAGCCAGAATGTTGCGCCGAACAATGTGCACGGAGCCGAACCACGATTGCCAAGATGCAGGTCGGGTCTTGAATGAAGCACACGCTCCTGGTCGATTGTCGCGGTCGTCAGGGGCAGGCCAGAGGCAGGACTGATCCATGTCGCTCGGCGTCTGTCGGCAATCGCATGTCTTTCTCTCGGTTCGGCCCTATATGTGAAGACAGGACGAGGACGCCGCATTGCCTGAAGCGTCGGATCGCGCAAATGGCCGCGTTCGTTCGCCGTCGGACAATCGCACACTGAAGGAACGCGTCATGGCCAGCAATCAGACCGAAACCGCAGCGTCAGCCGTCGCGGAAGACCTTCAGGCGCTTCGCGACGACATTGCCAAGTTGAACAGCGCCCTGGCGACGCTCTTGCGCCAACAGGCCGACGCGGCCGGAGACCACATTCGCGGCGCAATTGACGACGCGACCGAGCAGTTGACGGCTTCCGCCAGCTCAGCCAAGGCCCGCGTGCAAACGGCGACATCCGATCTCGAAGCCACCATCAGCCGCAATCCGATGTCTGCCGTTCTCTTGTCGATGCTCGTCGGGCTGCTGTTGGGATTATGGTCGAGACAGAGCCGATGAACGAAATCATCCGAAGGCTTGCCGCTGCAGCGATGCAACCTTTTCGGCAAAGCATCTTGCGGGGCGGGCGCGTCGCCTTGCTCCTTCTGGTCGCGTTGGCGTTTCTGATCGTGGCGCTGGCCTACGCCGCCGCAGCGCTTTCGTCGTGGCTGACGGCATTGTATGGCCCCATAACCGCAGCTCTGGCGCTGGCCGGGGCGTTCTTGCTCTTCGCTCTGTGCGCGATGACGCTGGCGCTGCGCCAGCGCTCGGCCGGGCAGAGCGTCGGCGCCGCCGATCCGCGCGACAGTGCGCCGGCGGCGCCTGGCGCCAATCCACCTGGCGGCGGCGCGCAAGTCAGCGAGCTGGCGTCGCTTGTCGCCGGCGTCGCGGCGGGGAACCGCCTGAAGCCTTTCGAGCTTGTTGCATTGGCCGTGCTTGCCGGCTTTCTCATTGGCCGCCGAAATGATGAAAAATAGCGGATGCCGGACCTGACGGATGTGACCCGCGTGCGTGAGGGCATTTCGGCGTGTCCGGCCCTCTGCCGGCATGGTGGCGACCGTGCCGAGGGCGCGCGAGCATCGCAGGCCGATTCATGTCAATGACGCTGCTAGGTGTCGTTTCCAAGAAGGTTGTTCAGCCTTGTGAAGGGTGGAAGGCCTTTGTGGGCAGAGTGGGGCCTTACACGATTGTAGGCGTCGATCCATGCTGGCATGGCGGCGGTTCGTTCGGCGGACGAGCGATAAGCGGTTGCGTAGGTCCATTCGCGCAGGCCGGGCGCGGCCGCATCGTCAACATATTCTTGGTCGCCGGCCGCGCTTATAGCGCATCGTCGCCGTCCACTACGCCGCGACCAAGGCGGCGCTGCTCCTGAGACCAATGAAGCGGTCCGGCTGGTGACGCCTTTGCGCCGGGTTGGCCGCCCCGACGAAGTCGCCTCGACCTGTCTGTTCCTGACCTCGGACGAAGGCGCTTTCGTCACCGGTCAGGTCATCGACGTCGCCGCCACCGTCGCCGGCGACGCTCCAGCCGCGCATGACGCGGCCGAAACGCATCTGCAAAACGCCGCGATCCGCCTCGCGCATGATCTCAAGTGAGCGAAATGCGGCGGGCTCTCACTCCGCCGCGTTCTCCTTCAGCGTCGCGCGGGCGATGACGACCTTCTGCACTTCCGAGACGCCCTCGTAGATGCGCATGGCGCGCACTTCGCGGTAGAGCTGGCCGACGACGCTCTCGTTGGAGACGCCGAGGCCGCCGAACAATTGCACCGCCGTGTCGACCACCTGAAATGCCGCCTCGGTGGCGTGCAGCTTGGCGATGGAGGCTTCGCGCGACGTGCGGCCGCCGAGTACGTCCGCCGCCCAGGCGGCGCGGTAGACGGCGAGCGAGGCGCTCTCGGTCTGCGTCACCATGTCGGCGAGCTTCGCCTGCACGGCCTCCATGTCGGCCATGGCGCGGCCGAACAGGCGGCGCGTCCTGATGCGGGCAAGAACCTCGTGCAGGGCGCGACGGGAGACGCCGACGGCGGCCGCGCCGACGGTGGGGCGGAAGACATCGAATGTCGCCATCGCCGCCTTGAACCCTGCGCCGGCGCTGCCGATGAGATTGCCGGCAGGCACACGGCAATCCTTGAACGTCACCGGCCCCAGCGGATGCGGGGCGATCATGTCCGATTGCGGCCCGGCCGTGAGGCCCGGCGTGCGCGCATCGACGAGGATGGCCGAGAGGCCGCGCGCGCCGGGCGCTTCGCCGGTGCGCGCCACGACGACATAATGATCGGCGATGCCGGCGTTTGAAATCCAGACCTTGCCGCCGTTGATGACGTAATCGTCGCCGTCGCGCGTCGCCGTCGTCGCGATCGCGGCGACGTCGGATCCGGAATCGGGTTCGGTGATCGCCAGCGCCGCGATCGTCTCGCCGGCGCGCGCCGCATCGAGATAGCGATCGCGCAAGGCGCGGTCGGGATGCAATTGCAGCGGCGCGGTGCCAAGGCCCTGCATGGCGAAGACCGTGTCGGCCAGCACCGACACATAGGAGATCGCCTCGCGGATGATGCACAAGGCGCGCACGTCGAATTTCGGCGCGCCGGCCTCTGTTGCGCGCGGCACGGCATAGTCGAGCACGCCGAGCTGCGTCAGGTCGGCGAGCATGGCGCGGCAGACGGGGCCGAGATCGGCCTGAGCGTCATGCGGCGCGACTTGAACGGTCGCCTGCCAGGCTTGCAGCTTCTCGGCCAAAGCGTAATGCGCGGGCTCGAAGAAGGGCAGTTGCGGCAGGCTCCATGCGGCGCGACGGGTTTGCATATGGGTCTCCTCGACAGATCGGACGCGGCGCGGCGCGCTTGTTGTTGTGGTTATTGCAGGTCGAGCTTGTAGACGCGCGCCGCCGTGCCGCTGAACAGCGCAGCCTTCTCGGTCGGCGACGCGCCGGAGGCGAGGCGCTTGAAGGCGTTCCACAGCACGGCGTAGCTGCACGACAGCTGGTCGACAGGGAAATTGCTCTCGAACATGGCGCGCTGCGGGCCGAACAATTCGATGGCCGGCTCCATATAGGGCTTCCACGCCTGCGCCAGAACGTCCGAGCCCGGCGGTCGCTCCAGCTCATGGAAGCCGAAGCCGCTGAGGCGCATGGCCATGCCGCCGAGCTTGACGCAGACATTGTCGCGGCGCGCCACTTCGGCAATGCCCTTCCTCCACACGGCGTAGACCTCGTCGCGCTTGCCGGCATAAGGGCCGATGCCGATGGGGCCGCCGACATGATCGAGCACGATGCGCAGATAGGGGAAAGCGTCGGCGAGGTCGGCGACGTCCTGCATCTGGTGGTGATAGACCCAGGAATCGAAGCTGAGGTCGAGCGCGGCGAGCTCTTTCAAGCCATCGCGCAACGCCGCATCGCGCAGCATATGCTGGGGCGGGGTGCGGATGGTCGAGCGCACGTCGGGATTGGGGTCCCAGGCGCTCGACTGGCGAATGCCCTTGAAGCGGCCCTTGCCCGCCTCGACATGCGCTTCGAGCAGCGCGCGCACCGACTTGCCGGCGCGCAGGTCGGCATAGCCGATGATGCCGGCGCAGAGGCCGGGATGGCCGGCTGCGATGGCTTCGTCGGCCAGAGCAGTCACGAGTTCCGTCTCGCCGACCGGGCGAAGCTCTTCCGGCCCGTGCTGGCGATAGCCCTCGGTGCATTCGGCAAAGACGGTGGCAACGAGATTGTGGCCGGCTTTGGCGTCGTCGATCAGTTCCGGCAGCATGTAGGGGCCGCGCGCGTCCCACAGGTGATGATGCGGGTCGACGATCGGCAGGTTTGGCTCGATGATCTCTTCGCTGTGCAGCGACAGCCATTGCTTGTCGCCCTTGGGCAGGATGGCGTTGGCGGGAGAGGCAGGCTGGCTCATGAATGCGCTTCCTTGCTTGCTGCGAACAGGGCCGTGGCCATGTCGCGCAATTCGTTCTTCTTCACCTTCGCCCCGTTGGGGCCGTCGGTGACGGGCATGGACGGAATGGCGAAAATGCGGATCGGAATCTTGTAGACGGCGAGCGCCTTGCGGCAGTGCGCCAGCAACGCCGCCTCGTCGCAGACGCCGCCGGGCTTCATCACGACGAAGGCGACGGGTCGCACGCCCTCGGGACGCTGGATGGCGACGACCTGACAGGCGGCGATGGCCTCGTCATGCTTGATGACGTCCTCGATCTCGGGCGGACTGACGAGATAGCCGCCGATGCGCAAGACATCGTTGAGCCGCGACAGGAAGGTGAAGCCGCCATCCGCCTCCAGCCGCGCCAGATCGCCGGTGCGCAGGAAGCCGTCGTCGGTGAAGGCCTCCGCCGTGCGCGCGGCATCGTCGAGATAGCCGATCATGACGTTCGGCGATTGCAGTTCGAGCAGGCCAGCCTCGCCGACAGGCAGCAAGCGCCCGTCGTCGGGATGGCGCACGCGCACGCGCGCCGCAGGACATACAGCAAAGCCGCCGCCCTCGGCGCGGCGCTCGAGCGAGGCCTGCGGCGATTGCGCCGCGAATAGCGCCAGCGTTTCCGACATGCCGAAGAAGCCGCGCATGGCGACGCCGCGCCGCGCCGCCTCGGCGGGAAGCTCGACGAGGCCCGGCGTGAAATTGGCGTGGCCGAACATTTTCAGGGCGGGGAAAGGCTGCGCGCCCGACGTGGCTTCGAGAATGCGCAGCAGCATGTCGTTGGCGCCGAAGACATGGGTGATGTCTTGGCTTTGCATCAGCCGGCCGGCCTGCGCCGCCTCGAAATCCTGCATGGCGACGATGCACGCGCCGGCGGCAAGCGCGGTCAGCGCCACCGTGTAGCCGAATGCGCCGCACATCGGGATGGCGAGCAGAATGCGGCTGTCCGGTCCAAGACCGATGGCGGTCGCCGCATCGCAGACATGCGCGGCGACGCGGCCCTGCGCATGGGTGACAAGCTTGGGCAAGCTGGTCGTGCCGGAGGTGGCGATGATCAGGCAGGGGTCTTCGGCGCGCCCCTCATCGGGCCGCGAGTCGGACGTCTCAAGCTGAGCGTAGGGCGCGGCTTCGAGGCCGGCGAGGCGCTGGCCGGCGTCGGCGTCGCACAGCACGGCAAAGCGCAGGCTGGCGCGCGCATCGGCTGCGATTTCGTCGAGGGCGCGCAGGCATTCGCCATCGCGATAGGCGGCGGAGACGACGAGGCCGCGGCAGCCGCCGCGCGAAATAAGGTCGCCCGCCTCCCTCGGTCCGAGGCGCGGATTGAGCGAGACGATGCAGGCGCCAATCAGCGAGCAGGCGCCGGCAAGCTCAAACCATTCCGGGCCATTGGGCAGCATGACGGCCAAGCGGTCGCCGCGGCGCAGGCCAAGCGCGGCAAGGCCGCGCGCGACGTCTCGCGCGCGCTGGGTCAATGCGCCATAGGTTAGGCTGCGTCCGTTATGGATCAGAACTTGCGACTCGGCCGGTGCGCGCGCGTAAAGGTCGAAAAGGCGCGCGGGCGCGTTGTCGGTCGCCGCTGCCGGCATGTCGTTCCTCCCGTTGGCTTTGCTCCGCCCGATTGCCAAGAGGGGCGGTGGCCATTAAATTAAATCATGGCTGATTGTTTATTTCTGTCAATAGCGGGTCAGACATGAAGCGGCGAGAGGCCGGAAAGGGAACCATGCCGAGACAGTCGCAGCAGATCGACGGGGAGGTTTCCCGCGCCGACGACAAGGCGCCCGGCGCGCCGCGCGCCCTGAAGCAGGAGCGCAGCGCCGGCACGCGCGAGAAGCTGCTGATCGCGGCGACGCAGCTCATCGCCGAGAAGGGCTATGCGGCGGTGAGCACGCCCGTCGTGGCCGAGCGCGCGCAAGTGTCGCGCGGTGCGCTGCAATATCATTTTCCGACCCGCGACGACCTGCTGTTCGCCATCCGGCGGCGCATCGCCGATCTGATCGGCGGCAATATTTCCCTGGAAAAGCTGCTGTCCCGGCCGGTCGAGGCGCGGGTGAGCGACATTGTCGACGAATATTGGCGCTTCATGGGCAGCGACGATTATGTCGCGGCGCTCGAGATCCGTCTTTACGAGCGCTACAACGCCAAGCTGCACCATCTGCTGGTCGAGGACCTGCGCGCCGTCACCATCGCCAGGGACCATGATTGGGTTCGGATTTTCGCCGATGCGACGGCCGCGACGGAAACGATCGTCAAGACGCGCCGCTTCATGCTCGACGTGCTGCGCGGCTTTGCCCTGCGCCGCATCGAGGAGGGGCCGGCGACCGCGTTCGACTGGGAAATTGTCCAGCTCAAGGCGATGCTGACGCGCGAGTTGCTCGGACAAAAATAAGTCAACACTGATTAATTGATCTTTCCTTTTTCGCCTTCGCGCGCTTAAATCGTCCACGGATATGAAAAGACGTGCGGTCCCAAGCCGCGCCGACAGAACCAACGACGAGGGGCGCGCGGATATGACCGGGACAAAGCTCTTTTCCGAATTCGCGCTCCGCGACGTCACTTTGAAGAACCGCGTCGTCGCCTCGCCGATGTGGCAATATGCCGGAAGCGACGGCTTCCCGACCGATTGGCACCTGATGCATCTTGGCCGTCTCGCCGATGGCGGCGCGGGCCTCGTGTTTCAGGAAGGCACCAATGTCGAGCGGCGCGGACGCGGCACGATCGGCGATCTCGGGCTGTGGGACGACGCCTTCGTCGAGCCGCTGGCGCGCATTGTGCGGCTGATCCGCGCCAATGGCGCGACGCCAGCCATCCAGTTGATGCATTGCGGCCGCAAGGCGCGCACCAAGCCGCCTGCGGAAGGTCGCGGGCTGCTGCAACGCAGCGACGCCATTCCCGACTGGGACGCGTGGCATCCGATTGCGCCCAGCGCCGTGCCGCTCAAGGAAGGGCTGGAACCGCCGCGCGAAATGTCGCTGACCGATGTGCAAGACGTCATTGCCGCCTTCGTCGTCGCCGCCGCGCGCGCCGACCGCGCCGGCTACGATGTCGCCGAGGTGCATGGCGCGCATGGCTATCTCGTGCATCAATTCCTGTCGCCGCTGACCAACAGGCGCACGGACCGCTATGGCGGATCGTTTGAAAATCGCATTCGTTTCCTGACCGAGATCGTCGAAGGCGTGCGCGGCGTCTGGCCGGCGGGCAAGCCGCTGCTGGTGCGCCTGTCGTGCATCGACAATGCCGGCTGGGAGATGGACGACACGATCAGGCTGTGCCGCATCCTCAAGGGGCTCGGCGTCGACCTGATCGATTGCTCCACCGGCGGGCTGGTCGGCTCGCCACTGCCGAGCGGCGCGGTTCCGTCCTATGGCTATCAGGTCGAATACGCGGCGCAGGTTCGCCGAGAGGCCGCAATCGCCACATCGGCTGTCGGCCTGATCGTTCACGCCGAACATGCGGAGCGCATCCTGCAGGAGGATGCCGCCGACCTGATCATGATCGGCCGCGAACTCATCTACAATCCGAACTGGCCGCTCGACGCCGCGCAGAAGCTCGGCGCCGATCCCGGCTTCGACCGCCTGCCGGCGCGCACCGGCTTCTGGCTGCGCAGCCGCGCCGCCGCAAAGCCGGATCTCACGCCTTCGACATTCGCGGCCAGGGACGCCTGATCCGTCGCCGGGCGTCCGGCGCCATTCGCGGCAATCAGCTGCGAATGGCGCCGCGTTTCAACTCTCGATCTCGCGCAATTCATCCTGGAATTTTTCGCGCGCGCGCTGTTCGCGTTCGTAGGAGATGTAGTCCGGGAATTGCGCATTCGTCGGCGCGAAGTCCTTGAGCACCTCGCGCGCGACCGTGATCTTGTGGACTTCGGTCGGCCCGTCGGCGAGGCCGACGTGGAACGAGTTGATGACCCAGCTGGCAAACGGCATCTCGTGGGTGATGCCGAGCGAGCCGTGGATCTGCAACGCGCGCGCCGCAATATCGTGCAGCACTTTCGGCATCACGGCCTTGACGGCGGCGACGTTCTTGCGAACCGCTTTCCAGTCCTTGTTCTGGTCGGCCAACCAGGCGGTTTCCAGAACGAGAAGCCGGAATTGCCGCAGCTCGATCCAGGAATCGGCGATCTTTTCCTGAACCATCTGCTTCTTGGCCAGTTGCTCGCCCTTGGTGAAACGCGACAGGGCGCGTTCGCACAGCATTTCAAACGCGCGCGTCGCTTGCGCCAGCGTGCGCATGGCGTGATGCAGCCTGCCGCCGCTGAGCCGCACCTGCGCGACGGTGAAAGCCTCGCCCCGGCCGCCGAGCATGCTGTCAGCGGGCACGCGAACATTCGTCCAGCGGATATGGGCGTGCGTCTCGTCCGGCTCGCCGTAATAGCCGTGGTTGCGCACGATCTCGATGCCGGGCGCATCGGCCGGGACGATGAACATCGACATGCGGCGGTAGGGCGCGGCGTCCGGGTCCGTGACCGCCATGACGATGAAGAAAGCGGCAAACTTGGCGTTCGAGGCGAACCATTTCTCGCCGTTGATGACCCAGTCGCCGCCATCCTGAACCGCAGATGTGGTGAAGACGAGCGGGTCGGCGCCGCCTTGCGGCTCGGTGATGGTGAAGCACGACACGATTTCGTTTTCGAGCAGCGGCTTCAGATATTTTTCCTTCTGCGCAGGCGTACCGTAATGCGCCAGAATTTCGGAATTTCCGGTGTCGGGCGCCTGCGCTCCGAACACGATCGGCCCGAACCGCGAGCGTCCGAACAGCTCGTTCATCAGCGCGAGCTTCAACTGGCCGTAGCCCTTGCCGCCGAGCTCTGGCCCAAGATGGCAGGCCCAGAGGCCGCGTTGCCGCACGCGCTTTTGCAGCGGCCGAACCAATTTCGTGAACAGCGGATCGTGAATGTTCCACTGATTGCCGAGCACATGATCGAGCGGCTCGACCTCGTCGCGCACGAAACGGTCGATCCAGTCGAGCTCCTGCTGGAACTCCGGGTCAGTGAAGAACTCCCACGCCATCGCATCCTCCATCTAGGTCGTATGCACTAATACACTTGACCTATTCGGTGCGCAAGCTTACCGACGCGTCATGGACAAGGCCCCGACGACAAACACGCGCGACCGCATGCTCCTCGCTGCGCGGCGGCTGATCTCCGCGCGCGGCGTCGACGGCGTTGCGGTCAGGGACATTTTGACGGCCGCCGACGTAAAGAACGGCGGCGCGGTGCACTATTATTTCGGCGCCAAGAACGACATGATCCGCGAGCTTCTCGACATGGGCGCCCGCAAGATCGACGCGCGGCGCATCCGGATGCTCGATGAATGCGCGGCGTCGGGACAGACGCTGGATTTGCCCCGGCTGGCGCGGATTCTGATCGAGTCCTCCATCGGCGTATCGAAGAGCGCCAAGGGGGAGGACAGTTTCATCCGCTTTTCGCTGCGGGTGCAGGAAACCCATCCCGCCCTATACGAAGAGGCGGTCGGCAACAGGTGGGACATCGGCCTGCGCCGCATTGTCGGCCATATCCGCAGCGCGCTGCCCGGCGTCCGGCCTCAACTGGTCGACCAGCGCGTGATGCTGGCCCTTGAACTCATCGGCTCGACGCTGGCGAAGCGCGAGGCCCGCCTTGTCGACGGCATCGGCGATGAGCGTTGGGGGCGACCGCAGCTCCTGCGCGCCCTGGAGCAGGCGGTGGTCGGCATTCTCATCGCGAGCGAGGGGCCTGCGCCGCGCAGTTCAGACGCCGCCAATGCATGAACAGAGCATCAAAGAAACATGCTCCGCCGCATGGTGAAGGCACGGGTTGGCGTTGATCGGCGTGCAATTCCCACGCCGATCAACGCCCACGCCTTGCTATCGGCGAGGGGCTTGCCGGTTCAGACGCCGTGCTTGAGGGTCACGGTCTTCAGCGCGCCGAAGGCGAAGAGCGCTTCGAAGCCTTTTTCGCGGCCGTGGCCCGAGGCCTTCATGCCGCCGAAAGGCAGTTCGATGCCGCCGCCGGCGCCGTAATTGTTGATGAACACCTGACCGGACTGGATCTGGTGCGCCAGCCGCATCGAGCGGCCGAGGTTCGACGTCCAGACGCCCGCGGCCAGCCCGTAGGGCGTGCCGTTGGCGATGCGCAGCGCGTCCGCCTCGTCGCGGAAGCGGCAGGCGACGAGCACGGGGCCGAAGATTTCTTCCTGCGCCAGAACGTGATCAGGCGGCACATCGCCGATCAGCGTCGGCTTCACATAATAGCCGCCGGTGGGAACGTTCGAACCGAGAGCGCCTTCGGCGAGGATCGGCAGCCCGTCCTTTCGCGCGATGTCGAGATAGCGCTCGATCCGCTTCTGCTGCGTCGCGTTGACGACCGGCCCCAGATCGAGATCCTGGCTGGCCGAACCGACGCGCAGCGCGGCGAAACGCTCGGCGAGCTGGCCGACGAACGTGTCGTAAATGCTGTCCTCGATCAGCACGCGCGAGCCCGCGCTGCAGGTCTGTCCGGAATTATGCGTGATGCCCTTGGTGATGGTGGCGGCGGCGTCGGCAAAATCCGCATCCGCGAACACGACCTGCGGCGACTTGCCGCCAAGTTCGAGCGTCACCGGAATGGTGTTCTTCGCCGCAGCCGCCTGGATCAGCACGCCAACTTCACGCGATCCGGTGAAGCTGATATGGCCAATGCCCGGATGCGCCGACAGGGCAGCGCCGGCTTCTTCGCCGAGGCCCGTGACGACGTTGAACACGCCGGCGGGAAAGCCCGCCTCTTCCGCCAGGCGCGCCAGCGCCAGCGCCGAAAGCGAGGTGTCCTCGGCCGGCTTGAGCACGATGGCGTTGCCCATGGCCAGCGAGGGGGCAACCGAGCGGCCGGTCATCTGCAGCGGATAGTTCCACGGCACGATGTGGCCGGTGACGCCGTGCGGCTCGTAGAAGGTCATGACCGAGAAGCCGCTCTGATACGGGATCGTCTCGCCATGCACCTTGTCGGCGGCCGCGCCGTAATATTCAAAATAGCGCGCGCACACCAGGGCGTCGGCGCGCGCCACGGTGATCGGCTTGCCGACATCCTCGCTTTCCATTTGCGCGAGCTTTTCGGCGTCGCGGCGGATGAGTTCCGCCAGCTTCAGCATCAACCGGCCGCGCGTGAGCGCGTCCATGCGGCCCCATGCGCCGGCGCGCGCCGCATGACCCGCCGCCACGGCGGCGTCAATCTCGGCCGCGCCGCCACGAGCGATCTCGGCCATTTTCGAACCGTCCGACGGATTGAGAACGGGAAGCGTCGCGCTTGAGGCGACCCAACGCCCCGCGATATAGTTCTGATGCACGTCCATTGGGATCAAGTCCTGTTTGATAAGAATGAGAAGCTGTCAGTCGCCTAGACGTAGGGCAGCGTCGAGGCGAAGGCAGGCCGCGCGGCGACCTTGTCGCGCAGCGCGTCGAGCTTCGGCAGCGGCTCGACCCAGGGCGCATCCTTGAAGCGCAGCCGCAGATAATCGAGCGCGACGACAGTCGTGATCACCGACAGGTCCGGAACGCCTCCCGTGTAAGGCGGCGGATCGGCTTCGAGCTTGCGAAACCCGTTGACGATCGTGCGGCGGCGCTTGAGGCCGACGCGCGTCTCGCCGAAATTCGGGTCCATCTGCATCACGCCGGTCATGATGTTGGCCATCGCGTCGATGACGCCCATGGCGAGGCCCGACCGGGAAACGATCCGGTCGAGATCGCCGTCGAGCAGCGATGGCTGAGGAACCTTGCGCTCCAGCCAGGCGACGATCAGCAGGCTTTCCGTGATCGGAAGGCCCGAGTCGAGTTCGAGCGTAGGCACGCGCGAGGACGGGTTGAGGCGCAGCATGTCCTCGTCGTCCGTCCACGGATTGACAATCCGCGTGCCGCCGAGATCGAAGCCCTTTTCGCCGAGGGCTATGCGCGCGATGCGCGCATAGGGGCTCGTGGTGTTGGTCAGAATGCGCAAGGCGGCCTCCTGGGTCTTACTGCGTGACGAGCGAGGCGCAGCCGCTCTTCTCGGCCGGCGTGAACAGGTTCGCGCCGGGAACCGTATGCAGCACGTTGTAGAGATCGGCCTGCGGGTCCTTGGAATCCTTCGGACCCTTGACCTGAACGACCATGAGATCCATCACGACGCGTCCGTTCGACTGGATCTTGGCGTTCGAGATCATGTCGTTGTCGATCGGCAGTTCGCGAATGGTCCTGGCGATCGCTTGCGCATTGTCGGTGCCCGCCTTGGCGACGGATTTCAGGTAATGCTGCGTGGCGACATAGGCGAGCGCGTGGCCCATGGTCGGCACCTGCTTGCCGTTGCGCGCCATGATGCGCTGGCCCCAGGCGCGCGAGGCCTCGTTGCGATCCCAGTAGAAAGCGACGGGGAATTTCATGTCGCGCGCGACATCGAGACCCATGGCCACGACATTGTTGGTGAACACCAGCAGGGCTGCGAGCTTCGAGGAGACGGCGAATTCGCGCGCCTGCTTGATCGTCGTCACCAGGTCAGGGCCGGCATTGGCCAGCGCGATGACGTCGGCGCCGGAGCTTTGCGCCTGCAACAGCTGCGAGGCCATGTCAGGCGAGTCGAGCGGATGCTTGGCCTCGCCCGCGACCGAGCCGCCCGCGCCGGCGACCGCCTTGGAGGCGTCGTTGAACAGCGCCTTGCCGAAGGCGTAATCGGCGGTGATGAAGAACCATTTCTTGCCGCCGGCGTCGACAAGGCCCTTGGCGACGGCATTGGCGAGCGCGTCGGTCGAGGGCGCCCATTGCGTGCCGTAGGGCGAGCACTGATCGGCCGAGAAATTGGAGGCGTAGCCGCCGGTCACCAGCGTGGTGACGCCGCGCTGCTTGGCGATCGCCTGAGCGGCAAGGCCGGCCGAGCTCGAACCGCCCAGCACGATGGCGCTGACGCCTTCCTGATCGATGTAGCGGCCGGCGAGCGAAGCGCCGAGGTCGGGCTTGTTCTGGTGGTTGGCGGAAAGAATCTCGATCTTGCGGCCAAGCGCCTTGCCGCCGAAATCTTCCGCCGCCATCGTCGCGGCGAGCACGGTGTTGGGGCCGCCGTTGCCCATGTAGATGCCGGAGAGGTCATCGAGAACGAGAATGCGAAACGGCTTTTCCTGCGCGCTGCTCGTCGCGGCGCCGAGACCGATTGTCAGCGCCAGCGCTGCCATGCTGACGGAAAGTGTGCGTGTCATGCGTTTTCTCCCAAAGTTCCGGCCTGTCTTGTGCGGCCTGCTTATGCAGCCCCTTTTGCGGGGCGGGTAAACTCGTGCTTGATCGACATGCTGTGCTCGCCGATGCCCGGCACGCGGCCGAGTTGCGGCGACGCGCCGTTGCGCAGGGCCGGCGGCGCGACAATGGATACAGGGCCGTTCGGCGTTTCCACAATGGAGCGGCGCAGCGCCGGATGGCGCGCAAGATCGGCGACGCTGTTGACGAAGCCATAGGCGACGCCCGCTTCACGCAGCTTGGCGGCGGCGGCGTCGCGGCTGATATGGGCAAAGACCGAGGCGACATGGCCATCGACCTGTGCGCGATTGGCGACGCGCGCATTGTTGGAGGCATATTCGGGCCGCGTCGGCAGATCGGGATCTTCCATTACGACGCGGCAGAAATTCGCCCACTCGCGCTCATTCTGGATGGAGATCAGAACCAGCGAACCGTCGCTGGTGTCGAAGGCCCCATACGGGCAGATCGAGGGATGGGCGAGGCCCATGCGCTCGGGCGCGCGGCCCGTGCCCTCGGCATAGAGCAGCGGCACGTTCATCCAGTCGGCCATGCCGGCGAAAAGGTTCGTCTCGATCGACGCGCCTTCGCCCGTGCGGCCGCGCGCGATCAGCGCCTCCAGCACCGCCGCATGCGCAGCCATGCCGCAGGCGATATCGCAGACGGAGACGCCGACCCGGCCGGGGCCGGCGGGATGGCCGGTGATCGCCGCCAGCCCGCTCTCCGCCTGCACGAGCAGATCATAGGCCTTCATGTCCGAATAGGAATTGCCCGCGCCGTAGCCGGAGATGTCGACGGTGATCAGGCGCGGATAGCGGGCGCGCAAATCCTTCGAACCGAAACCGGCGCGCTCGGCGGCGCCGGGCGCGAGGTTCTGCACGAAGACGTCGGCCTGCGCGAGAATGTCATGCAGCAGGTCCGCGTCCGCCGGATTCTTGATGTCGGCGACGAGGCTCTCCTTGCCCCGGTTGAGCCAGACGAAATAGGTCGATTGCCCGGCGGCCGCCGTATCGTAGCCGCGCGCGAAATCGCCTTCGGCGCGCTCGATCTTGATGACGCGAGCGCCGGCGTCGGCGAGCCGCGACGTGCAATAAGGCGCTGCGACAGCCTGTTCAAGCGCGACGACGAGAAGTCCTGCGAGCGGTTTCATGTGATCCTGCATGCGACGATTGATGCGCGGGCTCGTCCTTGAAACGGCCTACGGCTTTCACATTGAAATCAGCGTCGCATTTCGCCTAACTTGACGTCCAATACATAATGCAGCCGATTTCTATACCTTTTTGATATGAGGGCCTCGATGGAACTGCGTCACATGCGCTATTGCGTCGCCATTGCCGAAGAGGCCAGCTTTACCCGCGCGTCAGCGCGCCTGCGCATCGCGCAGCCGGCGCTGAGCCGCCAGATCAAGGCGGTTGAACGCGAGATCGGCTTCGACCTGTTCCAGCGCCTTTCGCATGGCGTCGCGCTCACCGAGCCCGGCCGCGTCTTCATTTCGGGGGCGCGCGCGACGCTGGCCGAGGCCGAGGCGGCGATTCAAAACGCCCGTCGCGCCGGGCGCGGCGAGCTTGGGCTTCTGCGCATCGGCTTCACCGGCTCGGCCTCGTTCAATCCCTTCGTCACCGGGGCCATTCGCGATTTTCGCGCCGCCTATCCGGATGTCGAGGTCGAGCTTGTCGAGGAGACGACGTCTTCGCTGCTCGAGCGCTTTGCCGCCGGCCGCCTCGACGTTGCGTTCATGCGGCCCGCGCCGGGCGAGGTCGATCATCTGTCGTCGCATCGCGCGGTCACGGAACCGCTCGTCGTCGCCATGCCGAGCGGGCATGCGCAGGCCGGCCGACGCAACGTGCCGCTGAAAGCGCTGGCCGACGACGCTTTTGTCCTCTACCCGCGCCGCAACGGCCGGGCGCTTTTCGACCTGATCGTCGCGACGTGCCAGAGCGCCGGCTTCTCGCCGAAAATCCTGCAGGTCGCGCCGCAGCTCACCTCGGTTGTCAATCTCGTCGCCACCGGCATCGGCGTTTCGATCGTGCCGGCATCCATGGCCCAGGTCGCGACGGCGGGCGTCGTCTATCGTCCGCTGACAAAGGCGCCGCGCGCGTCGATCACTCTGGTGCATCGCAGCGCGCCGGAGCCGCGCTCCGCCGCCATATTCATCGATCTCGTGCGCAAGCGGGCGAAGACGCCAGCGCAAACGGCATCGGGAGGCCGCGATTGATCGGCGCAGGCCAGCTGAAGCGTGACAGGAAAATGCACTGCGATTTCTGCAAAAGGTTGCGGTTCTGGCCTGAAAAGGTCTATCCACGGATTTCAGGATCGGTATAGGGCGCCGCATGCGAACCATCTGGCTCGGCTTTGGACTGCTCGCGACGGGATGCGGCATCGCCGGCATCGTGCTGCCGCTGGTGCCGACGACGCCGTTCTTGCTGGTTGCCGCCTATGCCTTCGCGCGGTCCTCGCCCAGCCTGCACGACTGGCTGGTCAGACACCCGCGCCTCGGGCCCGTCATCGCGAATTGGCGCACGCACGGCGCCATCGAGCGCCGCACGAAGCTGCGCGCCGTCGCCGTCATGGCGCTGATGCTGCCCGCCTCCTGGATCGCCGGGTTTGGGCTGTCGCTGGTGCTTGTGCAGGCCGGCGTGCTGACCCTTGTCGCCATATTCATCCTGACGCGGCCCGACGCGCCGGCCGCGCGCGAGTGAGCGACGATTGCGATCGCTCGGGGCTCTTGCATCGGCCCGCATGCGCGCGCGCCTGCTCGGATCTCGGCCCGCCGGCGGCGCCCACATGAGCAAAATTTAATGCGCGCCTGACTTGCCCGAAGTGTGGCCGCGGCGTTAGGTCAAGCGATGTTTCGCTCGCATCGGTGCTGATGATGGCTCGCTTGAAGCTCGTGTTCTGGTCGGCCGCCGCGCTCATGGCAATCGTCTGGTTGCTGTCCGCATGGCCTTTCCCCCTGCCGACGCAATTCTTCGCCATCCGCAGCGCAATGGTGCAATTCACCGGCGTCCTGGGAATGGCGGCGATGAGCCTCGCCATGATCCTCGCGACGCGGTCGCTCTGGCTCGAAGCGCGCCTCGACGGGCTCGACAAGATGTATCGCCTGCACAAATGGCTGGGGATCGGCGGCCTCGTCGCCTCGATCGTCCATTGGCTTTGGGCGCAGGGGACGAAATGGGCGGTCGGCTGGGGCTGGCTGGAGCGCCCGCAGCGCGGGCCGCAGCCGCAGCTCGAAGGCGTCGAGGCGGCCCTGCGCGACATGCGGGGCTTTGCCGAAGGCGTCGGAGAATGGGCTTTCTACGCCGCGGTTGCGCTCATCGTCATCGCGCTTATCTCGGCCATTCCCTATCGCATCTTCGCCAGGACCCACCGCTGGTTCGGCCTCGTCTATCTCGTGCTTGTCTTCCACTCCGTCGTTCTGCTCGAGTTCAAGACCTGGCCGACGGCGCTTGGATTGGTTATGGCCGCGCTGATGGCCGGGGGAACGTTCGCGGCTTTGCTGTCGCTGTTCGGCGGCATCGGCGCAGGGCGCAAGGTCGAGGCGATCGTCACCGACGTCAGGGTCTTCCGCAAGATGGGCGTGCTGGCGGGCGTGCAGCATGTCGTCGGCGACTGGCCGGGCCACAAGCCGGGGCAATTCGCTTTCGTCACTTCTGACCCCTCCGAAGGCGCGCATCCCTACACGATCGCATCGGCCTGGGATCCGAACGAACGCAACATCCGCTTCGTCGCCAAGGCTCTGGGCGATCACACGGCGCGCCTGCCTGATACGATTCAGGCCGGCAAGCGCATCACGATCGAAGGCCCATACGGCTGTTTCACCTTCGAGGATTCGCAAGCCGTGCAGATCTGGGTCGGCGCCGGAATCGGCGTGACGCCCTTCATCGCCCGACTGGAGCATCTGGCGGCCGAACGCGCCTCTGGACGGTCCGTCCGACAGCGCATCGTGATGTTCCATCCCGCCGGCGCGGCGGAAGAGGCCGCGCTCGACCTGTTGCGCGCCGACGCGGAGCGCGCGGGCGTCGAACTGCATGTGCTCGTCGACAAGCGCGACGGACGCTTGAGCGGCGAGAGCATCCGCGCCGCCGTGCCGGACTGGCGTGACGCCAGCCTCTGGTTTTGCGGCCCGACCGCTTTTGGCGAAAGCCTGCGCGCCGACTTTGCGGCTCAGGGATTGGACACGCGGCATTTCCATCAGGAGCTTTTCGCCATGCGCTAGCCGCATCGGCGTCGACCCCCGAATGAATTTCGGTCGCGTGTGAACAGGCGTCGGATTGACAGCGAATGCGGAAGCGCCAAATGCGCGACAATTGAAGCGAACGTGGCGTCGACCCTCATCGTCGCCACGAAAGACACGCGTCGTCCGCCCGGCGTTTCCGCCGCGGTCGGACGCCGACAGACAGGCCGCCGCAGACGAACAGCGTCTGGCCCGCCACGAAACTAGCGCCCCGAGACATCGCGGGTCGGCTGCATCGCCGTCACGATTGGATTGCTGCGCGTTCGTCGCTTCTTGAACTGCGAACCGCAGCCATCATGAAATCTGTCACGAAAATCTTTCGCGCTTCGATTTCCTTGTCGCAGTCCAGATCGCGGGCGAGAAGGTTCGAGAGCGTGAAGATGTTCGAGAAATAGAACATGATCGACGACAGGATGGTGATCCAGAGCTGCTCTGCGTCAATGCCCGCCCGCAGCGTTCCGTCGGCGGAGCCGCGGCGCAGGATTTCGGCAATGGCCTCGATCAGCGGCCGGTTGATCTCGCGCGCCCGGACATTGGGAAGATGCTTGCCGCGATTGCGGTTTTCGTCGGAAACGACGGCGATCACGTCGCGCAGGCCGGCAAGCCGCGTGAAGATCCGATCGAGCAGAAATTCCATGGCCTGCGCGCCGGTCTCGCCATAGCCGCGGATGGCCTCGTCGTCCGCGTGCGCCAGCTCATAGCAGCGCTCGAGCACGGCGCGGTAGAGGTCATCCTTGTCCTGAAAATAATAATAGACCGCCTGCTTGTTGACGCCGGCGGCGCGGACAATCCTGTCGACGCGAGCGCCGGCCAGACCGTTCTCGGCGAATTCCTTCAAGGCTGCGGCAAGCAGCTTTTCTTTCGTTTGCGGGTTTTCAGCGGTCACGTCGACGATCCATTTTTTCTGTCGTCATAACGCCTGGAGGCTCGACTGTCCAGCTCAACCAGACGGTTGGTGGACAGGCTGAAATGCGTCTGATTGACTTCAAGGCGCGAGGTGGCGGATGGGGCATCTGGTTGCGATAGACACGGGCGGCACGTTCACGGATTTCGTGTCCTATGATCGTGCGTCAGGCGCGCTGCGCCGGGCCAAGGCGCTCACGACCTACGGCAATCTCGTCGACGGAATTGTCGAATGCGCCGCCTCGGCGGGGGTGGATTTCCACCAGATCGACTCGCTGAAACATGGCACCACGCATGTCATCAACGCCTTCATCCAGCGGCGCGGGGCGAAAACGGCGCTGCTGACGACAGCCGGGTTTCGCGACGTTCTGGAGATGCGCCGGTGCGGTCGGCCCAAAGCCTTCGATATGCATTTTCAGCCGGACCCGCCGCTGGTTCCGCGTCGGCTGCGCTATGAAGTTGCCGAGCGCGTCGATGGTCGCGGCGCCGTCTTGCAATCGCTCGACCGGGACGGATTGGCGCAAGTCGCGCAAGCAGCAAGGCGCGATGGCGTCGAGGCGATCGCCGTGTCCTTTCTCAACGCCTATCTCAATCCTGCGCACGAGGAGGCCGCTGTCGCCATTCTCCGCGATCTGTTGCCGGAGATTTACGTGACCAGCGGCACGGCTTTGTCGCGCGAGTGGTTCGAATATGAGCGCACGTCGACGGCGGTCGCCAACGCCTTTGTCGGCCCGAGCGCCAAGGCCTATATGGCGCAACTGACCGCGCAGGCCTCGGCGCTCGGCTACCGAAATCCTGTTTTCATGATGGCCTCGCATGGTGGGGTGATGTCGCCGGCGCAGACGGTGGAAGCGCCGGTCGCGCTGATCGAGTCCGGTCCGATCGGCGGCTGCATCGGCGCGTCCGTCTATGCACGCGCCATGGGCGTTGACCGGATGATCGCTTTCGACATGGGCGGCACGACGGCCAAATGCGCGCTGGTGGAGAACGGCCGCTTCGAAATCCAGTCAACCTATTTTGTCGGCGGCGCCGAGCGCGGCTTTCCGATCCGCACGAATGTGCTGGACATCGTCGAAGTGGGGGCGGGCGGCGGCTCGATCGCGTCGGTGGATGAGACCGGGCGGCTTCTCGTTGGTCCGCGCAGCGCCGGCGCCGAGCCCGGTCCGGTCGCGTTCCGTCGCGGCGGCGTCGAGCCGACGGTGACGGACGCCAATCTCGTGCTGGGGCGGATCGCCGCTGACGCATTCCTCGGCGGCGCGATGTCTTTCGATGTCGATGGCGCGCGCCGGGCGATCGCGGAGCGCGTGGCCGAGCCGCTCGGCTATCAGGATGCCGATCTCGACAAGGTCGCCGACGGCATCCTTGCCCTCGCCTCGCTGACGATGGCCGGCGCGATCAAGGAAATCACCATCGAGCGCGGGCGCGATGTGCGCGCCTACGAGTTGTTCGTCTTCGGCGGCGGCGGGCCGCTGTTTGGTTCGGCTCTGGCGCGCGAGCTGCATATCCCGGTCGTGGTCGTTCCGCCGGAGCCGGGGAATTTCTCGGCCGTGGGCATGCTGCTGTCGGATGCGCGCGTCGATGAAACCCGCACATATCTGAAGCTGCTCGACGCGGGTTCCCTCGCCGACGCCGCGGCGTTGCGCGAACAGATGTTCGCCCGTTGCAGCGAGCAGCTCCATGCCGAATTCGGACCCGCCGAGCATTCTTTCGTCTCGCAGCTCGAGATGCGCTACAAAGGTCAGCGCCATACGCTTCGCATCTTTGTCGATGGCCTGCAGCAGGCCGACGCCGTTCGCGCGCAATTCGACGCGGCTTACCGCAAGACCTATGGGCATTCCGACCCGGCGCAGCCGGCGGAAATTGTCGGCCTGCATGTCAGCGTGTTCGCATCGACCGACCGGCCGGATATCGAGGCGCTGGCGCAATGTCCCGAGACTGCGGACGTGCAGCCCAGACGTTTCCGCTCCGTCTATTTCTCCGATCTGCGCGCCCGAGCGGAGACGCCGGTCTATGGCCGGTCCGACCTGCCGCGCGGCTTTACCGCGCAGGGTCCGGCGATCATCGAGGAATACAGCGCCACGACGATCATCGGGCCGCAGGACCGGTTCGAGATCGGCCGGCTTGGCGAAATCCGCATCATGTGCAGCTGAGGGCGTCATGGACATGAAGGTCGGCGAGGCAGGCGCGATGTCGAAGATCGATCCGATCGAGCTTGAGATCATTCGCCACTCGTTCCTGTCCGTCCCCAACCATATCGAGAAGAACATCGTTCGCACGGCGTTCAGCCCGCTGATTTACGAATACAAGGATTTTGCCGTCGGCGTGCTCGACGCCGACGCGCGGCTGATTGCGCAGGCCAAGGGCAGTCTGCCCATCTTCGTCGCCAATGCGCTTGGCGTCGCCGTTGCCGATGGGTTGGCGATCTATGGGCGCGACAATCTGCATCCCGGCGATGTCGTCATCACCAATCATGCCGGCACGCTCGGGCAGCATCTCAACAATGTGGTGATGTATACGCCGATCTATGTGAACGGCGAGCGCGACCTCTTCGGCTTCATGGCTGTTCTGGCGCATTGGATGGATGTCGGCGGCTCGATCGTCGGCTCGTTCCTGCGCACCGATTCCAGCGAGATCTTTCAGGAAGGCATCCAGTTCAGGACGATCAAGCTGCGCGCGCGCGGTGCGCCGGTCGGCGAGACCTATCGCATGATCGAGACGAATACGCGTTTTCCGACCATGGTGATGGGCGATATCGAGGCGCAGCTGTCCGGCTGCCTTATGGGGCGCGATCTGGTCATCGGCATCATCGAGCGGTTCGGACTCGACAAGGTCCGCTCCGCCGTTCGCCATATGTGGGCGCAAACGGAAATGGCGACGCGCGCCGCCATCGCCGCGATCCCCGATGGCGAATATCGCGCCAGCACGAAACTCGACGATGATGGCGTGCGGATCGGCGAACCCCTGCCGATCGATGTCATCGTCCGCATTGCCGGCGACGCCATCGAAATTGATCTCTCCGGATTGGGAAAACAGGCCGCAGGCCCTATCAACGCCGGCTTCAATGGCGGCGCGCTCGCCGCCTGCAGGATCGCCTGCAAGTTCCTTTTCACTGCGGGCGAGACAGGCAACGACGGCGCCTTCAGGCCGCTCAAGGTGATCGTGCCCGACGGCACGTTCCTGAGCGCCAGCGCGACGGCGCCGATGGGCTGGTCCGGCACGACCTTGCCCACCGTCGTCGACACGATCATCCGTGCGCTGGCGGAAGCGGCGCCCGGACTGGTGACAGCCGCGCACCATGGCACCTATGGCAATTACGTCTTTCACGGCAACAACCCTGCCACGGGCGAACTTTTCCAGCATATCGATTCCTCGGCCGGCGGCTGGGGCGCGGGCCGCGACCATGACGGCACGGGGCCGTCGCGCTCGCTGGCCCATGGCGACATTCAGGACGTTCCGGCTGAAATGCAGGAGGCGATGTATCCGTTGCGGATCGACCTCGTGGGCCTGCGGCCGGATTCCGGCGGGGCAGGTCGCCACCGCGGCGGCCTTGGCATCGAGCGCGGCTATACCGTGCTGTGCGATTGCGTGCTGACGACGAATTTCGATCGCAATCTCTGTCCGCCCTGGGGGCTGGACGGCGGCCTCGACGGCACGAGCGGGCATGTCGAAATCCGGCGCGGCGATGCGCCCGCCGAGATCGTGCGCAAGGGCATGTTCCAGCTCCGCGCGGGCGATCGCGTCCGCGTCGTGACGGGCGGCGGCGGCGGCTATGGGCCGCCGCAGGAACGCGACCCGGCCCACATCCGCGAAGATCTGGAAAACGGCGTGGTCAGCGTGGAAGCCGCGCGACGCTATTACCACGCGAGGCTCGCCGGGGACTGACAAAACGGAAACGCCACAACACGGCGCATGACAAGGGGAGGCAGAGATGAGTGGTCTTGCACGTTATTCGCGACTGGCCGCTTTAGGGGCGTTGCTCATGGCCTCGGCCGCCAGCGCCCAGGGCGCAAATCCGCTACGCATCGGCGTGCTCTCCGACTTTTCCGGCCCGTTCAAGGATTTCACCAGCCGCGGATCGCAGATCGGCGCGCAAATGGCGGTCGATGAATTCGGCGGCAAGATCCTCGGTCGCCCGCTCGAGGTGGTCATCGCCGATCACCAGAACAAGCCCGATGTCGGCTCGGCCATCGTGCGGCGCTGGTTCGACACCGAGGGCGTGGAAATGGTGACGGACGTCATCGGCTCGTCGGTCGGACTGGCGGTGCAGTCTGTCATTCGCGAAAAGAAAAAGATCGCCATGTATTCCGGGTCGGGCGCTGTCGACCTGTTCGGCAAGGCCTGCGCTCCGGGCGGCTTCGTCTGGACCTTGAACACCTATTCGCTGGCGACGGTGGCCGGCTCGGCGCTGATGGATGAGGGCGCGGACAGCTGGTATCTGGTGTCGCAGGATTCGGCCTTCGGACGTTCGCTGGAAAACGATCTGCAAAAGGTCGTCGAGAGCCGCAAGGGCAAGGTTCTCGGCATTTCGCGTTTCCCGATCACCAATCAGGACTTCGCATCGCAATTGCTCGCCGCCCAATCGTCCAAGGCGAAAGTGATCGCGATGACGGCCGGCGACGTCCCCTCCGCGATGAAGCAGGCCAATGAATTCGGCATCATGGCTGGCGGTCAAAAGGTGACGAGCCTGCTGTTGTGGGTGCAGATGGTGAAGGCCATGGGCCTCAATCTGGCCAAGGGTCTCTATCTGTCCGAGCCGTTCTACTGGGATCTGAACGACCAGACGCGCGCATGGTCGAAGAAATTCTTCGACAAGGCCGGCTTCATGCCGTCGATGACGCAGGCCGGCTCCTACAGCGCGACCAAGCATTACCTGAAGGCGGTGCAGAAGGCGGGCGGGACCGATCAGGAAAAAGTGATCGCGGCCATGCGCGCCATGCCGATCGATGATGCCACCGGCAAGGGCGAGATCCGTCCGGATGGTCTGGTGGCGCGCGACTTCTATCTCTTCCAGGTCAAGAGCCCGGCGGAATCCAAATCCGATTGGGATCTGTATCGCTATGTGCGCACGGTTCCCGCCGCGATTGCCGCGCCGCCGCTGGCGCAAAGCGAATGTCCGCTCGTCGCCAAATAGAACACATCGAAACCTGAGCGCCAGAAGGGGAGCAGCCGCGTGAGCACAGCAGACAAGAACAATGCGGGGCAGGCGAGCGGCAGGCTCGCCGGCTCGACCGCTCTGGTGACAGGGGCCAGCCGCGGCATCGGCGAAGCCATCGCGCGCGCCTTCGCACGAGAAGGCTGCGCGGTGGCCTTGGCCGCGACCGGAGAGGCGGCGCTCGAGACAGTCGCCGCCTCCATTCGGGACGATGGCGGCGCGGCGCTCGTCGTGCCGCTCAACGTCGTCGACCGCGCGCAATGTTTCGCCGCCGTGGAGAAGGCGGCCGGCGCGTTCGGCAAGCTCGACATCCTCGTCAACGGCGCGGGCGCACATATCGCCAATCGGTTCACCGCCTATGCGCCGGAAGATTTCGAACGGCTGATGCAGGTGAATTTCTTCGGGCCGATGCATCTGATGCAGGCGACGTTGGCGATCATGGAGCCGAGGCAAAAGGGCAAGATCATCAATATCGCCTCAACCGCAGGAAAATGGGCCTCCGCCAACCAGTCGGCCTATAATGCGTCGAAACATGCCCTGGTGGGATTGACCCGTTGCGTCGCGCTGGAAGCCGCCGCCAACAAGGTGACGGTCAATGCGATCTGCCCCGGCTTCGTCGACACGAAGATGCTCGAAGATTCGCTTGGCGCCGCCGCCGCTGTGGCCGGCGTTGCGCTCGACCAGTTCCGCGCGGCGGCGATGGGACGCGTTGCGCTGCGTCGCCCGGTGACGCCTGAAGAGGTCGCGGCGCTTGCCGTTTATCTCGCCTCTCCGCAAGCCGACATCATGACGGGGCAATCCATCGTGCTCGACGGCGGAATGTTGTTCGTATGACAAACTGCGCTCCGGGCGCTGTCGCTCAAAGCTGCGCCCGACTTGCAATTATGGACAGCAAGGACCGTCGGAACGAATTCGCCTTCCGATCATAGTCGGGAGGCGACGTCCCGCTCAGTAGGTCTTCGGCACGTACATTTCTTCCGGCACCGGCTCGCGCGTGTATTCCGGGTGATGAACGCGCTTGGGCAACACGACGGGCGGATGCTCGACTTCGGCGTAAGGCAATTGCGTCAACAGGTGAGCGATGCAATTGAGGCGAGCGCGCTTCTTGTCGACCGCTTCGACCACCCACCAGGGCGCTTCCGCAATATGGGTGCGCTCCAGCATTGCTTCCTTGGCCTTGGTGTAGGCCTCCCAGCGGACGCGCGATTGCAGGTCCATCGGGCTCAGCTTCCACTGCTTGAGCGGATCATGAATGCGCATCTGGAAGCGGAAATGCTGCTCTGAATCGGTGATCGAGAACCAGTATTTGATCAGGGTGATGCCCGAGCGCACGAGCATGCGCTCAAATTCCGGCACGCTGCGGAAGAATTCCTCGACGTCGTCCTCGGAGCAGAAGCCCATGACGCGCTCGACGCCGGCGCGATTGTACCAGGAGCGGTCGAGCAGGACGATTTCGCCGCGCGCCGGCAGGTGCGGGACGTAGCGCTGGAAATACCATTGGCTCTTTTCGCGCTCGCTCGGCGCAGGCAGCGCGACGACGCGACAGACGCGGGGGTTCAGCCGCTGCGTGATGCGCTTGATGACGCCGCCCTTGCCAGCCGCGTCACGGCCTTCGAAGATCACCACGACCTTCTTGCCATTGGTCGCCACCCAATCCTGCAGCTTCACCAGCTCCCGCTGCAGGCGGAACAGCTCCTTGAAGTACAAGGCGCGGTTGATGCCGTCCTGTTCCGGGTGATCGGATGCGTCATCAAGCAGGCGGGCAAGGCGCTCGTCGTCAATTTCCTCTTCCAGTTCCTCATCGAAGCTGTCGAGCATTTCGGCGCGCACGCGCTCGGAAAGGGCGATTTTTTCGAACTCGCGGTCGTCCATTTTCAGGGCCTCAGCTCAGGCGGGTAAATGTCGTTCAGACGCATTTTATCTGACGAATATGACAAGCGCTTGAGCCTCCTTCCTGACCGACTGGGCGGCGCAGCCGATGCTTCACCTGCATGTCAAACAGCGCTGTTAAGCCTGAGCCCTTGAGTTGACGGGCGCGAACATTCGCGCCGGGCGAGGACTGGAGCGTCGATGAAGAAGGGCATTTCGTGTCACGAGGCCGCCGAGATGATTCCCGATGGCGCGGCTTTGATGATCGGCGGTTTCATGGGCGTCGGCAGCCCGCACAGGCTTATCGACGCGCTCGTCGAAACCGGGCGGCGCAATCTGACGGTGATCGCCAATGACACTGCGCGCCCCGGCCTGGGCATCGGCAAGCTGATCACTGCGGGCGCCGTGTCGCGCGCGATCGTGTCGCACATCGGCCTGAATCCGGAAACGCAGCAGGCAATGATCACGGGCGCGATAGAGGTCGAGCTGACGCCGCAGGGCACTCTGGCCGAGTGCGTGCGCGCCGGCGGCTTCGGCCTTGGCGGCGTGCTGACGAAGACCGGCCTTGGCACGATTGCGGCCAAGGACGAGCGCGTGGTCCATATCGACGGTTCTGATTGGCTCTATGCGCCGCCATTGCGCGCCGATTTTGCCTTGATCCACGCCGATCGCGCCGATTACAACGGCAATCTGGCCTATCAACTGACATCGACGAATTTCAACGCGGTCATGGCCACTGCAGCGGATATCGTGATCTGCGAACCGCGCGAAATCGCGCCGGTCGGGACGATCCCGCCTGATCATGTCACGACGCCCGGCGTGCTTGTCGATTACCTCGTGCGAAGGGACGCCAAATGAACCCCGAAGAGATCATTCAGCGCCGCGTGGCGCAGGCCCTGCGTCCTGGCAGTCTCGTCAATCTCGGCATCGGTCTTCCGACCGGCGTGTCGCGCTTCATTCCGAGCGAGGCCGGCATCTTGTTTCAGTCCGAGAACGGCATTGTCGGCATGGGCGCGCGTCCGCCCGAGGGAATGGAAGACGAGTATCTCACCGATGCCGGCGGCGCGTTCGTCACCGCCGTGCCGGGCGCGGCGACGGTCGACAGCGTGCTCTCCTTCGGCCTCATTCGCGGCGGCCATCTCGATACGACGGTGCTCGGCGGCCTTGAAGTTGATGAAAATGGCCATCTGGCCAATTGGGTCGTGCCGGGGCGCATGGTCCCGGGCATGGGCGGCGCGATGGATCTGGTCACCGGCGCGCGGCGCGTCATCGTCGCGATGCAGCACACGGCCAAGGGGCGGCCGAAAATTGTCCCAGTTTGCACGCTGCCGCTTACGGCGATCCGGCGCGTCACGCTCATCGTGACCGACATGGCGGTGATCGAGCCCACCGACGACGGATTGCTGTTGCGCGAGCGCGCGCCCGGCGTCGCCGTGGACGAAATCGTCAGCGCAACAAGCGCCAGACTGATCGTGCCGGACGAAACGCCTGAAATGAACCTCGCCGCCGCGTGAGCGAGATAATCCGGCCGAGCGCGCCCAGGGATTGCGGCATGAACTCAGCTTCGGCAAGCTGTTCAAGGCGCGCGACCTCGACGCCTCATAGGCCATCTATCTCGGCAACGACCATCAGCATCGGTCGTTCACCGACATTCATTCCGACATGCCGAATTTTCATCATTTCTCCGAGACCGAGCAAGACATAACGATCTACGTCCCGCTCATCGATCTCAATATGGAAAACGGCGGCCGTCTCGCCATTCTTCCCGAGGCGCGCAGCAAGCTAAGAGTGCCGGGCAATGTGCTGTTGAAGCTGATGGAGGAGTTTTTCGGCGCGATGCCATCCTGCGTCGATGCCGCCGCAGCCCGCGACATCCTGCAAGGCACGTCGGCGTCGAGCTGGATGCTGAAGGGTCACGGCCCGCGCGCGCCTCACGGAATGAGGATGAATGGTCCCTTGTCCGAGCGCGCTTCAAGCTGGATATGCGCCTGGCCGACGTCTTCGAGCGCGAAGGGCGTGCCGGGCTCGGCCTTGATCATGCCGCGTGACACGGCGTCGAAGAAGTTGCGCGCCATGTCGTTGCGCAGTTTTTCCTCGGCGAGATAGTGGAAGATGATCGGGCGCACGACCGAGAACGATCCGGCCGCCAGACGCGAAATCTCGAAGGCCGGGATTGCGCCCGACGACTGGCCGAAATTGACGAGGCGGCCGAATTTGGCCAGCACTTTCATCGAGCCGTCGAACGTGTCGCGGCCGACGGAATCATAGGCGACGTCGACGCCGCGTCCCTTGGTGATGCGCATCACCTCCTCGACGAAATCGACGTCGCGATAGGGGATGACATGGGCGCAGCCGCAGTCCTGCGCGATGCGGCATTTCTCCGGCGAACCGGCGGCGCCGATCACCGTCGCGCCGCGCGCCGACGCCCATTGCGACAGCAGACGGCCGACGCCGCCGGCCGCCGCCTGAATGAGAATCGTCTGGCCGGCCGCGAGATGATGAACGCGGTTGATCAGCATTTCGACGGTGAGGCCGCGATTGAGAATGGTCGCGGCGAGACGGTCCTCGATCGTGTCGGGAATCTTGATCGCCAGCGAAGCGGCGAGGTTGCGCTCGGCCGCATAGGCGCCGTAGGAGCCGGTGACATAGCCGATGCGCTCGCCGACCTTGAAGCCCGTGACGCCTTCGCCGAGGCCCTCGATGACGCCGATGCCGTCGACGCCGGGGATGCCCGGCAATTGCAGCGTCTTGTAGAGGCCGGTGCGCACATAGATGTCGTGGAAATTGACGCCCATAACGGTCTGGCGCAGGCGGAGTTCGCCGGGGCCGGGCGGCGCCAGCGGCACGTCTTCGACCAGCAGCTTTTCAGGTCCGCCATGTTCGCGCAGAACGATTGCCTTTACCACTTTGTCCTCCCGTCTCTCTTGTTCCGAGGCGACGCTCCGTTCGAATCGCCTGTTTCGCGTGTCATCATTGCGATAGCCTTTCTCAGGCCAGAAGGCTCGCGTCCACCTCCTCGACGTCACGAATTCCGGTCAGCATCATCGTGATGTCCATCTCCTTGCGGATGAAGGCAACGGCCTTGCGGCCGCCGGCTTCGTCCTCCTCTGACGCGGCAGAGAAAGGCTTTGCCGATCATGCTGCATTTCGCGCCATAGGCCTTGGCCTTCAGCACGTCCTTTGCGGTGAGAGCGCGCCTGTCGAACAGCACTTCGCAGCGGCCGCCGCAGTTCGACACGACGACGCCGGCAGCGTCCGCGTCGGCGCTGCGCCGGGTGCGGTGAAGAGCGTTACCCAGACAGGGCTCGGCGGCACGCGGATGCGCATGCCCTGCGGTCGTCGACGCAGGCAATCGCCCGCGTCGCCGGCGTGATGTGGCGCCAACCGAAGCCCCGCCTTGCAGGACCGCGCCGGGGCGTTCATGCAGGCGGCGAAAAGCGCGCGGCCGTTCAATCGCGCGGGCGGAATTGCCCGGCGCCGAAAAGCCGTTCCCATGCGTCGCCGGTCGGCTTCGGCGGCTTGCCGGCCTCGCCGAGGAGGTCGAAGCCGCGGCGCAGTCCGGGGCGCTGTTTCAGCAGGTCGTTCCACCGCGCAACATTCGGAAAATCCTCCAGCGCGACGCCCTGCAGCTTGCGCGGCGTGATCCACGGCCAGATCGCCATGTCGGCGATGGAATATTCATCCGCGACATATTCATGTTCGGCGAGGTGGCGATCGAGCACGCGGTAAAGTCGCTGGGCTTCATTGCTGTAGCGCTCGACGGCGTAGGGAAGCGTCTCCTTGGCGTAGTAGCGGAAATGGTGCGCCTGCCCCAGCATCGGCCCGAAGCCGCCCATCTGCCACATCAGCCATTGCACCGCGACGGAGCGCCGATGCGGGTTCGCGGGCAGGAACTTGCCCTCGCGCTCGGCGAGATGCAGCAGGATGGCGCCGCTTTCGAACACGGCATGTGGACCGCCGGCAAAGCGGTGGTCGACGATGACGGGAATCTTGTTGTTGGGGCTGATGGCGAGAAAATCCGGCGTGAACTGTTCGCCCTTCGCCGTGTCGACGGGCGCGAGATTGTAGGCAACGCCCGCCTCTTCGAGAAAGATCGCGACCTTGCCGCCGTTGGGCGTCGGCCAGGTGTAGAAGTCGAGGTCGGCCGCCCCCTTGGGTTCGCGCCACGTCATTGCGTCGTCTCCTGCATCGCGTCAGCGTAATGCCGGCGCAATTCCGGCTTGGCGATCTTGCCGGCCGCGGTGTGCGGAATCTCGTCGACGAAGACGACATGGCGCGGCAGCTTGAAACGCGCCAGCGATTGCGAACAGAAATCGACGACGTCCTCGGCCGTCAGTGTCGCGCCGGCGCGGCGGACGATATAGGCGCAGCCGACCTCGCCCCAGCGTGCGTCGCCAACGCCGATCACCGCCGCTTCGAGCACGGCAGGCATGCGGTGCAGCACGCTTTCGATCTCGGCGGGATAGACGTTTTCGCCGCCGGATATGTACATGTCCTTCCAGCGGTCGACGATGTAGAAATAACCTTGCGCATCGACATAGGCGGCGTCGCCGGTCAGGAACCAGCCATCGCGGAAGGCGCGCGCCGTTTCCTCCGGCTGACGCCAATAGCCGGGCGTCACGGTCGGGCCGCGAATGACGAGCTGCCCCGTTTCTCCCGCCGGCAGCGGCTGCATGTCCTCATCGACGATCGCGAGCTCGGCGTGCATGACGGCGCGGCCCGCCGAGCCGATCTTGGCTTGCGCGGCATCGCCGGTCAGCACGGTGCCGATCGTCGCGGTTTCCGTCATGCCCCAGCCCTGCTGCAGCGCGACGCCCTTGTCGGCATAGGCCTCGAGCAGGCTCATCGGGCTCGGCGCGCCGCCGACGCACAGGCAGCGCGTGCGCGACAGATCGGCGCTGGAGAATTGCGGCAGTTGCGACATCAACAGGAAATTCGTCGGCACGCCGAAGGCATGCGTCGGCGCAAGTTCGGCGTCGCATAGAGCGTCGAGCGTCGCGGCGGCGTCGAATGTCCGCATGACGATATTCGTTCCGCCGGCGTGAAAGATGAAATTGGCCATGAGGAACAGGCCGCCGACATGGAACAGCGGCAGGAAGGTCAGGCCGCGCGCGGCTTGATCGACGCCGGTCTTCATCATGCCGTTGAGGCCGGTGAAGATCGTCATGCGATAGGTGATGATCGCGCCCTTCGGCCGGCCCGTCGTGCCGGACGTATACATGATCGACCAGACGTCGTCGTGCGTGACCTCGGCGGACGTTGCGAGCGGCGGGGAGGAGGCGATGCCCTTTTCGTAATCCGAATCCGCAGCGCCATCGGCAATGCCGACGAGGCCGGCGACGAGGCCTTCGGCGAGGAGTTGTTCGCCGACGCCGCGGAATTCTTCGCCGCAGATCAGCAGGCGCGGCGCGGCGTCGTGCAGAATGGCGGAAAGTTCGGCCTGCGCCAGTCGCCAGTTGAGCGGCACGAAGATCGCGCCGAGCTTGCGGCAGGCAAACTGCACTTCAAAAATGTCGGTGGAGTTATGGCACAGCACCGCGACGCGGTCGCCGCGTTCGACGCCGTGCGCGGCGAGATAGGCGGCAAGGCGCGCGCAGCGCTCGTTCAGGGCGCGATAGGTGAAGGAGCGCCGCGAGAACAGGTCGATCGTCGCCATCTGCTCGGGCGTCCAGAGCGCGTGATGGGCGATCCAGTCCGGCGCGGCATAGCTCATGCGCCGCCCCCGCCGATCAGGTGCGGCAGGCAACCGGTCTTCTCCAGAACCGGAGCCAGCGCGCGCTTCGTCCCGGCGTCGAGGCCGGAATAGCGCGCGCGCAAGCCGTCGAGGCACTTCACCTGATATTTGAACGGCGTCAGCGCATAGGGCAGACCCCAGACCTCCATCTCGAGCTTGTCGAGGCCCTTGGCATAGGCGTCGGCATTGGCGACGAGGAAGGGCAGGTAGAGATCGCCGGCGATCTTCAGCAGCGCCTCGGCTGCGCCCGACAAAGCCTGATCGCGCTCCCACCAAACACCCTCGACGCCGGACGTGTCGTCGGTGCGGCGCGCCCAATTGTCGGTCCTGGGCGCGCGGTTCCGCATGATGCGCATCGGCGTCGGGTCGGTCGCCATTTCGCTCAATTGCCCATACCAGGCGAAATCGGCGATGGAGGGGCGCGAGCCGAAGAGATATTTCGTCATGCCGACATGCGGCTCGAAGGCGTCGAGCATGCGCAGATAGCTCTCTTCGAGCAGCGGCTTGTTATGCGCCGTCGCGCCGAGGATCGGCATGCGCGAAATCTGCCGGGCGCGCATTTCGGCGATTTCCGCGTCGCTGCCCGCCGGCGAATTGGACACCGACCATTCCTCCGCCGCCCAGCGCGAGACATAGGCCTGATCTTCCGGATCCCACCAGCGGAAAAGGAACAGCGGCTTCACCGCCCATTCGTCCGCCAGATCCTCGAGCAGATCGCAAACGAAGGCCACCGCCGGATCTTCCGGGATGACGGAGCGCGCACCGGGATGGCGGCGTTCGAGGTCATGCACGATGGTCGTCGTCTCGTTGCGATACGTGCCGTCCGGATATTGCAGCACCGGGATCAGCATCGGCTTGAGATGCGCGGTTGCGGCGCGCAGCTCCTTGGTCATGATCACCCAATCGAACGGCAGGCGGCGATGGCGCATCACCGCGCGCAGCTTCAGCGCATAGGGCGAGGCGGTCGAGCCGATGAGGCGATAGCGGCCGTCAGTCATCGCAAGTGCTCCTACTTCGCCTGCACGAGCGGGCAGCCGCCATCCGCCATCGGCCGGAAAGCGTCGTCGCCCTTGATGGTGCGCACGAGCTCGTAATAATCCCACGGCCCCTTCGACTGGGACGGCTCCTTGACGCGCACGAGATACATATCGTGCACCATGCGGCCGTCCTCGCGCACCTTGCCGCCTTGCGCGAAGAAGTCCTCGACCTTCATGTCCTTCATGGCGCGGCTGACGGCCTGCGCCTCGTCCGTGCCGGCGCGCTGAACGGCCTTGAGATAGTGCGTGACGGCGGAATAGACGCCGGCCTGCGCCATGCTCGGCATGGCGCCGACGCGGTCATGGAAGCGCTTCGACCAGGTGCGCGTCGCGTCGTTCATGTCCCAGTAGAAGCCGGTGGTCAGGTAGACGTTCTTGGCCTTCTCGAGGCCGAGCGCGTGCACGTCGTTGATGTAGACGAGCAGGGCGGCCATGCGCTGGTTGCCGCCGATGCCGAATTCATTGCCCTGCTTGATCGTGTTGACGAGATCGTTGCCGGCATTGGCCAGGCCGATGACGTCGGCCTTGGAGGCCTGCGCCTGCAAAAGGAAGGACGAGAAGTCCGGCGTGTTGAGCGGGTGCTTGACGCCGCCGATGACCTCGCCGCCCATCGCCTTGACGGCCTGTGTCACGTCCTTTTCGAGCGCCGCGCCGAAGGCGTAGTCGACGGTGACGAAGAACCATTTCTTCGCGCCCTGCTGCATGATGGCGCGGCCGGTGCCGTTGGCCAGGGCGAACGTGTCATAGGTCCAGTGGAAGCCGTTGCGCGAGCACGACTTGCCGGTCAGGTCGGACGAGCCCGCGCCTGAAATCAGCACGATCTTGTTCTTGTCCTCGGCGAGCTTCTGCGCCGCCAGCGCGATGGCCGAAGTCGTCAGCTCGGCGATGGCCGAGACGCCGTCGACGTCATACCATTTGCGCGCCAGCGACAGCGCCACGTCCGGCTTGTTCTGGTGGTCGGCCGAGACGATCTCGACCTTCCGGCCCGGAAAGGCCTTCTCGAAATCTTCCGCGGCAAGCTTTGCCGCCTCGACCGTGCCTTTGCCCGTCACCGAGGCATAGGGGCCCGACATGTCGGTCAGCACGCCGACCTTGATGGCGGGCGTCTGGGCGGCGCCGGGGTGAAGGCCGGCGCACAGCAGGATGCCTGCGGCCGCAAGCAGCGGACGTATCGTCATCTTGGGTTTCCTCCATTGGCGGTCTGGCGCCGCTTGATCCGAATACTGGCCCGCCGATCGGGGGCGCGCAATAGAAAAGTGACTGGTGAGTCATGGTTCACTTTTTGCTCGGCCGTTTTCCTGCTAATGTCGCCGCCTCGCTTGAGGACGCCATGCCAACCCGCACGACCGACGCCGCCCGCACACCACGCAAGCCGACACGCAGCGAAAAGGCGGAGGCCAATCGTCAGGCGCTTTTAAGGGCCGCGGCCGAGCTTGTCGGCGAGGTCGGCTATGAGGCGACGTCGATCGCCAGGATCACCGAGCGGGCAGGGCTGGCGCAGGGCACGTTCTACCGGCATTTCGAGTCGCGGCAGGCGATGTTCGACATGCTGCTGCCAAACATGGGCGAAGACCTGCTCGCCTCGCTGCGTGATCGTGTGCATGGCGCGAGCGACATTCTCGATGTCGAGGAGAAGGGCTTTCGCGGCTTCTTCGAGTTCGTCGAGCGCCATCCCGGCTTCTACCGCATCCTCAACGAGGCCGAGATCGCCGCGCCGAAGGCCTTCGACTACCACATCCAGAATCTGGCCAAGCACTATGTCGGGGCGTTGAAGCGCAGCCACCAGCGAAGTCAGCTGCCGGGCTTCGAGGAGCGCGAACTGGAAGTCATCGCCTACATCCTGATGGCGGCGCGCTTCTACATCTATCTGCGCTTCGCCAAATCGGACGCGGGCGTGGGCGCAATTCCCGACTGGGTGGTGCGGGCCTACATGAAATTCGTCGCGGGCGGGCTGAATTTCGGAAAGGATGCGGCGGATTGATCCGTCCGCCGCCGGCCAGGTCAGCGTCCTGGGCGCACGACGCAGGCCATTGCCTGCGTCGCGTTTCTTGCCGGCCGGATCAGGCGATGTCGAACCGGTCGAGGTTCATCACCTTGGTCCAGGCCGCGACGAAATCCTGTGCGAATTTCTCTTTGGCGTCCGCGCTGGCGTAGACCTCGGCAAGGGCGCGCAATTGTGCGTGCGAACCGAAGATCAGGTCGACGTGCGAGCCGGTCCACCTTGGCTCGTTGGTCTTGCGGTCGTGGCCGCCATACAGCCCTTCCGCGCCGTCGAGCGGACGCCATGCCGTGCGCATGTCGAGCAGGTTGACGAAGAAATCGTTCGTCAGGGTTTCCGGCCGGTCGGTGAAAACGCCGTGCGCCGATCCGCCGGCATTCGCGCCGAGCACGCGCAGGCCGCCGACCAGGACCGTCATTTCGGGCGCCGTCAGCGTCAGCAATTGCGCGCGATCCACCAGCGCCTGCTCGGGCGACTGGCGCGACGCGCCGCTGACAAAGTTGCGGAACCCGTCGACTCTGGGCTCGAGCGGCGCGAAGGAATGGACGTCCGTCTGGTCCTGCGAGGCGTCCATGCGCCCCGGCGTGAAGGGAACCCTCACCTCTACGCCGGCCGCCGCGGCGGCTTTCTCGACGGCCGCGCCGCCGGCAAGAACGATCAGATCGGCGAGCGACACTTTCTTGCCGCCCGATTGCGACGCGTTGAATTCGGTCTGGATGGCCTCCAGCGTCTCAAGCGTCTTGGCCAGTTCCGCCGGCTGATTGACCGGCCAATCCTTCTGCGGGCTGAGGCGAATGCGCGCGCCATTGGCCCCGCCGCGCTTGTCGGAGCCGCGGAACGTCGAGGCCGAGGCCCAGGCCGTCGACACCAATTGCGAGACGGACAGGCCGGAGGCGAGGATCTTCTGTTTCAGGGCGGCGATGTCCTGCTCATCGACCAGTTCATGATCAACGGCGGGGATCGGGTCCTGCCAGATCAGCGCTTCCTTGGGGACGAGCGGGCCGAGATAACGCGCGATCGGCCCCATGTCGCGGTGCGTGAGCTTGAACCAGGCGCGGGCGAAGGCGTCTGCGAACGCGTCCGGGTTCTCGAAAAAGCGCCGTGAGATCTTTTCGTAGACGGGGTCGAACCGCAGGGCGAGATCGGACGTCAGCATGGCCGGCGCATGGCGCTTGGACGGGTCGTGCGCGTCTGGCACGGTTCCTTCGCCCGCGCCGTGCTTGGGCTTCCATTGATGCGCGCCGGCCGGGCTCTTGGTCAGTTCCCATTCGTAGCCGAACAGGTTCCAGAAATAATTGCTGCTCCATTTCGTCGGCGTCGAGGTCCAGGTGACCTCCAGCCCCGATCCGATGGCGTCGCCGCCCTTGCCGGTTCCAAAGGCGCTGGCCCAGCCGAGGCCCTGTTCCTCGATGCCGGCGGATTCGGGGTCCGGCCCGACGAGCGCCGCATCGCCGGCGCCATGGGTTTTGCCGAACGTGTGGCCGCCGGCGATGAGCGCGACGGTTTCCTCGTCGTTCATCGCCATGCGCGCGAACGTCTCGCGGATGTCGCGCGCCGAGGCGAGGGGATCGGGAATTCCGTTGGGGCCTTCCGGATTGACGTAGATCAGGCCCATCTGCACGGCCGCCAAGGGATTGTCGAGATCACGGTCGCCGGAATGGCGCTCGTCGGCGAGCCACTTGCCCTCCGGGCCCCAATAGATCGACTGATCCGGCTCCCATGTGTCCGCGCGGCCGCCGCCGAAGCCGAACGTCTTGAAGCCCATCGATTCCAGCGCGACATTGCCGGCGAGGATCATCAGGTCGGCCCAGGAAATCTTACGGCCGTATTTCTGCTTGATCGGCCACAGCAACCGGCGCGCCTTGTCGAGGTTGACGTTGTCCGGCCAACTGTTGAGCGGCGCGAAGCGCTGCTGGCCCGCGCCCGCGCCGCCGCGGCCGTCGGCGATGCGATACGTGCCGGCGCTGTGCCAGGCCATGCGGATGAACAGGCCGCCGTAATGGCCGAAGTCGGCCGGCCACCAGTCCTGCGAGTCCGTCATCAGGGCTTTCAGGTCCGCCGTCAGGGCGTCCAGGTCCAGCGTCTTGAACTCGCTGGCGTAGTCAAACGACGCGCCCAATGGATCGGACTTCGCGGAATGCTGGTGAAGAACCTGCAGATCAAGCTGGTTCGGCCACCAGTCCTTGTTCGTGTGAGGGCGCGTCCCGCTCGAGAACGGGCACTTGCCTTCGCTGGTCGTGGTCTCCGTCATGGTGTTGCTCCTCTGAAAGCGCTGGTTTGCCCGCTACCTGTTGGCGCAAGCCCCTATCGCCGTCCTGTTCCGGGCGCGGCGGCAAGGCGTGGGGTTCAACGCTACCGTAAACCCTGCAGCCTCATAAAATGAATTGAATTTTTTGCGGCTGATATATCGAGAAAATCGATTAATCGGATCGCCGGCGCATGTTCTGGGAGAGTTTCAAATTCGCCGGGCGCGGACAGCGCAAGACAGCGCCGAACGCCTGCCTTGCTCAATAATTTTTGCGACCCGGCAGTTGATGTCTCACAGGGCGCGCGGCTGTCGAACAGGCCCGATTTAGGGGCGCTTCCGATATGCCGCGGCAATCTCGGCGACGGAATAATTCCAGTTTCGGATGTTTTAAGTCGAGGCGCGCATCGCGATCCGTCGGAGCGAACCCGGCGTGGGGTAAAAATTGGGGCAATGGCGCTTAAGCGTTGCTATCATATTGAATAATTTGCAGTAAAATGCTTGATGTTTGATTGTTCTCCGGGTGGTGGAGGATTGGCGAGGGGCGGATCGAGACGGCCGCGTATGGTGATTGATGCCGATTTTGTCCTTGGTCCTCATTGCGTACGAGATGGAACGCGAGCTGCCTCGCACCTTGTTGTCGCTGTCGAGCGCCATGCAGGCGGGCATCCATGCCGAAGATTACGAAATCATCGTCGTCGACAATGGGTCCCGCCGTCCGCTCGACGAGGCCGTGCTGCAACGGATCGCATCGAATGTCCGGGTTTTGCGGATGCCGGACCCGACGCCTTCGCCGGCGCCGGCCATCCATTTTGGCCTCGGGGCTGCGAGCGGCGATCTCATCGGCGTCTGGATCGATGGCGCGCGCATGGCGTCGCCCGGCCTGCTCAAGAATGCTGTCGCCGCGGCGCGCTTGCATCCGAATCCTGTGATCGGGACTTTTTCCCTTCACCTCGGACCCAAGACGCAAATGTTGAGCGTCCGCGAAGGCTATTGCCAATCGGTCGAAGACGAACTCCTTGCCCGGTGCGACTGGGAGAAGGACGGTTATCGTCTTTTCGGCGTGTCCTGTTTCGCCGGCTCGTCCCCTCATGGCTGGTTTTCGCTGCCGAGCGAGACGAACGCGCTTTTTCTCGAACGCTCCGAATGGCGGCGGCTCGGCGGCGGCTACGACCTTCGTTTCGTCTCGCCGGGCGGCGGCCTGGCGAACCTCGACCTGTGGCGGCGGCTGGTGAACGATCCGGCGCGCGGCGTGGTGATGCTGCTTGGGGAAGGCACCTTTCACCAATTTCATGGCGGCGTCGCGACGAATGCGCTGACGTCGCCCTGGTCCGACTTTGCCGACGAGTACAAGGCCATCAGGCAGGAGCCCTATCAGGCGCCGGTTCGGACCCCGTTGCTGTACGGGGCTTTGAACCAGTACAGCAAGCTTTTGATCTAGCGCCGGACGGCGCTTCTGCTGACGGGATTGGCGGCGCGCCTTTCCTGTGCTCATCAGGAGATTTGCGGCGGGAGGCGCTGCGATGTGGAATCGGGTGTCAATGAATGTCGCAGGTTAATAATCATTCCGTGGCCCAGCCGATCGTCGTCGATGTTCTTGCTCCGGCGATCCTGCTGGGACGCGGGGGGAGCGGGACGCGGCTTCTCTCGGCGCTCGCCGCGCAAAGCGGCGCGTTCCTCGGCAACGACCTCAATGTCAGCGGCGATTCTGTCGAGTGGGTCGCCGATATCTACGAGCTTGCGCGGGAGGCTTGCGCTTCCGACATCGCGCCGGGCTCCGAACGCGACGCCTATTGGCGTCAGGCCTTGCAGCAGCGAGCAACAGACATCCTGGGCAAGGCCGCTCTGCCTGCCGGCGCCAAATGGGGTTGGAAGCTGCCGGAGACGATCCTGGCGCTGCCGCAAATCCTGCGGGCTTTTCCGCGCGCCCGCGTCATTCATCTGACGCGTCATCCGTTCACCAGTTCATTGCGACGCACCCATATGACGTCGCGCAACGACAATCCGATCGGCGCGTCGGTGTTGTCCTCGGCATACCGCGCGGCGGGCCGCGCGCCGGAGGCCATTCTGGCCGATGAGCCCTATCTCCATAACGCCTACACCTGGGCCTATCAGGTCGGCGGCGCGTGCCGGGCGCTCGACGCATTCTGCCAAGACGATCGCGTCTTGCGTTTGCGCTACGAGGACCTGTGTGCAAACCCCGCACAAGCGCGCGGCGAGATCGCGGCATTTCTGGGCATTCAAACGGCGTCTGGCTGCGACGCCGCCCTGATCGACTGGCGACGGACCGATGATGTCGATCCAGGCGACGCGAGGCTTGACCAGATCTGGTCCATTTGCGGCGATGTCGCCCGCAGCATCGGATATTCGCGAACGGATTTTGCGCCTGCGCCGCGACAGGCGCCGTAAAGAGGCTGGATGGGTCGGCCCATGACTGAATGGGCTGACGTCATTGCGTGGCGCGGCGCGTCGCCCGCATCAGGTGTGGCGCCGCCGCGACTGTTGCGCGGAAAGACGACCAGCCGGTTGCGGATCGAGCGGTCAGGAAGGGGATGGCTATGCAGAACGGCTTGCAATGCGGCGCGCCGCCGATTGTCGTCGGCGGCGTCGGCGGCAGCGGCACGCGCGTCATAGCCGCGCTTCTCAGGGGCGCAGGCGTGTTCATCGGCGACGAATTGAACGACGCCCTCGACAACATGCGCCTGACGGCCCTGTTTCCCTCGACCAGGCAAAGACTGCGAGCCTTGGCCGCCAACCAGCGCCCGCCGGGTAAGGCGTGCGCTGATTACATCCTGAAATTTGACGACGACATCGAGCAATTTTTCCGCGATCGCATGCGCGCGTTCGAACGCGAAATGCTTTCCGCCTTCGAGCGGCAGACCGAATGTCGCGCGGCCTGGGGGTGGAAGGGCCCGCCGAGCTTCAATTTCCTCGAATTGTTCCAGCGCCATCTCGGCCCCTTCCGCTATATCCATGTCGTTCGACATGGCGTCGACATGGCGTTTTCCAGCAATCAGAACCAGGTGGTGAACTGGGGTTGGCGTTACGGACTTGCGCCCGATCCCTCGCCGGCCAATGCGCTTCGATATTGGGTTTGCGCAAATCGCCAGGCTGTCTTTGACGCGCGGCGGCTTGGGATCGACGTGCTTGTCATCAATTTCGACCATATGTGCGCGGACCCGATGCGGGGCGTCGGCGAACTGCTCTCGTTCATCAACATCGAATGCAGCGAACGCACGCGGCTCGCCGATCTTGTGCAGACCCCGGGCTCGATCGGTCGACGCGGCGACTTCGATCTCGCCTTTGTCGATGACGACGCGCGCGAGGCGCTTGCGGAATTCGGTTTCGCGTGAGGTTGCCGCACGGTGGGGAGGCGGTTCGCCAGGAACGATTCCGCGCCGATCGCCCGCCTGCGCGATTTCCGCCGAGACGCCGCGATGGCGACGCCGGCCACGCCCCTGATGCAAAGATCGCTCCGATGCGCTTTAATGTTGGCCGGGTAAGCTGAGCCATATGCTCGGCGGCAAGCGAGGTCTGCTATGGGGCGTTCGAACACATATCGGCTGGCGGTGATTCCGGGGGATGGAATCGGCAAGGAAGTGATGCCCGAAGGGCTGCGCGCGCTGGAAGCTGCGGCGCGGAAATATCGCTTTTCGCTCGATCTCGACCATTTCGACTTCTCGTCATGGGATTATTACGAAAAGCACGGCCGGATGATGCCGGAAGACTGGAAGGCGCAGATCGGCGGGCATGACGCGATCTTCTTCGGCGCGGTCGGCATGCCGGACAAGATTCCCGATCACGTCTCGCTCTGGGGCTCGCTGCTGCTGATGCGGCGCGAATTCGACCAATACGTCAATCTGCGTCCGGTCAAGCTCATGCCCGGCGTTCCCTCGCCGCTCGCCAACCGCAAGCCCGGCGATATCGATTTCTTCGTCGTCCGCGAGAACACCGAGGGCGAATATTCATCCGTCGGCGGGCGCATGTTCCCCGGCACCGAGCGCGAGTTCGTGCTGCAGGAAACGGTGATGACCCGCATCGGCGTCGACCGCATCCTCAAATACGCCTTCGAACTGGCGATGCGCCGGCCCCGCCGCAAGCTCACCAGCGCCACCAAGTCCAACGGCATCTCGATCTCGATGCCCTATTGGGATGAGCGCGTGGCCGAGATGAAGAAGGCCTATCCCGACGTCGCGGTGGATCAGTACCACATCGACATTCTCACGGCGCATTTCGTCCTCAACCCGGACAAGTTCGACGTCGTCGTCGCCTCGAACCTGTTCGGCGACATCCTCTCCGATCTCGGCCCCGCCTGCACCGGCACCATCGGCATTGCGCCCTCGGGCAACATCAACCCCGATCGCAAGTTTCCATCGCTGTTCGAACCCGTGCACGGCTCGGCCCCGGACATTGCCGGCAAGGGAATCGCCAATCCCATCGGCCAGATCTGGTCGGCGGCGATGATGCTCGATCATTTGGGCGAAGCGGACGCAGCCGCCGCGATTGTGCGGGCGATCGAAGACGTTCTGGCCAAAGCCGAATATCGCACCCGCGATCTCGGCGGCGTCGCCAATACGGTTGAATGCGGCAAGGCCGTCGCCGACGCGATTGCGTGATGGGCATGGAGCGCCCGCCGCTCCTTGCGGCCGCGCCCGGTAAAAATGGAACGTGGCGGCGCGAACGCCGCCACGTCGATTTTCAGACGCCGATGTCGTTCTTGCTGGTTTCGGGCAGCAGCAGCGCGCCGAGAACGAAAGTCACGGCGGCGATGCCGACCGTGTACCACAGGCCGGCGAAGATGCTGCCCGTCGACACCACGACCGCCGTGGCGACGAAGGGCGCGAAGCCGCCGATCCAGCCATTGCCGAATTGCAGCGAGGCCGACACGCCGCTGTAGCGGATGCGGGCCGGGAACATCTCGACCAGCAGCGCGCCCATCGGGCCGTAGACCATGGTCGCCAGCAGCACCATGACGAACAGGATGGCGACGACCATGGGGCCGTTCACCGCCGCCGGATTGGCCGCTGTCGGCATGCCTCGGGCGACGCGCGCGGCGCGCAGCGCCTTGACGTCGAGGCCCGGC
>ERZ1645192.31-NODE-31-length-78331-cov-9.665440_pt1 | contig 78331 bp, 63 predicted proteins | sample MGYA00575354_ERZ1645192 | MGnify/ENA primary metagenome ERZ1645192 (study PRJEB40844, sample SAMN11349763) | freshwater sediment metagenome | isolation source: river sediment | host: Sediment | place: India: Faizupur Khadar , New Delhi | collected 2017-02-21 ... | reverse complement strand
TGTTATAACATGCTCAAAGCTTTAAGTGAACGTAGTACGGAACTGCCCGTGTATTTTGAGGCCTTGTCTGAAGGAAGCAGGGGCAATTACTCAATTTTCCCCTTGAAAGAGGCGGAATACTCCTGCCAGTTTCCGTTTTCCCAGGCTTTGTCGGCAAAGAAACCGAGAAGCATCTCCATGTCCTTTGGCTGACGGTATCCGGGAACCGGCGACACCTGGAATTTATCTCCCTGTTTTGTGAGGAAGACCACGGTGGGGTATGAAAGCTGGCCGTTGAGCAGCGCAATTGCGAGCTGATGAGCTTTTCCTGATTTTCCGTCATTTACGAATTTCTGACCTAAGAAAGTTACATCTTCTTTTCCTTCCGCATTGAATTTGACCGGATAGAACCTGGTATTCAATATTTCTGCGATTACAGGATTTGTGAAAGTATCCTGGTCCATTTTCTTGCACCATCCGCACCAGTCGGTGTAAGCATCAATGAACATTGGTCTGAATGATTGTTTTGAAAGCTTTTCGGCTTCCTCAATTGTGAGCCACTTAACATTTCCATTCTGCGAAACGGCGTTAAGTGTAAGCGTTGCAAGAAAAAATATTATTAACGACTTTCTCATAGTAATATTTCAGATACAAAAATACATGTTTGTTTTTAAATTACATACTGCTCCGGATTTGCCCCGGCAAAGCGGATTCTCACCGATATAAACGACAAAAGGCCATTTTATGTTCATTTTAACACATTAATTTCAGAATGATCACAGAAATTATTTTCTACATTTACTGATCTTTAAAACGAACTTATTTATCAGATGGAAACAATCACGAATACTTTGCGCGACTCCAAGGCGGCCCGGTGGACTGCTCTTGCTGTAGTTGCTTTCACAATGCTGTGCGGCTACTGGCTTACTGATGTAATGGCGCCGCTAAAACCCATGCTCGAGAAAGAACTTTTGTGGAACAGTGCCGAATACGGATTCTTCACGAGTGCTTACGGGTGGTTTAACGTATTTCTGCTGATGCTCATTCTCGGCGGTATTATACTCGACAAGATGGGAGTGAGGTTTACCGGTATCATGTCGACGACAATAATGGTTATCGGGACTGCCGTCAAGTACTGGGCTGTTTCCACTCATGCGCTCGACGGTCAGACACTTCTTGGTATGAAAGCCCAGGTGGTTATTGCAGGGCTTGGGTTTGCTATTTTCGGAGTCGGTGTGGAGACTGCCGGGATCACTGTGTCAAAGATAATTGTCAAATGGTTCAAGGGCAAGGAACTGGCTTTAGCCATGGGACTTGAGATGGCAACGGCCAGGATAGGTACCACCATGGCAATGGTGACATCGGTTCCCATTGCCAGAGCTCTCGGCGGAGTTTCGAAGCCCATTCTTGTATGTCTGATCATGCTTTGCATCGGGATGATTTCCTTTATTGTCTACACCTTTATGGATAAAAAACTGGATAAGTCGATAGCTGATGAGCTTGACCGGACAAAATCGACTGAAAGTGAGGAATCCTTTAATTTGAGAGATATATGGTTCATTATAAGCAATAAAGGTTGGTGGTACATTGCTCTTTTATGTGTTTTGTTCTATTCAGCCGTTTTCCCATTTCTGAAATATGCTTCCGACCTCATGGTAAACAAGTTTAATGTTGATCCCGATCTGGCCGGAATAATTCCGGGCATGCTTCCTTTCGGGACAATGATCCTGACGCCGCTGTTCGGTAACCTTTATGACCGGAAAGGGAAGGGGGCCTCGATAATGATACTTGGAGCTCTCCTGCTGATCTTCGTTCATGCAATGTATTCAATTCCCTTCCTGAGGGCTACGCCCATTGCCATCTTCCTGATCATTGTTCTTGGCATTGGGTTTTCGCTGGTGCCATCAGCAATGTGGCCTTCAGTGCCGAAGATAATTCCCGAGAAGCAGCTTGGGACCGCCTATGCTCTCATCTTCTGGGTTCAGAATATAGGTCTTATGGGTGTGCCGGCGCTGATAGGCTGGGTTCTTAATAAATACTGCATCACAGGAACTCATCTTATTGACGGAAGTCCGGTACCCAGTTATAATTACACCCTTCCGATGATAATATTCACTGCTTTCGGCATTATTGCCCTCGTATTTGCTCTGCTGCTAAAGGCTGAGGACAGGAAAAAGGGATATGGGCTGGAGATGCCCAATATAAAGAAGTAATACCGGCAGATAAAAAAAGCAGGATCGTTTATCAGGCGATCCTGCTTTTTTTTGAGTCGGATTTCAGGAATAAGTGAATTCCCTCTTATGCCATTTTAATAAGAATTGACTTTATAGTGTCAGTGACATCTTCCTCCTCGTCAACGCATCTTTCCAGTATCTCAAGGATCTTGTTGTTTTTGAGGAGTTCTGAAGGGTCCTTTTCCTGTTCAAAGAGTTCCGATACAGCCACAAAATAGTAATCATCGGCTTTGTGTTCAATTTCCTTCACTCTGTCGCATGCCCTGGTTATCTCATCTTTATTGGCTGCAGCATCGTTAAGGCAGTGAATGCATTTCCTGATCTCCGTGGCGCCCTCCAGGATCATTTTTGCCATTTCAATATAGACCGGCAAAAGCTTTTTTGGTCTGTAAAGGCAGATTCTCCTGCCGATCCCGTTTATAGAGTCGACTACATTATCAATATTTGCTGTAAGTTCATGTATGTCCTCCCTGTCAAAAGGAGTGATAAACGATTTGTTGAGCTGGTGGTATGTGGTATCGGTTATCTCATCTCCGATATGTTCCACTTCCTTTATTCTCTGATAGATCCTTTCGTGGTCGGCCTGGTCGGTCGTTGCCAGAAGTTCCTGGAGCAGTTCGGCAGCCAGAACGAGGTTTGCTGCATCCTTCTCAAAAAGAGGGTAGAAAGAATGATCTTTCGGAACGAAGAACTTGAGAATTTTATCTATGTTCATATTGTTGTTTTTATGTAAAGGAAATCATTCTAGTGGAAAAACCATTTGAATATCAGGAAAACTAATGCGCCGAATGCTCCTGATACCGGAATTGTCAGAATCCAGGCCCAGAAAATTTTTGTGGTCACTCCCCATTTAACTGCCGACATGCCTTTTCGTGATCCGACTCCGATAATTGCTCCGGTAATAGTATGTGTTGTACTTACAGGGATCCCGAAGTGAGTGGCGCCAAAAAGGGTAAGAGCGCCTGCTGTTTCAGCACAGAATCCCTCGAAGGGCTTGAGTTTTGTGATTTTCTGGCCCATAGTTTTCACTATTCTCCATCCTCCGAAAAGAGTTCCCATCGCAATTGCAGCCTGGCATGAAAGGATAACCCACAGGGGTGGCCGGGCAGCATCTTTTGTAGTAACCCCGTACACTATCAGGGCAATCCAGATTATACCCATGGATTTCTGGGCGTCGTTACCGCCATGTCCGAGACTGAAGGCTGCAGCTGAAAGAAGCTGAAGCCTTCTGAAATGTTTGTCGACACCGAATGGGCTGTGATTCCGGGCAAGGTATTGAACAAGTGATGAGATAAAAAATCCGAAGATCATGCCAAGAAGGGGAGAAATGACAATGAAAGCAACGATCTTAATGACCCCGCCTGAAATGATTGATCCTGGTCCGGAGCTGACAAGGGCGGCGCCCACCAGGCCGCCTACAAGAGTATGAGAGGAGCTGGATGGCAATCCCCACCACCAGGTGAGCAGGTTCCATGTTATTGCAGCTATAAGCGCTGCGGCAATAACAGTAAGATTCAGAACATCGGGTTCGACGACACCTTTCCCCATTGTGGCCGCAACCTTCAGTGGGAAAATGGTAAAAGCTATAAAATTAAAAAACGCTGCCATGGAAACAGCAGCGAAAGGTGACAATACTTTTGTCGATACAACAGTTGCAATTGAATTTGCCGAATCGTGAAATCCGTTTATAAAGTCAAAAATGAGAACCAGGCCAACAATAATATATAACGTAGTCATCTTTTGTCTTTTTGAGTTTACGTCCTTGTTTTTAATTATGTAACTGGCTGGTTCGTAAAGATTTAAAATCCTTGGTCATCAGGTCTGGATAATTTGATCAGGTGCCCAAAATTATAAAATAATTATTACTTTTATGAATTAATCATTTTAAAAAATTAAAAGCCAAACGATATGAACAACTTACAGAATCTTGAACCAAAGCAGGTATGGGGGATATTTCATGAGATTACACAGATCCCTCGCCCGTCGAAGAAAGAACAGAAAATTGCTGACTATGTAAAGAAATTTGCAGCTGACCATAAGCTGGAAACGGTTGTTGACAAGACCGGCAATGTAATAATAAAGAAATCGGCCACAAAGGGCATGGAGAACCGCAAGGGTGTCATCCTGCAGGCGCATCTCGACATGGTACCGCAGAAGAACAGCGACAAGAAGCATGATTTTGAAAAGGATCCGATCGAAGCGCTTGTTGATGGTGAATGGGTGAGGGCCAACGGTACGACACTGGGAGCCGACAACGGAATTGGTGTAGCTGCTGCCATGGCGGTACTGGCATCAAAGGATATTCCACACGGCCCGATTGAGGTGCTTTTTACGATTGATGAAGAGACCGGCATGACAGGTGCTTTCGGTCTCAAAAAAGGGCTTCTCAGGGGCGACATACTTATCAACCTGGATTCCGAAGACGAGGGAGAGCTTTATGTTGGTTGTGCCGGAGGAATTGATGTTGCTGCAACAAAAAAGTATACCGAGGAGAAAACTCCGGGGGCAATGGCTGCTTATGAGATATTTGCCCGGGGTCTTAAGGGAGGACATTCAGGAGTTGACATTCCCCTTGGCAGGGCCAATTCAAACAAGATCATGTTCAGGTTTTTTATGCAGGCTGAATCTGATTTCAGAATAAGAATTGCTGAAGCCGAAGGTGGAGACCTGAGGAATGCCATACCCCGTGAATCTCATGCCGTTATCGTTGTCCCCAGGAAAAGCGCCCCTGAATTCGAGAAGTTTGTAAAAAACTATGAAAAGATGTACAGGAAGGAATTTGCAGAAACAGAGCCAACGCTCTCGTTCAAATGCAAAAAGACAGATCTTCCTGAAAAAGTGATGAACAGGGATGACCAGTTCGGCATAATCAGGGCAGTATTCGCCTGTCCTAATGGAGTTCAGAGAATGAGCCAGGCTATGAAAGGACTTGTGGAAACATCAAACAACCTGGCAATTGTAAGATGCAAAAAAGGAAAATTCGAAGCATATAACCTTACAAGAAGCTCTGTCGACTCATCAAAAGAATCCACTGCATGGAAGATTGCAGCAGTGTTTCATCTGATAGGGGCAAAAGTAAGCCTTTCGGGCAGTTATCCGGGATGGAAACCCAATATGGAATCCCCCATTCTCAAAACAATGAGCGGAGTTTACAAAAAAATGTACAACAAGGTACCTGATATAAAGGCGATCCATGCAGGTCTTGAATGCGGTCTGCTGGGAGGAGTATATCCCGGACTCGACATGATTTCATTCGGTCCTACGATACGATATCCTCACAGTCCTGATGAAAAGGTACACATAGAGTCTGTAAAGAAATTCTTTGATTTTCTTTGTGCCACACTGAAAGAAATACCGGTGAAATAAACAATAATTCTCACCCCTTAGCCAGGGGTGGGAATTACTCAACTTTTATTTCAATCAGAAGGTCGTCCTTCATGACGTTTGTGCCTCCTTTTGCCGGGATCCTTGTTACATGACCATTGACAGGCGAATGTATCTCATTCTGCATTTTCATGGCTTCAAGAATTAACAGTGGTTCACCGCGAAGTACTGTTGCGCCTTCGCGAACGAGTATGTCAATTATCTTTCCAGGCATGGGGGCTTTTATAAGTTCGGTTTCTGCTTTACCTGTGGATTGCTTAAGGACTTTAAGGCGCTTCAGTGAAAAAGGAGTCTCAATTGTGAAAATGTAGCTTATGTCATTAAACAGGATCTCATACCTGTTCTGCCTCGATCTGATAATTTCAACAGGGTATTTCCTGTTCTTCCACAGAATGTGAGTGCCGTATTTTTCATCTGACTTGAGTTTTACCTCATAGCTTCTTTTTCCTATCCTGATTTTATGTCTGAGAGGCAGAGTAAAAGTAAACCTTCTGTTTTCGGATGAAAGAGCGTGCAGCTTCTTTATTGCCGGTTTCTCATCGTTCATGATTACAGCGGATTTTAGAACTGATTAATTCTTTTGTTAAGGAGCCAGGGACTCATATCACTGTTGTTCCCGTTATCGGCGGCAGGGCTTTTCCCGATCAGATTCTCGTCTTCAAACAGTTTTGTTGCAAGCCACGCTGCCAGCATCTCCTCATATTCACTGTTAAGGTAGTATTTATCGAGATCCTTCTCGATAAAAGCTGTGGTAAATGAGCCATCTATAAACTTGGGATTCCTCACCAGCATTCTGAAGAAGGGGAGGGTCGTCTTAACCCCTTTTATCCATACCCTGTCGAGAGCCAGTTTGCACTTCCGAATAGCATCCTTTCTGTCTGTCCCGGTGATGATCAGCTTTGCGATCATGGAGTCGTAGCTCGATACTATTGATGATCCGGACCTTACTCCGGTATCTGCCCTTACAAAGGAATCAGAGGGCAGAATAAGCTTCTCAATCTTTCCGGGGTCCGGGGCAAAACCCGCCTGTACATCCTCAGCATTTATCCGGCATTCAATCGACCATCCCTGAATCCTGACATCCTTCTGCCCGAAAGCGAGCGTCTCACCCCTGGCAATGCGTATCTGTTGTTCTATCAGATCTATTCCTGTAATCATTTCCGTAACCGGATGTTCGACCTGGATACGGGTGTTCATTTCCATGAAGTAGAAATTTCTCTCCGAATCGAGAAGAAATTCTACGGTACCGGCCGAATAATATCCTACTGCTGCTGCAATTCTGACAGCCATTGAGCCCATCAGGTTTCTGAGATCATCATCCAGGGCTGACGAAGGGGCTTCTTCAAGGAGTTTCTGATGCTTTCTTTGGATTGAGCACTCTCTTTCTCCCAGATGTACTATATTGCCTGCAGTGTCGCCCAGTATCTGGAATTCAATGTGTTTGGGATTCTCGATATACTTTTCGATAAAGACCGATGGATCGTTAAAAGCTTTTTCGGCTTCCTTGCTTGCAATGAGGAACATTTTTTCCATTTCCTCAGGCTTTCTGACAATTCTCATCCCTCGTCCGCCTCCTCCTGAGGCAGCCTTGATGATTACCGGATAACCGATGTTTTTTGCCATTGCTGCAGCCTCTTCCTCATTTCCTATGTTGCCCTGGCTGCCCATGGCCATTGGAATTCCCTGTTTCATAGCCAGTTCCCGGGCAATAGTCTTGTTACCCATCTTGTAGATGGCATCGGGTGACGGGCCAATAAAGACAATATTGTTTTCAATGCACTTCTGGGCGAAGTAAGCGTTCTCAGCAAGAAAGCCATAACCTGGATGAACAGCATCGCATGAAGTTTCAAGCGCTATATCGATCAGTCTGTCGATGTTAAGGAAAACGGGGATATCTGCAGGGTCTTCCGTATTGTCGAAAACAATATCGGCAAGCGAAACATACAATGCATCAGGTTCTGTCGCATTCCTGACAACCACCGTTTCAATGTTCATCTTTCGGGCCGTACTGATGATCCTTACCGCTATTTCACCGCGGTTTGCAATGAATATTCGTCTGATCTTCATATTTAAGGTCTTATAAGGGCATGTTGCCGTGTTTCCTTGCAGGGACTTTTACCCATTTATTGCTCAGGGCGCTGAAAGCCGAGATGATTTTTTTTCGTGTGAGTGCCGGATCTATTACTTCATCTATATAACCAAGTTCATCAGCAATAAAAGGATTGGCAATTTTGTCCCTGTATTTTCTTACCAGTTCCTTTTTTAATTCCGCAGGATTCTTTGACTCTGCCAGCTCGCGCCGGTAAAGTATTGCAACCGCTCCGTCGGGTCCCATAACTGCAATTTCCGCTGTGGGCCAGGCAAAGCTGAAGTCTCCTCCCAGACTCTTGCTGTTCATTACAATATATGCTCCTCCGTATGCTTTTCTAAGGATAACCGTTATTCTGGGAACCGTGGCCTCACTGTAGGCGAACAATAGTTTTGCTCCATGCCTTATGATGCCCGAGTGTTCCTGATCCTTTCCCGGAAGGAAACCCGGGACATCCTCAAGAGTAAGCAGGGGAATGTTGAATGCATCGCAGAACCTGATGAACCTGGCTCCTTTGGTTGACGAGTCGATGTCGAGCACACCGGCAAGAACCTTAGGCTGATTGGCAACAATCCCTATTGTCTTTCCCCTGAGCCGGGCGAATCCTGTAACAAGGTTAGGGGCATATAGTTCTGCAGTCTCGAAGAAACTGTTTCTGTCGACGATCAGATTTATTACATCCTTGACATCATAAGCTTTGTTGGGATCGTCGGGAACAATATCGCGAAGTTTTTCATTTATATCAGGAGTCAGTCCGTCGTCGGCAACCACAGGTGGATTTTCCACGTTGTTGGAAGGGAGGTAGGCCAGAAATTTTTTCAGCGCCATTATTGTATTTTCCTCGTCCTCATATATCATGTGGGCAACACCGCTCTTGCGTCCATGAACTTCAGCGCCTCCAAGTTCTTCCGAAGTAACTTCTTCGTTGAGAACTTCCTTCACAACATTTGGTCCCGTAACAAACATGTAACTGGTCCTGTTGACCATGAAGACGAAATCGGTGAGTGCGGGAGAATAAACGGCTCCTCCTGCAGCCGGACCCATGATGACGCAAATCTGCGGGATGATCCCCGATGAATTGATGATATTATGGAATATGGCAGCATATCCGCTCAGACTGGCAACACCTTCCTGTATCCTGGCGCCTCCCGAATCCATCATGCCTATTATGGGAGAGCCCATCTTAAGTGCCATTTCCTGAATCTTGGCAATCTTCCTTGCATGGACCAGTCCGAGTGACCCTCCCATAACAGTAAAATCCTGGGCGAATCCAAAGACCAGCCGGCCATTGATCTTTCCGTGACCAACAATAACTCCGTCACCGTAGGTGCGTTCGACCTTGCCGAATTCAACAGGCTGATTTGCAGGAGTGACAAAAGCGTCAATCTCTTCAAAAGTGCCGGCATCGAATAACAGACTGACGCGTTCCCTCGCAGTAAGTTTACCCTTCGAATGCTGTTTTTCTGCCTGCCCCGGGCCGTATTGTTTTTTCAGAGCTTCCTGGCGTTCAGTGAAAGCCTTGTAGTTTTTACCTGACAAATCCATAATCCCCTGAATTATGGGGGCTAAAAATAGACATTATCGGCTTATTTGCAAATACTAATTTCGAACGAATATTTCGCCTCACTGTTAAGCAATTAACAAACAATAAATTACGACAATATGTTTTTCGACTACCCCGGGTGTCAGGTCAGGACAGACGGGATATTATTTCCTGCATTTCGCCGTATTGTTCTTCCATGCTCTCCACAAGACGGATCTGGGCTCTTGTTCTCCGGAGGTTATGGTGTTCATGATGTATCCTGTAATAAGTGTCACCATCAATATAATCGGTAAGGAATCTTACAGCCTGTTCAAAAGTGATCAGAAGGGGAGCAAAAGCCAGAAATTCCTTCTCTGTACGGTTAAGAGTGTCTCTTGTTTCAGAAAGATATCCTTCTGCATAAGATCTGTAAAGGTCTATATTCATTCTGACTTTTGAAAGATCTGCTTCGTCTTCGGCAGCTGTGTTTGCAGCTGTTCTGATTGCATCCCCGAAATCGTAATGAACATAGCCCGGCATAACGGTATCAAGGTCAATAATGCAGAGGGCCCTGTCGTTTTCGTCCAGAAGTATATTATTGAACTTGGTGTCGTTGTGAGTTATCCTGAGGGGGATTCTTCCTTCTCTTCCCATCCTGCGGATAACAGTCATTTTTTCGGCCCTTGATCTGAAGAATTCAATTTCTGTTTTAACCGATGCAGCCCTTTTTACCCTGTCGAACGCAACGGAATCTTCAAACCATTCGAGACGTTTCTCCACATTGTGAAAATCAGGTATGGTTTCGTGCAGCGGAGGGCCGGGCATATCAGCCAGCATTGCCTGGAACCTGCCTACAGCCCTGCCACCCTCGAATGCCTTTTCTGGTGAATCAACTATATCGTACGACCTGTGGTCAGGGATGAAGACAAGAAGTCGCCAGAAGTTCCCGTCATTGTCAACGATCCAGGATTTCCCATTACGGGCGGGTATCATTCTTATGCATTCCCGCCGGAGGTCGGATCCTGGTATTTTTTCAAGCTTCTGGCGGATGTGATCCGTTACCCTTTCAATATTCTCCTGAAGTTCCGGGATTCGTTTAAAGACTTTTGAATTAAGCCGCTGAAGGATATAATCATCCTTCTCCTTTTCCCTTGTGGTTATCAGGAATGTATCGTGAATATGGCCGCTGCCGAATGTTTCTGCCTTCAGAAAGGAAGCTTCGGCAAGAAAAGAGCCGAACAGTCCCCTGAGGTCATGCTTCATTCTTAAGTCCGATTTTGTAACCTATAAAGGAATAGAATAATATTACGAGGTAGCAGGGTATGCAAAGCCAATAGGCAGCCTGAGTGGATGAGAGGTCTGCAAGTTTTCCGTAAAGCAGCGGGATAAGCGCTCCTCCGGCAATTGCCATAATAAGCATTGCCGAGCCGGTTTTTGTGAATTTTCCAAGGCTGTTAAGAGCAAGAGGCCACATTGCAGGCCAAACAAGTGAGTTGGCAAATCCCATAAGGGCAACGAACAAAACCGTAACAGGCAGTACCAGTTCAAGAGGTTTGAAAGTAAGCAGGTCAATAAATGGCATGGTGATGACTTTATCTGCAGGTGTTAACAATGCTCCGATTGAGAAAATCACACCGAGAATTGCGCATATTTTAAGGGCATTGCCCTGTTTCAGGTATTTTGGGATCAGGGCGATTCCGAGCAGATAGCCAAGGATCATAAATACCATTGTCAGCGAGGTGAAGTATTTTGCCGAATCCATTGAAATCCCAAGCGACTGCCCATACCTTATTATTGTGTCGCCGGCGATTACCTCGACCCCCACATAGAAAAACAGAGTGACAACACCCAGTATGAGGTGGGGAAACTGCCAGATGTTTGTTTTTTTCTCGTTGGCCACACCTACTGCTTCATCTTCTGCATCTGTGTCCACATCGGGAAGATGTACAAATTTGATAAGAAGGCCGAGCAGAACAAGTACCACTGCCATAATGATATAAGGCACAATAACACCTTTTGCCATTTCATCCAGAAGAAGGGCCCGTGATGAAGAGTCAACAGCCTGAGCTAGTTTTTCTTCGAGAATATGTGAATCTTTAAGAAGAATGCTGGCAAGAATGATCGGGGCAATTACACCGGCAAACTTGTTTGCGATTCCCATGATGCTTATGCGTTTAGCGGCGCTCTCACGGGGACCGATAATTGTGACGTAGGGGTTGACAGCAGTCTGAAGAAGCGCCAGTCCGGTTCCCTGAATAAACAGACCGGTAAGGAACAGACCGTAAGTTCTTGTAAGAGCAGCAGGGATGAAAACAAGAGCTCCCAGAGCCATAATCCACAAGCCTACAGACATTCCCATCTTAAAGCCGGTCTTTTTAAGAATGAGGCTTGACGGGAGCGCCATCACGAAATATGAAATATAAAAGGCAGCCGTTACAAAGTAGGCCTGGAAATTAGATAATTCGCAGGCTGTTTTTAAAAATGGGATAAGTACACCGTTAAGCCAGGTAACAAATCCGAAGATAAAGAAGAAAAGACCGATTATGGAAATCGCAAATACATAATCTTTCCTGCTGATGTCGCTTGAAGAGTTGCTTGTAGACATAATTATGGATTTAGGTTAGGTTTTTTTGAGAATAGTCAAAACTAATCTTTTTTAGTTTCGTTGCAAAGCAAAATCACTTTTGGATGGAGCCACGGCTCGATTTTTCCCTGGATTTTACTCCAAGATAGCCTCCGTGATGCCTGAGAGAATAATCTTCCGGGGTAAATCCGATTTTCTCCATCATCAATACCACAAGGGCATCGCCAATTGCAGTGAATACTGTTGTAGAAGTTGTGGGAGTAAGGCCGAGGGGGCAGACTTCCGCCGGAGACCCCGTTGTTATGAAGTGATCGGCTTTGACTGCCAGCGGGCTGTTTGCATTCCCGGTTATAACCACTACCGGCAATCCCGGAAAAAGATTTTCCTTAAGATCTATAAGCTCAAGTATTTCCCTGGTTTTGCCTGAATTTGAAATTGCAAGTAAAATATCGTTTTCCTGCAATATTCCAAGATCGCCATGCTGGGCTTCACTGGGATGAAGGAAAACAGCAGGTGTGCCGGTTGAACTGAATGTAGTTGCAATGTTATTGGCTATCTGCCCCGCTTTGCCCATCCCGCTGGTTATCAGTTTGCCCTTCAGTTCATGGACCTGCCGGTAAATTATATTGGTAATGTTCTCATATGCATCGGTTATCGGAATTTCCTTTATTGCTGAGGCCTCCCTGTCAAATATCTCCGCTACTTTCTCCTTCATTTTTGTAAGAATTACGCCCAAAAATACAAAAAAAACACCGTTTCAAGATTCCTGAAAAGCTTTGAAAGAATAACCGGAATATTGTTAAAAGAAATTCTATTTTTGTAAAGGAACCCGATTATTAACCTGACGTCCATGCTCCAATGACCAGTACGGAAGCATCTTCTGAAAGCTCCGGAATCCGGGGATCTAAGCCTTATGTTATTGCAACAGCTTTTTTTGCCCTGCTTGCAATTGTGGGTTTCGCACTTTACGGCCTTCCTTTTTTTTATGATTTTTTTGTAAAGGAATTCGGATGGTCACGTACGGTTGTAACATCGGGAAATGCTGTCGGGAAGCTTATTATAGCACCTCTCTTTGGTTTTATTGCAGGATGGCTTATTGACCGCTACGGACCAAGGAAACTTATGCTTGCCGGTTCCGTGCTTGCAGGTTCAGCTCTCATAGGCCTGAGCATGATGGACAGCCTGGGTATGTTTTACTTTTTTTATATCCTGAATGCACTTGGTTATGTTTTTGGAGGTCCGCTTCCCTGTCAGGTGCTGGTTTCAAGGTGGTTTGACAGGAACAGGGGAAAAGCAATGGGAATTGCATATCTTGGAATAGGCACCGGAGGCGCTATCGTGCCGCTTATCTCGACAACACTTGAAAGGAATCTTGGATGGCATCTTGCACTGACCATGATAGGCGTTCTTGTCATTCTCTTCTCATTTCCAATGGCATTCTTTTTAAAGGAACCTGGAGGAAAGGTTGTTGTCGCAGCCCGGAAGGAACCCGAAATTCCTGTTACGGGTATTCTTAAGAACAGGAATTTCTATCTGCTTGCCATAGGAAGTATGTGTTCCATTGGAGCGGTGGGAGGGGTCAACCAGCATCTGAAGCTATATCTAAGGGATCAGGATTTTTCACAGTCCCATTCCGCATCCGTAATGTCTCTTGTATTGCTGTCGAGCCTGGCTGGAAGGGTAATTATGGGATGGCTTGCCGACATCCTCCCCAGAAAATACGTTATGATTCTTATTTACATAATAGTAGGAGCATCAATACCCTTGCTTCTCATGCCTGATTTTCCGGGAAGGCTCTATATTTTTGCAGTCATTTTCGGGATAGGTCTTGGGGGCGATTACATGATAATTCCACTTATGGCCGGCGATCTGTTCGGCGTCAAAATGCTGGGCAGGGTTATGGGCATCATCCTGGTTGCTGACGGGATTGCGGAATCTCTCGCTCCAATGATGGTAGGCGCTTTGTATAACGACGCTCTCAAAAGCTACACCTTTGGATTTACTGTGCTTATATGCATTGCGCTTACAGGTGCGCTTATAGTATCATTTCTTCCCCGTTCTGCCGGTATTGATCAAAATATGGAAAAGCAAAAAAACCAATAATAATTGATGCAATGAAAAAGTTACTTTCCGGATTGTTTATTTCGGTCTGCCTTATGGCATTCAGCAGCCTGTTTGCCCAGATGCCCGAGCAGATGATAAAAATTATTGTTTCACCCGATCATGATGACTGGCAGTACAGGACCGGAGAAAAGGCTGACTTCACCGTGCAGGTATTCTTTCATCAGAATCCTCTCAAAGGGGTGAAAGCTTATTATGAGATCGGACCGGAGAAGATGGATCCTGTTAAAAAGGATTCTGTCGTCCTGAACGGAAAGCCCCTGACGCTTGATGGAGGGACAATGTCGACACCTGGTTTTCTAAGGTGCATTGTAACTGTTGACTATGAGGGAAGAAGATACAGAGGACTTGCCACTGCAGGTTTCAGTCCTGAAACCATCAAACCCACAGTTAAGTATCCTGAGGATTTCAGGGCATTCTGGGAATCAGCAAAGGAGGAACTTGAGAAAGTTCCCATGAATCCCCGGATGACACTTATGCCTGAAAGGTGCACGGAAAACACAAGTGTGTATCACGTCAGCCTTCAAAACATTGGCAACTCGAGGATATACGGGATTCTGTCCATTCCCAGGAAGGAAGGAAAATATCCTGCTGTCCTTGAAGTTCCGGGAGCAGGAGTCAGAGGATATTCCCCTGATCTGAACCTTGCAGAACGCGGAGTTATCACCTTCGTGATAGGTATTCACGGGATTCCTGTCAATCTTGATCCTGGTGTTTATTTTGATCTTGGCAGCGGAGGTCTGAGGGAATACTGGACGAACAATATGGACAACCGCGACAGGTATTACTATAAACGGGTATATCTGGGTTGTGTCAGGGCAAATGATTTTTTAGTATCTCTTCCACAGTATGACGGATCAGGTCTGGCTGTAACCGGGGGGAGCCAGGGTGGGGCGCTGTCGATAATCACCGCTTCTCTGGATCAGAGGGTGAAATACCTTGCTTCATTTTATCCTGCACTCTGTGATGTGACCGGGTATCTGTCGGGAAGGGCAGGAGGATGGCCGCATTTCTTCGACAGGAACAATGTGAAGTTTCATAATCTGAAAGAGAAACTCGAAACTATTCCTTATTATGATGTTGTCAATTTTGCCAGGGAAATAAAGGCGACAGGGAATTACTCATGGGGATTTAACGATGAAACCTGTCCTCCGACTTCAATGTATGCCGCATATAATGTGATAAACGCTCCCAAAAGCCTGCATCTTGCACTTGAAACCGGGCACTGGACATTCCAGGAACAGAATATCCTTATGCAAAACTGGCTGGTTGAAATGCTGAAAAAATAGGTTCCGGCTAAAATGCAAAAAGCGCCTGATTGGGCGCTTTTTTTGTGATCCCGACAGGATTCAAACCTGTAACCTTCTGATCCGTAGTCAGATGCTCTATTCAGTTAAGCTACGGGACCTGATTAGCAATTTCAGGTTGCAAATATAATAATTTTTTCTCCCTCTGTTATTGCTTACATTTATTTGTCGTAAAATGTAAAATATTTTATGTCAGATATCGTTGGAAATCATTAGAAACCTTACAGAAAAATGAAAAAAGCTACATCCATAATACTGAAATCCCTTCTCGGTTTTGTACTTCTTATCCTGATACTACTTTTTACTGTTCCTCTGGTTTTCAGGGACAAAATAAAGGAGAAGGTTGAAAGCGTTGTAAATGAATCAGTCAATGCCAGGATAAGTTTCGGAGAATACAAGCTTGGGTTTTTCAAAGACTTTCCCAACCTGACCTTTTCGTTAAATGACCTGTCGGTGTCCGGGACTGGCAGGTTTGAAGGCGACACTCTGGCAAGTGCAAAATCAATCAATATGGTCTTTAACCTTAAGAGTCTTTTCGGCAAGCAGGGCTATGAGCTAAAGTCCCTCTCGATTGACCGGGCCGGGATCAGTACTCTGGTACTGGATGACGGAAGCGCTAACTGGGATATTATGAAGGAGACCGGGGAAAGTGAAACTGAAGATGACTCATCTTCAGATATGAAAATACTTCTTAAGGAAGTAAAAGTGCTTAACAGTTCATTCTCATATATCGACAGGGAGTCGAATATTGCGGTATGGCTGGGAGGCATGAACGCCGGACTTAGCGGGGATCTTGCCGGAAGCGTCACTGACCTTGCCATCACCCTCAGGTCTGACGATTTTAGTTTTTCCATGGATGACATGAACTATATCAGCCGGGCCAGGGCAAATGCAGTCGTAAATGTCATTGCTGATCTCGACAGCATGATTTTCCGCCTGAGCGATAATTCTGTTTCTGTTAATGATCTCATTTTGAAACTGGCAGGGACTGTCATTATGCCTGAGGATGACATTGAAACCGACCTTACATTCAGGGCGGATGAGACCTCGTTCAAGTCGCTCATCTCGCTGATCCCGGCTTTTTATATGAAGGATTTTCAGGATCTCAGGGCTGATGGCACATTTAGTCTGTCCGGATCGGCAAAAGGGATTTACAGCAGCGCCGACAGCACCATGCCTGATATTTCACTCGATCTGAATGTAAAAGACGGCCTGATAAGTTACCCGGCCCTGCAGGAGCAGATAAGGAGAATAAATGTGGAGTCGGCAATATTTGTTGACGGAAAGGACATGGACAAGACAAGGGTGGATGTAAGCGGATTTCACTTCGAGCTCGCAGGAAATCCTTTCGACCTGAGGTTTTATCTCAGGACACCCATAAGCGATCCCGATATCGACGGTTCGGCCAGGGGGAAGATAGACCTCACAGCTCTTTCAAAGGCTGTTCCGATGGACAGCATGGAACTGTCGGGAGTGGTGGATATTGCAGTGGATATGGCGGGAAGGATGTCGATGATAGAGAATTCACAGTATGACAGGTTTAAAGCCTCGGGTAATATCAACATGAAAGACATGATGATTTCCATGACCGGATATCCGGGGATCAACATCATGGAAGCTGATCTGAAAATAACACCTGCATTTGCGGAATTAAGTAAAGCTGATATAAAAGTAGGTGCCGGAAGTGATTTCAGTATCGGAGGAAGACTGGAAAACTACATACCCTATGTACTCAAAGACGAAACCATTAGAGGAAACCTTTCGCTTTATTCACAGCAGATCAATCTTACTGAAATAATGGAAGGAATGGCTTCGGATACTGCCGAAGAGGATACTTCAGCGCTTACGGTAATAAAAGTGCCCGGGAATATCGACTTCGACTTCAATGCCCGAGTCGGCAAGTTCAGTTACAACAATATAAATGTAAATAATGTCAGTGGTCACATCATAGTAAAGGACGGGCTGCTGACACTTAAGGATACAGGAATGGATCTCCTCGGCGGTAAAGTCTCTTTCAATGCCGATTATGATACCCGCGACACTCTCAATCCTTCGGTAAGAGCCAGTCTGAGTGTCCTTGACCTTGCCATTAAAGATGCTTTTGAAACGTTCAATACACTGAAGGTGCTGGCCCCGACGGCAAAGGGTGTGGACGGAAAATTTGCCTTTACCCTGAATTTCAGCAGCCTTTTGCGGAACGATTTCATGCCTCTGATCCCGTCGATTTCAGGAGACGGGAAAATGCGATCGAGTGAAGTTACACTTTTAGAATCGGCCGTTTTTAATTCGATGAAAGAGGTTCTGAAGATCGGTAAAAACTATACAAATACATTTAAGGATTTGAATCTCAGTTTCAGGGTAAAGGAGGGCAGGTTATTTGTAAGTCCCTTCAATACCAGAGTTGGAAACATAAAAATGAATATCAGCGGGGACCAGGGGATCGACCAGACAGTCAACTGGGTTATCAGGACCGAAATCCCCAGGGCTGATCTTGGAAACGCTGCGAATTCCCTGATTGAAAGCCTTTCATCGCAGGCATCTGCATTTGGTGTAAAAATTAGTCCGGCGGATGTCATTAAAGTAAATTTGAATGTAACAGGCACTTTTCTGAAACCTCTTGTTAAGCCGTTTTTTGGTGAATCCGGCACTGAAAGCAAATCAGCAGACATAAAGGAAAAAGCTGTGGAAACAGTTAAGGAAACTGTAGAAGAAAAAGTGGATGATGCACGGGAAAAGGTGAAAAGCGAGGCTGAGATTCAGGGTGATAGGCTTGTTCAGGAGGCCGAGGAACAAGGCCGGAAGCTGAGAGATGAAGCGGCAGCAGCAGCGGAAAAGATAAGACAGGAAGCCAGGACAAGGGCTGAAAAGCTTGTCAGGGAAGCTGAATCGAAGGGCCCGGTCGCAAAGCTTGCTGCTCAGAAAGCTTCCGATTCTGTAGTCAGGGAAGCCGACAGGCGTGCAGAACAACTTACAAGGGAAGCTGACGAAAAAGCATTGAAGCTGGTGGAGGAGGCGAAGGCTAAACGGAAGGAGCTGATCAATAAGATATAAAACGAAAAAGGCTGTCCGATCGGGACAGCCTTTTTCGTTGTTAAATAGTATTAGAATTTCTTTTCTTTGATACGTGCTTTCTTTCCTGTCAGGTCGCGGAGGTAGAAAATCCTGGCCCGGCGAACTTTTCCGTGCTTGTTTACTTCAATCTTTTCAATTGAAGGTGAGGCAACGGGAAATATTCTTTCAACTCCGATGTTACCCGACATTTTTCTGACAGTAAAGGTTTCAGTGTGACTGCTGCCGCTGCGCTGAATCACAACACCGCGGAACTGCTGAATTCTTTCCTTGTTTCCTTCCTTGATCTTATAGTGAACAGTAACGGTATCCCCGGCAATGAACCTGGGATATTCATTTTTTACTGCAAATTCCTTTTCAACAACATCCATTAAATTCATTTCACAAATTTTTTTTCAAACAACACGATCTAAAATCAGGGTGCAAAAATACAATTTTTCTTATAATTATCAAAGATCGTCAGTTAATTTTTTGCCAATTACCGGCACGACAAACCGTTATTGTTAATGAGAGCCTTCGCCGGGGACAATCAGTTTGGAGCCAGTGTCGAGGATAACCGATTTTTTCCATTTATCATCGTAACCCGGCTGCATCGGGGAAGACGGATATCCATCTTCGGATGTCGAGAACCTGCCGTCTTTTTCTTTCTTGATATTACCATCGATATACTTAACAAGAAGGTATTCGCTGAGTTTCTTCCATTCAGCAAATGTATTCTGAGCAGTTCCGACAGAATATTTTGTGAGGTAATCCCGGGCTTTCCAGACATCGTTTTCGTAAAGCTTTTTGGCTTCAACATCTATTTTCGAGACAGTTTCGCTGATGTATTTTTTTTCAAGCTCTTTCTGTACCTTAATAGCATCCTCGCTCATCATGTCGTAACGAAGGTAACACTGGTTTGCGACCTGGTTGAACAGCCAGAAGGCAGAAGTAGGGGAGTAGCTTACCATACTTCCGTTCCCGACCTTGAAACATTCTGGTATTTCGGTTATTCCGCAATATATCGGGTTGAAGACGGTGGTATTTGCATCGTCGACCCCGAACCAGAATATTCCGCCGATGGGATCCGGAAGCCAGTTGCGTGATTCGGCGACAAAGACGAATCCTGTCTGCTGGGTTGCAGTTGCCCTTTCGTTGCAGTAAGAGGGAGCATTCGGGTCGTCGGATACCTTCCATGTAAGCGGTCTCCATCTGTAAGGGAGGCTGAACGGACCTGCACCTATGTCTTTTCTCATGTCGAATTCAGTGCCCTCAAGATGATCGCGCATGAAGTTCATGAGATCGTAATTCGATATTTTCCTGTCCGGTTTGATCCAGAGTGGCATTCTTTTAGCGAGATCATGCCCGGATGCATATCCTTTGTACTGATCCATTTCATTGTTTACAGCCCTGAAGAATGACCATACCCTTATTTCGCAGAATCTGGCACCGTCGAAGGTGACCGGATTGAATGTATCGGAGAAGCTGAAATCCACGTCATTACCCTTAAACAAACCTTTTGTCCTTGCGAATTCAATAACGTCTTTGGCATAGACGCATTCAACAAGCGGATCGAATATTCTGCGGAGATCTCCTGAAGTGATGGCATTGCTGGTTTTCTTACCTGTGGCAATAGGGAAAGTTTGTATCCTTGCCTGATTGGCATGAGCGCTGATAAATCCGTCAGGGATCTGACGGGCTACCCATACTGCGCCCTTGTTACCTTCTCCTTTGCCTATTATTTCAAATATCCAGGCTTCGTTAGGATCAGCGATGGAAAATGATTCTCCTGAACTTGCATATCCGTACTCAGAAACAAGCTCGGAAATGACCTTGATGGCTTCTCTTGCATTTTTTGCCCTCTGAAGCGTAATGTAAATAAGGCTTCCGTAGTCCATAATGCCGGCAGGATCAACAAGGCCATCAATTCCTCCGTAGGTTGTTTCTCCTATCGACAACTGGTGTTCGTTCATGTTGCCAACCACAGAATATGTGTGTCTGACCTGAGGAATTTTTCCAAGGTATCTGCCTGTATCCCATTCATATACATCAAGCATTGCACCTTCAGGGTAATCCCTTGAGGGCCAATGATATAGTTCCCCGTATAACACATGGGAGTCAGCTGAGTATGTAATCATAACCGAACCATTGGCAGATGCTCCCCTTGTAACGATCAGGTTGGTGCATGCTGACGATTCAGGCGTCTGGATCATCCAGACAAGGATTATTGCAATTATTGCCGTGAGAAGCTTTTTCATACGTGAGATATTTGTTTTACAGTTACACGGAATGCGTTAAAATTACCGGAAATGCAAAGGTAACAAGCCGGACAAGATTTCAAAGTGATTCAGATCATTTTGACTGCTTCGATGATTTTTTTTATCTTTTCCGCATCTGCAACTTTTCTGGTAAATTCGGGTATTCCCGCCTGGCTGCCCATTGAAATTCCCTGACGCCGAAAGATCATTTCACTATCTATCTCTGTTCTTGCTGTAAGATGCAATTCCTTTGCCCCTGTAGCCCTGACTATCTGAGCTGCGTTTGTTTCGTCAATTCCTCCGCCAGGCATAACTATCAGTCTTCCTTCGGCCTGGATGATCAGCTGCCTGATCAGTTCAAGGCCATCCTGAGCCTTGTTATGGTGTCCGGATGTCAGCAGCCGGGAAGCTCCGGTTGTAATAACATCCTCCAGTCCTCTGACCGGATCCCTGCACATGTCGAATGCCCTGTGAAAGGTTGCGTTCATGGGGTATGCGAATTCAAAAAGTCTGGCAGTTCTTTCAATGTCGATATCGCCTCCGGGTAAAAGAATTCCGGTAACGATTCCGTCGATCCCGTTTTCGCCGCACAGATCAATATCTCTCCTCATTATGTCGTATTCGAGGTCGGAATAAAGAAAATCCCCTCCTCTGGGCCTGATCAGGACATGGATGGTTAAGCTCAGGTTGCTTCTGGCGGAAGTAATCATTCCGTATCCTGGCGTTGTACCGCCTTCGCTCAGATTATCGCACAGTTCTATCCTGTCAGCACCGGCTGTTTGTGCGTTGAGTGCCGAACTTATACTGTCGACACATATTTCAAGCTTTAACATCATGTGTAAAAATAAAAGGGGATATTAAAAGTAAGAATATTTTAAGTATAATTGTGAATCTAAAAACTATATCTGATGAAACCGACACTTTTAGTTCTTGCAGCCGGAATGGGCTCACGTTACGGAGGTAACAAACAGCTTGATGAAGTTGGCCCTTCGGGTGAGACAATTATCGATTATTCTATTTATGATGCAATCCGTGCGGGTTTTGGCCGCATCGTCTTTGTAATCCGCAGGGATATAGAGGAACAGGTAAAGGAAAGATTTGTTGAAAGGCTGCAGGGCAGGATTGAAGTGGATTATGTCTTTCAGGAGATCACAAATCTGCCGGAAGGTGTAAAAGTTGCTCCCGACAGGGCAAAACCCTGGGGCACGAGTCATGCCATCCTGGTTACAAAAGATAAGATCAGGGAGCCGTTCGGTGTAATTAATGCTGATGATTATTATGGAGTCGATTCATTTAAGATACTAAGGGATTTTCTTGTAAACGACAATGATCCGAACAACTACTGCATAGTGGGTTACAAACTTGGAAATACTCTGTCCGATCATGGGCATGTAAACAGGGGGGTGTGCAAAGTTGACGAGAAAGGATTTCTTAGTCACATTGTTGAAACAAGGCAGATAGAAAAGACAAGGAACGGCGCCCTGGCTCCCGGAACGAACGGAGATCCGGTGGTTTTTACCGGCAATGAAGTAGTATCAATGAACCTGTGGGGTTTCAAGACTTCGTGTTATGATTTTCTTGAAAAAGAATTCAGAAGTTTTATCGATCAACATGGAATGGATCCAAAGTCGGAACTCGACATACCGACTTCTGTCGACAGGTATGTTAAGAACGGCCAGATTACGATTCAGATACTTATGAGCAATGAGCGCTGGTTCGGTGTTACATACAGGGATGACAAACCTTTCGTGGTTGAAAGTATAAAGAAGATGATAAGAAAGGGTATATATCCTGCCAGGATATATTCTTAAGTCACCATACAAATTTCAGATCGAGTGAACTCTCATTGTCGCAGTTGTCCTTAACCTTCAGCGATAGTGTGTGACTTGTGCCCTTACGGATTCTTGCTTCATCGAAGTTGTGTATAAGTACATTGTTCTTCTGATCATATTCAAATAACGCCCATTCACCGTCGATAATTGGTTCGTACGACTTTATCCCGGAAAGGTCATCGTTTATTTTTACTCTCAGGCTGGTCCTGCCGGAAAGGTTTGCTCCTGATGAGAAACCATTTGGAGTGATCCCCGGAGGGACTGTGTCGAGACCTATGAAAAATGTTCCGAATGTTCTTGGACTGGCAGTAATGAATCCCTTATCCCGGGAACTTGATACCGGGCTCTTTCTTCCCATTTTGTCAAGCTGAATAATAAGCAGTTTTGATTCCCCGGAAGCAGGAATTTCTTTGGGTCTCAATGAAAGACTGTACGATTTGTGCAATGGAGTATAAATGTTGTGAATTTCAAAAATATCGGAGTACATTCCATTCTGACCGGGTGTTTTTCCGAACTGGAACCACAGTGTATCGTAAAGGCAGCCGTTCTCAATAGTTACAGCGACATCCTTTGTGACGAACCTGTTGTTTCTGTTGTAAGGCATCATTATTCCGGTCTCTGCTTTTTCTGCATTTCCTGCATTTTCCTTTTTGGAAGGAGTGTTTTCCGAAGTGACATCAAAGGAAAGGACCGACTTGTTTCCATGAAGATCCGAAACCGTAAGTTCAATAGTATGTGATGAGTTTCCGGTAAAGTTAATTATTCCCCTGTCGGTAAGATCCCTGTAAACGCTCAGCCTGTCATTCGGCAGACGGTAAGCTCTTTCTATATATATGTTATCACGCATGTAAGTTTCATAATCAATATGGCTGTTTACATACCGTGTCTCGTTATAGGAAAATTCATCCATCACATAGTTGAAGACCTGCATGTTGTCAATCTTAAGCTGAATGGAATGTACTGAGAACCTGTTTCCGGTGTTGTTGATGAAGTCGTAAGCCCGGAATCCGAATCCGGCAGGTCCGCTTATTGAGATTTTGTTTTTTGATGACAGGCTGAATTTTCCATTTCCGCCGCTGACATCAAGCTTCAGTGTTTTGTTTTGATTATTAATCAGGGTGTTTTTGGATATGGGATAGATTACGAGTCTGTCGATCACCGGTTTTATCCGGTCACTGATTCCGAATTCAAAAAGGAAAGGATTTACCGGGATCTCACCGTCTGATTTTCGTATTTCATAGTGAAGATGAGGCCCCGAGGAACTTCCTGAGTTGCCTGAATATGCTATCACATCTCCCTGTTCGAAACGAAATCTTTCTTTAGGAGGCCAAAGTGTGACCATGAAGCTTTTTTCCTCGTACTGTCTGGAAATGAGATATTCATCAATTTCGGGAGTGAATTTTTCAAGATGAGCATAAACAGTGGAGTACCCGTTGGGGTGACGTAAGTAAAGAGCTTTCCCGAAGCCTCCTGGTGAAACGGTTATCCTGTAAACATAGCCATCTGCAGCTGCAACAACTTCCTTGCCTGTAACACCCTGAGTCTTGATATCTATACCGGAATGAAAGTGATCTGTCCTTAGTTCCCCGAAATTTGAGGAAAGGGAAAGTGGAATCCTGACAGGTGAAATGAACAGTGAACGATCGTCCGGCTTTTCGGGAAAGGAAGCGGCCAGAAGGAATTTTACAAGTAAAGTAAGTATAATGATCATGGCTTTAATTCGATCTCTTTAGCGTCATGTGCAAAACTATGCTTATGAGCTGTTCTTCCAAACTATTTATGTTAAATTTTTGAAAATTTCATTATCTGTGCTAACTTTGCATTAAAGATTCTGATATGTCCGTTCAAAGTCTTGAGGAGCTTGCAATGCTGAACAAAAAGCTCGATGAGTTGTTTGAGAGATATAATGATTCCAGGAATAAAATCAGGGATCTGAAGAACGAAAATGACATCTTGAAACGTTATATACAAGAGCGTGACAATAAGATCAGGGATCTTGAAAGCAAATACGAAAGGATCAAGATATCAGGAGCACTGAGGGGTGATGGCGCAGGAGCGGAAGAGGCGAAGGAAAGGATTAATGAATTGGTGCGGGAAATAGACAGATGTGTTGCTCTTTTGAACAGATAAGATATAGCAATGGATGATAAGCTTTCTATCAGGGTCAATATAGCTGACAGGTATTATCCATTGAAGGTGGAAAGGGAAAATGAGGAAAGGATCAGAAAGGCTGCCAGGATGATTAACGAGAAAGTGCTGCAATACAAGCAGCGCTACTCGGATAAGGATGTTCAGGATTTTTTGGCGATGGCCTCTCTGCAATATGTGATCAAGCTTAATGAAGACGAAGAAAGGCTGATCTCAGATAAACTTCCGGAAGCCCTCAGGGAACTGGCGAGAAAAATTGATGATGTTCTTGAAGAGAAAGAGTAACAGCGTTCTTTTACATAGCAAAAACTTATTGCCCGCATTGTTTCTTCATTCATTTTTGAAACTCAACACTTAAAACTTTGGAGTCATCCTTAGTGTGGTAAGAACAGGCCTCATCCCGGTTCGCCGGGAACCCGCCTCCGGGCGGGTCAGTGGAAGTTCGAGCCGTATTAGAGGCTCCAGCCATGCAGATATGGGGTTTTATAAAAGCTGAAGAGACTTTGCGGGTTTTTTTATTTACAACTTAACACACATCATATGACACTTACCATAATACTTACAATTGCCGGACTGATAATAGGTTCTGCCGCCTCTTATGTGATCTGGCAAAAAGCTCTCGGAAACAAGAGCAAAAAGATTATCAGCGAGGCGGAAACCGAAGCTGAAGTTATTAAGAAGGAGAAAATACTTCAGGCCAAGGAAAGGTTCCTTCAGCTTAAGGCTGAGCATGAAAAGATAATCAATGAAAAAAACAACAAGATAACCCAGGCTGAAAACCGGATAAAACAAAAGGAACTGACACTTTCCCAGAAGATTGAAGAAGCTCAGAGGAAGAAGAACGAAGCAGATGCCATCAGGGATAACCTGACATCCCAGATTGACCTGGTGGAGAAAAAGAACGAAGAACTTACGAGGCTGCACCGTCAGCAGGTTGACAAGCTTGAAACTATTTCCGGGCTTTCGGCCGAAGAGGCAAAAAACCAGCTTATCGAGTCACTGAAGGAGGAGGCTAAGACCGGCGCTATGTCATACATAAATGAGATCCTCGATGAGGCAAAAATGACGGCTAACAAGGAAGCAAAAAGGATAGTTCTTCAGACAATCCAGAGGGTTGCAGCCGAGAATGCAATCGAAAACGCAGTCACTGTATTCCATATAGAGTCTGACGAGATGAAAGGAAGGATAATCGGCCGTGAAGGAAGAAACATCAGGGCACTTGAAGCTGCCACCGGAGTGGAGATTATTGTAGACGACACCCCTGAGGCCATTGTTCTTTCAGCTTTCGATCCGATACGCAGGGAGGTTGCCCGTCTGGCCCTGCACCAACTTGTCACGGATGGAAGGATACATCCCGCCAGAATTGAGGAAATTGTTGAAAAGACAAGGAAACAGGTTGAAGAAGAAATTCTTGAGGTTGGGAAAAGAACCACAATCGACCTGGGCATACACGGACTTCATCCTGAACTGATACGGCTTGTCGGGAAAATGAAATACAGGTCGTCGTATGGTCAGAACCTGCTTATGCACTCCAGAGAAGTAGCAAATCTTTCAGCGATAATGGCAGCAGAACTCGGGCTTAATCCCAAACTGGCAAAAAGAGCCGGATTGCTTCATGATATCGGCAAGGTGCCGGATGACGAACCTGAACTGCCGCACGCAATACTCGGGATGAAAGTTGCTGAGAAATACAAGGAAAAGCCTGAAGTTTGCAATGCAATAGGCTCTCATCATGACGAGACTGAAATGACTACCCTGATTGCTCCGATTGTGCAGGTTTGTGACGCAATTTCAGGCGCCAGGCCTGGCGCCCGTCGTGAGGTTGTCGAATCGTATATAAAAAGGCTAAAGGAACTGGAATCAGTTGCTCTCCAGTATCCGGGTGTTATGAAAACCTATGCCATTCAGGCGGGACGTGAGCTGAGAGTAATAGTAGGAGCGGAAAAGGTAAATGACAAGGAAGCAGAAAACCTTTCCTTTGAGATTGCGAGGAAGATACAGACGGACATGACTTATCCCGGACAGATAAAAATCACTGTTATCCGTGAAACAAGAGCGGTTAATTATGCAAAATAAACAGAGCATTTAAATTTTTTCAGGGGATAATGTCAAAAATAAAGCTGCTGAACATAGTAGGAGCAAGGCCACAGATAATAAAATCATCAGCAATCAGCAGAGCCATCCGGACAGGTTTTTCTGACCTGATCACCGAACTTACCCTTCATACGGGACAACATTACGACAGGGAGTTGTCGGAAGTCTTCTTCGATGAACTCGAAATACACAAGCCTGATTTCAATCTGGGTGTTGGTTCAGCCAGGCATGGACGCCAGACAGCTGCAATGATAACCGGCATAGAGGAAGTGCTTCTCGAAGAAAAGCCCGACGGGGTTTTGCTTTACGGAGATACAAACTCCACTCTGGCCGGAGCGATTGCAGCGTCAAAACAGCATTTCCCGGTCATCCATATAGAAGCAGGCCTGCGTTCGTTCAATAAGAACATGCCTGAAGAGCTCAACAGGATAATAAGCGATCATGCTTCCACTCTGCTTTTTGCCCCGACTAATGCTGCGTTTAAAAATCTTATTCACGAGGGTTTCCGCCCTGAAAACAGTCCTCCCTATACAATAGACAATCCGAAGATCTACCTTACGGGAGATATTATGTATGACAACTCACTCTTCTTTGCTGAACTTGCGGAGCGCAAGAAAAGTGAGCTGCTTGAATCGATGTCGCTTGAAAGGAACAAATTTGTACTTGCCACCATCCACAGGGATATCAATACTGATGATATCAGGAGGCTGGAAGCAATCATGTCGACCATTAAGCAACTGGCTGAAGAATACATGATGCCATTTGTAATTCCCTTCCATCCCCGGACCATGAATTCTCTGAAATCTGGTCTGGTGAACCTGCTTGAAGATCTTCGTAAATCGAAACATATCAGGATAATACCACCTGTGTCGTATCTTACCATGACTTTCCTTGAGAAAAACTGCTTTATGATTATGACCGATTCCGGAGGAGTTCAGAAGGAATCTCATTTTTTCAAAAAGCCCTGTATTGTCCTGAGAAGAGAAACCGAATGGATAGAACTTGTAGCAAACGGAACCGTGATGCTCGCTGATGCCAATCCCGACCTGATTGTTCACGCATTTGAGGGATATGTCCAGCCGGGCATCCATCTTGATTATCCGGGCTTCTATGGTGACGGAAAAACATCTGAATTCATTCTCAAAGAGATACTGATGCTGTTTGAAAGTTGAAATGGTCTGCCGGAAGAAATAAAAACCGGCATGAGCCGTTCTTTTTTAAAGTTTTCTCATGAATCGCAAATTATGCGGCCATAAGGTTCTTGTGACTGGCGGAGCTGGATTTATAGGATCCAATCTGGTAGAATCACTTCTGGCAACCGGAAATACAGTTGTCTGCCTTGATAATTTCTCAACCGGAAAAAGAGAGAATATTTCCGTTTTTTCAGGCCACCCCCGTTTTGAACTTATTGAAGGTGACATACGACACTATGCCGACTGCGAGAGATCGGTCAGAGGAGTAGCTTATGTATTCCATCAGGCTGCTCTTGGCTCTGTTCCACGGTCAATAAAAGATCCGGTTACTTCCACCGATGTCAACATAGGCGGTTTTGTAAAAATGCTTTATGCATCGAAAGAAGCAAAGGTAAAAAGGTTCATCTACGCTGCAAGTTCCTCAACCTACGGCGATCATCCAGGCTTGCCCAAGGTGGAGGACAGGATTGGCAGGCCGCTGTCTCCATATGCTATTACAAAATATGTTGATGAGCTTTATGCCGAAAACTTTGCCACGACTTACAATATCGAAACGATAGGGCTAAGATATTTCAATGTCTTCGGCAGAAGGCAGGATCCGATGGGGGCCTATGCAGCCGTAATTCCTCTTTTTGTAAAAAAGCTTGCAAGCCATGAAGCTCCCCTTATCAACGGAGACGGCACTTATTCGAGGGATTTCACATACATTGACAACGTTGTACAGGCGAACCATCTTGCAGCTCTGGCCGACAGGCCTGAAGCTGTTAACCAGGTTTACAATGTTGCCCATGGCGAAAGGACAAACCTGAATGAACTGTTTGAGATGATCAGACAGATAATAGGACGCCATGACAGAAATGTACTGAATATTACTCCCATTTATGGGCCGGTGAGGGCAGGGGATATTCCCCATTCACTTGCGTCAATAGAAAAGGCCGGCAGATTGCTCGGATACAAACCCACACACACTGTGAAGGAAGGAATGGAAGAGGCGATTGACTGGTACAGAGCTAATTTGTAACAATTGTTACATTTTCAATTCATTAGATTATTTTCAATACTCTGTCAGCAAGATCCATTATTGCCGGCTTGTAATCATTTATAAATTCTCCGGTAATGCGGTTTCCTATAACCAGGCACGCTGTAATTGCCTTGTGGCCGAGGAGACCCGAAAGACCGTATATTGCAGAACTTTCCATTTCGTAGTTGCATATTTTCCTTCCCCGGAAAGAAAACTCTGCAAGTTTTCCATTGATCTCACTGTCGAAGGTCTCAAGCCTTAGTTTCCTGCCCTGAGGGCCATAAAAGCCCGGTGCTGAAATAGTAATGCCCCGGAGGAATCTGTCACCTCCAAACATGTCGGCCAGTTCCCTGTTTGCATTCACAGCATAGGGAAATGGGAGAGTATCGGGCCATTCAAGATATTCGGCTATGACTGATGATAACATATTGTCGAGAAGCCAGTCGTAACCTTCATAAAAATGAATCAGTCCGTCAAATCCCACTGCTGTTTCAGTAATAACGTACGATCCGGTTGGAACATCTTCCCTGAGACCTCCGGATGTTCCGATCCTTACGAATGTAAGAGATACTGGTTCAGGTTTAGGTTCGCCGGTAACAAGATCGATGTTTACAAGGGCATCCAGTTCATTAATAAGAATGTCGACATTGTCGGTGCCTATGCCTGAAGAGATTATACTTACTTCTGTCCCTCCCGCGAACCCGGTAATGGTTCTGAATTCCCTGTTCTCTTTCCTTATTCTTATGTCGGTAAGCAGGGATGAAAGCATATCTACCCTTCCGGGATCTCCTACAATGATTATTTTGTCGGCAATGTCACCGGGAAGAAGGTTCAGATGAAAAATACTTCCGTCCCTGTTGGTTATCAGTTCGGTCTTCTTCTGCATAATGAAAAATAAAGACCAAAGATAGCAAATCCGGGTGAAATGCTTTACTGATAGTACTCCATAATCCTGCCTGAAATAAGCATCAGCGAAATTTCAGCCAGTTTTGCCTGATACTCCACGGAAAGAAGTCTTTCTCGTGCATCCAGAAGACTTTTCTGAACCTCTCTGAGATCAATTCCGGAAAGGTCGCCGAGTTTGTATCTTTCCATTGCTATTTCAAGGTTTTCGCTAGCAGTCTGGAGGTTCTGGTTTTCAAGGGTAATAAGTCGGAGATAGCTGCTATAGGCGCTGTAAAGGGTAATCAGATCAGCTCTGACGCCCTGTTCGACCTCCTGGTACCTGAGTTCCCTGTTGCGGATTTCAATCTCAGCATTTTTAAGGCTTCTCCTCTGGTTAAGTCCGTCGAAAATATTTACTCCCAGTGTCAGCCCGTAATTCATTCCGTTGGTGTTCTGACGTTCAAGTGTTCCTGAGGAATAGTTATTCAGAGTTGTAGTATAACCGGAAGAGGCATTAAGGTATGGATAACTTCTTGATGCTACAAGTTTCCTGTCATATTCAGAAATCGTTTTGTTTCTTGCAGCAATTTGAAGACTCGTGTTGTTTGCAAGGGTTTGCTCAAGGAGTTTCTCGAACAGGAGCTCCGGATTAACTGTGATTGTGGTATCGCTCGTGCTAAACCACTGGCTGAGGTCATCAACTGCCATGAGTTCGTTCAGTCGGATCTGTGCAGCCCTTACAACTTCGTTCTGCCTCGAAACCCTGGAACTGTCGGAATTCAAATAAACCCGCGACTGTAACACCTGAAGCTTTGAACTGGAACCCAGAAGATATCTGTCCTCATCTATCCTGAGCCTTTCCTTTGAAAGTGTGATTGCGTATTGCAGATTATTAAGGAGCATGGTCTGCTCTATATAATTGTAATATGCAGAAGTAATATCGGCAACCAGGTTCTCGAGAGAGAACTGAGTATTGAGCTCCCCGATCTGTTTCAGTTCATTTAACTTTTTGTAAGTAGTCTGAACATTGAAGCCGTTGAATATTGTCAGTCCCAACGACAGGCCGGCATTTGCAGTTGTTGTATTATCTCCGTTTGCTTTGGTTTCGGTCCCGTCGGTGTATTTTCTTACAGTATTATTAATATTTCCGCCGTACCGGCTTGAAAGGTCAATTGAAGGAAGAAAACCTGCATTCCCTATTGTGAAATTGTTTTTTGCCACTTCCTCACTGTTCTTTGAAATGAGAAGGGAATAATTCTTCTCAAGTCCGACTGTAATACAGTCGTTCAGGTCGTAAATGACCTGAGCATTTGAATTAATGCTGACTGCCAGGAATATCAGTCCCGGCAACAGCAGTCTGGGTTTTATCATCATTACTTTTTGGTTCACTTGATATGTAAGTATAGATTGCAGGCACGATGAAGAGTGTAAGGAAGGTAGATACAAGCATGCCACCCACCACCGTTATACCCATTGCGACACGGCTCTGTGCTCCTTCACCCAGTCCCAGGGCAAGGGGCAGAAGGCCGAATATTGTTGCAAGGCTTGTCATAAGAATCGGACGGAACCTGGATGCAGCTGCACTCTTGATGGCGTCCGTTTTATTCAGACCGGAAGCTTTTCTCTGGTTGGCAAATTCAACAAGAAGAATTCCGTTCTTGGATACGAGACCAATAAGCATGATCAGTCCGATCTGGCTGAAGATGTTCATTGTAACGTTAAAATACCACATAAATATAAGGGCGCCGGTAAGGGCAAGCGGAACCGTCATCATTACGATCAGCGGATCCTTGAAGCTTTCGAACTGTGCTGCAAGAACAAGGAAGATAAGTACAAGCGCAAGCATGAATGCGAACATAAGGCTTGAAGAGCTTTCCGTATAGTCCTTTGAATCGCCGGCCAGTGCAGTCCTGAATGAATCATCAAGTACTTCATCTGCTATCCTGTCCATTTCTTCAATCCCCTCACTTATGGTTTTTCCTTTAGCCAATCCTGCGGATACAGTAGCGGCAACGAACCTGTTGTAACGATATAGCTGCGGAGGGGCTGTTTCTTCCGACAGTGTAACAAGATTGTCGAATTGTATCATTTCACCCTTGTTGCTTCTTACGTATAGTGATTTAAGGTCGAGAGGCTTATTTCTGTTTTCCCTGGCCAGCTCTCCGAGAATCTGATACTGTTTTCCGTTCATAAAGAAATACCCGAACCTCTGGCCGCTAAGGGCAAGCTGAAGTGTCTGACCGATATTTTGTGTAGAAACCCCCAGTGTGATGGCCTTTTCCCTGTTTATATGAATTCTGAGTTCGGGTTTGGTGAATTTAAGGTTCACATCTGCCATCTGCAGGACTTCGCTGTCGTTCACCTTATTCATGAAAGCAGGAATCACTTCTCTGAGTTTCTCTATGTCGGTGGCCTGCAGAACGTACTGAACCGGCATGCCCATTCGCCTCTGACCGAATGTTGATTGCTGCTGGACGAATGCCCGGGCCTTGGTCTTGCTCCTGACATCAACCGACAGCTGGTCGGCAATTTCCTGCTGCGACCTGCTTCGTTCATCAGGATTGACCAGACTTATCCTGATATTAGCAAAAGTTCCGCCCCGTACCATCGTAGTATATGAAAGCTGTTCAGGAACAGATTTTTCTACCAGTTCAGCCAGGTCGTCAACATAGGCAAGCATGTATTCATAAGTCGCTCCTTCAGCTGCAGAGGTGTTTATGGTGATCTGCGACCTGTCCTCCAGAGGAGCCATTTCACCAGGTATTACCATCCAGAGCAGACCAATCAGACCTATAGATGCGACAAGGATAATGAGTGCAAACCTTCTGTTTTTAAGGAAGGATTCCAGATTTCTTCTGTACCATTCATTCATGCCAACAAAAAACGGTTCTGTTTTCCTGTAAATCCATGTATGGCTTTTTTCCTTTCTTAAAAGCTTGGTTGAAACCATTGGAGTAAGCGAAAGTGCCAGAAAAGCCGAAATAGTAACAGTTCCGGCCATCACTACTCCGAACTCCCTGAACAGGCGGCCGGTTATTCCCTCGAGAAAAACAATGGGAAAGAACACCGATACCAATGTTATGGTTGTAGCTATGATGGCAAAGTAGATCTCTTTTGAACCCTGATGCCCGGCTTCGAGTGGTGACATTCCGGATTCCACCTTTACGAATATGTTTTCCATTACCACAATGGCATCATCCACCACAATGCCTATTGCGAGAACAAGGGCAAGCAAAGTAAGCACATTTATGGAGAACCCGGCCAGATACATTATGAAGAATGATCCGACCAGTGAGACAGGTATGACCAGAATAGGTATAATTGTTGCCCTCCAGCTTCGGAGAAAGAAATATATGATTACAACTACCAGTGCGAATGCAATGAAAATTGTATCTTCCACTTCCTTTATGGAAGAGCGGATATAAGCTGTGTTGTCGTAGTTGACATTAACCTGGACGTCGTCGGGAAGGTCCTTTTTTATATACTCGAGTCTTCTGTATATCTCATCGACTATTTCAATATGATTTGATCCGGGCTGGGGGATGACAGCGATCATTGCCATAGGCACACCGTTCTCCTTCAGGATTCCCCTGATATCTTCAGGTCCCAGCTCAGCTCTTCCGACATCCTGAAATCTTACAATCTGGTCTCCGTTTTGTTTTATTATCAGTTCGTTGAACTGTTTCGGAGTTGTCATCAGCCCCATTGTCCTTATTGTGAGCTGGGTTGTCGTCCCCTCGATTGCTCCAGAGGGCAGTTCAACGTTTTCACGGGAGATGGCATCCCTTACGTCCATTGGTGTAAGACCGTATCCTGCCAGTTTGACGGGATCAATCCACAAGCGCATTGAGTAACGCTTTTCGCCAAAGATGTTTATGGCGCTCACCCCTGAAACTGTCTGGAGCTGCTCCTTAAGAGTAAGGTCAGCTATTTCAGAAAGTTGCAGAAGTGATCTCTTATTGCTTTCAACCGTAAGGAACAGGATGGGATTTGCATCCGCATCAGCCTTCGTAACGGTGGGAGGGTCGCAGTCGCGAGGCAGCCTTCGCTGTGCCTGTGATACCTTATCCCTGACATCATTTGCTGCCGTTTCAAGATCAACCGAGAGCTCGAATTCGACAGTGATCCTGCTTGAGCCCTGGCTGCTGACACTTGTCAGGGTACGCACTCCCGGAATACCGTTAATTGATTGTTCCAGAGGCTCTGTAATCTGAGTTTCAATAACATCGGAATTTGCTCCGGGGTATGAGGTATTGACAGAAATAATGGCAGGATCGACACTTGGATACTCACGTATGCCAAGAAATGTAACACCTACTATTCCGAACAGGACTATTACGATGGCAAACACCGTTGACAGTACCGGCCGGTTTATACTTGTCGATGAAAGACTCATTATCTGATTAGTGTTTGTTTTTAGTTTTTAATAAGAGTATCAAGAACCACAGGGAGGTTTTGCCTTAACTGAAGGATTCCCGAAGTCAGAAGAGTATCTCCGAATTTCAGTCCCTCGGTTATCTGAACATTCGATTCTGTACGCAGCCCAACGCCAACCTTTACCACTTCAGCCTTACCGTTTCTGTAAACATAAACCATTTCTCCCTCCATTTCAGGTGTAATCGCTTCTGCAGGAACTGAAATCGCATCTTCGATCTGTGACAGAAGCAGTGTTACTGAAGTAAAACGCCCCGGTTTGAGTTCTTCATTGTTGTTCGGGTAAAGAGCCCGGAGCACTATGGATCTGGTAGCAACATCAACCTGGGGATCAACGGCATATACATTTGCATTGTATATTTCATTTGATCCGTCCATCTGAAAGGTGACAGGATATCCAATCTTAATCTGATTTACATATCGCTCAGGCACGGTGAATTCGATCTTTATCGGCTTGATCTTCACCAGTCTGGCAATTTTGGTGGATGGATTCGTATAACTTCCCTCACTCACGTACCTGAGACCGATTATACCATCAAAAGGTGCGCGCAGCTCAGTTTCGGCAATCCTTGCCAGAATAAGATTAATATCTGCCTGAAGGGTCTGAAGCTCGGTTACAATCTGGTCGTAGCTTTCCTGGCTTATTGCATCCCTGTCGAGAAGGTTTTTCTGACGAAATTCCTTTTCTTCGACCAGCTTTCTTTGTGCCTGCAGTTTTTCAAGCTGTGCCTGCAGCGGCCTGTCGTTAATCTTCGCAAGAAGATCTCCCTTTCTGACGCGGGTACCTTCGGTAAAGTTAATGCCAACAATTTTCCCTGAGGTTTCAAAAGCGAGTTCCACCGTCTCATCCGGCTTCAGTGTTCCGGTACTCACATACAGATCGCTCATTTGCACGGGCATTATAAGGTAACCGCTGACGTTCAGTAGTTGTCGGCCCGGACCACTGGCTCCGCCCGGACCTCCTCCGGATGCCATTCCCGGCCCCCCTGGTCCACCTGATTTAGCCATAAAGACAGGTTTGATTTTGGGATAGAGAACAATAACTGCAGCTACTATTATCAGCAGTATTGTTATGATCAGTCTGTTTTTCTTCTTCATACAGGTCGGTGCTATTATAAATTTATTGTTGAACTGAAAACGCACATGAAACACAATTGTTCAAAGCAGGTACCGCTTTTTCGGAACCGTCACAAAAGTAGGCTATTTCATGGTCTTTATGCAGATCGCCTTTTTAAAATTTGTTAAAACAATCACTGTCTTTTCACACGGGTTTCGAAAAATTAAAAAAAATCATTCCCGTGAAGGGATTTTGGTTCATTCTTGATATTTTCGCACTGGCTGTCCGGATCTGTCCGGATTACCCTAAATCAATCAGTCTATGATCCAGAGAATTCAATCCGTTTATTTTTTATTGACATCTGCAGCCTCGATAATATTCCTGAGCGGAGATTTTTTAAGTTTTTTTAATGAATCCGGTTCGGAAGTCTTTCTTGACTATCGGGGTGTTTGGATGCAGGTATCCGGCGGAGCCCCCGTGTTACTCGGAAATCAGGCAGTAATCCCAGTGATCTGCCTGCTGCTTGCAATTCTGCCGATCGCCGCCATCTTCCTTTACAAAAACCGCAAACTGCAGTTTAAAGCTGCGGTCGTATCAGTCGTGTTTTCGGCAGGACTTACGGCAATTGTTGCCTGGTATGCATACAAAACGGGAAACGACCATCAGGCAACTCTTTCTCCGGGATTCAGGATGTTCCTTCCTCTGGTGATGCTTGTTTTCAGCACACTGGCTTCGGTTGCTATCCGCAAGGACGAGAATCTGGTCCGGTCATACGACAGGCTGAGGTAAGCAGGTAAGGAACCCGCAGGATCAGATAATATGAAGATTTTCCTGGTTGGTAATCTTCTCGCAATAATGGCATTTAAGTGCAACACTTTTCTTTGAAACAACCCTGAAGCGGGTTGTTACCTTCTCATAATTGGTAATGCATTTGGGATTCATGCATTTAGCTATGCCTACAATTTCATCGGGGACTTCAACAACTTTTTTTTCAACCACCTCATAGTCCTTTATGATGTTGAGCTTTGCATCAGGAGCAACAAGGGCTATTCTGTTTATATCGGTATCCTCAAAGAATTTTCCTGAGATTTTTATAATTGCTTTTTTCCCCAGTTTCTTGCTTTCAAGGTTTGTTCCGAAGGTGATCTGGCTGTCGATGTGGTCGAGTCCAAGGATTGAGATGACCTTGAAAAGGTTTTTGGCCGGGATGTGGTCAATAACCGTCCCGTTTTCTATTGCGCTTACGCTTAGTTGTTTCGGTTCTTCCATTTCTGTCTCCGAATTATTTAATTCCTAACAGTGAACATAATATTGCCTGTCGTGTGTAAACACCGTTTAAGGCTTGCTCAAAATAATAAGCCTTCGGATTTGAATCGACATCAGTATGAATCTCATTCACCCTTGGCAGGGGATGCAGGATGCGCATGTTGGCCTTTGTATTGGCCAGCATGGCATTTTTCAGGACATACACATTCTTTACTTTCTCATATTCGATGGGATCAGAGAACCTTTCCTTTTGGACCCTGGTCATGTAAATGATGTCGGCTTTTGCTATTATATCAGTAAAATCGAGGTGTTCATAATACCTGAGCCCAAGATTTTCGAGGTATAGCTTGAATTCTTCAGGCATCTTGAGCTCCTCCGGGGAGATAAAGTTGAATGTGGTGTTCCACCTCGACATTGCCATCATGAGCGAATGCACCGTCCTGCCATATTTAAGATCTCCCACCATGAAAATATTGAGGTTGTCGAGGGTACCCTGTGTTTTTCTGATGGAATACAGATCGAGCATTGTCTGGGTAGGGTGCTGATTTGCGCCGTCACCGGCATTGATAACAGGCACCGAAGAAATCTCGCTTGCATATCTTGCACTTCCTTCTATCGGATGCCTCATAACAATAAGGTCACTGTAACTGCTGACCATTTTTATAGTGTCGTGGAGGGTTTCTCCCTTTGAAACACTGGTAACTCCTGCATCCGTAAAACCTACTATCTTTCCTCCCAGACGGTTAATTGCGCTTTCGAAACTGAGTCTTGTCCGTGTTGAAGGTTCAAAAAATAGAGTTGCTACAACTTTACCCTCGAGAAGCCTGCTGACCGGATCCCTTTCGAATTCGGCTGCAAGATCGAGTATCTTAATGACTTCCCCGGTGGATAGGTCATCAATTGAAACCAAACTTCTGTTTTTCATTGTCTTGGCTGATTAGCGTACAGGTTTATTGCCAAAAACAAATTTATTCAAGAAGAACCTTGGGCAGGATACATGTTGATAATTAACTAACAACTTTTGGCGTCTTTGATCAGTAAGTGCCTCTGTGAAAGTATTGCAGGTCATTTATCCGGTCGAAGGATGCCAATATCCTGTCCCTGAGTGCCTTTCTGAAACTTATTGTCATCCTGCATTCCAGGCCGAATGACTGGTCCGACTGGCTTGCCTCTTCGTCCTTAATAAGCTTCATTACATCGTTTATAGATGAGTAGGGGAAGGTAATATCATAGTGTTCCAGAATGAGGTGTTCGGTTATTTCTCCGTTTCTGAGCGCTGATTCAGCGGCCGAACGGTAGGCGTTTATCAATCCGCTTACTCCAAGCAGTTTGCCGCCGAAATACCTTACAACAATTATAAGCACATTGGTAACCTGGAAAGCGTTTATCTGTCCGAGAATTGGCTTTCCTGCACTTCCCGCGGGTTCTCCGTCATCATTTACCCTGAAGCTGGTCCTTTCATGCCCCAGCATCCATGCGTAGCAGTGGTGTCTTGCTGAGTGGTGTTCCTTTTTAATCCGGGCCAGAATACTTTTAATTTCTTCCTGATCAGTTACCGGCCAGGCCATTGAGATGAAACGACTTCCCTTTTCCTTGTAGAGTCCTTCAGAAAACGATTTGATGGTCAGGTAGCTATCCGGTTCCATTTATAAAATAAAGATGAAGAACCTGCGTTCTATTACTGGTGCAATATTAGCCAATTATGTCAAGAAGGTCCCCGGGTAATATGAAAAATGATACTTTTGTTAAAAAAGAAATCTGACATGGGAGTATTGCTGGATGAGAAGGACCTGAGTAAGTTGATAGTCATAGGCGACAGAATATTGATAAAGCCAAAGGTTCCGCAATCAAAGACAAAAAGCGGATTATACCTGCCACCCGGAGTGAATGAAAATGAAAAGGTTCAGATTGGTTATGTTCTCAAGGTTGGGCCGGGCTATCCCATTCCTTCAGTAAGCGATACCGATGAGCCATGGAAAGGCAGGACAGAGGAACCAAAGTATGTTCCCCTGCAGCCCCGGGAGGGAGACCAGGCAGTCTATCTGCAGAACAGCGCCATTGAAATTGAATTCAATAAGGAAAAATACATAGTTGTACCACAATCAGCCATACTGCTGCTTTTGAGGGATGACGGGCTTTTTGAATAAAACCGTGCAAATGGAAAATGAATTCCTGAGGACCAAAACAATTCTGATAGTCGAGGATGACGTCTCGAGCCGGCTTTATCTTAATAAGATACTCGAAAAAACAGGCGCTTCGCTGCTGAGCGCCTGTGATGGAAAAGAAGCAATTGAGATTGCAATGGCTAATCCCGGCATAGACATTATTCTCATGGATATTCAGCTTCCGCTGATTGATGGTTACGGTGCGGCAAGGGTCATCAGAGAACTCAGGAATGATATAATAATAATAGCACAGACAGCCTATAGTCTGCTGGGCGATCGTGAAAGGATTATTTCATCTGGATTTGATGACTATATAGTCAAACCTATATTTCCGCAGCAACTTATTGAAAAGCTGACGAAGTATTCTCAATGATAACGCTCCGACCGGGTAAATTCTATTCGGGGTATGCCTCTAATTGTCTGAAATCATATTCAAAGCTGCTGATCTCATCCAGCCATCTGTCGCGTTCAACTTTTGAAGGAACTCCGTCAATAAGAGCTTTTCTCATTATGGGATCGCCGGAAAGTATATCGAATGGCATAAGCCGGTATTCATACTCGTAAGGGGGCTTGTTGAATTCAAGCGAACCGGAAGGTGAAGTTTCCATCACAGCTGAAAAATACTCATATGCCGTAAGCACCGGAAGAAAGACGGCAGGATCTGTTACATGTATCTGAATTCCCTGGCAGTTTATACCTGAATACTTATTAAATGTAGGGATGAAATTGTGAACTCTGAAAACGCAGCCGCTTATTTTCCTTGCATCAAGGTTTTCCTTCAGTTTTTCAGAAATGATGAAAGGGGCTCCTGAAAGTTCAAATGGTATTGTGGTACCCCTTCCTTCAGAAATATTCAGAGCTTCTGCCAGTACCATCCCCGGATAAACGATTGCAGTGCTGAGTGTAGGCATATTCGGTGAAGGCAGAATCCAGGGAAGACCAGTCTCATCAAAAAGGGAATTTCTTCTCCAGTTCTTCATCCAAATTATATTCAGATCGCAGTTTATCGAGTGTTTTTCCTTTATCCACAGCGCCATTTCACCTATTGTCATCCTGTGACACAGGGGGATGCAGGCGCCTCCGACAAATGTAAAATAGTCTTCCTTCAGCACCGGACCGTCGAAGGCTAATCTTGCTATTGGATTTGGCCTGTCGAGGATCCATACCGGAATTCCTGCTTCAGCACAGGCTTCCATGCAAAGCTTTACAGTCCAGATATAAGTGTACAAACGGGCTCCCACATCCTGAAGATCGATAACGAATGCATCAAGTCCGTACAGCATTTCAGAAGTGGGCTTCCGGTGTTCTCCGTAAAGGCTGTGCAGGGGAATTCCCAGGAGGGGATGGACAGAGCTGCTCCATTCGATCATATTGTCCTGGGTTTGTCCGAAAAGGCCGTGCTGCGGACCAAACAGAGAAGCAAGGGTGCAATCTGATTTATTAAGGAAGACAGAAGTGATGTGTGTGTAATCGGATGCTACACTCGCAGCATGGCAAAGCACACCGGCTTTCCTGCCGCGAAGTTTCACCGGAGTCTCATTCCTGATCTGATCAAGTCCAGTAATTGTCATTTACCTCGAAAATATTTTGATTTAAAAATCTTTAATCATCATCCGCCTGATTATGTCCGGAAAATCAGCCTAAAATAAATATTCTTTTTTAAGTTTATGACCTTGAAATAAGACAGAACTCAAAACAACTGATATGAGAACAAAAATATCCTTTATCCAATATTTCTCAATTTTTGTCTCTGCCCTTGTCATCTCGTGCAAAGGCGGCGCCGGGGGTGATCTGATAATTCTTGAAACAACCGACCTTCATGGTGTTGTTCTTCCATGGGATTTCACAGAACAGAAGGAGATAGGGGTTTCCCTGGCCTCCATTGCGTCATATGTAAAGAAAGTGAAAAGTGAAACCGTTCCGGTGCTGCTTCTTGATAACGGGGACAATCTTCAGGGACAGCCTTCGGTTTACTACTCCAATTTTATCGACACTGTATCAACTCATATTAATGCTGTGGCATTCAATCTACTGGGCTATGATGCAATAAGTGTGGGAAATCATGATATAGAGGCAGGTCACGCGGTTTACGACAGGTTGGTCGGAGAATATGATTTCCCAATGCTGGCTGCAAATGCAGTTAACACCAGCTCCGGAGAACCGTATTTCAAACCTTACACCATAATTGAGAAAAGAGGCATCAGGATTGCGGTATTCGGTATGGTTACCCCGTCGATTCCACAATGGCTTCCGCCTGAGCTCTATTCAGGCATGGAATTCAGGGATATGCTTGAAACTGCCAGAAAATATATGCCTCTGATGAAAAAGGAGAAACCTGATCTGATCGTGGGACTGTTTCATTCAGGCTGGGATCAGCGAAGTGAGGAAAACGGCAGCGGGAGCCATTATGATGAGAACGGCGTTGCTTCGATAGCATACAATGTTCCCGGTTTTGACGTGATCCTCTGCGGACATAATCACAATGTTGTGAACACGGCAATTGTAAATTCGGCAGGCGACAGCGTCGTGATAATTGAGGGTGGAAGCCGGGCCCAGAAAATCGGCAGAGTCGATGTCAGTTTTAAAAGGGACAAGGTTACGGGGAAACTTAAGGCGTCTGCGGCAGGATCGATTGTGGATGCGGGCGATTATAAACCCGATCCTGAATTTATGGATGCCTTTCATGACAGGCAGGCCGCTGTAAATGAATACGTACGAAAAGTAATAGCTAAGTCTGAGGCGGAAATGTCATCAAGAGAATCTTATTTCGGATCTTCTTCATTTGTTGACATGGTTCATTCGATTCAGCTTGCCATTACCGGTGCAGATATATCCTTTACTGCCCCGCTCTCATTTGATGTCAGCATTCCTGCCGGACAGATCACAGTAGGGGATATGTTCAAGTTGTACAGGTTTGAGAATATGCTTTACACAATGTGGATGACAGGATCAGAGATCCTGAAGTATCTCGAATACTCATATTCCGACTGGCTAAACACAATGAAGGGCCCTGAAGATAACCTTCTGAAATTCCAGAGGACGAAAGACGGAAAAATACTTATCAGGAACGGGGAGGCCTGGCTTAAGAACCAGCCCTATAATTTTGATTCGGCTGCAGGTATTGATTACATTGTAGATGCGAGCAAGCCTGAAGGCAAAAGAGTAACAATAAAATCTTTCTCGGATGGCACGCCCTTTGAAATGAATAAAAGGTATACCATTGCTGTCAATTCCTACAGGGGAAATGGCGGAGGAGGGCATTTTACAGAGGGAGCCGGTATTTCAGCGTCCAAACTACCCGAAAGGCTTGTGAGTTCCACCGATAAGGATCTCAGGTTTTATATCCTTGGTTACCTTGAGGAGCAGCAGACCATCAGACCGGCTGCGCTCAACAACTGGAAAATAGTTCCTGAAGACTGGGTAAGAAAAGCTGCGACAAGAGATTATGAATTGCTGTTTGGAAAATAAATGCTGTAACAATCACGTTCTGAAATATGGGAAAAGAACAGAAAATCAGGCCTGATGGACTTGAGCTGCCTCTTGTGGAGGAGTTTTTCACCATTCAGGGGGAAGGATATCATTCAGGGGAAGCAGCCTGGTTTATCAGGATCGGAGGTTGTGATGTTGGATGCAACTGGTGCGATTCCCGCTTTTCATGGGATCCTGCGATGCATCCCCTGACACAGGTGGATGATATTGTTGAGCATGCCCTTGAATCGGGTGCAAGGTCGGTAGTTGTAACCGGGGGCGAACCCCTTATGTGGAACCTCGATCCCCTGTGTGAAGGTTTGAAGCAGGGTGGTCTGAAAACATTTATAGAGACCTCGGGAGCTTACAGGCTGAGCGGCGCCTGGGACTGGATATGCCTTTCGCCGAAAGTCAACATGCCACCCGGAAAAGAAATCTGCCTGAAGGCGAATGAACTGAAAGTTATTATAGAAACCAGGGATGATTTTAAATGGGCGGCTAAATACAGAAGGCTTGTTACACCTCAGTGCAGGCTCTACCTTCAGCCGGAATGGAGCAGTTTTTCATCTGTTATTCCTGAGATTGTCGGATATGTCAAACAGAATCCGGAATGGAAAATATCCCTTCAGATACATAAGTACATGCATATTCCCTAGTATGAAACAATGGATTGCCATATTTGCTTCAATTATTCTGATTTCCATCCTTTCTGAAAATCAGTGTCAGGCACAGAAATATCATACCACGTCGGCCAGGGCTCTTAAGTTTTACAAGGCCGGCATGACTGCCTTCGACTATATTGATTACATAAATGCCGAGAATTACTTCAAACAGGCTATTGAAACGGACGATAGTTTCTTTGAGGCTTATATGATGCTGGGTGATCTGCTTTCAAAACTTAAAAGATACGGAGAAGCTGCGCTGAACTATCAGCATGCTGTCAGACTCGACTCGACGGCTTACATGCCTGTTTATTTCAGCCTCGCTACTGCTGAGCTGATGTCTGGAGATTATGAGAAAGCCCTGGTTCATTACAAGGTTTATCTGGCCCAGGATAAGATATCTGAAAAGAACCGGATACTTGCCGACAGAAATATAAGAAACTGCGAATTTGCAATTAAGGCAGTAAAACGACCGGTTCCATTCAGTCCCGAAAGTGTCGGTGAAGGGATAAACACAGGTCACGACGAATACTGGCCATCCATTACCGCTGATGGACAAACGCTTATGTTCACGCGTCAGATACGTCCTGGTGAAAATGTTCTCAGACGGGGCATCTCCCAGGAAGATTTTTATGTAAGCGTCATGCGGGAATCCGTATGGGAGACTGCAATCAATGCAGGCAGTCCTTTGAATACAAGTCAGAATGAAGGTGCGCAAAGTCTTTCATCGGATGGAAACTATATGTATTTTACAGCCTGCGACCGTTCAGGCGGGTATGGGAGCTGCGACATATTTTTCTCGGCTTTTAACAATGGAAGATGGTCGATACCGGTTAATCTGGGAAGTCCGGTCAATACCTCATACTGGGAAAGCCAGCCTTCAGTCAATGCTGACGGCAGGATGTTGTTTTTCTCCAGTAACAGGCCTGGCGGAGTGGGAGGGAAAGACCTTTATTTTTCGGTTATCAGGTCTAACGGGAAATGGAGTTTCCCCAGGAACATGGGCGACAAAGTCAATACGCCCGGAGATGAAATGTCGCCTTTCATTCACTTTGACGGGCGTACTCTTTATTTTGCTTCCGATGGGCATCCGGGTATGGGAGGCTCCGATATTTTTTTTACAAAAATGCTTGAAGATACCACATGGACTGAGCCTGTGAACCTGGGTTATCCCATAAACACGTACAATGATGAAATGGGACTTACAATAGAGTCAGGCGGGGAAAAGGCCTATTTTTCTTCCAGAAGGGACGACCAGGGGGGAAAGGATATATACTCTTTCAGACTCCACGAAGCTGTCCAGCCAGATCCCGTCGCCTACATAAGGGGGAAAGTAAGTGACAAGATAACCGGTCAACTGCTTGTTGCAGAATACGAACTGATAAATCTGACGACGGGTAAGTCCGTTTTCAATAACAAGACAGACGCAGGAGGCAATTTTCTGGTCTGCCTGCCTGCAGGAAATAATTATGGCCTGAATATAAGCAAGGACGGTTATCTTTTCTATTCTGAGAATTTCATGCTTGAAGGAACACACTCGGTATTTGAGCCTTTCATAAAAAACATAAAACTCAGCCCTTTCAGAGTAGGAGAAAGGATGCTTCTGGCTAATGTGTTTTTTGAGGTGGATTCATGGCAGCTCAGAAAGGAGTCAGTCACTGAGCTCAATATGCTTTCGGATCTCCTGAAAAACAACAGGGAACTCATTATTGAGATTGGGGGATATACGGACTCAACCGGATCTGACGAGCATAATCTTGACCTTTCGGAAAAGAGAGCTGTGTCGGTTGTTGATTTCCTTATAAAAAGCGGTATAGATCAGAAAAGGCTTACCCATAAGGGGTACGGAAATACATCTCCCGTTGGTGACAATATCACTTCGGAAGGTAGAAAGCTTAACAGGCGCACAGAAGTACAGATAATAGATTTCATGAAATAGAAACAGCTGCCTTTGGGCAGCTGCTCCGACTCATGCATCTAATACAGACATTGAAATCGACTTTTCATCAGTTTTGAATATCAGGTAGCGCTCATTGCCTTTGGAAGATTATTTATTTGATCATTAACATCAGAAGCTGCTTCGACAGGTATTGAAAAAAATACTGAACTACCTGTAATACCGTTGTTCTCAATCCAGACTGATCCGTCCAGAATTCTGATCAGTTTTCTGACAAGCGCAATGTTCATTGCAGTATGAATGTCATTGTATTTCGAAAGAGATTCTGAAATATCGTTGCTTTGAAGGAATTCCCTGCATTTGAGGTAACCCTGTCCGGAATCCGTGATAAAGAAAGTAAGCCGGCCGTCCGCCAGGTTGTATCCGGCTTTAATGTACCCTGATTTTGTATTACTAAGAGCTATACTGAAAAGATTGCGAATCACCCTTGTTACCCTGTTTTCATCAAAGATGCAGCACTTAAAGTTCTTGTCGGTATCCCCGGAAACAAGAAGAAGCTCCCTGTATCTTTCCGATTTCATTAAGCTTCTGAACTCGGCAAAAAGACTTGAGAACAGATCACCCGGATTGACAATCCGTGGCTCCGGGCTTGAATTACCCGTATCAAGGATCGCGGAATCCAGAAAGTTGTCAAAAAGTGATATAATCTGTTCACAGGAATCATATATATGGTTGCTGAACTCCTCTTTGTCAGGATCGCAATATTCTTTTTTGTTCATCATATAGGAAAATGCCACAATGGCATTCATCCTGGTCCTCATCTCCCGCGATAATTCCGTAAGCAGGGCAGAACTTCCTGAAACCGGTTCGGTCAGCTGTTCCCCGTTTAGGGGCTGTGTCCTTGCAATCGCAACCCGATCAGCAGAGTTTCCCCTTATATGTCCGATTAAGTCAAACATCCTTTTGGTATTATCGCATATTTGAAAATTACTTCAGGTACCTGAGTATCTTTTTTGCTTCCTTTCTGTATTTGGTTCGGGAGTCTTCTATTATTGCCAGTTGGCTGACTGCCTTTTCAGTTTCACCTGTTTTTATGTAACACAAAGCCAGATACCATTGCGCGTGATCTATGTAGAAATTGTTATTGTCAGCGATGACTCTGGAAAATGATCCTTTGGCTTCCGGGAAATTTTGTGTTTCGTAGTCCGAAATGCCCTTTAGCAGTTCTGTACGCATGTCGCCCGGATTATCTTCAAGAACCCTTGAAAAATAGACGGCTGCGTTTCTGTAATCTCTTACGTTATAATATTCAACGGCCAGTCTGAAATCATCAGTGCCGGAAGCAGGATTACCGGAACGGGAAATGGTCGTAACCTCATAAGGCTGGTAGTAGCGGCTGATGATCTCATCGCTTTCAGGTTTTCCCTTCAACAGCAATGCAATGCTGCCAATTATTGCAATGCCGGTTACCATGGCAGCATACCTGAAGTAATGGCGTTTTCGCGGTTTTATCTCAGGCAGCTTCTTTTTTCGCTCATTCTCTATGGAATTCAGCTTGTTGCGCAGGTTCATGACATCCTTTCCCTTCAGGATCAGGTCTGTCTTTTTTCGCAATTCAACCTCCCGGCGGAGCTTTTCATTGCCATCCAGTTCCTTTCTGAACCATACTTTTTCAGCTTCATCCATTTCTCCTGAATTGAAGCGCTCGATAAAGTATGAAAAATCATTTGTCTTCATAGCAATATATAATTATTATTTATGTCCAAATATCTATCATTCAGATATATGAGGCACGCACAACTCAAACTCGTGCCTGTCAGAGTATACCTGCCTGCGAACAGGCAGGTTAAAGCCAATCCGTTATTTCAAATCTTAACCGGAGGTATTGATGGTTTCAGAATGGGTTCTGCATCTCCTCCTTTTACACTTATCATTTCTTCAGTTGTAAGAGCATAGACATCAAGATTCACTTCAGAATTTTTCGGGTTAATGTTTTTCATAATTTCTATTTTTTTATAATTGATATTATTTTATGTAATTCGTATTTTCAACCAGATTCTATGTATCATGTCGGTACACCCCGATTTGTGACACAAAAAATCGAACTATTTTTTAATTATTTTTTTATTGTCAGATAATCAATGATATACAAAATACAAAAAATCAAAACTGTTGCATCTTGTTAAAACAATTTTTGTAAACTTGCATTACAGACACGGGGAAAGAATATAATTAATCAGCGGACTTCATGGTTTATGAGATCTTCATAAAATCACTTATTATTGTTTACGTTTCGGTTTTCAGCCGGCAACATTACAATTTTGACAATGATCTGGCCGGACTTAACAGATCTTTTTATGCAGCGATGACGGCCGGCGACACAGCGCTTTCCAGGATTCAACTTGACTCGGTACTTATGGCGCTCCGGGAAAACCGGCAGGATAATATCACAGTGTCAGATTCATATTACTATATAGGAGTTTACCATTTATTAAATGGTAACAACAAAGATGCAGTTAACTGGCTGGAATCATCCGCATCGATCCGCGAACAGATGAAAACCGTCGACGGGATCTATGCCAAGTGCCTGTTCAATATTGGACTGGCGCACTATCGCCGTGGCGATTTTAAAAGAATGGAAGAAAGCCTGCTTAAGTCGCTCGAGGCTGAAAAGCTTCTCTTCGGAAATAACAGCCCCGAGTTGATTGACGGATACTCTGCACTCGTAAACGCCTGCATTAACCTCAAGGATTACAGCAGGGCCATTGAACTGGGGAACAGTGCGCTTGATATCAGAGGAATAAAGGAGGAAGGGCGTACACATGAACTTGCTATTCTTTACATTAACATTGGCATATCGCATGCTTTACTTTCTGACTATGCCAAATCAGTATTATTCCTTGAAAGGGCTGAAAAACTTTATCGTGATTACTCTCTGCCCCTGGATGAAAACTACATTAACCTGATGAACAGCCTTGCTTCGAATTATTTCTTTCTGGGTCAGAATGAAAAATCCGAAGGATATTTTGACAAGGGAATAAGCATGATGAGCACCTCAAATTCCGATCTTGCTTTTAATTTTATAAACAGCTTCGCAATATCGGCCGGAGAGGCCGGAGATGTTGTCAGAGGAGAATTGCTGCTGTCAGATGCGCTTGATAAGTCAGAAGAGTTTTATGGAGAAGGTTCCAGGGAATATTGTGAGGTTCTCAGAAACTATGCCGAATACCTGAGGACATTCAGGATTGACACTTACCGGTCGGAAGTATTATTTGAGAGATGTATTGGTTTTCTGAAAAATAACGCCGAGGACAATACACTGACCGAGTCTGTTTTGCTTGGTTACGCACAGTCTCTTTCAGATAATGGCAAGAACCAAAAAGCTCTTGGAATAATTCAGAATCTTCTTTTTAAAGAAAATATCCCGGAGCGATCCGGATTTGAGAATCCCGGACCATCAACCCTACAGGCAAACCAATGGTCACTGAAAGTTCTGAAGGCGAAACATAAAATACTTCACGGTCTCTACTCAGGCAGTCCGGAAATTAATTACCTTCTGGCTGCAGCCGAGACATCAGAGTTGATCATTTCCCTTATTGAGCGGATAAGAATAAGCATTAGCGAGGAGGAGAGCCGGCTGGTGCTGGGAGACAGGTCGCGTGATGCCTATCTCTATACAATCCGGGATCTTGATTTGTGCTACAGTGTGACAGGTGACAGGAAATACCTTAAAAAGGCTTTTGCCTATTCCGAAAAATCAAAAGGAGCCGGTCTGCTTGCTTCGACGAGGGAACTCAGGGCTGCCCAGTTCCATATCCCGGAAGAAACATCAGAACTTGAAAGAAAACTCAAAATGGAGATCGGCTTTTATGAAGCCATGATTAACAAAGAGGAGACAAAAAGGAATTCAGATGCCTCTCTGATTGAAGAATGGAAGGAAAGAGTTCTGACGGCGACTCAAAAACGTGATTCCCTGATAACGGTATTTGAAAAGATGTACCCGGAGTATTATCTGCTCAAATATAATACCGACGTTGTTTCACCGGAGCGGATACCTGTTATTTCGGGCCGTAACACAAACTACCTGAACTATATTATATCCGACAGCCTGATTCATATCTTTGTTGTGAACAGAAAGTATCTTCGCATGGTTACGGTCAGCATCGATTCATCATTCTTTGACGACATCAGGAAGTTCAGGTCTCTTCTGTCGGAACCGGCCACGGATTCAAGAAAAGGATTTTCTGATTACATTTCGACGGGATACAAACTCTATAGTACTGTTTTTGAACCCATTAAAGATTACCTGATATCCAGGCGGATTCTTATTTCTCCCGACAACATTCTTTCCTACATACCTTTTGAAGCTCTTCCTGTTCAATCTCCTGAAATCAGCGGCCTGTCGATGTTCAGTGAGATACCATATATGCTTAATGACTATAGTGTTTCATATACCTATTCTGCAACCATGCTTTCTGAAACTGCGGACAGTGATCGCAGTCTCTTCAATTCCCTGGTGGCTTTCGCGCCAAGTTACAGCGGAAGCATTAATATCGACTCATTAATGAAGTCCAGACAGCCGTATATTTCCAACCTGTACGACCTGAAATATGCCAGAAAGGAAGCAGAATATGTTGCCGGTCTGACGGGAGGCAGCGTATACCTTGATGATGACGCCAGGGAGTCTGTTTTCAAAACAGTTGCTTCGGATTATGATATCATACACCTGGCGATGCATACACTTTTGAACGACAAGGATCCCATGCATTCCAAGATGTTATTCTATCAGGGAGCCGATACCCCGGAAGACGGAAATCTGAACACCTGGGAGGTTTATGGTACACCTCTGAAAGCCAAAATGGTTATTCTCAGTTCGTGTAATACCGGAACCGGTGCTTTACATACAGGTGAGGGCATTCTGAGCCTCGCAAGAGGATTTGTATACTCAGGTTCTGCTTCTGTGGTAATGTCAATGTGGGAGATAGAGGACAGGTCGGGAGCCGAAATAGTAAGAAGCTACTACAGGAATCTTAAACTGGGAGCCTCAAAAAGTAAAGCCCTTCGCAAGGCAAGACTTGAATTTCTGGAAAATTCAGATATGCTTCGGTCTCACCCATACTATTGGGCCTCATTGGTTATATACGGAAATAACTCACCAATTTACAGTTCACTCTGGGTTAAGATTGCATCAGGGATCCTCATTCTTATTATTCCGGTATTCCTGCTAATCCATCACAGAAGGTCAAGATAATCCTTGTATTCCGGATCGGCTTTGACAAGTTCCATAAGGGCTTCCTTACTGAGGAATTTCTTTCGCCTGGCCCAGGTTTCACTCTTGAAGTTCATCTTTGAAGCAATCTCACTGTAAGAATAACCATCGGAAAACAACGTGATAACCATCCTGGATTCTTCATCAAGCTTTTTGATCGCATGGTTTACAATCCTTTCAAGCAGCAGGTTGGGATCTTCGCCTGCCTCTTCATCAGCATAATCACGGTCGATACCCGTGTTTCGCATTTTTCTTCTCAACTGTGAATTCCAAACATTTTTTGCTATACCGAAGAAATAACCTTTCAGATCTGTATTAAGACTGAATCCGTCAGTAGTGATCTGATGATAGAGAGCTATTATTGACTCCTGAAAAACGTCAGGCACATCAGATTCTGCCCCGTTATTTTTAAGTACATGATGCCTTACAGTCTCAAGGTAGTTATCATAGAGCCAGTTAAGTATCCGATCATCCTGATTCCTGATACCTTCAACTATCGTACTATCTGATATTTTTCGGAACAATTGCTGATTTTTTGCCCGGATAAATTGACAAAGATATAATTTCCCTCAAGCGAAAGTATCCGACTGCCACTTGAGGCATAATGCAAATTATTAAATTAAGGCATTTTTTATAAATAATAAATATCTTTACTTCTCCTAATAAAACGGTTACTGTCTGGAAAATGTTATTCCCGTTTGTAAAACAATATGATGCAATGGATTGTGGCCCTGCTTGCCTGAAGATGGTCGCTTTGCATCACGGGAAAAGTTTTTCAATCGACTACCTCAGGAAGAAGTGCTTCATTACCAAGGAAGGAGTATCATTTCTTGGCTTATCGGAAGCTGCCGGTTCCGTAGGTTTCAAGACAATGGGAGTCAGAATACCATTTGAGGTTCTCAGGGAAAAAGTTGCACTTCCATGCATTGTACACTGGCGTCAGAAACATTTTGTAGTTGTTTACAAAATAAAAAATGACAAGGTATGGATTGCAGATCCGGCAATAGGAAGAATAACATGCGACAGGATTGAGTTTGAGAAGAACTGGGCCGTAACTGTTGCCGACGGAAAGTCTTCGGGCCTGGCACTGATTGTCGAACCTACTCCCTCTCTTTACACCCTGGAGGATCAGCCCGACAATAAAAGAGGATTAAGATTTCTTTTTAAGTACTTCAGAATGTACCGGCGGTACTTTAATCAGCTTCTGCTCGGGCTGTTGGTAGGAAGCTGCATCCAGCTTATCTTTCCTTTTCTCACCCAGTCGATCATCGATATAGGCATTAACAATAACGATCTGGGATTCATTTACCTTATTCTGTTTGCACAACTGGCGCTTTTTGCGGGCAGGATGTTGGTAGAGTTCATCAGGGGATGGCTCCTCCTCCATATAGGGTCGAGGGTCAATGTTGCAATAGTTTCGGGATTTCTTAACAAGCTCATGTCGCTCCCGGCGGCCTTTTTTGATACAAGGCTCACAGGAGATATTATTCAGAGAATAGAAGATAACAACAGGATTGAGGATTTTCTGACTTCAGCCAGTTTAAGCATATTGTTCTCCTTCGTAAACCTTATCGTATTCGGGATTGTGCTTGCAGCTTTCAGTCTCAGGATATTTCTAATTTTCCTTGCCGGAACATTATTATACATTTTATGGGTGTCGCTCTTTCTTAAGCCCAGGGCAAAACTTGACGACAGCCGCTTCAGGGAAATGTCAAGATCAAGCTCTAAGTTGATAAACATTATCAACGGCATGCAGGAGATAAAACTTACTCAGAGCGAGATCAGCAAACGATGGGATTGGGAAGCTCATCAGGCTTCATTGTTCTCACTGAAGGTTAAAGGTCTGGGACTGATTCAGTACCAGTCGGCCGGAGCAACACTGGTAAATGAGGTAATGAATATTCTGATCACCATTGTTGCCGCAACTGCCGTAATAAAGGGGCAGATGACACTAGGTATGATGCTTGCAGTTCAGTTCATAATCGGTCAGCTCAATATTCCTGTAAACCAGATCATTGGTTTTTTCCGGATGTCGCAGGATGCGAAAATAAGTCTCGACCGTCTTGCCGAAGTTCATAATATGGAGGAGGAGGAGCCCGATCCCGAGAACAAGGTTCAGCGAATGCCGGACGACAGGACCATAAGGATAAGCGATCTGTCGTTCCAGTACGAAGGTCCGAGGTCTCCTTATGCGCTCAAGGATGTAAGCCTTGATATTGTTCCCGGGCAGATAACTGCCATTGCCGGGACCAGCGGAAGCGGTAAAACGACACTTCTCAAGACGCTTCTCGGATTTTACCAGCCGGTAAATGGTAAAATAACAGTAGGGGGAGTCAATCTTTCTGATATCAGTCTGAAGTTATGGAGAAGAGAAACGGGAGCCGTTATGCAGGATGGTTTTCTTTTTCCCGATACCATAGCCGGCAACATTGCACCCGGACTGACTTCGATTGATGAGGATCGTTTGCGTAAAGCAGCATCAACAGCCAACATAAGGGAATTCATTGAATCGCTTCCGCTGGGCTACAACACAAAGATCGGTGCAAATGGTCATGGGCTCAGTCAGGGACAGAAACAGAGACTGTTGATAGCAAGGATTGTATACAAGGATCCGGAGATATTGCTTTTTGACGAAGCCACAAATTCCCTGGATGCCAATACGGAGAAAGCTATTGTAGAAAATCTCACAGAATTCTTCAGGGGGAAAACAGTGATAATAGTCGCCCACCGTCTGAGCACAGTAAGAAACGCAGGCAAAATAGTGGTTCTGGAAGAAGGACGCATAGTTGAAACCGGCAATCACCAGGATCTTGTTGAAAAAAGAGGCGCATATTACAACCTTGTCAAAAACCAGCTCGAACTTGGAAACTGATAAACCAGATATGGAGAAGCCGGGAAATACTGAAATCCTGTATTCCGAACCCGTAAATGAAATTATGGGAGCCGTTCCCGGCAGGATTTTAAGGTGGGGGACAGCCGTTATCCTGGCAGTGCTTGCCGTTTTTATCCTCTTTCTCTGGCTTGTGAAGTATCCCGACAGAATACCGGCGCCGGTAGAGATCACAACTGCAAATCCTCCGGTAACACTTGTTTCCAGGATCTCCGGAAGAATACAGAACCTTTATGTGAGCGACAGGGATATGGTAGAGAAAGGTGATCTCGTTGCAGTTATGGAAACAGCTGCATCGATAGGCGAGATAAATATGCTGAAATCACTTATCGACACTATCAAAGCCCCCCGAAATCTGACGTTATCCAAAATGCCTGATTTCACTGAACTGGGAGAAATTCAGAGCTACTGGAGCCTGTTCCTTAAGAGCCTTTCAAACTACAACAACTACATTATAAATGACTTTAACGGAAACAAGATTAAGTCTCTTACAGATGAGATAAACGCCATTCTGGCATACATAGGCCGGATCAGGGTAAAAGAAAAGCTATATAGTGAAAACCAGTTGATCGAGACCAGAAAATTCAGAAGGGATTCCTTGCTTTACACAGAGGGAGTCTACTCCGAAAGTGAGCTGGAAAAATCCCGCCAGGCGCTCATAAGGATAAACATCGAACTTCAGCAGGTACGGCTCGATCACTCCCAGAAATCAATTGAACTGGCGGAGAAGAGGCAGCTTCTTCAGGATTACAGGATAAGAAGAGTGGAGGAAGGAGAACAGTATTTATCCGTCCTTAATGAGTCATTCCTTAATCTTAAAGCGCAGATAAGAATATGGGAAAATACCTACCTTCTGGTTTCTCCGGTTTCAGGAATAGTAACCCTGACCAGGTTCTGGAGTGAAAACCAGTCAGTAGGAAAAGACGAACCCGTGATGAGTGTCGTTCCCGGGGAAAGCGGCGAATTTATCGGAAGGATCAACCTCAGGATGAACAGATCAGGGAAGGTTAAACCCGGACAGGAAGTCCATATCAAATTAAGCAGCTACCCATATCTCGAATACGGAATGGTTAGGGGTTTGGTAAGATCCTTATCCCTTGTCCCTTCGGGTGATACATATGTGATTGAAATATCACTTCCGGATGGACTTACCACCCTCTATGGAAAAAATCTTGCTTTTACACAGAATATGCAGGGAACGGCAGAGATCATTACAGAGGACCTTCGTTTACTCCAGAAGATACTGAATCCTGTCAGGCATCTGATTTCCCGGAACCGGACCCGGGATGTTTCCCCGAATAAGGTTCATAATCGTCCCTGACTGAATGAAATGATCCCGTTCCTGACGGTTTATTTACCGTGCCTCTGTCTTTCTCTTTTTCTTTCTTTAAATACTTACGATACAGGCTAATACCTACAGCTAACAGAACTATAACCGCAAAGATCACATCATTGCTTTTCATTTCTATCTTTTTTATATTACGGATAATACGTTTTAGTATTTCCTGAATCCAAAAATAATATTTTTCCGTTAAGAACCTGAATAATCTTACTGGGAATGGTAACAAAACAGCATCCCTTCTGCAATCATTGATTTGCTCATTAATTCATGGATTGAGACGATTTCTTGATTTTTCCACAATTCTTTGAGTTTTAACAAATAATTCAATATTTTCGTAGTCTGAAAAAATCATGGGTTACCGTGGTGTGTTTTTTTATTGAAGGTATTGAATCTTAAAGGATTGGATATGATAAAAGATAATCCGGATGACACTGTTCGTGAAGAACAGAACGGAGCCGAAGTTAATGCTCCGGGTATTGATGACACTTTGGAAATGGAAACGAGAGAAAGCCCGGGTGAAGCCGGGGCTGATCAGGATGAGAAAGAAGGGGAGGTGAATTTTGAAGATGGAGTTGATGGATCCTCGGTCACTTCCGGGTATGAAGACACTGAACTGCCGCCTGTTGATTATTCCGGTTTTTCAAAAAGCGAGCTTGTTGAGACGCTGGGACTGATCGTCGACAACAGGCCGCCCTCTGAGATACGTGAAGATGTGGAAAGGATTAAAACCCTTTTTTATAAAAAGCTGAGGCATGAAGCTGATGAGCGTAAGACAAAATTTCTTGAGGGAGGCGGCAGAATAGAGGATTTCAAAGTATGGGTTGATCCACTCGATTATCAGGTAAGGGATCTTCTCGACAGGTACAGGGAAAAGAAGAATGATTACTCGCGGGTTCAGGAAGCTGAGAAATACGAGAATTTAAAGAAAAAATACGACATAATTGACAAGATCAAGGATCTCGTCAACCGGGAAGAATCAATCAACAAGACCTTCCACGATTTCAGGGCGCTTCAGAATGAATGGCATTCAGTAGGAGTGGTTCCACAGACATCTCTCAAGGATCTGTGGGAGAATTACCATCACAGCGTTGAAATATTCTACGATTACATAAAAATCAATAAGGAACTGAGGGACCTCGATTTAAGAAAGAACCTCGAGGCCAAGGTCCTTCTTTGTGAAAAAGCAGAAGAGTTGATGCTGGAACCCAATCCCGTGAATGCATTCAGGATGCTTCAGGATTTTCATAATCAATGGCGTGAGATAGGTCCGGTGCCGCAGGAGTCAAAGAATGAAATATGGGAGCGGTTCAGGGAGGCAACCGGCCAGATCAATAAAAGGCATCACGAGTACTTTGAGAAGCAGAAGGATGAACAGAGAAAGAATCTGGAAGCCAAGATTGCACTTTGCGAAGAAATTGAGGCCATTAATCTGCTTGAGATGAAAAGCTTCAGGGATTTTGACGAGAAGGCTGAAAAGATAGTATCTCTGCAAAAGATGTGGCGGACCATAGGTTTTGCTCCCAAGAAGCAAAACAACAGGGTTTACCAGAGATTCCGCGAAGCCTGCGATGCTTTTTTTGAAAAAAAGAGGACTTTCTATGCCGACAACAAGGAAACCCAGCTTACTAATCTTCAGATGAAGACAGAACTGTGTATTCAGGCTGAGTCGCTGCAGGAAAGCACCGACTGGAAGTCAACTTCGGATGCTCTGATAAAACTTCAGCGTGAATGGAAGGAAATAGGCCCGGTTCCGAGAAAACAATCTGAGAAGACATGGAAAAGGTTCCGGAAAGCCTGCGATCATTTTTTCAACAGGAAAGCTGAACATTTCTCAAGTCTCGATACCTCCTATGAGGAGAACTTTAAGGCCAAAATGGCTATAATTGCTGAATTGGAGAAGTTTGAACCGGGCAATGATGTTCATGCTGCCTTTGAAAGACTCAAGGAACTTCAGCGCAAATGGACTGAAATAGGCTTTGTTCCCTTTAACAGGAAGGAAGAAATCACTAACAGGTACAGAAATGCTCTCAACAAGGAATTTGACAGGCTTAAGATCGCTGATGAAGATAAGAGCATCCTGAAATACAGAACCAAACTTGATGGCCTGAAAACTAATCCCAAAGCTTCACGGAAAGTTCGTAATGAGCGTGACAAGTTCTTTACCAAGATTAAGCAGCTTGAAAGCGATATTGTACTCTGGGAGAACAATATAGGCTTCTTCGCCAAATCCCCGAATGCGGAAACTATGATCAGGGAAGTACAGGACAAGATTGAGAATGCAAAGAAAATGATCAAGACGCTGGAGGAAAAGGTAAGGATGATTGATCTTTCAGGACTTGATGAATAAAGAGTAACACTGGGTTGAATCTGAAAATTGCCGTAAGTTGGCCGACGTAAAATATGTTTTTGTAACAGGCGGGGTTACTTCCTCACTCGGAAAGGGAATTATTTCATCTTCCCTTGCAAAGCTTCTTCAGGCGAGAGCTTATTCTGTAACCATCCAGAAGCTCGACCCTTACATAAATGTTGATCCCGGTACACTCAATCCCTACGAACACGGAGAATGCTACGTGACACTCGACGGTGCTGAAACAGACCTGGATCTCGGTCATTACGAAAGGTTTCTCAATGCTCCTACGAGCCAGGCAAATAATGTTACTACAGGCAGGATATACCAGACTGTAATAAATAAAGAGAGAAGGGGAGATTACCTTGGAAAAACGGTTCAGATCATTCCTCATATCACCGACGAGATAAAGAGAAGGATAAAGATACTGGGGTCGGGGAGTAAATATGACATAGTGATAACCGAGATTGGCGGGACTGTTGGCGACATAGAGTCGTTGCCTTATATTGAAGCTGTAAGGCAGTTAAGATGGGAACTCGGGCCCGGAAACTGTATTGTAATTCATCTTACCCTGGTTCCATATCTGTCAGCCTCGGGAGAACTGAAGACAAAACCCACCCAGCATTCGGTAAAAGCTCTTCTTGAAGCAGGTATACAGCCTGAAATTCTGGTGCTTAGAACTGAGAAAAACCTGACTCGCGATATAAGAAGAAAGGTTGCGCTTTTTTGCAACGTTGATGAGAATTCGGTAATCGAATCTATTGATGTCTCCACCATATATGAGGTGCCCCTTCGGATGCTGGAGGAAAAACTCGATGTGACCGTTCTCAAAAAGCTGTCACTTCCCTCAGCCGAAGAACCGCCGCTTACTGAGTGGAGGGATTTCTTGAGAAAGCTGCAGAATCCGAAACACTCCGTACGTATTGGCCTTGTGGGAAAGTATGTTGAGCTTCCCGATGCCTACAAATCCATTAATGAAGCTTTTATTCATGCCGGAGCAATGAATGAGTGCGAAGTCGATGTGGTCTTCATTCATTCGGAGGATGTCACGGAAGATAATGTCGACAGGATTATGAACGGGATGAAAGGCATTATTGTGGCGCCCGGTTTCGGAACACGGGGAATTGACGGAAAGATAACAGCAGTAAAGTATGCAAGGGAGAATAATATTCCTTTCCTTGGGATCTGCCTTGGAATGCAATGTGCCGTAATAGAATTTGCAAGGAATGTGCTTAACCTTGCCGGAGCAAACTCCACTGAATTCAATCACAAGACACAACATCCGGTGATCGACCTCATGGAGGAACAGAAGAGCATTACCGAGAAAGGAGGAACCATGAGGCTGGGCGGATATAAATGCCGTCTGGCAAAAGGAACCCTGGCATCAAAAACCTATGGCACGACAGAGATCATTGAAAGGCATCGCCACAGATATGAATTCAACAATAACTACTCAGATGACTTCAGAAATAACGGCATGATCCCCTCGGGGGTCAATCCCGAATCCGACCTTGTGGAGATCATAGAAATCCCCTCGCACAGTTGGTTCATCGGAGTTCAGTTTCATCCCGAGTATAGCAGTACAGTAGAGAATCCGCATCCTCTTTTTGTAAGCTTTATCAGAGCCTGCATCAAATAAGGGATCGGAAGGATATTATTAATTAAATAGAATGGACAGGAATACTATTACCGGACTGATTCTGATATTCGCTGTGTTTATCGGATTCAGCATTTACAACGGCAGCAGGATGAATAAGTCATACAATTCAGTTATTGAGGTGGCTGACTCATTGTATAATGCCGGGGATCTTGAAAACGCCAGAGCAGAATATATTAATGCCCTTCGGTTCAAGCCGAACCAGCCCGAAGCGATTGCCAGGGTTAATGAAATCAATTCAGCGCTTGGGTTTGGGCCGGCCGCCAGCAGCAATGATACTGTGAATGCTGCTCAGGGCGCTGCCGGATCACAGGTTACGCAGGTGCCGGTTCAGGCGGTTGCTGATTCGGGTCGATTTGGCGCTTTTGGCGCTTCAGCTTCCGGAAAAGATGAATTTATCACTCTGGAGAATAACAAAATTAAACTTAAGATTTCAACCAGGGGAGGAAGAGTCTTTTCTGCCGAGGTGAAGGATTATACAACCCACGATTCGCTTCCTCTGATTCTTTTTTCAGGAGATTCGACAGTTTTCGGGTTTAACTTTTATACGGCCGACAACAAGGCCATACAGACTAATGATCTGTACTTCACTCCCGTTGGAGGGGAAACCCATGTAACAGTGACCGATGCCGCCGGAAGCGTTGCCCTCAGGCTGCTTGCGGGAAAGGATAAGTATATTGAATTCAAATACACTCTCGAACCCGATCGCTATATGGTCGATTTTGATGTTGCATTCAAATCGATGGAAGGGATTATTGCTCCTAACCTGAGCAGCATCACCCTCGATTGGAGAATGTATCTTCCCCAGCAGGAAAAAGGCCGGCAGAATGAGGAATATTATACGACCATAAAGTATAAGTTTTTTCAGGACGATGTGGAAAGCATTCGCCTGAGGCAGTCAAAGGATGTTGAAAAAGCCGATTTGCCGACAAAACTCAGCTGGGTAGCATTTCAGGACCAGTTCTTCTCCTCTGTTCTTGTCAGCAAGGATCACTTCCTGAATGGTACTGTAGTATCCACAAAAACCCCTGCTTCGGAAAAATATATAAGATACTACACAGCCGAGGTGGGAGTCCCGTTCAATCCCGGTACCGATAACAATGTTGGAATGAAGCTTTACTATGGTCCGAACCACATTTCAACACTGAAAAAGGAAGGGCTTGAACTGGATAAACTTATTTTCCTTGGAAGAAATATAATTGGATGGATCAACAGGTTTGTAATAATTCCCGTGTTCAACTGGCTTGAAAAGTACATTGGCAGCTACGGACTGATCATACTTATCCTGACAATCCTGATAAAGATTATTCTTTTCCCGCTGACTTTCAAATCATACCAGTCTACAGCAAAGATGCAGGTCTTAAAACCTCTTGTCGACGAGATTGGCAAGAAATTCCCGAAACAGGAAGATGCAATGAAAAAGCAGCAGGCTACAATGGATCTGTATAAACGGGCTGGCATAAATCCGATGGGAGGGTGCCTTCCCATGTTGCTGCAGATGCCTATTCTCTTTGCTATGTTCCGCTTCTTCCCGGTTTCAATTGAACTGAGGCAGGAAGCTTTCCTCTGGGCAACCGACCTTTCAACCTATGATTCAATACTGAATCTTCCTTTCAAGATACCGATATATGGTGACCATGTCAGCCTGTTTACCCTGCTGATGACGGCATCAACCCTTCTCACTATGAAGATGACCAGCTCTTCGCCCGGTCAGGATCAGCCCGGAATGAAAATGATGATGTACATGATGCCCGTCATGTTTATGTTCATGCTTAATAATTTTTCCGCAGGACTTACTTATTACTACTTCCTGGCGAACGTACTGACATATTTACAGAATATTATCTCCAAGCGATTCATTGATGAAAAGAAGGTGCTGGCCACTCTTGAAGAGAACAGGAAAAAACCCCTGAAAAAATCAAAATGGCAGCAGCGACTTGAGGAAGCAGCAAAACAGAGGGGTATTCAGCCTCCCAGAAATTGAAATTTATTTAGCTTTTCCCAGCTAAATAAATCAGTCTGAAGACTTATTTATATATAGAGTTATCCTGATAAGTTAAAAAAACTTAATGGATTTCTATTGTAAATAAAAAGGTTATACTTTAGATGGTCCAATTTTTAGGGGAAAAATGGGGAAAAAAGTTAAAAATAAAGATTTAGCTGAAAGGCTTGGTGTATCCAGTACGCTGGTTTCACTTGTTTTGAATAATAAAGCGGATCAGCATGGTATCAGGAAGGATACCCAGGAAAAAGTTCTTGCTCTTGCAAGACAGATGGGTTATTTTGATCTTCAGAGAGAGCCGGTTGATAATCCTGCAGCAGAAGAGAAACCCGGGATAATAGGAATGGTGGTACCCAGCCTTAACAATCCTTTCGTTTATGGAATAACGCCGTACCTTCAAAGGGCATTCGGAAGTATCGGTGTCGGGTTCTCAATAATGACAAAGGACCCTGACGACGGAAGGTATAACAGGATGGTAGGGGCTTTCAAGAAGTTTTACAGTGGCCTTATACTTGCCGGTGATTCGGCTGACGAATATACAATTCGTTCACTAAGAGCTATGGGTTACCCGTTCGTGCTTCTCGAGAAATCGGTTAAGAACCTTCGCCTGAATACAGTTTGCACGGATTATGCCGACGGAGCCAGGAAAGTTATTGACCATGTTGCCAGACTCGGATATAAAAACATCCTTATAGCAACCGACAGGTCAGCTTCTCCTTCCGACAGGCAGGTTATTGAGATTTTAAAGGAAAACATAGCCTCTAAAGGAGAAATGAACAAGCCTTTTGTAGTTGAATTCGATATGCCGGTTGATGGAAGGGAGATCGAGCAGGGGCAGATTGATCATTATCTTCGTCCTCCGTACAGCGCGGAGATAATGATAGTGATACAGGCTGATCTGGTATATTGCATTATGAGTTATCTGAGGAGGAAAAATCTCAGGGTGCCCCAGGACCTTGCGATAGTATCAATGGAGGAAGGCATTGGATTTGAACTGATGTCGTCGCCTGTGACGTGCCTCAGGAAACCACTCGCCGGAATGGCGCTTAAGGTATCAAACATGATATGGTCGGAGGTTCGTAATTCCGCCAAGTCAAAATACAAGCGACAGGTTACAATAGCCCCGGAGCTTATCATACGAAATTCCTGCGGGACAATTTAATTGCAGAATCAGTAGTAACTGCCGGGTATAGCTTGCCCGGCAGTTTTATTAACACCTGTTGATATCTGTTTCTTTCCAATCCGGGAAAAAATCTTACTTTTGTTGTGAATTGGTGTTGCAATGAAGAATTTGATCATTGCAATGAAAAGGGAACGCGGTACGAATCCGCGACAGTACCCGCTGCTGTGATGCCTGATCACGCATGCCGTGATGATGATTCCGGGATAACCCTGCCACTGTGAGCATATCGCCATGGGAAGGCTTCCTGAAATCGGGACAAGTCAGAAGACCTGCCAAGCAATTTAATATTCAACGCTTTCGGGAAGAAAAGCTTAGAATCATAAAATGATTCCCGTCTTTCCCAACCCGTAAGCAAAAAATAATGAAGTGCCTTGAGACTATTCTTTTTATTTTTTGCTATGGCACTGTCCCTTCACCTCAAAGGACAGGATTCTCTTCGCAACGATGCCATACTTATAGGAGAGGTCAGGGTCAGAGCAGGATCAGACCTTCGCGACTATATAGGCTTTAAGTCTACTCACATCGATTCGGCACTTCTGGCTGTCCATAATCATTTATCCATTGCTGATCTTCTTTCCGGAAATTCAATGATCCATATCAAATCTTACGGTTCCGGAGGTCTGGCCACTCCATCATTCAGGGGTACAGGGCCAGGTCACACCCAGGTCTGCTGGAATGACATCAGTCTGAATTCCCCGATGCTGGGACAGTTTGACCTGTCACTCATTCCTGCCGGATTCATTGACGGCGTAAATATATATTACGGCGCCGGTTCAATGGGAATAAACAGTGGCGGCTTCGGGGGTGTGATCGACCTTGAAACCCGGCCTTCTTCAGACAGCCCGGCTGAGTTCACCGTCAATCCGGGTGTCGGAAGTTACGGACGATTCTCAGGCCTTGTGAGGGCTAGCACCGGAAACGAAAGGATCAGATCGGTCACAAAAGCATTTTTAAGCGATGCAAAGAATGATTTTTCCTATGTTGACAACGTATCCGAGGCCTATCCACTCAAAAAAAGCAGGGAGAACAATGAGGTCAGCTCTGCCGGGTTCATTCAGGAATTACATCTTTTCCTTCCGCAAAATACTCTTTCTGCACGTTTCTGGTACCAGTCAGCATCCAGAAAGCTTCCGTCGCCTATTATCAGTCCGACCGCCAGTCAGCCGGAAACACAGTCCGATGAGTCATTCAGGGCCATGATCTCATGGAATAATGACAGGAAATCCGGAGAAATGGGCCTGACCGCCGCCTTTGTCTCCGACAGGCTCCTGTATGACAACAAACCTGCCTCAGTACACTCTATTAATAAATCCGGGAAAATAACACTGAAAGGAAATTACAAAAAACGTGTGAGTGAGATCCTAAGCATGGAAGCATCACTGAATGATGAACTAAGCCTTGTCACTACCAATAATTACGATGGCAGCATCTCCAGGAACCTGGCAACATTGGACATCGTTTCCGAAACGGACCCCGCATCCTGGTTTTCTGCCAGGCTGCTTATCAGGGAACTTCTTCATAATGATAAGCTTCTGACACCTGATTTTTCACTGAGCACGGAATTCAGGCCATTTTCTTACAAATATTGGTTCCTGAAAGCCAGTGTTTCAAAGAATTCCAGGATACCTACCCTGAATGACATGTATTGGTCTCCCGGTGGTAACCCTGACTTGAAGAATGAAACTGGTACTGCCGCAGAACTTACCTGGGATATGACAAATTTCATAACCGGCCCTTTCAGACTGAAAAATGACATAACCGTCTTCAGAAACAATATAGACGATCTTATTCAATGGCGGCCAGGCAGCTATTCATACTGGGAGGCTGTCAATCTCGGGTCAGTCATTTCATCAGGGATCGAAGCTGGGACTGCAATTAGCTATTCATTCAGAAATTTGCACTTCAATTTTGATGCGGGTTATGTTCATACCAGGGCAGTTGCGAAGGAGAAAAACGCTGAAAATGCTTCATTTAAAGGATACCAGTTGACATACATACCTGAAAACCAAATGAACTTTGTACTCAGGATAAAATGGAAGAAGTTTTCAGGCGCCTTTAATACTGAATATACGGGCAGAAGATATCTGACTGCCGACAACTCCGTCTATCTTCCTCATTATTTGATCAGTGGAATTAATCTTGGAACACGCATGGAAGGTACCAATCATTCCCTGGATATTTCAATTTCAGTCGACAACCTTTTCGATGCAGCATACCAGAACATTGCATATTATCCTATGCCTGGGAGAAATATTTATCTGTCTGTCACTTATCAATTTAAAAAATGAATACAATAAAACTGCTTTTGTTTGTTCCTCTTGTCTTACTTGCCTCCTGCATAAAGGAAACTGATCCTGTTGTTACAGGTCTGGAGCGTACGTGGCTTCTGGGCAATGGTGTTTTTATAATGAACGAAGGGAATTTCAGGTCAGGTAACGGTTCCGTTTCCTTCTTTTCATACGATTCCATGAAAATATATAATAGTGTTTTCAGGGAAGCAAATGACCGGCCTCTGGGAGATGTACCCTATTCAATGGGATTCAGTGATAACAAGGCTTATATTTTGGTAAACAACTCGAATAAAATAGAAGTTGCAGGGATCAACACCATGAAGACTGTTGCAACTATTGGAAAGGTAGTTTCCCCAAGATATATCTCCTTTGTCTCAGGTAAGAAAGCTTATGTAACCAGTCTTTATTCCGACTCCCTGAGGATAATAGATCTCCTGTCGGAGACTGCAACGGGTTATATTCCGCTTAAACATACTTCCGAATCGATTGCTTCTACCTCATCAAATGCCTATGTTGCCAGCTGGTCAGGTGGAAACAGCATCTTCGTAATAGATATCATTAACGATAAAGTTACCGATTCGCTTGAAGTGGGAGTGGAACCTGAAAGCATGGTAATCGACAGGAACAAAACATTGTGGGTTCTTTGCAATGGCGGATGGAAAAGGGAACATTATGCAGAGCTTGTAGCCATAAACACTTTTACCAATGCAATAATTAAGCGATTTACCTTTCCGCTTATTTCCGATTCGCCGACCTGCCTGCAGATTGATGGCACAGGACAATATCTGTACTATCTTCACGACGGGGTGAGAAGGATGGATATCAATGCAGCAAGCCTTCCTTCTGCTGTTCTGATTCCTCAGTCAGCTTACTTCTTCTACAGGATGGGAATCAATCCATACAACGGAGAGATATTTGTCACCGATGCCCGCGATTATATTCAGAAAGGAGTCGTCCTGAGATACTCTCCCACGGGAGACTTTCTTTCCTCGATGGAAGCGGATATCATTCCAGGCAACATGTTCTTTAAGTCAGCCACATATAAGAGTTACTGATGGAGGGCTCCAACAGGATAAAAACCCCGGGCGTACATCTCTGCATTCCTGCCCTGCTTATGGTTCTCCTTTTTTCATGCAGGGGGAATGACACCAATACCCTGAAAGGTAAGGAAACACCTGAGCTTGTCGGTATTTCATATGCGAAGAGGCTTTCTATTGATCATTCAAATGGGTATTCGCATATTTCAGTTACAGGTCCCTGGCAGGGTTCGGAAGGGGTAGTTCAGGACTGGTATCTTCTGCCCCGGGGAACAGCTGTACCTGATTACATCGATTCAGCCAGGGTTATCCGTGTCCCTGTTGAAGGTGTTGTTTGCATGTCGACTACCCATATTTCAATGATTAAAGCTCTGGATAAAGCTTCCACCATCAGGGGATTTTCCGGTTCCGGATTTATTTTTGATGAGGAAGTCAGAAAACTGGCTGAAATGGGTGGAATACGCGAGACAGGATATGAAAACAGTCTCAACAAGGAATTGATAGTCAGTTTGCATCCCGATGTTGTGATAGCTTACGGCATAGGCAGCGAATCGGCGGGCTACCTGGGAAAGCTGAAAGAAATGGGAATAAGGGTTTTGTTCAATGCCGATTATCTTGAGGAGGATCCCCTTGGCAAGGCCGAATGGATCAGGCTTTTCGGTGAACTGTACGACTGCAGTGAAACGGCTGATTCGATTTTTCGTCACATTGAAAATGAATACAACAGCCTTAAGCTGCTTATTTCAGAAAAGACAGAAGGTAAACCGCGTATTCTCCTTGGATTGCCATTCAGGGATACCTGGTATGTCTCACCGGGAAACTCATATATTTCCCGGCTTCTGAGTGATGCGGGAGGTGAATATCTCTGGGAAGACTCAGAATCTCCGGTATCCATGCCTCTCGGGCTTGAAAATGTCTTTGTCAGGGCAGTGACTGCAGATTACTGGCTGAACACCGGAAGTGCTGTCTCTGCGGTTGAAATTGGAGCAGTCGATCCCAGGCTGACCAGGCTTAGGTGTTTTGAAAGCGGAAACCTGTATAACAACAACAGGAGAATGAGTCATGGAGGAGGAAACGATTACTGGGAAAGCGGCAGTCTTAATCCGCACATAATATTGAAGGATATCGCTTCGATAATCCATCCGGGTCTGTTTCCGCAATATGAATTATATTATTATCAGAAACTGAAGTGATTGCTATGGAAGAGCGGGCACAAGCCTTAAAACCGGCAAGGTCATCTGCAGCCAGATATGGCTTATTGTTTTCGGGGCTGACAGTGCTTCTTTTTGTTTTGTTCATGCTCGATATCTTTCTTGGATCCGTTTCATACAGTCCTGCGGAGGTAATCAGGGCGTTTTTTAATGATGCGGAAAGCACGGCCCGGACAATTCTGATCCGGTTCAGACTTCCGAAAGCGCTCACCGCCGTTCTTGCCGGCATTGCACTGTCAGTAAGCGGCCTTCAGATGCAGACTCTGTTCCGTAATCCGATGGCGGGGCCCTACGTTCTTGGATTGAGTTCGGGAGCCAGTCTTGGAGTTGCCTTTGTAATCCTTGGATTTACATCTGGTATACCTCCTGATGCCATATCCGGTATTGGCAACTGGGCAATAGCCGTATCAGCATGGGCCGGGGCCGGTCTTGTGATGCTGCTTGTTATGATTATTTCTTCGATGGTGAGAAACATAATGACTGTCCTTATTCTCGGCATAATGCTTTCAGCAGGAGTATCGGCAATTGTTAGTATCATGCAATATTTCTCGAGTGAAACCATGCTGAAGGCATACGTGATCTGGACCATGGGCAGTTTGGGCAACCTTACCACTTCACAGTTGAATGTCATGCTGATCTCCGTAACAGCAGGGATTGTGGCATGCCTGATATCAGTTAAGATGCTGAATGCCCTTCTTCTTGGCGAAGATTACGCGAGAAGCCTGGGGCTCGATATCCGGCGTGCCAGGTTCGTCGTTGTCGCCGGAACAAGCATTCTTGCCGGTACAGTTACAGCTTTCTGCGGGCCAATCGGATTTATCGGCATCGCCGTTCCCCATATTGCAAGGATGCTTTTCAGGACATCCGACCACCGGGTGCTTGTACCTGCAACAATAATAACGGGAGCGGCAATAATGCTTGCCAGTGATGTAATTTCCCAGCTACCTGGTTCAGAGAGTGTGCTCCCTGTAAATTCGGTGACAGCCCTGATAGGCATACCGATAGTTGTTTGGGTCATTCTGAGAAATCAAAAGAATATGGATATTTTCTGAATATGACTGAAAGGGAAACAAGACTGTCATTCACAAGCCTCGGGATTGGATTTCCCGGAGATGTCATGATACTGCCTCCTTTGGATGGCAGCGCCGGAAAAGGTGAACTTATAGCCGTTATCGGCCGCAATGGTGTTGGGAAGAGCACACTTCTGCGGACATTTTCAGGACTTCAACCTCAGTTATCAGGTTATTTGGAGATTGAGGGGAGCAATATCAACACCTACTCCAGGAAAGGCCTGTCGTCGAAGGTGGGATACATATCAACTGAAATAGTAAGAGTAAGCAACATGCGGGTTTACGACCTCGTATCACTGGGAAGATTCCCCCATACAAACTGGATGGGAAGGATCGATGCAACCGACCGGGAATACATATCCGATGCCATTTCAAGGACCGGGATGACCGGTTTCAGTGAACGACAGGTAAGCGAGCTTTCCGACGGAGAGAGGCAAAGAGCAATGATAGCGATGCTACTGGCCCAGGATGCGGGGATCATGGTAATGGATGAACCGACAGCCTTTCTCGATATAACCGGAAGATATTCCATGGTTCACCTTTTGCATGAGCTTACACGGGAAAGACAGAAAACAATAATTTTCTCCACTCATGATCTTCTTATGGCTCTCAGACTTGCTGACAAAATTTGGCTTCTTGGCGAGACGGGATTAACTGAGGGAGCTCCGGAGGACCTAATGCTTGCAGGATCGTTCGGAAAGCTGTTTCATGATTCCGAAGTGGTATTCGATCCTGTCAGGGGCACGGTCTCATTCAGGAAACAGGAAAAAGGAAAGATCAGTATAATCGGAGAAGGCGCCGAAAGATACTGGACAGAGCAAGCTGTCATAAGGGCAGGTTATTCCATCTCAGACAATCCTTCAGGAACAGAAATCATAATTGTCAGTTCACCTTCCTTGCAGTGGAAATACCGCTCTGGGACCGAATATACTGGATTTGACTCTCTGTATGACCTTATGCTGTACCTGAGGCAAAGAGAAGCTACTTCATAAAGTATTTTCTGTAGTTGTCGATAAAGGGGCCTACATCGTCAACTCCTATCTTCTTCGCTATTATATTCTTTTCCTTGTCGAGTATGTAAATCAGCGGTGTGGCTTCCACATTATAGTAAAAACCGAAATTTGTCCTTCGTTCGGGATCCCAGCCGTTTATCCAGTCGAGCTTATGTTCCGAAATGTAATTCTGCCATTTCGACTTTTCTCCTGCCGTACATACGGAGAAGACTTCCACACCCTGGTTCTTTGCCTTGTCGTACCAGGCTTTGAGCCGGGGAGTAGATTCCGCGCAATGTCCGCAGTCAGGTTCCCAGAAGTAAATAACTGTGAAGTCCTTCTCTATGTCATAAAGAGAAACGAACATCCCTCTGTCGGAATCCATAATGAGGTCATGTGCTTTCTTCCCTATTAAATTCGGCCTGATCCTTTCCACCTGTTCCTGAAGGTCCTTCTTGAAATCATCTGAGACCCAATTGGCTTTTCCGGAGAGGTAGACATCATCGGCAAGTTTTACAATGATTGCATCATGTCCCATTATTTCACTCTCTCTGAAGTGGTTAAAAAGAAAAACGGAAACGAACTGGAATATTCTGGGATTTTTTTCGGTTTTTGCAAGCAGCCTGTCAATTTCCTTGCTGATACTGTCGGGCGATTGAACAATTACATTTGAGAAGAAAGTATTCAGCCTTGCCTGAAGTATGGGTGTTCTGAGAAATCTTTCATCAGTTACATCCACATTGTCGAAGAAGTGATCCTTATTATACGTGTAATTCATGGCCCACCTCACTGAATCAGGATTACCTGTTCCCCCGGGAATACTGAATTCCGGCGCCTCCACAGGCAGCATTGCTTTTACAAGTATTGAAAGAAGGTTGTTGTCGTTTTTCCTTATCACTTCGCGAAGAAAACCCTTCATGTCACTTTCCTGTTTTTTCTGCAATCCTGACAGAAGCTTAAGGGAATCAGGGTTTTGTCTGTTCGTCTGAAGCCGTTTGCCTATGCCGGAAGCTTTCTTCTGCATTTCAACCCATTGCCGCTGGTAGGCAATAAATGCATCATTCTCACCCGAGCCCGAGAAACTCAGGGTGTTGAAGTAATCAGGATGAGAGCATGAGACTTCAAACTGCTGGTCTTCAGACATCAGTACTTCAAAATAGTGTTTTCCGGGAAGAACTATCATATAAATTCCCTGAGGAAGGACCTCATTACCCGAAAAAACAGCGCTGCCCCGGCTGTCGAGAACAACCGTATCCTTTATGTATTGCTTATCGCCGAGATGATACGCAAGGAAGATAGTTGAGTCGCTCAGCCCCGAAATGTTGACGGAGATCTCATAGCCCTTATTTGTCTGACCTGAGGAACAAAATGCCGTTGCTATCAAAAGAAAGCCAAATATCAGGTTTCTCATAAATTATAGAATGACTTGAAATACAATCCGCAAATTTAGTCAATGCAATATCTTTGCCAAACTGCAGCTTTAGGAAAATTGGAAATATATTGTACATTTGATAAATCTAAGCTCCACTTCAGAGAACCTGCAAAATGAAGATATCCATACTTATTCCCGTTAATGATTATGACATTGTTGCACTTGTCCATTGGATGAGGGATGGAATGGAGAAGGTTCCGGAATTCACAGAGATTATAATAGGGGATGACGGTTCATCCGATGACTTCCGGAAGAAGTACCAGGCGCTGGCAGCCGACCAGGTTAAGCTATTCTCATCCGGGAAAAATATTGGCAGGGCATCGATAAGGAACCGTCTGATTGACGAGTCATCTGGTGATTACCTGTTGTTCATCGACGCGGATACCATGATAAAAGGGACTGCCGCTGACTACCTTCGCAAGTGGCTTGACAGCATTCACCGGGCAAGAGTGATAAGCGGAGGGATACTCTACAGTGACACTCCTCCGGGCGACCCGGATAAGATGCTTCGCTGGAAATACGGCAGGAAAAAGCAGCAGAAGAAGGCGACTTACCGGAACAAGCATCCATATTCAAGTTTTTCCACCTTCAACGTAATGATCGAAAGGTCTGTATTTTCAAAGTTCAGGTTCTACGAGGAGCTCAAGCGTTACGGTCATGAAGATACACTTTTCGGATACCAGCTTCACAAAGCCGGTATCCCGATTCTGCACATCGATAATGGTCTTGTGCATGAAGGGCTTGAATCGAACAAGGATTACCTGGCCAAGACCAAGGAAAGTATAGAGAACCTTAGCAAGTTGTATGACAATGTAACCGATAAGCATACATTTTCATCAGCAATTCCCGATGTACGCATATACAGGCTTCTCAATGTCCTGAGGATGAGCCGTCTTTTTGCTCTTATCTTTATCCGTTACAGGGAGAAAATGGAGATAGCCCTCGATTCGGCAAAAATCTGTCTTCCCTTGTTTCATCTCTACAAGATAAGCATGTTCTGCACATACAGGGAGATTCACCGCAGAAGAAAGCTGCTTCCCATTTTCAGGATACCGCCTGATATTATCTAGAAATCGGTCCTGATCATATTCATATTTCCATCATTTCTTCTTTCAGCTCTCAGAACAAAATCAAATCTGTCCTTCATTATGCACAGGAAGAAATCGGTGGGAGGGGAGAAGTCGATATTTTCATTTGCGAAAAACCTCTTACCCGCAGTGTGCCTGAGAGCGGCAATTCTGTCGTCGAAGTCTTCATTCCTGCCCTCAATCATGGATTTTATGTATTCGGCGCATAGAAGATCCTCTTCGGCCGGTATCGTTGCCCTGTAACCCATGGCAACAAGAGAAACCCTTCCGGGTTTTCTTTCATAGATATACCTTGCCACAGCCGATGCATTTACAAGGCTTCCGCTTATCAGGATATCGGCATTTACGGCATTGACCAGTCCAGCCGTACCGGCGGTGGTGGTATGTATAAAAGTCTTTCCGTTAAGGTCGGATTTAATGATTTCGGTCGGACTGTTTCCGAAGTCAAAACCGGGAATCTTCCTTTCGTTTCTTTCACCGGCCAGAAGCGCAGAGGGATATTTTTCCCTGAGCCTGAATGCTTCTTCGGGATCACCGGTGGCGATTATCCTTGAAGCGCCGGAATCGACGGCATAGCATTCAACTGAGAATGCCCTGAAAACATCAATTATGACTGTTAATCCCCTGGCCTGCCGGGCTCCCTCCTCAAATTCTGAAATCTCTATTTGCATGATGTTTTATTTGGATCTAAAATAGCGAATAATTTTATATGCACTATTTTGTATCTTTGCACGTTAGAGTTTAAAACAAGAAGATGGCTGATCCGGTCTCATGGGCTCTTGGTAAGATCAAACAGGCTAATGAATTTATCTGGAATACATCAATATCTGATATTTCCAGAGGCAAGTCATTTTTGATCAGACAATTAAGAATTATCGTCCTGGCTGCCAGGGGATTTATGAACGACAGGGTTCAGCTCAGGGCATCTGCGCTTACCCTTTATACCATGCTGTCGATAATCCCTTTTGTGGCAATAGCGTTCGGAATAGCAAAAGGATTCGCCCTCGACCAGAAACTTCAGGAGCTGCTTATCAAGGAGTTTCAGAATCAGCCCGAAGTGCTTACCTGGGTACTCAATCAGGCCAGCAATGCCATACAGGCTACCAGGGGAGGTTATATTGCCGGTGTTGGTCTTATAATACTTATATGGTCGGTGATGTCGCTCCTGGATCAGATAGAGAGCTCATTCAATCACATCTGGCAGATACAGGTATCGCGTCCATGGCTCAGGAAGTTTACCGATTACCTGGCGATCCTTCTTGTTGCCCCCGTTGTTCTTGTCCTTTCAAGCAGCATGACAGTGTTTGTGACATCCGAACTGTATTCAAACACTGAGTCGATCAGATTCATGAAACCAGTTGTTGGTTTCCTTATTAAGCTTGCTCCCTATGTGCTTACCTGGATTGGGCTGACCATCCTCTTTATTATAATGCCCAACACAAAGGTTAAATTCATGCCTGCGCTTGTGTCCGGCATAATAACCGGTACAATACTGCAGTTGCTTCAGTGGTTGTATATAGACCTTCAGTTCGGCATTTCAAAGTTAAGTGCCATTTATGGGAGTTTTGCAGCCATTCCCCTGTTCATAGTCTGGGTTCAGGCAAGCTGGATTATCCTGCTTCTTGGTGCGGAGCTTGCTTTTGCAAACCAGAACGTCACCAGATACGAATTTGAATATGAATCTCTGAATGTCAGTCAGCACCAGAAAAAGGCGCTATCCCTGATGATTATGAAAACCATTGTTAATAATTTCACATCTGGTGAAAAGGCGGTCAGTGCCGAAGGTCTTTCCCGTAACCTTAAAATGCCTGTCAGGCTTGTAAGAGATATATTGCAGGATCTTACCGACTGTCGTCTGGTTTCGATGATTCACGAGGAGGAACACCAGGAAAGGCTTTACCAGCCTGCCCTGGATGTCAATAAGCTGTCTGTAAGCTATGTTCTGAACAAACTGGAAAGGAAGGGATCCGACCAGCAGGTATTCCATCAGAGCAAGGAATATAACAGGATGACAGGCATGCTTGAGGAATTTGAAGACCTTGTAGCCGGTTCGGATTCAAACATTCTGATAAGGGATATGTAACAGAGGTGACTGCAGAACACACTAAGGATCAATTAGTTTCCCGTCCTGTCCTGTACCTTTTCACAAATTCGATAAAATCAGTGTATGAGCGCCACTCATGGAAGAAATAGTGAGGGAAGGGCAGGATAATATGCCTGGTTGCTTTCTCCTTTTCCCAGTAGTCATTCATGTTTTTTGCAGGAAACACCCGGTCAATCTCACTTGTAACGGCGTAATCCCACCTGAATCCGGGTTCTTTTTGCTCCATGATCCTGTTGTATAGCCATCTGAGCTCATCATGAAGGGATTTGATCGAACGGTGTGGTATCCGGTCGGCATTTCGCAGATAATTCTTTTTGTCCCCGAACATCCTGAAATAAAACTTCTCCATATTTGTTTCAGTGATGTTGTTAAGGATACCTTCAAATACATGGAGTGGAATGCCGTAGTTGTCATCGGCCGGAACAGGTGTTCCGTTGACTGCGATAGTGAGGTCGGGTTTAATTCCTGTTTTTGGAGAAAGATATTCTGCCGCCCATACTCCAAGCGACCATCCGATAAGGGTTATTGAGCGGTACGTTTTTGTTTCGGGAAGCACAAGGGCTTCATCTGCAGAATAGTTGTAAAACAGTATGAAATCAAAATCATCATTGCAGAGGGGTATAAACATGTTTTCATCAGTGCCCCATCCTCCGTAAAGCACTACCAGAGTATCATTTTTCTCTCGTCTCCTGATGTAAGTTATCATTTTTCCCCTGTTTGAAGGCTTAGTGGTCATTTTGACGAATGACAGGCCCAATCAAATATAACGAATTTTATATCTGCTAAAACAAAAATGGAGGGGTAAAAAAAAGCAGCCAATACCGGGCTGCAAAAAGAAGAGGAGAGAGGGTCGTTGTGAAAACCAGGGAGCGGGCGTTATTAGTGAGATAATTCCCGTGTCTACTGTCTGATAAAAGGACGGAACCATGGTTAGCTGGCGCTATTCCTCAGGTTCCAGATGTGAAAGTCAATGTCTGCAATACAATCCTGATGATTTTCACTTTCAACCCTGTTCTCCTCTTTTACCAATAGCATGAGCTTGGAACAAATTTATTAATAATATCGATATAATCAAAACAAAAAATAAATTTTTATACACTTTCAAACTTTATTGTGGCCAGGTGACTTTTTTAATTGATTAACCCTCGTCAGGTATTGACAAAATAATCCGTATATTTGATCATACCCTCCACTATTTCATCGGCAGAATATGGTTGCTGAACTTGAAATGCTTAAACTTGACGACAGCGGCGGATTCATTGCCCGGCATGTTTCTGCGACCGATGCATACTGGCATTTTCATCCGGAGTACGAGATAATGCTGAACATTGACAGTTCCGGTACAAGGATTGTCGGCGACAGTGTTGAAATGTTTAGTTCCTTCGATCTGGTTCTTATAGGCGGGAATCTTCCGCACAGTTGGGAGTATCACCACGATAGCTCAGGAGCTGGAAAGGAAAGAGGGGTAATGGTCCACTTCAGACTTGAGTCGATAGGGGAGGCATTTCTTGCCCAGCATGAGTTCCAATCGGTCAGGAAACTCCTTGCCGATTCGGAAAATGGAATCCGTTTTTCCGAGGATGACGCACGCTTGGCAGAACCCCATCTGGTAAATATGTTAAACACGATGGGAATTGAGAAGATGATAAGCTTCTTCCATGTTATCAGGATAATGAGCTCATCGGTAAGAAAAAAAATCCTTTGCAGCGAGACCTATAAAAGGTCATTCGATGAAAGGAACAACAAAAGAATAACCGATGTGACTGCCTGGGCCATGCAAAATTACTCAAGTCCGCTTACCCTTGATGAAGCATCTGCTATTGCCAGGATGAGCCCATTTGCTTTCAGCAGGTATTTCAAGAAGAATGCCGGAGAGGGATTTGTGGAATATCTTACCAGGATCAGGATTGAAAAAGCACGGCATCTGCTTCGTGAAACAGGGGATCAGATCAACGACATTGCAGAAAGGTGCGGATTCTCGAGCATATCAAATTTCAACAAACATTTCAGGAAGGCAGAGGGATTGTCTCCCCGCAATTACAGGTCAAGCTTCAGGAAAACCCATTAGGGTCTTCTCTAATTATTTAAATACCATTTTGCTATGGCAATGACCATTATAGAAAAGATACTGGCCAATCATTCCGGACAGGATGATGTGCGGCCGGGCGATATTGTGGATATAGAACTGGATGCCAGGATAGCCCGCGACTTCGGAGGAGCAAATGTTGTCAGGAACATATTCGACAACGGACTTGGAATCGACGACCCTGCAAAAACATGGTTCACATTCGATTGCAACCCGACGGGATCTGATCAGAAATACGCTGTTAACCAGCACCTTTGCCGGCAGTTTGCACGCAAGAACGGGATCAAGGTATTTGATATCGATTCGGGCATAGGAACCCATATCATAATCGACGAGGGGATAGTGTATCCTTCAGCTACTGCTGTTTCAACCGACTCACATGCCAATATTCTTGGAGCCATTGGCGCTTTCGGTCAGGGTATGGGCGATATGGACATTGCGGCAGGCTGGAGCAAGGGGAAGGTATGGTTTAAGACGCCGGAATCGGTAAAAATAACACTTGGAGGCAATCCGGACAAGGATATAAGCGCCAAGGACGTGGCGCTCAACCTTCTTGCCCGTTTCGGGGCCAACTCTCTGCTTGGTTATTCTGTGGAAATCTATGGAGAAACAGCTGAGAAAATGACTCTTGATCAAAGAATTACAATATCTTCGATGGCCACTGAAATGGGAGCAATAATTATTTTATTCCCTCCATCCTCTGAAATAATCGATTACTGCTCTGCGAGATCAGTGACACAGTTTACTCCCGTCTATGCCGATCCGGATGCCATATATGCAGAGTCATATGAAATCGATGCAGGAGGATTCATTCCGATGGTATCGAGGCCGGGTGCTCCGCATGATGCTGTTTCTGTGAACGACGTTTTCGGTCTCAAGATAGATTCCGGATTCATTGGAAGTTGCACTAATGGAAGGATGGAGGATATGATTGCAACTGCCAGCATTCTGAAAAACAGAGAAGTCGCTCCCGGAGTTGTACTTAAGATAGTACCTTCAACTGACGCAATCTGGAAACAATGTCTTGAAACCGGACTGATTGATATTTTCAAGAAAGCAGGCGCTCTGGTTTCAAATGCCGGATGTGCCGGATGCGCGGCCGGGCAGGTTGGGCAGAACGGTCCGGGTGAGGTGACAGTAAGTACAGGAAACAGGAATTTCCCCGGAAAACAGGGCAAAGGAAGCGTATATCTGGCTTCTCCCGCCGTTGTGGCGGCTTCAGCAGTTGCCGGTTTCATTACAACACCAGAAAAAATTCCTGCAAAGGCTGCAGAATTTCCTCCTCCGGAAAAAAGTTCCGGTCAGAATGCTGTAAAGCCTGATGCTCCCCTTTCTGAAAGGCCTGAAGTTTTAGAAGGCAGGGCAAGGCTGGTGATAAAAGACAATGTTGACACCGACATGATCTTTCATAACCGTTACCTTGCTATAACGGATATACGTGAAATGGGGAGGTACACTTTTGATAATCTCCCGGGATTCGAAGATTTTGCGAAAAAAGTCAATCCGGGTGATATAGTTGTAACTGGCAGGAATTTTGGATCCGGCAGTTCGCGTCAGCAGGCTGTGGATTGCTTTATATCTCTTGGTGTAAACGCTGTGATCGCTGAATCGTTCGGGGCCATCTATGAAAGGAATGCCATAAACGCTGCTTTTCCTGTTGTTAGCTGTTCCAACACTGGAAACCTTGCCGTATCGGATGGTGATCTGCTCAGGATCGACCTGCTGAAGGGAGAAATAACCAATCTTACCACTGGTAAGGTAGTCAGTTCAGTGCCGTTCTCCAGGGTACAATTTGAGATTTACAGAAAAGGAGGAATCTTTCAATTATGAAGCCATGAAGACAATGACATTTGCAGAGAAGATACTTGGCGCCCCTGCGGGAGCAGTAGTTTTTGGACGTCCCGATATCATACTCACCCACGATAACACCGCCAGCATCTACAAAACCTTTCAGAAGATGGGAGGGATAAGGGTGGCCGATCCAAAGCAGATGCTGATAGTTCTTGATCACAATGCACCCCCTGCCGATTCGAAGCTGGCAAACCAGTACCAGGAGATCAGGGACATAGCGGCAGCCCAGGGCATAAAACGCTTTCATGACGCCGGCAGAGGTATATGCCATCAGATCATGTCATATTATGCACGTCCCGGGATGCTGATAGTCGGAAGCGACAGCCATACCTCGACCGCCGGAGCTTTTAATGCATTTGCTGCCGGTATCGACAGAACTGAATCTGCAGGTATATGGAAAAAAGGAGAGACATGGTTCCGTGTGCCCGAATCCATGAAAATCACACTTTCCGGAAGGCTTCGCCAGGGCGTATTCGCCAAGGATCTTGCGCTTTGGATAATAGGGATGATCGGGGCCGACGGAGCTAATTACATGTCGGTCGAGTATCATGGTGACGGTGTCGGCAACCTGTCAGTTTCAGAGAGGATGACGCTTGCAAACCTGGCCAGCGAGATGGGGGCCAAGAACGCGGTATTCCCGGCTGATTCCGTACTTATGGAATATCTTGGACCTGATGCAGACATTGCCTCTGGCGTATGGGCTGACGAGGGAGCGCGTTACGCAAGGGAGATCAACATCGACATAGATGAGATAGTACCCGTAGTGTCAGCACCTCATAATGTTGATAATGTTAAGTCGGTGGCAGAGGTGGCCGGCGTACCGGTTTCCGAAGGGCTTATAGGAACATGCACCAATGGCAGGATAGAGGACCTTCGTATTGCCGCTGATTTACTCAGGGGAAGAAAAGTCAAGGAAGGTTTTCAGCTGAATGTGATACCGGCTTCGGATCAGATATTCATTCAGGCCATCAATGAAGGAATTGCATCAACTTTGGTGGAATCGGGGGCCAGCATACTTCCGCCCTCCTGCGGACCATGTCTTGGTACGGGACTGGGGATTCCGGCCAGCGGGCACAATGTAATTTCGACTGCCAACAGGAACTTCCCGGGGAGAATGGGAAACAAGGAAGCCTCAATTTATCTTGCATCACCTGCAACAGTAGCCCTTTCAGCCATAACCGGCGTAATAACTGATCCCCGGAGTAATCCCGACAGCAGAAGCTTTCCTTTTAAGGCAGAGCAGAGCATTACTTCATCAATTGGAGAGAATGAGAACCGGAAATCCGGTTTTATCTGGAACTATGCCGATGTTGACAACCTGAATACCGACCAGATGTTTCCCGGGAAGTATACCTACAGCACGCTGAGTTCAGATCCGGCATCTATTATACCGCATTTATTTGAGGATTTTGACCCGTCGTTCAGGGCCAACGTACGGTCGGGCGACATAATAGTTGCCGGAGAGAACTTCGGTTGCGGAAGTTCGCGCGAGCATCCTTCAGTTGGTCTGGCACATCTTGGGATAAAAGCTGTTCTTGTAAAGTCGGTCAACAGGATATTTTACCGTTCATCGATAAACCAGGGTCTTTTGCTCATTGTACACCGGGAGGCTGTTGAAGCTTACAGGCAGGGCGATAATATTGATATTAGTCTGGAAACCGGGGATATTAATATCGGAGGAAGAAATTTCCGTTTTGAGCCATTGCCGGCCAGGGTGAGAGCCATTATCGACATGAAAGGCCTGGTAAATTTCATGAAACAACAGATGTAGAGACGCAATTCATTGCGTCTCTTTCATCACATGCAATTCATTGCGTCTCTTTCATCAGAC
>ERZ1645192.30-NODE-30-length-78748-cov-11.984776_pt1 | contig 78748 bp, 71 predicted proteins | sample MGYA00575354_ERZ1645192 | MGnify/ENA primary metagenome ERZ1645192 (study PRJEB40844, sample SAMN11349763) | freshwater sediment metagenome | isolation source: river sediment | host: Sediment | place: India: Faizupur Khadar , New Delhi | collected 2017-02-21 ... | reverse complement strand
CGTCGCCCTCGCTTCAGTAAGACTCTGGTTGCGCGCTATTGAGTCCACGCCCTAGTCCTCGCGCCCCTCGGCCCAGCGGCGCAGGAACGCGTCGCTCCATCGCGCCACGGCGGCGTCATGTTCGAACCAGCCGGACAAATGCGCCTGGCGCGGATGCGCGCCCGGCAGATTCATGCGCTCATGCGCCTTGGTCGTCCAGCGGCACATCATCGCATAGGTGACTTCCGGATGGAATTGCAGGCCATAGGCCTGCGCGCCGTAACGGAACGCCTGCGCCTCGAAATCATCGCCCTCGGCCAGCAAGGTCGCGCCATTCGGCAGATCGAAGCCTTCGCGATGCCATTGGTAGACGCGGCTCGGGAAATCCGCCTCGCACAGGGCGTGGCCTTCCTCGGTCGGGCGGATCGGATAATAGCCGATCTCGGCGCGGCCATGGGGATGGCTGTAGACGCGATGGCCAAGGGCGCGCGCCAGCAATTGCGCGCCGAGGCAGATGCCGAGAAAGGGCTTTTCCTCCTTCAGCGGCACGTTGAGCCAGTCGATCTCGGCCCGCAGCCAGTCGTATTCGTCATTGGCGCTCATCGGCCCGCCGAAGACGACGACGCCGTCGTGCTCGCGCATCGTCTCGGGCAGCGGTTCTCCCAGCGCCGGACGGCGGATGTCGAGCGCGAAGCCATGCTCGCCCAGCAGCCGGCCGACGCGCCCCGGCGTCGAATGCGCCTGGTGCAGGACAATGAGAATGCGGCGTCGCGCGGCTCTCGTCGTCCCGTGCTTCTGCGGTCTCGCCATCACGTCTCCCTGTTCGCCGGGCGTTTCTTCATCAGGCGTTCGACCAGCGGCAGCAGCAGGGCGCGCGGCGCGAAGGGCGCGCCATAGGCCGCCAGTTTGTTGAAAAAGCCGGGCACGACCACCCGCCGGCCGGACATCAGCCCGGCATAGCCGGCCTCCGCCACGTCGCGCGCGCTGGCCGGCGGCAGCCGGCGCAGCAGCATCGAGGCGTCGAAGCCGGCGCGCGCCTGAAAATCCGTCGCCGTCGGGCCGGGACACAGCGCCGTCACCGCCACGCCCCTGTCGTGCAGCTCGCGCGACAGGGCCTCGCTGAACGACAGAACGAAGGATTTGCTGGCGTAATAGACCGCCATGCCGGGGCCCGGCTGGAACGCCGCCGTCGAGGCGACGTTGAGAATGCCGCCCTGCATTGCGGCGATCTCGTCGGCGAATTTGAGCGTGAGATCGACGAGCGAGCGCACGTTGAGATCGATCATCTGCGCCTGCTCGGCGCGGTCGAGGTCGAGCGCGTCGCCCGCCAGGCCGAACCCGGCGTTGTTGACCAGGAATTGCACATTGGCCCCGGCCTGCGCCAGAACCTCGGCGAGGCGCTCGGCGCTGCCGGCGGCGGCCAGATCGAGCGCGACGACGATCGGGCGCGGGCGGGCGGGCGCGGCCTCGGCGAGGTCGCTCGCCAGCGCGTCAAGGTCGCGCTCGCTGCGCGCGACGAGGGCGACGTCATGCCCATGCGCGGCAAAGACGCGGGCAAGCTCCAGCCCGATGCCGCGCGACGCGCCGGTGATGACCGCGACCGTGCGTGACGTCATCAATCGCGCTCCAGATGGGCGCGGGCGGCGCGCTTGCGCGCCGCCATGCGGTCGCGCGGCGGCACGGCCAGCAATTCGGCGACGCGCCAGATGACGTTTTCCTCGAATTCATGCGCCGCGCCGTCGGCGAAGGCGACGTCCCACATCATGTCGACGATGTCGCGGCGGCCGCCCTCGTCAAGCTTGTCCTTCAGCACGCTGGTGAAGGCGTAAAAGTCGATGGCCTCGCGGTCGCGCTCGTGCGCGGCGTGCGCCAATTCTTCCGCTTCCTCCGGCGACAGGCCGAAGCGCTGTTCCAGCAGCGCCAGCACGCGCGCGTTTTCCGCGTCCGACGTCACGCCGTCGATGGTGGCGACATGGACGAGCAGCGCCGCGGCGGCGAGTCGACGCTCGTCCTCGGCAATGTCTTGCCGCCCGGCGTCGCCCGCCATGCGGGCGATAAGCTTTTTCAGCACCACGATCATGCGTCAGTCCGATCTCCCCGCCGCATCCCGGCGTCCTTGCGGCATGATAGGCGAAAGCGCGGCCGGCGCCAGAGCGCCGGCGCGCCTCAATCGCTCAGCACCAGCGCCCAGAACACCTTGTATTTCGTTCCTGGCGCATAGGCCGTGGCGATGCCCATGCGCTTCATCCGGCGATCGAGCATGTTGGCGTTGTGCGGGCGCGACTGCCGCCAGCCGGAAAAGGCCTCCGGCAGGGTGTGATAGCCGGCCGAGACATTCTCGACGGCGGCGTTGCCGGCAAATCCGGCCGCGTCGAGCCGCTGCTTGAACGCGCCCTTGGTCTCATGCGAGACGTCGTTGGCCTCGGCCATGGCGCGGGCCTGATGCTGGGCGATGCGCTCGAGCGCCGGGTCGAGAACGAGCGGCCCGAGACCATTGTTGCGGCGATAGAGCGAAATCATGTCGCGCGCCTGCGCCGCGTCGACGCGGGCGCCGGCCTTGGCCATCGAGCCATAGAAAGCCCCCTCGCCGGACAGCGGCGGCGGCGCGTCGGGGCGCTCGGCGCAGCCGGCGAGCAGCGCCGCAGCGGCGAACAGGGCGACATGCAATCTGGACAAGGACACGAAATTCTCCCTTTACGGCCGCAGGCGGGGCTCAGGCGGGCGAGCGCTCGCCCGGCTCGGGCTTGAGCAGGGCTTCGAGGCGATCGAGCCCGTTGATGGCGACGACGGTCGGCGGCGCGCCCGTGGCGATGGCGATGGTGGCCGCCTTCAACCGCCGGAAAATGTCGAAGTTGAGATCGCTTTTCACCCGCGTGCCGGTCTCGATGTCCTGAACGAAGCACAACAGTTCGAAATTCAGGCCGCTCGCTTCCATGCCGACGAACATCACCGATGGCGCGGGGAATTTCATGACGAGCTCATGCCCCTTGGCCGCGGCGATCAGCAATTCGCGCACCTGCTCGGGGTCGGCGGAATGTTCGACCGCCACGGGGATCTTCAATCGTCCGACGCGGTCGGTGCGCACCCAGTTCTTCACCACGCCGGAGACGAGGTTGGAATTGGGCACGATCACGGTCGAGCGATCGAAAGTCTCGATCTCGGTGGAGCGCACGTTGATGCGCCGCACATAGCCCTGCTGGTCGCCGACGACGATCCAGTCGCCGACGCGCACGGCGCGCTCCCACAGCAGGATGAGCCCGGAGACGAAATTGCTGACGATCGATTGCAGGCCAAAACCGATGCCGACGGACAGCGCGCCGGCGACGATGGCGAGCTTCTCGAAACTCAGGCCGACATGCGCCAGCGCCAGCGCCACCGCCAGCAGGAAGCCGAGATAGCCGACGACCGTGTCGATGGAATTGCGCAGGCCGGCGTCGAGCTGCGTTTGCGGCAGATATTTCTGTTCGAGCCAGCGCTGAATCGAGCGCGTCGCCGCGTAGACGACGCCGAAAATGGCGATGCCGGAGACGATGGTCGACAGCGAAATGGTGACGTCGCCAACCTTGAAGCCGAAGAAGGCGGCGCGCAGATTGCCGATAAGGTCGTCCGATTGCAGCCCCCAGGGCGCCATCGCAAGCAAGGCGACGACGAGGAAGAGCGCTACGCGGAGGATGCCGGCGGTCAGGATGCCCCAACGCTCGAGCGCGTCGCGGCGCACGCCGACGCTGGTCATCAAGGCGCGGCCGATCGGCGCATTGGGCTTGAAACCGGCCGCCGCGCCCTCGTCGATCAGCACCGAGAGCAGGAAGGCCGTGACGCCGAGGCCGGCGACCCAGACCAGTTGCGCCACGGTGAACGAGGCCAGCGCGACATAGCCGATGGCGGCCGAACCGAGGATGAAGACGATCGCCAACCAGGCGAGGAACCGCAGCGCGCCGCCGATCTCGTTGCGCGGCGCGATCGGCGGACCGAGACATTCTTCGTCGTCGCCGTCCTTGCCAACGCCCCACAGCGACGTGGCCATGACCGCGACGACAGCGAGCGCGCCCAGCCCGCGCGTCGCCACGCTGAACGGCAGCGAGGCGACGACGGCCTCGTTGATCGCTTCGAGCACTTTCGTCAGCGCGAACACGGCTGCGACCGCGATCGCCATGCGATAGAGCGCCTGCGCGACCGGCGTCGACACGTCGATGGGACGCCAGGTCGGCCGCCGTGTCGCCAGAAGGCCGCGCGCCAGGCCGAGCGTGACCGAGACCGCCGTGACGCCTTCGACCAACGCGGCGAGCACCGGCGCGATGCGCTGCGTCGTCAGGCCGAAGATATCGGAGGCCGCGACGATCGCGAGCGTCGAGGCGATGGGCAGAAGCGCCACGACCACCGCCACCCACAACGCCGCCAGCGCCTTGCGCAGCCGCGTCGGGGCCTGTTGCTCGGGATCGCGCCAGATGACGCGGCGGGCGACGCGCGACAGCGGCCAATAGAGCAGGAACACCGCGACGACATAGGCGACGAAGGCGTGGAGCCGCCATCCCGGCAGGATGCGCGCCGCGCGCTCGCCCCATTCCGTCAGCATCGACCACAGAGCCGTCGCCTGACGCGGCATTTCATAGGCGACCGCGATCCACAGCGATGGCTGCAACGGACTGACGTTGCGCTCGAACAGGGCGCGCGTGAACATGCCGCGCCGGCGCGAGGCGATGGTCGCTGCCGCCTGTTCCGCTTGCACGGCGCTCAGCCGCGCGCGCTTGATCAGCTCCTGCGCGACGGCAAGCGCCTTCTCCTGATCGGCGCGCTCGGCCGTGACGGCGGCGCTTTCCGGCGCGTCTTTCTCGCCGGGCTTCGGGCCCAATTGATCAAGCCGCGTCTTGATGGCGTCGACGCGCGGCGAAGCCTCGGCGATCACCGACTGGATCGTCGCCGAGATCGGATCGATCTGCTGACGGATCGATTGCAGCAGCGAATCCGGCAGGTCGGGCTTCGACAACGTCGATTCGATCTGGTCGAGGGCGGCGCGCGTCTGCTCCAGCCGCCCGACCGCCGCCGTGAAAGCCGCATCGTCCTGCGCCCGCGCCGGGAGGGCGCCCGCAAGGATCAGCAGGAACGCCGCGGCAAGCGCGCGCAGGACGTTCGGATCGAGATGTTTCAGAATGATTCGCATGACGCTCGCAGCATAGCTTTTTCGCCCGTTCCGATCAGTCCCGCGCCGGCGGCGGATATTCATGCGCCCGCCCGGCGGGATCGCGCACGCGATATCGGTCCGCCCCCTGCTCTTCGAGATAGCCGGGTCCGACCGGAACCTTGCCGTAGCCGCCGGGAATGTCGAGCATATAGGCCGGCAGGCACAGGCCCGAGACGCGGCCGAGCAGCGCCCGCATCAAATCCTGCCCCTCGGCGATCGGCACGCGCAGATGCGAGGTGCCGCGCGCCAGATCGCCATGATGCAGGTAATAGGGCTTGATGCGCGTCTCGACGAAAGCCCGCATCAGCGCCTCCAGCGTCGCGACATCGTCGTTGACGCCACGCAGCAGCACACTCTGGCTGACCATGGCGACGCCGGCGTCGATGAGCCGGGCGCAGGCCGCGCGCGCCTGCGGCGTCAATTCGCGCGGATGGTTGGCGTGCAGCGCCACGAACACGGCCTTGCCCGAGGCCTTGAGCGCCGCGACCATCGCTGCGTCGATGCGCGCCGGCCAAACGGCGGGAACGCGCGTGTGCACGCGCACGATTTTCACATGGGCGATGTCGCCGAGGCGCTGCATCGTCGCCCGCAGCCGGTCGGGCGAGAGCGACAGGGGATCGCCGCCGGTGAGGATGACCTCCCAGATCGCCTCGTTCGCGGCGATATAGCCGAGCGCCGCATCGAGCGCCGCGCCGTCGAGCTGCTTCGTCCCGCCCGGCCCGACGAATTCGCGCCGAAAGCAGAAGCGGCAATAGACCGGGCAGGAATGCGTCAACGCCAGCAGCACGCGGTCGGGATAACGGTGCACGATTCCCGCGACCGGCCGATGCGTATTGTCGCCAATCGGATCGACGCGTTCTTCCCGCGCGACATTCAGTTCGGCGAGGTCCGGCACGAATTGCCGCGCGATCGGATCGGCTGGATCGGCGCGGTCGATCAGCTCCGCCATCGCCGGCGTGATCGCCACCGCATAGGCTTTCGCCAGGGGCGCGAGCGCAGCGACCGCCTCAGTCGCAACGAGCCCGGCCGCCGCGAGATCCTGCGCGCTTTTCAGCGTGCGGCCGTTCATGGCGCGGTCCCGCGCGGCGCGACGGGCGTCCAGATCACCTGTTCGATCTGCGTCGCCCCGGCGCAGAGCATGACCAGCCGGTCAAAGCCCAGCGCCACGCCGCTCGCCTCCGGCATCAGCGCCAGCGCGGCGAGAAAATCCGCGTCGATCGGATAGGCCGCGCCATAGATGCGGGCGCGTTCGGCCTCTTCCGCCTCGAACCGCCGGCGCTGCTCGGCCGCATCGGTCAGCTCGCCGAAGCCATTGGCCAGTTCGACGCCGCAGGCATAGAGCTCGAAACGCTCGCAATAGCGCGGATCATCGGCCTTGCGCCGCGCCAGCGCCGCCTCGCAGGCGGGATAATCCATCAGCAGCGTCGGCCGCCCCTGCCCGAGTTTTGGCTCGATGCAGGCGGACAGGATCTTGCTGAACAGGTCGGACCATGTGTCGTCGTCGGCGACGCGCAGGCCCAAACGCTCGGCTTGCGGCAGGAGAAGGCTTGCGACGCCCTCCCCTCCGGGTGCTAGCGTCTCCCCAATATCGATATTGGCATGGCGCGCGAAGGCCTCCGCCACGCTCAGCCGCTCCGCCGGCTGAAACGGATCGCAGAACAGGCCGCGAAAGGCGAAAGCCGCCGCCCCGGCCGTGCGCGCCGCCAGCGCCACGAGCTGTTCGCTGTCCGTCATCGCCTGACTGTAGCTTTCCCGCGCCCGATACCATTCGAGCATGGTGAATTCGGGATGGTGCAGCGGCCCGCGCTCGCCGTTGCGGAAGACATGGCCGAGCGTGAACAGCCGTTCCTCGCCCGCCGCCAGCAGCTTCTTGCAGGCGAATTCCGGCGAGGAATGCAGGTAAAGCCGGCTCTTTTCGCCGTCCGCCGCGATCAATTCGCTCGAAAAGCCGGAAATATGCGCCTCATTGCCCGGAGAGACCTGCAGCACGGCCGTATCCGCCTCGATGAAGTCCCGCGCGCCGAACCAGCCGCGAATCGCCGCGGCGATCGCGACGCGCTGGCGCAGGAAGGCGCGCCGGTCGGCATGCACATGCGGGGTCCACCAGGGCGAGGGCTCGTTCATCCGTTCATTTCGCTTGCATTGAAGGGCTTGGAGCCTCTATTCGCTCCGACACGGGATCGGTATTGCGCGGATGGTTCGATTTCAAGGCGGCTGTTGGGCCGCGGCCCCGCGCCTCACCTTCGAGGGATTAACGTGAAAGTCATCGCCAGCTCCATCCGCAAGGGCAATATCATCGAACGCGAAGACGGACAGCTCTATGTCGTCCTCAGCGCCGAAAGCTTCCACCCCGGCAAGGGCACGCCGACGACGCAGATCGACATGCGCCGCATCTCCGACGGCGTGAAGACCACCGACCGCTACAAGACGACCGAGCAGGTCGAGCGCGCCTATGTCGAGGACCGCGATTACTCGTTCCTCTACGCCGACGGCGACGGCCATCACTTCATGAACACCGAGACCTACGACCAGCTCACCGTGCCGGCCGACGTCATCGGCGATCAGGCGCAATGGCTGCAGGAAGGCATGAAGGTCATGCTGTCGATCTTCAACGGCGTCGCCGTGGCCATCCAGCTTCCCGCCCGCGTCACGCTCGAGATCGTCGAGACGGAGCCGGCGATGAAGGGCCAGACCGCGTCCTCCTCCTACAAGCCGGCCAAGCTGTCGAACGGCGCGCGCGCCATGGTGCCGCCGCACATCCAGACCGGCACACGCGTCGTCATCCAGACCGAAGACGGCGCCTATGTCGAGCGCGCCAAGGACTGAGGCGTCGCAAAGCCGCTTGTGAAGAAAAGAAAATCGCCGGCCGAGAGGCCGGCGATTGTCGTTCAGGCCGCCACGATCACGCTTTCACGACATGCAAGGCGCATAATTTATTGCCGTCCGGATCGCGCAGATAGGCGAGATAAAGGCCGCGCCCATTGTGGCTGCGCACGCCCGGCGGATCCTCGATCGTCTGTCCGCCATGCGCCGCGCCGGCCGCGTGCCAGCGGTCGACCGCCGCATTGTCCGCCATGCGGAAACCGATCGTGCCGCCATTGGCGTGCGTCGCCGCTGCGCCGTCGATGGGCTTGGTCACCATGAACAGGCCGCCGTCATGCATGTAGACGAGCCGGCCCTTGTGATCGACAACGCCGGGCTTGGCGCCCATCGCGATGAAGAGAGCGTCGTAAAACGCCCGCGCCCGCTCGATATCGTTGCTGCCGACCATCACGTGACTGAACATGCCCTGCTTCTCCCCGTTTTTATGTTGTGAAAGTTCCGTTCACTCGCCGCGGAATTGCGGCATGCGCTTTTCCTTGAACGCCGCCTGCCCCTCGACATAGTCCTGCGAGTGATAGCACGCGGCGATCGCCGCCTGCGCCGCGGCGCGGTTCTGCTCGGTCTCCATCTTTTCCAGCTCGACCAGCGCCCTCTTGGCCGCGATCAGCGACAGCGGCGCATTGGCGGCGATCGTCGCCAAATAGCCGTTGAGCTCGTTGTGATAGCTGGCGGCCTCATAGACATGCTGCAGCACGCCGAGGCCTTTCGCCTCGTCCGCGCCGATGATGCGGGCCGAGAACAACAGCTCGGCCGTCGCGCCAAAGCCGAGGCGCTGCGTCAGCATGCGCACATTGTCATAGCCATAGCCGATGCCGAGCCGCGCCGCCGGAATGCGGAAGCGCGACACGTCCGAGGCGATGCGCAGGTCGCAGCTCATGGCCAGCCCCATGCCGCCGCCAAAGCAGATGCCGTTGATCGCCGCGACCGTCGGCTTGGCGGCGTGCGCCAGCGCGAAGCTCGCCTCATTCACCGCCCGGTCATAGGCCTCGACGGCCTCCGCGCCGGTGCGGTTCTCGCCGAATTGCGAAATGTCGGCGCCGGCGCAGAAGGCCTTCTCGCCCGCGCCGGCAACGACGATCAGCCGCACCGCCTTGTCGGCCTCGGCCTCAGCCACCGAGCGCGTCAGCCCCTGCCACATTTCGAGGCTCATGGCGTTGAGCTTGTCCTGCTGATCGAGCGTCAGCCAGGCGATCGCGCCGCTGACCTTGTACTGAACCTGGCCTGCCATGATGTCTCCCCGTTTTTGAACGCCCAGTCTTAATGCGCCGCCGCGCCCGCCACAATCTGTCCCGCCTGGCGGAAAAGTCCCGGCGGCGGGAACAAAGAGCGCCTGTCGCGGTTAAGTCAGTATGCCGACAGACAGCAGCACCAGCGATGCCGACGACGGCTCTACCGATTTACGCAACTTCGCCCGCGTCGCATCCGGTTATTGGAGCGGCGACAAGAGGCGCGAAGCCTGGGCGCTGACGCTCGGCGCGCTGGCGCTCGCGCTGGTCACGCTGGCGGTGCAGATCGGCGTCAACCGCTGGCACCGCTTCTTTTTCGATGCGCTGGAGCGCAAGGACGCCGCCGCGCTGACGCAGGGCCTGCTGATCATCGTCGCGCTCGTCGCCGCCGCAGCGGCGACCGCCGTGCTTTTCGTCCATGCCCGCATGCGCCTGCAATTGCGTTGGCGGCAATGGCTGACGGGACGGCTGGCAGGCGACTGGCTGGCCGAGCGCCGCTTCTACCAGCTCACCATCGGCGACGACCGCGGCTCCAATCCGGAATATCGCATCGCCGACGACGCCCGCATGGCCACCGAACCCATGGTCGATTTTCTCATCGGCCTGACCAACGCCATGTTGATGGCGGTGGCCTTCCTCGGCGTGCTGTGGAGCATCGGCGGCGTGCTCGAAGTCGGCGTCGGCGGATCGACGCTGCGCATTCCCGGCTATCTCGTCTTCGCCGCCATCCTCTACGCCCTGACCGCCTCCGGCCTCACCTATTTCATCGGCCGACCGCTGATCCGCGCCGCCGACGCCAAGAACGGCGCCGAGGCGAAGCTGCGCTATGAACTGACGCGCGTGCGCGAAAACGCCGAAACCATCGCGATGATCGGCGGCGACGATCAGGAGAAAGCGCGAATCGAGGCGAGTTTCCGCCTGCTGGCGCGGCGCTGGCTCGCCGTCATCCGCAATCACGCGCGCATGACCTGGGTGATCAACGCCAACGCCGTGCTCGCCCCCGTCGCGCCGCTGCTGCTTGGCGCGCCGGCTTATCTCAATGGTTCAATGTCGCTCGGCATGCTGATGCAGGCGGCCGCCGCCTTCGTGCAGGTGCAATTGGCGCTGAACTGGCTGGTGGACAACGCCATCCGGCTCGCCGAATGGCGCGCCGCCGCCGAGCGCGTCGGCCAGCTCATCGACGCCTTCGACGAGCTCGACGACACCGTCCTGCGCAATCGCGCCGGGTCGATCGTGCTCAGCGACAGCCCCGACGACAAATTGCGCATCGAAAACCTGTCGATCGCCCATTCCAACGGCGACATCATCATCGCCGAGGCGCATGTCGTCTTCGCTCCGGGCGAGAAGATCCTGGTCAAGGGCGAATCCGGCGCCGGCAAATCGACGCTCATCCGCGCCATGGCCGGACTATGGCCATGGGGCTCGGGCGAAATTCTGCGCCCGCGCGGAGCGCGCGTCGCCTTCCTGCCGCAGCGCCCTTATATCCCGGACGGCTCGCTGCGCCAGGCGCTGCAATATCCCGGCGACCGCCCGGCGCTGAGCGACGCCGCCCTGAAGGAAGCCCTGAACAAATGCGGCCTCGACCATCTGTGCAATGATCTCGAGGCGCAGGCGCAATGGCGCAAAATTCTCTCCGGCGGCGAGCAGCAACGCCTGGCCTTCGCCCGCCTGATCGTCGATCCCCCCGACATCGTCATCATGGACGAGGCGACCTCGGCGCTCGACGAAGAGAGCCAGACCAGATTGATGTCCTTCTTCAAGGGCGAGCTGGCGCGCTCGACCGTGCTGTCGGTCGGCCACAGGCGCGGGCTGGAGCAATTTCACAGCCGCGAGATCATGCTGGTGCGAAAAGCCGGCGGACGCGCCTGCTTTGCCCGGCACAAGACCTATTACAAGCAGTTCCGCCTCGCCAATTTCCTGGAAAAACGCCTGCGCCTGTGACGCCCGGCCCCTGCGACAAATCATCGCGAAACGGTCTTGACAGCTGGGGCGAAGCAAATCGACACTGTTCGCGTGCAAACGAATTCCATGGCCGATGCAAGGCATCGACAGGAGGACCGGGCATGTATCAGCGTCCGGAAAATCTGGCGCAGGCGCTTACGGCCCTTGCAAGCGGCGCAATGCCGCTCGCTGGCGGAACCGACCTGTTTCCGCGCGGCAATATTCCCGACAGTGTCGATGTGTCCTGTTTGCCCGAGCTGCGCGGCCTTGCGAGCGACAACGGCGCCCTGCGGATCGGCGCGGCCGCGACCTGGAGCGACATCGCCGCCGCGCCCCTGCCGCCGGGCCTGACTTGCCTGCAGCAGGCGGCGCGCGAAATCGGCGCGCGGCAGATCCAGAACATGGGCACGATCGGCGGCAATCTCTGCAACGCCTCGCCCGCCGCCGACGGCGTTCCGCCGCTGCTGGCGCTCGACGCCGAAGTGGAGCTGGCGAGCCTCGGGGGATTGCGCCGCCTTCCCCTTGCCGACTTCATTCGCGGCAATCGCCGCACCGCCCTGAACACGGGCGAATTGCTGACGGCGGTCATCATCCCGGCGCCCGCGTCGCTGGACGCCAGCGCGTTTCGCAAGCTCGGGGCGCGGCGGTATCTGGTGATTTCCATCGTCATGGTCGCCGCCGGCCTGCGCGTCGTAGACGGCAAGGTGGCGGATGTCCGCATCGCCGTCGGCGCGGCCTCGCCCGTCGCGCGGCGGCTCGGCGAGCTGGAAGCGGTGCTGTGCGGCAAGCCCGCCGGCGCCAGTCTCGACCTCTACGTCACCGCCGACAGTTTCGGCGCGCTCTCGCCCATCGACGACCTGCGCGCCACGGCCGATTATCGCCGCGACGCCGCCGTGATCCTCGTGCGCCGGGCGCTGGCGGATTGCCTGGCGACGCTCGCCGGCAGGGAGGCGGCATGAGCGACAGCGCCCCGGTTCTGTTCACCCTCAACGGCGCGCCCGCCCGCCTCGACGGCGATCTCGGGCGGCGGCTGTCGAGCGCCCTGCGCGACGACCTCGGCGTCACCGGCGTCAAATCGGGCTGCGACGCCGGCGATTGCGGCGCCTGCACCGTGCTGGTCGACGGCGCGCCCGTCTGCGCCTGCCTGATGGCGGCGGGGCAGGCGGAAGGTCGCGCCATCGTCAGCATCGAAGGCCTGACCGATCCGTTGAGCGAGGCGCTCAAGCAATCCTTTCTCGCCCATGGCGCGGCGCAATGCGGCGTCTGCACGCCGGCCATGCTCGTCGCCGCGGCCGGCCTGCTGCGGGAAAATGCGCTGCCCGACGAGGCTCAGGTCGAAGACGCGCTCGGCGGCGTGCTCTGCCGCTGCACCGGCTATGCGAAAATCATCGACGCCGTGATGGCCGTGGCGCGCGCCGAGGCGCTGCCGGCGGCCCCGGCCTCGGCCGAGATCGTCGGCGCGCGCGTCGCCCGGCTCGACGGCCGCCGCAAGGTCGACGGGACGGAGATTTTCGGCGCGGACGAGACCCCGGCAGATGCGCTGTCGCTGGTCGCCATCCGCTCGCCGCACCCTCACGCCGCTTTTGCCTTCGGCGATTTCGAAGCTTTTCTCGACCGGCATCCCGGCCTTTACCGCGTGCTTACCGCCGCCGACGTGCCGGGCGACAATTGCTACGGCGTCATCGGCCCCTTCGCCGACCAGCCGGTCTTTGCCGGAAAGGCCGCGCGCTTTCGCGGCGAGGCCGTCGCGGCGGTCGTCGGCGAGCCCGACGCCATCGCCGCGCTCGACCTTGCCGACTTTCCCGTCGACTGGACGATCCTGCCGGCGCTGACCGACATCGCGGCGGCGACCGCCGAAGACGCCGAACCGCTGCACGCGAACCGGCCCGGCAACATTCTCACGCGCGGCCATGTGGCGCGCGGCGATGTCGAGACGGCCTTCGCCGACGAAAGCCTTGTCATCGTCGAGGGTGAATTCGAAACCGGCTTTGTCGAGCACGCCTATATCGAGCCGGAAGCCGGCTTTGCCCGCCGCATCGGCGACCGCGTCGAAGTGCAGGCCTGCACGCAATCGCCCTACATGGACCGCGACGACGTCGCCCGCATTCTCGGCCTCGCGCCGGAATCCGTGCGCATCATCCCGACCGCCGTCGGCGGCGGTTTCGGCGGCAAGCTCGATCTTTCCGTCCAACCCTTCATCGCGCTCGCCGCCTGGCTGATGGCCCGGCCGGTGCGCATGGTCTACAGCCGCGCCGAATCGATGATGACGACGACCAAGCGCCATCCCTCGCGCATCCGCGCAGCGATCGGCGCGACGCCGGACGGGCGTCTCGCCGCCATGCGTTTCGACGGCGATTTCAACACCGGCGCCTATGCCTCATGGGGACCGACAGTGGCCAATCGCGTCCCGGTGCACGCCTCCGGCCCCTATGTGCTGCCGCATTACGCGGCGAATGCGCGCGCCATCCATACGCATCTCGTGCCGGCCGGCGCGTTCCGCGGCTTCGGCGTGCCGCAGGCCGCCATTGCGCAGGAGCAGCTCTTCGACGAACTGGCGCTGAAACTCGGCATCGACCGGCTCGAATTCCGCATCCGCAACGCGCTCACCGGCGAGACGCCGACCGTGACGGGGCAGGTTCTCGGCGCGGGCGTCGGCTTCAAGGCCTGCCTGGAAGCCTTGCGGCCGCGCTGGGCCGCGGCGCGCGCCGAAATCGACGCGTTCAATCTCTCGACCACGGGCCCGATGCGGCGCGGCATGGGCGTCGCCGGCATGTGGTATGGCTGCGGCAACACCAGCCTGTCGAACCCTTCGACCATCCGTCTCGGCCTGACCCATGCCGGCCGCGTCGTGCTGCATCAGGGCGCAGTCGACATCGGCCAGGGCTCGAACACCGTCATCACGCAGATCGCGGCGCAGGCGCTTGGCGCGCCGCTCGGCGTCATCGACCTCGTCTCCGCCGACACCGACCTGACTCCCGATTGCGGCAAGACCTCCGCCTCGCGCCAGACCTTCGTCACCGGCAAGGCGGCCGAGCGCGCCGGCCTTGCGCTGCGCGCCGAAATCCTGCGGCTCGCCAATGCCGGGCAAAAAGCGCGCTTGCTGTTCGAGCCCGGCCGCGTCGGCGTGCGCGACGGCGTCAACGCCCGCGCGCTCGACCTTGCCGCCTTCGCGCCGGACGAGCGCGGCTACGCTTTGTCGGTCGAGGCGACCTTCGATCCGCCGACGAGCCCGCTCGACGCCGATGGACAGGGCGACCCCTATGCCGTCTATGGCTTTGGCGCGCATCTCGCCGAGATCGAGATCGACATCGAATTGGGAACGGTGAAGGTTCTGCGCCTGACGACCGCGCATGACGTCGGCAAGGCGATCAATCCGACGCTGGTCGAAGGCCAGATCGAAGGCGGCGCATTGCAGGGCCTTGGCCTCGCGCTGATGGAGGAATTCATCCCCGGCCGCGGCGAGAACCTGCACGATTACCTCATCCCGACCATCGGAGACCGGCCGCAGATGCAGCATGTCCTCATCGAGGACGCCTCGCCCGTCGGGCCGTTCGGGGCCAAGGGCATCGGCGAGCAGGCGCTGATTCCGACCGCGCCCGCCATTTTCAACGCCATCCACGACGCCTGCGGCCTGCGCGTGACGCGCGCGCCGGCCACGCCCGACCGCATCCGCGCCGGCCTCAAGGCTCTGGCGGCAAGGAGGCTCCCATGAGCGCCGAGACCGAAACCGGCCCGGACAAGATCCGCTGCGACGCCTGCCCCGTGCTCTGCTACATCAAGCCGGGCATGGCCGGGGCCTGCGACCGCTACGCCAACGACGCTGGAATTCTGGTGCGCCTCGACCCGCATGTGCTGCTGAAACGCGCCATCGACCAAGGCGGCGACCTTGTGCCCTTCATGGAAGACGCGCAGACCAGCGGCGATCTGGTGCGCGAACGCGAGGTCTTCGTCACCGCCATCGGCGCCGGCACGACCTATCCCGACTACAAGCCCGCGCCCTTCATCGTCGGCTCGCGCGTCGAGGGCGTCGACATGGTGACCGTCGTCACCGAGGGCATTTTCTCCTATTGCGGCGCCAAGGTGAAAATCGACACCGACCGCCACCTCGGACCGGAAACGGCCGCCGTGCGCGTCGACGGCGAACCCATCGGCCATGTCACCACGGGCGAATATGGCTCGCAAATGCTGTCGCTCGGCGGCGTCAATCACCTGACGCACGGCGGCAAGAAGGAGGGCCGCGTCACCTGCAAGGCGCTGCTCGACCTGTGCAACGGCCTGCCGGTGGAAATGCAGATCGACGGCGGCGCGCATGTCGTCGTCGAAGCCAACCGGCCGCCCATCGTCAACGGCGTGCGCGAGACGCGCATGCGCGTCGGCTGCGGCTCGGCCGCCATCGGCATGTTCGCCAAGCAATGGCGCGAGCTGGTCGATGAAGTCATCGTCGTCGACGACCACATCACCGGCGTCCTGTCCGAGCATCAGGCCGGCAAGTTCCTCGGCGTGCCGGCGACGGGCGTCAAGATGCGCGGCCACCGCTCGACGCCCGGCCGCTATTTCCGCGTGGCGGAGGCAGGCTCCGGCTGGGGCGGCACCAATCTTGTCGATCCGCTCGCCATCATCGCCGGCTTCGACCCCAAGCGCGCCTGGCCCGGCCTGCGCCTGCTGATGGTTTCGACCACCGGCGAGCACGCCGCAAGCTATGTGCTCGACGACGAATTGAAGCCGGTCGAGCAGGAGCTGTCGCCCGCCCTCAAGGCCGCCGTCGAGCGCGTGCAGGACAATTGCGAGCCCGCCCTGTCCAGCGTCCTGTTCATGGCGGGCGCTGGCGGCTCGCTGCGCGCCGGCGTCACCGAAAACCCGGTCGGCCTGACGCGCTCGGTGCGCGAGGCCATCACCCGCGTCACCTGCGGCGGCGCGCCGGTCTATGTCTGGCCCGGCGGCGGCATCACCTTCATGGTCGATGTCGCGCGCATGCCGAAGAACGCCTTCGGCTATGTGCCGACGCCCGCCCTCGTCGCGCCGATCGAATTCACCATGAAGCGCGAGGATTACGCCGCGCTCGGCGGCTATCTCGAAGAGATCCGCGACGTCGGCGAAGTTTCCGCCCTCGCCAATTGCCGCGCCATCGGCGCGCGCCAGGACAATCCCTGGCCGCTGCGGCCCGCCTCCATCGAGGACGCATGAACGCACGCCAGACCATGCGCCGCCTGCCCGACGGCCGCCGCCTGCATCTCGGCGACGGACCGATCGACCTCATCATCGAGGCGTGGGGGGCGCGCGCTGCGGTGGAGGCGGCCTACGCCGCCGCGATGGCGCGGTTTGCGACGATCCTCGACGAACTCTGCGCCGAATTGCCGAGCCTGCGCGCGCCTTCCGGCGAAGCCGCGCCAAAAAGCCCGGTCGGCCTGCGCATGGCGCGCGCCGTCGCGCCCTTCGCCCCTGCCGATTTCATCACGCCGATGGCCGCCGTCGCCGGCTCGGTCGCCGACGAGATTGCCGATGCGATGAGCGCCGCCGCCACGCTCGACCGCCTTGCCGTCAACAACGGCGGCGACATCGCCCTGCGCCTCGCCCCCGGCCAAAGCTTTGCCCTTGGCCTCGTCGACCGGCCCGACAAGCCTTCGCTGTTCGCCCGCGCGACGCTGAACGCCGCCGACCATATCGGCGGCGTCGCCACCAGCGGCTGGCGCGGCCGCTCGTTCTCGCTCGGCATCGCCGACGCCGTCAGCGTGCTGGCCGATTGCGCCGCCGCCGCCGACGCCGCCGCCACGCTCATCGCCAACGCCGTCGACCTGCCCGGCCATGCAGCGATCGCCCGCGCGCCGGCCGACAGCCTGCAGCCCGACAGCGATCTGGGTCCGCGCCTCGTCACCCGCGGCGTCGGCGCGCTGACGCCACAGGAGATCGACGCGGCGCTTGGCCGTGGCATGGCGCTTGCTGAGGCTTTTGAAAAATCCGCGCGCATTCGCGCCGCCGCCTTGCATCTTGCCGGGCGAACATTGACGATGGGCGCAGTCGCCGCACTGGAAGCGCCCATGGGGAGGGCCAATGCCGCAGGTTGAACTTCGCAAACGTCTGCTCTTCGTCGAGGAGATTTTCCACGAGGGCGGCCCGCCCGTCGCCGTGCCGCACAAGCGCGCCGCCATCATGTGCGTCATCAAGAACCCCTATGCCGGACGCTATGTCGAGGACATCCAGCCCTTCATGAAGGATCTGGAGCCGCTCGGCGTCGACATGGCCAAGCGCCTGCTCGACGCGCTCGGCGGCGATCCGAAAAGCATCGAAGGCTACGGCAAGGGCGCCATCATCGGCACGGCCGGCGAGCTTGAACATGGCGCGCTCTGGCATGCGCCCGGCGGCTATTCCATGCGCGCCGTGCTCGGCGAGGCCAACGCCATCGTGCCCTCGACCAAGAAGGTCGGCGGCGCCGGCGCGCGGCTCGACGTGCCGGTCACCCATGTCAACGCCTCGTATGTGCGCTCGCATTTCGATTCGATGGAAGTCGGCGCCGCCGACGCGCCGCGCGCCGACGAAATGGCGGTCATTCTGGTGATGACCACCGGCGCGCGCGTCCACAACCGTGCCGGCGGTCTCGCCGCCAAGGACATTTCCGGCAAGGACGGGCTGCGATGAGCGCGAAGATCCGCAAGATCGTCACCATCGTCGAGGAGACGCTGAGCGAGGGCGGGCGAGCCGTGTCGCCGCCGACGCGCCGCGCGGCGGCGCTCGCCGTCATCGAGAATCCCTTCGCCGGGCAATATGTCGATGACCTGACCGAACTGATGGACATCGGCGAGGAGCTCGGCGCGCTGCTGACGCGCAAGGCCATCGACGCGCTCGGCGGCGACGCCGCGATCATCGAGAGCTACGGCAAGGCCGCCGCCGTCGGCGAGGACGGCGAGCTGGAACACGCCGCCGCCATCCTGCATCCGAAGCTCGGCGCGCCGGTGCGCAAGGCCATCGGCAAGGGCGCCGCGCTGATCCCGTCGTCGAAGAAGCGCACCGGTCCCGGCGCGCCGCTCGACATTCCGCTCGGCCACAAGGATGCGGCCTTCGTGCGCAGCCATTTCGACGGCATGGAAGTGCGCATTTCGGACGCGCCGCGCGCCCGCGAAATCGTCGTCGCCGTGGCGCTGACGGATTCAGGCCGGCCGCTGCCGCGCGTCGGCGGATTGAAAACCAGTGAAATCAAGGGCGAGGACGGCTTGCGCTGAACCGCGCCGCACAGCAGCAGAGGGAACACAGGCATGATGAAACTGACGATGACGGGAATGGCCGGTCTTGCCTTCGCAGCGATGCTGTCGGGCGCGAGCGCGCAAACGGCCTCGGGCGACATCAAGATCGGCGAGGTCAATTCCTATTCGGGACTGCCCGCCTTCACCGAGCCTTATCGCAAGGGCTGGCAGCTGGCGCTTGAAGAGATCAATGCGGCCGGCGGCGTCGGCGGCAAGAAGCTCGTCGTCGTCTCCAAGGACGATGGCGGCAAGCCGGCGGACGCCGTGACAGCCGCCAACGAACTCGTGTCGAGCGAGAAAGTGGCGATGCTGTTTGGCACGTTCTTCTCGCATGTCGGCCTCGCCGTGTCGGATTTCGCCAAGCAGAAGAAGGTCTTCTTCCTTGCCGCCGAACCGCTGTCGGACGCGGTGACCTGGAGCCAGGGCCACCGCTACACCTTCCGCCTGCGCCCGTCGAACTACATGCAGGCCGCCATGCTGGCGGAGGAAGCCGCCAAGCTGCCGGCCAAGCGCTGGGCGACGATTGCGCCGAACTACGAATACGGCCAGTCGGCCGTCGCCGTGTTCAAGAAGCTGCTCTCGGCCAAGCGCCCCGACGTGCAATGGGTCGACGAGCAATGGCCGCCGCAGGGCAAGATCGACGCCGGCGCGGTCGTCGCGGCCTCGGCCGCCGCCAACCCGGAGGCGATCCTCAACGTCACCTTCGGCGGCGATCTGGTGAAGCTCGTGCGCGAAGGCAATACGCGCGGCCTGTTCAAGAACCGCGCCGTCGTCTCCTTTCTCACCGGCGAGCCGGAATATCTCGACCCGCTGAAGGACGAGACGCCCGAGGGCTGGATCGTCACCGGCTATCCCTGGTACGGCGTGACGATTCCCGAACACGCGGCCTTCCTCAAGGCCTATCAGGCCAAGTTCAACGACTATCCGCGCCTCGGCTCGATCGTCGGCTACGCCTCGATGAAGGCGGTCGCCGCCATTCTCGCCAAGGCCGGCTCCACCGACACGGAAAAGCTCGTCGACGCCGCCGAGGGCCTGTCGCTGTCGACGCCGCTCGGACCGATCGAGTTCCGCAAGATCGACCACCAGTCGACGCTCGGGGCCTATGTCGGCAAGACGAGCGTCAAGGACGGCAAGGGCGTGATGGTCAATTCCGTCTATCGCAACGGCAAGGACTATCTGCCGAGCGACGACGAAGTGAAGAAGCTGCGTCCGGCGAACTAAGCCTCCGGCCTCGCTCCCTCTCCCCGCCCGCGGGGAGAGGGTCGGGGTGAGGGGCCAGACGTAGAGAACCGTCCTACCGGCCTCCGCGCCTCGCCCCGCCGCTTATCCGGCCTTCGGCCAGCTTCTCCCCGCCGGCGGCGAGAAGCCAGACACCTGAAATTGCACGCGAGGGCACTTGGCGTTCTACATCGTTCAGTTTCTGACGGGTCTGGCGAGCGCGTCCTCGCTGTTTCTCGCAGCCTGCGGCCTGTCGATCATTTTCGGCGTCACCCGCATCGTCAATTTCGCCCATGGCGCCTTCTACATGCTCGGCGCCTATGTCGCCTACACGCTGACCGAGCGGCTGTCGGGAACCTTCGGCTTCTGGATCGGCCTCGTCATCGCCGCCGCCATTGTCGCCATTGTCGGCGCGCTGGTGGAAATGCTGCTGCTGCGCCGCATCTATCACGCGCCGGAATTGTTCCAGCTGCTCGCCACCTTCGGCGTGACGCTGATGGTGCAGGATCTCGTCGTCCTGATCTGGGGGCCGGAAGATCTCGTCGGCCGCCGCGCCCCCAATCTGCGCGGCGCGGTCGAAATTCTCGGCCAGGCCTTCCCCGCCTATGATCTCTTTCTCATCGCGCTCGGGCCGATCGTGCTCGCCGGCCTGTGGCTGTTGTTCCACCGCACGCGCTGGGGCGTTCTCGTGCGCGCCGCGACGCAGGACCGCGAGATGATCGCCGCCCTTGGCGTCAACCAGAAATGGCTGTTCACCGGCGTCTTCGCCCTCGGCGTCTTTCTCGCCGCGCTCGGCGGCGCACTGCAATTGCCGCGCGAGGCGGTGAACCACCAGATGGACCTGCGCATCATCGTCGATGTCTTCGTCGTCGTCGTCATCGGCGGCCTCGGCTCGGTCGGCGGCGCGTTCCTCGCCGCAATTCTCGTCTCGGTCCTCAACGCCTTCGGCATTCTGGTCTTCCCCGGCATCGCGCTCGTCGCCATCTTCCTCGTCATGGCCGTCGTGCTCGTCGTGCGGCCGTGGGGGCTGATGGGCAAGCCCGAAGCGGTCATTCGTGGCGGCGTCGGCGCCGCGCCGCTGCCCTGGGCGCCGCTGACGCAAAACGCCCGCATCGCCGTCGGGCTCGGCGTCGCGCTCGCCGCGCTCGTGCCGCTCGTCGCCTCGCCCTATGCGCTGAATGTCGCGGCGGAGGTGATGATCTTCGCGCTGTTCGCCGCCAGCCTGCATTTCATGATGGGCGCGGGCGGCCTCGTCTCCTTCGGCCACGCCGCCTATTTCGGCCTCGGCTCCTATGGCGCGGCGCTGGCGGTGAAAAAGGCGGGCCTCGGCATGGCGGCGGGCCTCGCCATCGGGCCGCTGCTGGCGGTCGCCGGCGCGATTGTCTTCGGCTGGTTCTGCGTGCGCCTGTCGGGCGTCTATCTCGCCATGCTGACCATGGCCTTCGCCCAGATCGTCTGGTCCGTCGCCTTCCAATGGGTCAGCGTCACGGGCGGCGACAACGGCCTGCTCGGCGTCTGGCCGCAAGGTCCGTTCAGCGATCCCAGCGCCTTCTACTGGCTGGTCCTCGCTCTGGTGGCGCTGTGCCTGGCCGCGCTGCGCGGCCTCGTCTTCTCGCCCTTCGGCTACGCCTTGCGCGCGACGCGCGATTCGACCCTGCGCGCCGAATCCATCGGCATCGACCGCATGCGCGTGCAATGGGCGAGCTTCGCCCTGTCCGGCCTGTTCGCCGGCCTCGCGGGCGCGCTCTACGCCTTCTTCAAGGGTTCGGTCTTCCCCGACAGCCTCGCCATTCCGATGTCGGTGGACGGTCTCGTCGCCGTGCTGCTCGGCGGCGTTGGCTCGGTGTCGGGCGCGGTCGTCGGCGCCGGCTTCTTCAAGAGCCTGTCCGTCTGGCTCGTGTCGCACACCGATTATTCCAAGCTCGTGCTCGGCGCGATCATCGTCGCGCTGGTCGTTGTCTTCCCCGGCGGAATCACCGGCCTGTTCGACAAGCTGCGCGAGCGCCGCGCCGCCCAGGCGGAGGCCCGCGCATGAGCCTGCTTGTCGTCAAAGACCTGATGAAATCCTATGGCGGCGTGCATGCCGTGCGCGGCGTCTCGTTCACGCTCGAGGCGGGCGAGGCGCTGGCGCTGATCGGCCCCAACGGCGCCGGCAAGTCGACCTGCTTCAACATGCTCAACGGCCAGACGAAGCCCGACGTCGGCAGCATTTCCTTCATGGGCCGCGAAATCGCCGGCATGAGCCCGCGCCAGATCTATCGCCTTGGCGTCGGCCGCACCTTCCAGATCGCCGCCACCTTCGCGTCGATGACGGTGATCGAGAACGTGCAGGTGTCGCTGCTGTCGCACGACAATGCGCTGTGGCGCATGGTCGGCGCCGTGCGCCGGCTGCGTCGCGACGCGGCCATGCATCTGCTCGAACGCGTCGGCCTCGCCCGTCAGGCCGAGCGCGCCTGCGCCGAACTGGCCTATGGCGACGTCAAGCGGCTGGAGCTCGCCATGGCGCTCGCCAACAATCCCAAACTGCTGCTGATGGACGAGCCGACCGCCGGCATGGCCCCGCAGGAGCGCGGCGAATTGATGGACCTGGTCGCCAATGTCGCCCGCACCGAGCGCATCGGCGTTCTCTTCACCGAGCACGACATGGACATCGTTTTCGAACACGCCGACCGCATCATGGTGCTCGACCGCGGCCGGCTGATCGCCGAGGGCGACGCCAGATCCGTGCGCGACAATCCCGCCGTGCGCGCCGTCTATCTCGGCGAGGGCCTCGCCTTTTCAGCGGAGGCCTCGCAATGAGCGACGTCATGCTTGAGGTCGAGGGGCTCGACGCCTGGTACGGCCGCGCCCGCATTCTCTTCGGCGTGTCGCTGAAGATTCGCCGCGGCGAGGTCGTCGCCCTGCTCGGGCGCAACGGCGCCGGCAAGACGACGACGCTGCGCACCTTGATGGGCCTTGTGCCGCAGCGTGGCGGCAGGGTCATGTTCGAAGGCCGCGACGTCTCGCGCCTTCCCACGCACGAGATCGTGCGCTGCGGCCTGGGTTACGTGCCCGAGGACCGGCGCATCTTCACCGAGCTGACAGTGGTCGAAAATCTCGAAGTCGGCCGCCGCCCGCCCCGCCCCGGCGCGGCGCCATGGACGCGCGACAATCTCTTCGCGCTGTTTCCCAATCTCGCCGAAATGCATGAGCGCCCCGGCGGCCGCATGTCGGGCGGCGAGCAGCAGATGCTCACCATCGCCCGCACGCTCATGGGCCAGCCGCTGCTGGTGCTGCTCGACGAACCGTCGGAGGGTCTGGCCCCGAAAATCGTCGAGGACATGGCCCACGCCATTCTCGCCATGAAAAAGGCCGGACTGTCCGTTCTGGTGTGCGAGCAGAACCTGCATTTCGCCAAGGCGATTTCCGACCGCGCCTATATCATCGAGGGCGGCCGCATCCGCTACGAAGGCACGATTGCCGAACTGGAAGCACAGCCCGAAATACGCGACGCCTATCTCGCGGTCTAAGAGCGGCGCTGGAGAGGAAGCCGATGACAGGCGATGGCGACAGCGGCAAGCCCTACGCGCTCGACGACCAGATCGGCTTTGTCCTGCGCCAGGCGCACCAGCGCCATACGGCGATTTTCGCAGCGCGGATGATCGGCGACCTGACGCCGACGCAATTCGCCGCGCTCGCCCGCCTGCATGCCGAAGGGCCGGTCTCGCAGAACCAGCTTGGCCGGCTGACGGCGATGGACGTCGCCACCATCAAGGGCGTCGTCGACCGCCTGATCGCGCGCGGCCTTGTCGCCACCTCGCCCGACGCCGCCGACGCGCGTCGCCGCGTCGTGGCGCTGACCGATGTCGGCCACGAACTGATTTTGCGCGCGCTTCCCGTCGCCGCCGCCATCACGGCCGAGACGCTGGAGCCGCTGGCGGCGGACGAGCAGGCCAGCCTGCTCGCCCAGCTCGCCAGACTACGCTAGCGCGCCTTTCACCAGTTCCGGCAGCTTCTCGGCCGGCGGCGTGTTGCGGCTGCGCAAGGAGCGCACGAGGCCGTCGATGATCGTCATGCCGACGCCCGGCAGGTCGCCGAGCGCCACCGATTCGAGCAGGTTCTTGCCGGCCGAATGCTGCGCCCGATCCATCAGCACGAAATCCGCCGAGCGCCCGATTTCGATCAGGCCGCTGTCGAGCCCGCGCATGCGCGCCGTATTGCCGGTGGCGAAACAGAAGGCCGTCTCGGGCGCGACCTCGCCGAGCGCCGCGAGCATGGAGACCATGCGCAGCATGCCAAGCGGTTGCACGCCCGAACCCGCCGGCGCGTCAGTGCCGATGATGACGCGCTCCAACTGGCCGATTTCCTTTGCCGTGCGCAGGGTGAACAGCGCCGAGCGCTCGTTGCCGTTGTGGACGAGTTCCAATCCGCGCCCGCAGCATTCGCACAATTGCCGGATCTGCTTGTCCGGCAGCGCCGTATGGCCGCCGTTGATATGGCCGATGATGTCGGCGTCGGCTTCGAGCACGATGTCGGCGTCGATCAGGCCGGAGCCGGGAATCGACGGCCCGCCGGTGTGGATGGTCGAGCCGATGCCGTATTTGCGCGCCCAGGCCACCATCTGCCGCGCCGTCTTGCCGTCCTTGACGCCGCCAAGGCCGACTTCGCCGAGCAGCTTGACGCCGGCTGCCGCCAGTTCGGCGAAATCCTCTTCCACCATTCCCGGCTCGATCACCGGCGCGCCGGCGATCATCTTCACCCCGCTCGGCCGCAGGTTGCGGAAGGAACGCTCATGGAAGATCGCCATGGCCTTGAGGCCGACAATGTCGCGCGGCCGGCCGGGCATGTGCACTTCGCCGGCCGAGATCATCGTCGTGACGCCGCCGTGCAGGCACGAATCGATCCAGTTGATCTGGTTCTGCCGCGGCGTCCAGTCGCCGGCAACGGGATGGACATGGCTGTCTATCAGGCCAGGCGTCAGCGTCGCCCCATGCGCATCGACGACGATGTCGGCATGGTCGAGATCGAGATCCTTGGCCTTGCCGAACGCCGCGATGCGGCCGTTCACGGCCACCAGCGTATCCGCCTCGAGGATCGGATTGGCGAGATCTCCCGACAGCATCAAGCCGATGTTGCGGATGACGAGTTTCGAAGGCCCTGCGGCCGGTGCAGCATCATGCGCCATTCGTTCCCCCCAGATCGTTCGCCTGCATATGAATGGGACCAGAATACGCCGCTGATGACAAGCGGGGCGCATGTTTTCTAAGCTGGCCGACGCTCTGTCATTGCGAGGACGCCATGCCGTTGATCGACGCCGGAAATTCGCAGCTCGTGATCATTGATTTCCAGGCGCGGCTGATGCCCGCCATCGCCGGCGGCGCGGAGGCGGTCGCCAATGCCCGCCGCCTGGCGGAGGCGGCGCGCCTGCTGGGCGTGCCGGCGCTGATCACCGAGCAGAATCCCAGGGGCCTCGGCCCAACCGTCGCGGAGCTCGCCGGCTTTGCGCCCGTCGTCGAAAAGATGGCCTTCGGCGCCTGCGCCGAACCGGCCTTTGCCGCCGCCCTCGACCCTGATCGCGTGCTCGTCGTCGTCGGCTGCGAAGCGCATGTCTGCGTGCTGCAAACCGTGCTCGGGCTGCGCGCCAAAGGCCGCGCCGTCTGCCTCGTCGCCGACGCCGTCGGCTCGCGCCGCGACGAGAACAAACGCGCCGCCATCAACCGCATGGCCCATCACGGCGCCGAGATCGTCACGACGGAAATGGTCGTGTTCGAATGGCTGCGCGACGCGGATCACCCGCTGTTCCAGCCGGTCCGCAAGCTGATCGTGTGAGGACGGCGGTTGTGGCAGGCCTAGAGCCTGTGTCTACGATTTAGGAAGAGAAACTCGCAGGTAGCGCGCTCCATTCAATGACATGATCAATAAAAATACTTTGACATCTCAGGATATCCAAATAACCATGATCGATAAGGCGTGTAACACTGCTCGAAAATTGGAGACATTAAAATCCAGATGAGGAAAAATCCAATTAATACAACATACGGAGCGACCACATAAACCTGCTTCAGGGCGCCCAAATTTAAATATGTTATACGCGATAAAATCATCGTTTGAATTGGGATAAAATAATATCCCAGCCTATCTCCGATTACCGATGACATAGCTACTAATGGCAACAACGAAATCATCGCAAAAGATGATAAATGCACAAATTTGTAATCATACCGGAATCGTCTTTTCCATTCACCCCGAAAAACGAGAAGAAATAATATTCCGGAAAAGGCGATGAGTGCAACACGAAATAATCCACCTGCGGCATCGACAGCGGTATCGACGTAACGGGCTCTTGCCAATTCCGCGTCACTGCCTGAATATATGATATACATTCCAGGAACTGCGAGTATTGTCGCAAGAACAATACGACGCCAATCATACTCGCCTGTGACAAATGGCGCAAAAAAAACAAAAACGATGGCGCTGGAGTGCAGGGCGCTCGCCAGTAATGTTATAAACATAAAACGAATAAATGATTTATTTATGAATTCAGAAAACGCAATGCACATTAATCCGATCGCAGCGCCCTGCCGGATGCCCGACATTGGCATGTTTACAATCAGGATTGGGAAAAGCAGGATAAGAAACCCAAGTGGATCCTGTTGCCTGCGCGCGAGAACATGCACTCCAAAAAAAAATATTGCCGCAGAAAATACGTTGATCCATGGATATGGAAGCTCAAACCAATGCTGTATTGCAAACAATCCTATCCAAATAGGCTCACGATATTCAGCTAAATCCCCAAAGCCGATACCGTTGTAAACATTAAATTGATTGAGATAACCAGACCAATCACAACCAACCTCAAATCGAAAGGCTGTGAATAAGAACAAGCCAATTATTATATAAAAATATGAATTCCTATAATTTAAATATCGCAAAAAAATGAGACTATTAAATATGGCTAAATAGATCATGCTCGCCCAGCTCTTGCGATCTCGCTCAGCAGCGCCGCCACGCGGGGCCCGTGAACCTGAACCGAATATTTTTCCTCCACCTTCTGTCTTCCGGCGGCGCCCATGCGACGCCGAAGCTCGCCGTCGGACAACAGAGTTTCCAACGCGAGGCGCCATTCTGCCTCGCTCGAGGCGAGAAACCCGTTCACGCCATGTTCGACGATTTCCGTGTTCACCCCGACGGGCGAGGCCACGACCGGCAAACCACAGGCCATGTACTGGATCAGCTTGTAACCGCACTTGCCACGCGCCCAAGGTGTGTCGGTCAGCGGCATGATGCCGATGTCCACACTTTGCAGAAACGGCACTTCGCCTTCTTCGCTCCACTTCACAAGTTCGAGCAGCGGTTGCGCATCGGCCTTGCGATCCGCACCCATCACGGCAAGCTGTCCAGACCACTCCTCCGCCGCCTGCGTGAGGAGTGGCAGCAGACAAAGCATATACTCGGTCCAGGTGCTAGGTGTCCCGATCCAGCCGAGCCGCACTGGCCTATCCGTCACTGGACCATCTGATCGAGGGCGATAGATATTGGTGTCCACCACAGTTGGCACGATCTCGGTTCGCGGGCAAAGCTGGCGGGCATAAGCGGCGAGATAGGCATTCCCGCAAAGCGCCAACTCTGCCGAACCAAGCGTGTGGTGCAACTTGCGCCCTAATAACAACCGGATGAGTTTGCTTGGATGCATGTCGTAATTGTGAAAGATCGCATCGTCGTAATCAAACACGATTGGTTTTTTAGGCCATCGCACAAAATCTTCGATCAACCCCGGTAGGAAGGGGAATAATTCGCAATGCAGCCAAATCGCATCAACATCTGGCTTGGAAAGTAGCCAGCGCAAGCGATCCAGATAGCGCGCAGCTATACGGTAAAGTACTCTCCGTTCGCCCGCATAAAGCTCTTGCAGGTATGCATCATCCAGCAACGGAAGAGGAACCAGTTCGAATCCTACCTCTTGCAGAAACGGACGATATTGGTGGAAGCGCTGCCGAGTGCTGGCAGCCAAATCGCCGTATTTGGTTAGCAGCCCGATCCTCATGCCGCAGCGCCGCTCTTAAACCCGACCGCGCACCAGAACGGGAAACTCTCGGAAAATCTTATTTTCTCCAACCCAGCCAACTGCATCATTGCCGTGATCTCGCCACGGGTGAAACGCTGCTCTAGCGGCGTTCCGAAGCGGTCGCGGGAATCTGTTCTCATTGTATAAAAGCTTGTATTTCGATAACTTGATAATATCCAGCGATCCACCCGCAGCCCCAGCCTTTCGCCAAGTGAAGCAGCGCGCGCAAGTGGCAGATACACCATCGCAGCAATCATGTCCGTTAAGATAGACTTTGCCCATGCTGGCAAAATGGATATGGCGCGTCGTAGGACATCCGATGCCCGCCACAAAATCACGTACCAGTGGGCGCGGTTGTCGAAACGATAATAAAGGTAGACGAGGAAAGGCGCCCCAGGTTTAAGCATCCGCACGCAGTCCTGCAGTGCTGCGGCCGTATTCGGTATGTGATGAAGAACGCCAAGCGAGTAGCCAAAATCCTGACTATCCGGAGGCAGTACTGCATCAGATGCTCCGCCATTCACAAACGCCACGTTCGGCAGGTGTGCAAGCTTGCGGCGCGCGACATCCAACGCTTCTGGTGAGGGGTCAATGCAGGTCAACAAGCCCACTTTCGGCGCGACAAGGCTCGCCCAGCGCCCCGACCCGCACCCCATGTCGAAACCTTGGGCCGTTTTGGGCAGGTCGTCCCATGGAAAAATGTGGAAATAAGTGTCGAACAAGTATTCATGTTCGGCACCGCCCAAGGCCTCTTGGTCGAATCGCGACCACTCATCGCCGAAAGAAGAGACCGTCTTCGGATCCATGTTGTTCATGCCTGCGCAAACCTCCACGACTGGAGCATCAGGATAATCCATAGTTTTTGCGTCCAATCGCGATCGCCTGCGAGATGTTCAGCCCAAACCTTGGTGATCGGGGCGGGATGAAGAAGCCTTCCACTAGCGAGGGCTGTGGGAGAAAGCAGGTCGCTCGCCCAGTGCTTCAGCGGCCCTCTGAGCCATTCGCCGACTGGAATCCCGAAGCCCGCTTTCGGCCGCTCGATCAACTCTCGGGGGACATGCCGATAAAGAATTTGCCGCAACGCCCATTTTCCTTGGCCATTGCGGAATTTCAGGAGTGCCGGCAATCGCATCGCAATGTGCAGAACCTCGGGATCAAGGAACGGCACACGTGTTTCAAGGCTGACGCCCATAGCTGCCCGGTCGACCTTGCAGAGAATGTCGTCGGGTAGATAGCTACGCAGGTCCTGTGCCATCATGCGACCAACAGGGTCATCGTTGAGCGCGGCGGGCAACGGATCATCCAGTATGGACCTGGGGTCTCGCTCAATACCCGGCACCATTGCGGCGCCGGGCCATTCGGACACGAGGCTGCGATAAAGATCGTCGGGATTGCGCACATATGCCAACCGCGCGGCCAATCTATGCGCCTTGTCTCCTAGCCGGCTGACGGCAAAACGACCGCTCCCAAGCAGTCCTAACTTGTTCCAGAGCGCCACGGGCACAGTGGATATCATCCCGCCCAGAGCTTGCCTTGCCGACATCGGCATCCAGTCGATGCGGTTCCAGACGCGCGGGCCCCAGAAATACCGATTGTAGCCTCCGAAAAGCTCATCGCCGCCATCGCCGGATAACGCAACGGTTACACGCTTGCGCGCTGCGCTGCATACGAAATGCGTTGGGATCTGCGACGAATCTGCGAAGGGTTCGTCATAGAGCTCCGGCAGGCTCGGGATGATCTCCCTTGCCTCCTTTTCCGTCACCATGAGCTCGGTGTGCTGCGTACCTAGATGATGCGCCACCGCGGCAGCATGGGGCGCTTCATTGAAGCTAGGATTTTCAAACCCGACCGTGAAAGTTTGCACCGGCCGAGACGACTGCGCCTGCATCAGCGCGACGATGAGCGAACTGTCGATGCCGCCCGACAGAAACGCGCCAAGCGGCACATCTGCGACCATCTGGCGTCCGACCGCTCGGCGAAGCGTGGCCTCCAGCTCGGATATTGCCTCCTGCTCATCCGTTAAGCGATGCTGGGCGCCGGCTTCTATGGTCTCATTCAGCGACCAGTAACGCCGGATGGACAGGGACCCGAATTTGTCGCCCGGCCGCATCGGCTCGCGCGGCGGACTGGGTGGCGCCATGCCTTCGATTTCAAGCACGCAACCGGGCTCAAGCTTGTAAACCCCCGGATGGATGCTGCGCGGCGCCGGCACATAGGCAAAGCGCAGATATTGCGCCAGCGCCTCGCGGCAAACGTCTTTCGGAAAACCCGGATGTCGCCGCAAAGCCTTGAGCTCGGAACCGAAGACGAGCGCCGGTCCGGCCCAACCCCAATACAATGGCTTCTCGCCGATGCGGTCGCGGGCCAGACACAACCGGCGCGCCTTGCGGTCCCAAAGCGCCAAGGCAAACATGCCCTTGGCGCGCTTCAGGGTCTCGTCCAGCCCCCAATGAACGATCCCCGCCAGCAATGTTTCAGTATCCGAATGCCCCCGCCAGATCGGCGCTGCGCCTGCGCTCTGCAACTCCCCGCGGATATCAAGGTGGTTGTAGATTTCGCCATTGAACGCAATGACGAAGCGCCCGCACGCCGAAAGCATCGGCTGTGCGCCTGCATCGGTCAGGTCGAGGATCGCCAAACGGCGGTGTCCCAGCGCCACGCCCTCGTCGAGCCAGATTCCCTCCCCGTCTGGACCGCGATGGCGCAAGCTGTCGGTCATTGACCTGATTATCGAACGAAGATCTTCTCGGCTGCGGCCGAGCGGATCGAATATGCCGGTCAAGCCGCACATCGTGGCGCCATCCTCATGTTGGATCGGTTGAACGCGAACTCAGCCCACATTGGCGCGATCCGCAAGAATAGCCTCGTAGAGTGCGGCATACGAGGCTGTTCCCGACGCGAGCGAAAACACGTCTTCTGCCGCTTTGCGGCAGCGGGCCGGAAGATCGGCGTCGGACAGGAGCGCCTGCAATTCGTCCCAGGCCGCTTCCATTTCTATTTGACCAGGCCCTGCCGCGAGCACGCCAACGCGATAGTCGCGAATGATGCGCGCGACATCGCCGACGCCGTCATTCGCCACGACCGGGAGCCCACAGCCGAGAACCTCGGCCATGCGGGTTGGTGATCGACCTAGTTCCGATATTTCACCGCCGGCATAGAATAGGATTGACGCTTGCTGTCCCTGTAATACTTCCTGCACTCGATCTGACGCGCACGCGGCGACATGCAATCTGCGTTGCAGATTTCCGTCTCCGCCAAGCGCTGCGCGCACCTGCTGCGGGTCATCACGCGTCGTCAGTTCTATGCTCAGCTGTGGGTCGCGCCGGGCGGCGACGGCCAGAAACGACGCCAGCCAGTCGAGGCGGAACCACCCGCTGAGCACCGTGCCAAGACAGCCAATGACGCGGCGGCCCGGCTGCCGCGCGGCGGGAACGAAGCGGTCGAGATCGGCGCAGGTGGGGATGACGATCACTCTCTGGCCGGCCATTTCATCAGGATAGATCTTGTTCAGATGCGCTGCCGCCGCATGTGTCAGCGACACGACGGCGGCGGCACGGCGCAGGCAGGCGCGCTCGGCTGCGACAATCGCCCGATGCAGGACGGAGCCGCGCCGCAGCCTGCCCGCGGTGATCAGCTCTTCTGGCCATAACGCGCGCATGTCGAAGATGAAGGGCGCGCCGCTCACCGCGTTGACCAGCATAGCCACGGCGGCGGGTATGTAGGAGCGCGCATGGATCAGGCGAACGCCCTGGCTGCGCGTCTCGCGCCAAACGAGCCAGGCCATGCCCAACATGCTCACCATGGGTGCGATGACCTTGGGGGAGCGCCGGAAACGCTTCGGTAGCCAGCGAATGCCGAGATCAGCGCACTCTTTCCGCACTTGCGCGACGCGCGCGGCGTCCGCCCAGTCCTCATCCTTTTCATAGGTGATGAGGGTGATGCGGTAATCCTTTGCCAACCCGCGCAGATAGGCCAGAACCTGGCTCTGTCCGAGCGGCTCGAGCAGGCCGTTGCGGGTGAGATACAAGGTCGGCGTCATGCGAGGCCCAGCAGATCGAGATATTTGCGGGCTGCGATTTCGGGCGCAAAATCCGCGGCGCGACGCTTTAGGGCCTCTCGGTCATGCGGCCCATTCAGGGCCTCGTCCATGGCGCGCGCCAGAGCGTCTGCGTCGCCGACCGGCGTCAGACGGCCCCACCGCCCGCCGCCGAGGATTTCGTCGGGGCCGGACGGGCAATTCGTCGACACCACCGGCAGGCCGAAGGAAAGCGCCTCGACGATGACATTGCCGAAGCCCTCATAATCCGACGACAGCGCGAACAGGTCGGCCGTGGCGTAGAACGGCGACGGGTCGGCGTGAAAACCGGCGAAAATAACGCGATCGGCGATGCCGAGCGCCGCGGCCTCGCCGCGCAGCATCGCTTCGTTCTCGCCCTGACCGAGCAGCATCAATCGTGCCTCGGAGCGGGCAAGGCGCGAGAACGCCCGTAAAAGCATTGGGTGGTTCTTCTGGTCCTTCAGGCTCCCAACGGTCAAAATTCGCTGACCCGAAGGACATTGCCATATCTTCGCGGCGGATGACCGGGCTTCTTTCGAAGGGATAGGCCGTTTCGGGATTGGATTGTGCAGCACCGCCACGGACTCGCTCGGCAGTCCCGCGAGTTGCGCAGTGTCTCGGGCTGCTCCCTCCGACACCGCCGCAACATGATCGGCTCGAGCATAAGTCGCCCTCAAGCTGGCGCGCATCTTCAAATTATGAAGACTGCCCCAAGAAGCATATTGACGGGACAAGGTATTATGTTCGACCAGCAACAATGGGCACTTCTGCATCGATAGCGCGCGGCCGATGACGGCAGCCGAGGTCAGCGGCCACATATGAGCGATCAGGGCGTCTGGTCGGCGCGTCCGCAGGTATCGCGCCAGCGCGCGCGGCGCATATCGCGCTTTCGGCACGCCGAGATCGACGACAGAAAATGCGCGACGCGCCTCGGGCAGGAAATCTCCGACAGCGCGCATCAACACGAACTCAACCTCATGCCCAAGCACGGCGAACGCTCGAGCAAGGTCAACGCTGACACGCTCGGCCCCGCCGCCGCGAAGATCGGGTAGGAGGATCGCGATCAAGATTGCTGACCCCAGCGGGCCAGTTGCCGCAATGAACGGACGAGCGCACGTAGCCAGTTATCCCTTGCCATCCATATGTAGAAGCGGCAATAGGCCGCGGCAACAACGCTCGACATACCTGTCCGCGCGACCGCATCTGCTGTCAACTGTTCGACGTAATTATCGGCAACGTAACGATTTGCATATGCAATGCCCGCATCTGAAAGGCCCTGGCGTTCGACAGGTCCGGCCTGCAGGTAGGCTTCGATCATGGCGCCAAGATCTTGCCTGAGGACCCTGCTATCCTGCTCTCCGAGATTTCCAAAAGGCGCGTCCTGAATGAAGCCATGCGTGCCATCCGGATCATCGACAATGGCAAGAATGGTCGGGACGCCGAGCTGGGCGGCCTGTACCGCAGCCGTGCCCATGCCAATGAAAAGATTATAGTTCGAAACGATGCTGTCAAAGTCTTCAAGAGCTATTGGACCCTTGAAGCTGACGAGATGGCCCGCCTCGGCATCAAGGATCGTTCGGACTAGTTTTGGCTCTTCTGCTCCGTAGCCGAATATGTCGCATGCGATCTTGTATCCCTTTCTTTCCAGATCGGTCAGAATGCGGGGCAACGCGAAGTTGTAGGCCTTGAAATCGACGATCCTGCCAACCGCGACGATGCGCAATGGTCCAAGTTCTTGCTGGGCGCTCCAGCGAGCCTCACGTCTGTCCATCGGGACGGGAACAATGGCGTTGGCCGACAAATCGCGGGAAAAGAAGGCGCTATGCGTCTGACGGCATTGCTCATTCATGAAAACGAGATTTCTTAGCCCAATTGCATGAGCGGCGAGCTTGTTCATTAGATGAACGTGCTTTTGTTCTGTTTCACGCATGAAATCGCGCGGATGTAGTATAGTAACACACCCGCGCGCGCCATGAACTTTGTTGTGTTTTGCGAGACTATCCCAAAGGAGTTTAGCCGTGGCAATCGACTCTGGGCTAAGCGCAATTAAATCAATGACCCACCCTGCACCTTCAAGCCGACGAACAATGTTTTCTGCGAGCGCCCGTGGCTTAATTCCAAATTCCAACCTGACGACGTTGGGGTAATTAGCCCTGTTCTTGAAGGGCCTTGATATGACGAATGCGGGTCTGCATTGAACGTGTGCGCAAAAAAGCTCGCGATAAACGATGCTTTGTATTCCGCCCTCCCTATCCATGGCTTCATAAATAAAAATTGATGCACGTTTTTGTGTCATTTGTGGGAGGGAGGTCTTCATTGAGCGATTGGCCCCCGCCAGCGCCGCATGGCTTGCGGGTTTGACAATGTGTTGCGTGTCAGGATGTCGGCGAGCCGGGATTGGGTTGTCATTGGCAAGAGCCGGAAGACCTTGTGCAGCCAGGCCTTTGGACCTTTGCGGATAGCCGGACGCCCGCTTCCTGACCAAGCCATGACATAATCACTTTGCTGAACGTCGAGATCGGCAGCCAGATCTTGCCCGATACGTTCTGCCAGCGTGTTGATCGTGACTGACCAGCGGTTGCGCAGGAGAACTCGTCGGCCAAGTGACGCCGGGTCGACCACCCGGAAGGAGCGTGGGCGAGCGTCCATCTCGACGGACATGTGCCGGGATTGTGTCAGGAGCACATGGTTCACCCGGAAACCATTCGCAGGCGAGTATAGCCGGTGCATCAATTCCGGCGTGAACTGGTAAAATCCGTGACCGCACAGGTTATTGGCCGGGTTCGTCGTCAGGATATGGCCACCCTGCCGCACGAGGAACATAAGGTTCCGCACGGCGACCGGAAAGTTGAACACATGTTCGAGTGTCCCGCCATCGATGACAAGGTCGAACTGGCCGGCAAGCTCAGGACGGCTGTCCCACAGGGGGCGGTTCATGTCGTGGACGATCGAGGACCCCTGGTAATCCGACATGTCGATTGACGAAACTTGGGTCGCTCCAGTGATGTCACCCAGAATGGCATCGGCTGCATCTCCCCAGCGGTATTCCGACAGTGCCCGACTGTCCGGAATAATGCGGCTCAAGCGGCGACGCTGTGGGGGGTGCAAATAGAGAGACAATTTACCGATGGTCGCTATACTTGCGATGGTTGGTTTGCGACGTCTGAGATCAACCAGGAGGTCGATGTCTGTTGCTGTCAGTCCCATGTCATTTGTCCGAACTTATCTGTATCAACGCCTGTTCATCCATTCCCCGACGCGTGCGATGCGTCTGAAGCGGCCGTTCGCCCCAGCCATCGCCGACAGGCGCATTAACGCCCAGATCCCCATTGCTGCAGCCGCCCCCATGCCAAGGACTGCGCCCAGCGGCTCAGACCAGCACGCGGCGATGTTCACCACCCCCGCTGCGGCCATCACCGCCAGCGCCTGCGCCTTGACCGCGCGCGTCCAGCGAAAGCTGATCCTGCGCCGGCCCAGCCACCACACCAGTGGAAGGTAGGCGACATACAGCGCTAGGAACGCCACCCCCGTGGCAGTAACGCCGATCGCCGGCAGGCCAATGAGCACTCCCAAGACGAAGACACCCATGCCCAGCGACTCGGTCAAGATGAAGGTCCTGCCCGCTCCTTCAGCCAAAAGCACGAAACCAAGGGGCCAGCTCATCACCTTCAGGATGTCGCCCAGCAATTGCCAGCGCAGGATCTCGACCGCCGGCGCAAATTCCGCCGAATAAAGCAGCTGAATCACCCAGGGCGCGAACGCCAGCATCGCCAGAAGGACCGGCCCGGCCAGGATCAGCGCAACCTCCGTCTGTTCATTGACGAGCCGCACAGCGGCGTCGCGATCGCCGATCGCGGCGGTCAGACGGGGAAAATAATCGGTCCCCATCGCGCCGAGGACAAAGCCCAGATACGTCATTCCGATGGACCAGGCGGCCTGAAACTGGCCTTGGGCGTCGGAGCCGAGTTCCCGCTGAATAACGCCGCGCACAGCGAGATGTCCGAGCGTCACCACAAGGCCGCTCAGCATGAGCGCGACGCCGAGCCGCGTCATCTCTCGCCAATCGGCCGCCATCGCGTTCAACGCCAGAGGCGGGCCTTCCGGCCGTCCAAGCCGGGCGACATACCAATGACCCAGTGCGAAGGTCGCAGCCGGCGCGACCAGCACCATGACGACCAGCCCTTCCGCCTGCCAACGCCAGATTGCGAAAACGCCGAGAATGGCGCCGAGAACGCCGGAGGCGACCTGCACGCGCGCAAGATCGCCGATCCGCCGCAAACCTGTCAGCAGCGCGCCTTGCGATCCGGCCGCGACCGTCAGCGCGACGCCAAGCGACAGCCATGCGACATCCGCCTGTCGCTCTGGCGCCTGAAGGACATGAGCGGCGATCCAGCCGCTGGCGGCCATGAAAGCGAGGGCGCCGACGACCGAGAGGCCGAGCGTCCCCCAGAACAAAGCTCTGCGCGCCCTGCCTACGGCGATGGCTCCGCCTTGCGTCTGCGCCGCCGCGATCTGCCGGGTTCCGACCGAACCAAAACCGAGGCCCGCCACCGTAGCGGCGGTTTGCACGAGGTTCTGATACAACCCGACGAGGCCCACGCCCGCCGGTCCGAGCAAAACCGCCGCCACCTTCATTTTCAAGAGGCTCGACAGGATGTTGAGAACCGAGGCCATCCCCATGATCGAAGAGGACCGCAGGATCGTGCGGTAGGAGCTGTCTTCGCTCACCTTGTAGCTTTCATCGCGGCGCGAACGACGTCCCGTGCGTGCTCCGTCGAGAGATGCGGGCCCATCGGCAGGCTCAGGACTTGGCCCGCCAACTGCCGGGCAACCGGCAAATCCGCTGGCAAAAGGCCGAGCTCGGCATAGGCCGCCTGCATATGTGGCGGGATCGGATAATGGATCAGCGTGCCAACGCCCGCATTCGTCAGTTCCTGCTGCAGGCCGTCGCGATCTGCCGCGCGCACGATGTAGAGGTGCCAGGCGGGATCGGCCCAGTGCGGGACGTGGGGCAATATCAGACCGGACCCTTGCAGTCCGTCTGAATAGATCGCGGCGATGGCGCGACGTCGCTCAGTCCACGCGTCGAGATGCGCAAGCTTGACGCGCAGGATCGCGGCCTGGAGGGGGTCGAGGCGGGAATTTACGCCCTGCGTCTCATTTACATATTTCGTCCGGCTGCCGTAATTGCGCAGCACGCGGATGCGATCGGCGATGTCGGCGCGGTTCGTCGTCACGGCCCCGGCGTCGCCGAGCGCGCCGAGGTTCTTGCCGGGATAAAAGCTCCAACAGGTCACGTCCCCATGCGCGCCAATCTTTTGGCCCTTGTAGCGCGCGCCATGAGCCTGCGCGGCATCCTCGACGACGCTCAGGCCATGCTGCCGGGCGAGCGTCAGAATTGGATCGAGGTCAGCGGGTTGTCCATAAAGATGCACCGGCAACAACGCCTTGGTCGCGGGCGTGATCGCGGCGGCAATGCGCGCCGGATTGATATTGTGCGTCGCCGGATCGGGCTCGACGGGGACCGGCTTCGCCCCGACAGCGGTCACAGCCAACCACGTGGCGATATAGGTGTTCGAGGGAACGATGACCTCGTCGCCGGGCCCGATGTCCAAGGCGCGCAGGGCGAGGATCAGGGCGTCAAGCCCGTTCGCAAGCCCCACCGCATGGGCTGCCCCGCAATAGGCGGCCCATTCGGCCTCGAACGCATCGACCTCGGGGCCGAGGATGTACCAACCGGAGGCGAGCACACGTTCCGTTGCAGCGTCAATGCCGGCCTTCAGCTCGCGATAGGCTGCGCCAAGATCGAGGAAGGGGATCACGGCCTTTGCCCCTCAAGTTCAGCTAAAAATTCATCATAAGTCCGCAAATAGTCGTCGGCCTCATATGGACGGGAGGCAAAAACCAGCAGAGCGGCATCTGGGCTGTATCGATACTGCGTTCCCCAAATCATTTCTGGCATGAAAACGCCTATGTCTGGGGTGTCCAATGTAACCTCGCAGCGATGCCTGCCATCGTCAAGTAATATTCGGCATGAGCCATGCAGGCATAGGAGGAATTGTTGACATCGTTTATGTGCGTGCTCTCCGCGAAGTTCGATAGAAGGAACATTGAAGACGGTGAAATACCTTCTTGGCGCAAACGGCAACTCATTCGGAACTTCGCCCACCGACAGCGCGCCGCGCGCATCGCTAACTCGTCGCATGAGAAACAGTGCACATTGGCCGACGTCGAGGGGGACACGCGCTGGTCGTCCAATGTCGGCGAAAGCATGAATGTCGACATGTCGTGGATCGGGCCGCCTTCCTCTATTGGACCCGTCGAGATATCCAATTACATAGGCTGGGTTACCTTCAACAATAGCATTCGGCGGCACCGAACGCAGCACAACAGAACCGGCACGCACCCACGCCCCCTGACCGATTGTGACGCCCTCCCCGATGACACAAGCTGCGTCCAGACGTGCATGCGCGCGGATAACGATTCCATCTCCCGCAAACACCACACGGGGGCCGATTGTGACGCCTATTTCAACACTTGCGTTGTCGGGCAAAATGCAATCGCATGGAATATAGCTTCCGTGGCCGGTCATGTGTCTTCTCACGAATGGACGACATCAGCTATGAGCCGCTGGAATTCGGGGCGGTCATGCTCATATCGCTCGCGCGGATACTTGAAAAAAACGTCCAACTCATCCGCATGGGTTTCGGTCGCTCCGAAGCGACGGTGAAAGGCAAGCGTGTTCGTATTATCTCTACGAACGTCGAATGTTGATCGCGACAGTCCGAGCAAACAGAACCCAACAAAATATAGCAAATATGCACTCTCAAGCGCGGCCTTGGAGGGCTTGTTCTCGTCAAGAATCCAGCTACCCCAGGTAAAGCTGTCTTGATCGATGTCGTAGAGCCTGACGACGCCACAGCGCACGCCGTCTTTCCGCTCGATCACATAATAAAATTCGCTGCCTGCGGCTTCGCGCGATTTGTAGTTGTCGATCCAGCGCCGCTGATCTTCGACTGTTCCGCGCACTTCTGAAAGATAGCGGTTGTAGCGCGCATCCGTTCGCAGGCCATGGACATACCCTGCATCTTCAGTCTCGATCAGGCGCAGGACAAGGTTTGGCCCCTCAATGCGGGCAAGTTTATCTCGATCCATCACAGCCTCAGGTCGCTATGTCCGCGCTCGAACACGCTTTTCAGATCGAATGACACATGCGTGTCGCGTCCATGCGCGCGCAGCGCCTCCGCTCCAGCAGCGCAATAGGTTTCATGCGCAACGGCCAAGATGACGCCGTCATAAACGCCTTTTTCCGGAGCCTCGATCAAATCGATGCCGTATTCGACCCGTGCTTCGGAAGGTTTGACCCAGGGATCATGAACATCGACAGCAATTCCGTATTCACGAAGCTCATTGATGACGTCGATCACCCTCGTATTCCGCAGGTCTGGGCAGTTTTCCTTGAAGGTCAGCCCGAGGATAAGCACGCGCGCGCCATCAACCTGGATCCGGCGCTTCAGCATCGCCTTCACCATCTGGCCGGCGACATAGGCGCCCATGCCGTCGTTGATGCGCCGGCCCGCGAGGATGACTTGCGGGTGGTAGCCGATCGCCTCAGCCTTGTGCGTCAGGTAATATGGATCGACGCCAATGCAGTGGCCGCCGACGAGGCCCGGGCGAAAGGGAAGGAAATTCCACTTCGTTCCGGCGGCTTGCAGCACGGCCTCGGTGTCGATCCCCATCTTGTTGAAGATGATGGCGAGCTCGTTCACCAACGCGATGTTGAGATCGCGCTGCGTGTTCTCGATCACCTTGGCCGCCTCGGCGACGCGGATGCTCTCGGCTTTGTACGTGCCGGCCGTAACAATCGAGGCATAAAGCGCGTCCACGATCTCAGCCGTCTCGGCGGTTGAGCCGGACGTGACCTTGCGGATCGTCGTCAACCGGCGCGCCTTGTCGCCGGGATTGATGCGCTCCGGCGAATAACCGCAGAAGAAATCGACGTTGAATTTCAGTCCCGACGCGCGTTCGAGCACGGGCACACAATCTTCTTCTGTGGCGCCGGGGTATACCGTGCTCTCGTAGATGACGATGTCGCCGACTTTCAAGACGCGACCGACCGTCTCGGAGGCCTTGATAAGCGGCGTAAGATCAGGGCGTTTATGCGCATCGACTGGGGTCGGCACCGTAACGATAAAGATCGTCGCATCGCGCAGCTCAGCCGGATCGCGCGTGAAGATCAAATGCCTGGCTGAAATTAACTCGTCCTGCGGCACTTCCAACGTGTGATCGCGGCCTGCGCGCAATTCAGCGATGCGATGCTCGTTGATGTCGAAACCAATGACGGGGCGCTGCTTGCCAAACTCGACTGCGAGAGGCAAGCCGACATAGCCGAGGCCGATGACGGCAATCGGAGGACAATTGGCGCTCATGTAGATTATTTTCCGTAATAGGCGCGGAACCAGGCAACGAACCGCGCAATCCCCTCGCGGAAATCTGTTTGCGGCCGATAACCAGTGAGGTGCTGCAGCAGCGAGGCGTCGGCCCATGTTGCGGGCACGTCGCCCATCTGCATGGGCATGAAATTGCGGATGGCCTTCTTGCCGAGGGCCTCTTCGATCGCGTCGATGAAATCCAGCAGGCGCACCTTGTCCGAATTGCCGATATTGACGATGCGGAAGGGCGCGACGGGCGACAGGCTGTCGCCAGGCGTGATCGCAGTCTTCGAAACCGGGCGTTCGGGAACGGCGTCCATCAGCAGGCGTATGGCGCGGACGAGATCGTCGACATAGGTGAAGTCGCGATACATGTCGCCGTGGTTGTAGATGTCGATCGCGCGGCCATCGAGCATCGCGTCGACGAATTTATAGAGCGCGAGATCCGGCCGTCCCCATGTTCCGTAAACCGTGAAGAAGCGGAACATCGTCGTCGGCAAATTCCACAAATGAGCATAGGCATGCGCCATGCTCTCATTTGCCTTTTTCGTCGCCGCATAGATGGTGAGCTGCGTGTCGGCCTTTTCCGTCTCGGTGAACGGCATATCCTCGTTGCCGCCATAGACCGACGACGTCGAGGCCAACAGAAGGTGGCGCACTTTCAGACGGCGCGCCGCCTCCATCACGTTGAATGTGCCGATGACATTGGCGTCGAGATAGGCGCGCGGGTTCTCCAGGCTGTAGCGAACGCCCGCCTGCGCCGCCAGGTGGACGATGATGTCCGGTTGGAAATTATCGATGGTCTGATCGAGCTGACGCTGGTCTTCGAGCATCGCTTCCGTGGCGGAGAAATTCTGTCTCTCCCGAAGCATGGCGTGCCGCCGCTGTTTCAGCGTGACGTCGTAATATTCGGTCATGCCATCGTAGCCATGCACAAGCAGGCCTTCGTCGAGCAGCAGGCGCGCAAGATGAAAACCGATGAAGCCTGCGCTTCCGGTGACGAAGACGCGCATGGGTGGCTGTGCTGTTGAAGGGTGATCCAATTTTGACGCTCTTGGTTTTTTCATGGTCGCGGCGCAAGGCATGCTTGAGGGCATTTCAAGCGGTGCTGTCTGTCCGCGGTTTGAGACGTCCAGGCCGCGCTCTACATTGCCTGAACGGCGGCGCCGATTGCCTGGCGATAGGCGCTGACGACAATGCTCTGATCGAATTCACGCTCCATCTTGGCGCGTCCGGCGAGCCCCATTTCGATCTTCACCGCATGCGGCAATTCGAGAAACCGTTGCATCGCGGCTGCGAGACTATCCGGGTTGCGGACTTCGCAAAGAAAGCCTGAAACGTCGCGATCCACGACCGATCGGCACCCTGGCACATCCGTCGCTATGACAGGCCGCGCCATCGACGCGGCTTCTATCAACGTGCGCGGAGCGCCTTCGCGATACGACGGCAGGACCACGCAGGACGCCGCTGCAACATGCGGCCGAACGTCATCGACCTGTCCCAGATATTCGACAACGCCTTGTGCGACCCAGGCTTCCACTTCCGGCGCACCGATCGCCGTTCGGTTCTCAGAATCGAGCGCGCCGAGCAATTGGAAGCGCGCATCAGACCGAACTGTTTTGATCTGCCGCGCCGCTTCCACGAATTCGTAAGTCCCCTTATCGCGCAGCAACCGCGCGACCATTAGGAAGATCGGCGGTTTCGCCTCATCGGGAAATTGCGTTTGCAAGAAATGCGCGAGATCGATTCCGGACCCAGGGAGAAGGCGCGCCTGGGTTTCGCTCACCAGTCGATGCTTCAGGAATTCATTGCGATCGTCGGGATTCTGGAAAAACACGGTGTCGAGCGAACGAAAGGCCGGACGATAGAGCTGTGTTGCGACCGTCTGCAGGAGATTGCCGGACAGGAAAGCGGTGCCGAGACCCGTGACCGTCGGAATGAAGGGGATCCGCATGCTGGTCGCGGCCATCGCTCCGAAAATGTTGTTCTTGATCGTGTAGCTCAAAATGGCGTCCGGACGCGCCTGCCCGAAATGGTGACGAAAACGCCGGACCAGTTTCACGGCATCGAGAGGATTCAGACCCTTTGCATCCATCTCAAAGGGCAAGAGCTGACAGCCGAGGCGCTCCAAAGCTGGAGATGCATCATCGCTCGGCGCAAGGATGGAAACGCTATGCCCTTCAGCCAACATGCTCTGGACAATCGGGCGCCTGAAATTCCAGACGTTCCACGCGGCGTTGACAGTCAGAAGAATGCGCATGTGTTATGCGGCGCAGCTTTTACGGGCCGCCTCGATCGCCATGAATGTGATTTATTGACCGGCGTCGTGAGAGACGATGGCCTGTCGCCGGCGATGACGGCGGCTTTTCTTAGGCGCATTTTCGCCGAGGAAAGCGGGAAACGCATCCAACGACCGCTCGATATTCAGGCGCGGCGGCGCGACGAGAATGCCGATGCAAAGGCCGAAGACAGATGAGACTGCGATCGTACGAAGCGGATAATCCCAAAGACTGTGGATGGTCAGCAGCCAGAGCCCGATAAACGCCGCTTTCTCGAGCCGAGCTTGAATAGCGAAGCCCTTCTTGATGGATGTCACCGATGCAAGCGCCAGCCATATCAGCCAGACAGCCAGAAGCGCCATAACGGGAAGGCCGCCTTCTACGGCCAGTTCGAGCCAATCGTTATGCGCATGGTTGACGGTTTCCACCATCAGCGAGGACGCAGTTTCGTGTGTTTGATAGGCGCGCTCGAATGTCCCGATGCCGGATCCGACCGGGGCGTAAAGCTTCATCAGATCGAGAACAGGCTGCAGGATGACCCAGCGCGCATCGTCAATGACGGTCTTCTCGCTGAAACGGCGAAAGATCGTCAGCACGCCGACGCCCAATAAAACAGGCACGAGCAGAAAGCCTACGCCCGCAGCCAAAGCCGCCAGTTTCTTGCGCGACAGGTGACTTGTAATGGCCTCGCGGCCGACAAACAGCAGCGAACTGACAAGGCCGACGCTGCCCAGGATCAACGCAGTGCGAGAACCAGATATCGCGAGACCGATGAGAAAGGCGGAAATCGTCGTCACCAGCGCGGTCGTCAATGGGACGAGATTGACGTTGAAGCGCTCGGCGAATAGCGCGACCGCCAGCGGAAGCGTGGCGTATAGGAGCGCCGTGTAATGGTTGGCGTTGGCAAAAAAGCCGACGGCGCTGCCAGGATTGGTCACCGTGAACAGATAGAACGCGCTGTCAGGCCCGCCGATAATTTGAATGAAGCCAACGACCACATTCGCAAGCACCAATGCGACCACCAATGCAATCAGCCAAACCCTGCGCTTCAAATCGAGGCTGGCTGCCGCAAGGCACAGTGCGGTCGCCGGAAGGAGCGACAAAAAGGAACGCCAGGTTTCGGGCGGACGCAGGGAGATCGGAAACCAGGCGAGCTCCACGCCCGCTTGTTGCAACGTCAACGACACGTCTTCTCTGCCTGGGAGCGAAAGCGAAAATTCGGCAGGAAGCGGCACGAGTTGCACAAGCGGCGTCAGCAAGATGCAGGCAAGCAGGACGACGAGCGCTGGACGCTGCATTAATTGGCGCAAACCATTGCCAAAGCACAAAAAAATGAGTGGCAGCGCCAGAAGCTCCGGAACGGCGTCGGATATCAATCCGCGTTGCGCGCCGCCTCCGAAAAAGATCGCGGCGGTCAAGACAGCCGCCGCGAGTGCAAAAACAATCGTCTCAGGACGCATCTGCAAGTTTTTCGTTCTTCAGGGGCTGAGACGGGGCGTGGAGCTACGGTTTCCCGCGCCGAGCGCGATCGCAGCAAGGCCGCCCGCCGCGGCGACGCCGCCCAGAACTGCGCCGGTCGATCCCGCCACGCCCGCAGAGCCGGTCGCAGCAGCGGCGACAGGCGCCCGCTGCCCGAGCGAAACACAGGTTTCAGTCTCGGTTGTATAGACCTGCGCCGAAGAGTTTTGCCCAAGCGGTACGCGGCAGTTCGGGCCGATGCCGACCACGGCGGAACCTTCAAGGGTCACGACACGATCGCCGCCAACCAGGACGCTGCCGGGAGCGCCGGGCAGGGACGCGGACTGCCGAAGCACCGAGACATTCCCGTTCGCTCCGATCAGCGACGCGGCAACTTTGGGAGCACAGGTGATTGTGCCTTGCGTGCGGCAGCTTGGCGCCTGGGCCAGGGCTGCGTCGGCGGTCAATATGGTCAGCGCCACAAAAATGTATGTTTTCATCACGAAACCTCCAAGATTAGGCTCGGGTAGCAATCGCTATCCTATTACTGTGACTGATTTTCAGCATCTTTTTTCAAAGATAGGGACATGAACGAGACGCCGCCTGAAACGATTTGCTCGAGGGCGGCTCTTGCCGGCAATTCCAGGGCAAGTTCCTGTGCGCTGCATTCAGGGCTTATGCTGAATTTTATACTGAATTCCTGCCATGGGAAAGTTCCGGAAATCAAGTCCGTTGCTGCGATAGCTTCTGTCGGCTTGCCGGCGCACGAAAACTTCCACCTCAACCCTCGATCATTGATCAGCGCTTGAGCGCGTTGCAGCCCGGAAAATACATAGCGCCCAGGAGGGAGCAGGAGCCATTGCCGCACATGCCGAAATGGAACGGCCGCTCCGAAGAAATCGACATTCAAGATACGGGCGGCGCCCAGACGCCCAAGGCGAATGCTCGAACCCGGTATTTTCTCGAACGACCAGTCAAAGGGGACATTTGAGACAGGCAACTGGAATCGCGAATTATAAAGAAGGTCGCCATGCGGTTTGCGGTCCGCCGGCAAATTCCCGAGCCAGAACAGATAGGCCTGATCGTGCTGTCCTTCTGCGATCAATCGCTGCAAGAACGGTCGCAGCTCTTCCTCGGTCGGCGGCGCCGAAGACTTTTTCAAAGCGGCGAATATCGTCGTCAATCCGTCGCTATGAAGGCCATTCAGCGAAAGATGGGTCAGAAAGCTTGTGCGCCAGGGCGGATTGGTCGCCAACCTTCTGGCGAAAGCGTCGCGATATTTTGGTCCGGCCAACTGCGGCGTAAGAAGCGCATAAAGGCCTTCGCGCGCGATCGCGCCGGAACGCAGAATGATGTCGATGCGGTTGATGACAGCTTCGGCGTCGTCCTGCTTGAGCTCTTCCTCCAGCACATTGGTTTGCGCGATGAGATCACGCAGCGCAGAGCGGGCAGCAAGACGCCAGAGGGGCGCAGCATCGCTGGTCGATCCAACCTCCAGCGCCTGCGCGAGCGTGGTCAGCGCTCCAGCCGCAAGAGGATCCTCACGCAACACTTTGCGTGATGTGTCCGCGGCGGCAATTATGTCCGGGGCGTCCTGTTGCAACAAGGCGACGGAATGCGCGAGCCCTGCCCGCGAATTCGAGGCGTCGAGCGCAATCGCAAGCGACGGGTTCCGCGCGGCGAACACATCTGCGAAGCCTGTCGAAACAATGCGCCAGCCAAAAACGCCGAGGGCGGCGGCGAGCAGCAATTGCGGGAAGAACCGCAGCGACGTCGCCTTCTTGGTCGTCGTACTCAACCGTCAGCGTCCTGTGTCATGTTTGGGCTTTTGCATATCGGCGGCAGCCGACGTTCGGCCGCCCTGCGCGGCAATTCCTGAACCGGATAGGATTGGTCCCTCACGCTGCTCGATAATTTCGCTCCAATAGACGGCCGTGGCGGCCAACAGCATTGCAAGGACCGCCAACAATGCGAGGCTCTTGAATCTGCTTCTGCGCTGCGCCACCGGATAGGCAATCAGCGGCAAACGCACCCTGGCGCTCTTCGCCTGCGGTTGGCGCGTAACGGCTTTGCCTGGATGAGACAGTTCACTCCAGGCAGCAATGAGCCGCCGCGCATGTCCTGTCCTCCATCGGTCGCGCGTTTTATCCGGATGCAAACCCTCCATCAGAAGCTTGAAATGACGGCGGGTCTCATCTCTGCTCGCGTCGACGCCGACGCCAAGCATTCTTTGCGAAGATGCGCCTGGAAAGAGCAGGATGGTCAGCACGTAATTATCAACGCTCGCGAGAATGCTTTCGTCACTTTCTCCGGTGGCTGAAACGGCCGCTGCAAGTGCGACGGCGTCGCGCGCGAATATGCGCAGGAGAGCTTCGATATCGGCAGGAAGGTTTTTGCGGCGCAATATCGGAGCGAGGCCCGGAAGTCGCGAAAGCGACAGCGCTTCCACGATGGCTCGATCACGCTTTTGCGCGACGGTCATCTAGAGCCTGCTTCGGCGCTCCATAACCGTAAAGTTCGGAGCCGTACCCATAGCCATATCCGTAACCATATCCATAGCCGTAACCGTAACCGGCTTGCTTTGCATCGAACTTGTTGAGGATGAGGCCAGTCATTCGGGCCCGAGCAAAATGCAGACGCTTCAGTGCGTCGACAACAATTCCGCGCCGCGTCTTTGCAGCCTCGACCACGAGAACGACGCCGTCGACGATGCTGGCGATGACCGGCGCGTCGGCAAGCCCCATGACCGGCGGGCCGTCGACGACGACGAGATCAAAGGTTTCCGCGGCTTTCGACAACAGCGCTTGCATTCGCGGGCCATGCAGCAATTCTGCGGGATTTGGCGGCAAAGGACCGGAAGTCAGGCAAGTGACGCCGAGCTTCGGCGATTCCTTCACAAGGTCCACCGCCTCGCCTGCGCCGACAAGAACCGTCGAAAGGCCTGTGGTGTTTTCCAAGCCCAGCGTTCTGTGCAGCGAAGCGTTGCGCAGGTCCGCATCTATCAGCAACACACGCATTCCGAGCTGTGCGAAATTGGCGGCAAGCGCCGCGGAGGCCGTGGACTTGCCTTCGCTCGGCCGCGCGCTGGTGACGAGAAGGACCTTGGGCACCCCTGCTTCGGTCGAGAACTGCAGCGCCGTCCGCAACGATCGGTAGGCCTCAGCCAGCGCCGATGTCCGATCTGCGAGAACCGCGTCGAGCGCGGTTTCATTGGCGCTCGCGCCTTTGAATTTGGGCATGATCCCGAGAACGGGAAGCCCCAATCGCTCTTCCATGTCCTCCGGCGATTTGAAGGTGTCGTCGAGCGCCTCGATCACGCCGACCGCGCCGACTGCAGCCATCAAGCCCAGCAGGAGCGCCAGCGCCAGATTGATCTTCAAAGAAGGCTTTTCCGGCAAGCGCGGCACTTCCGCGCGGTCGATGATCGAGACGTTGTTTGTGTCGATATCGGCAACGACCGACAATTCTCGGAACTGCTGCAGAAGCCCGTCATACAGCGACCGCGCCGTGTCCACTTCGCGCGCAAGAATGGTGTATTCGACGCTTCTGCCGCGCTGGTCGAGCACGTCCTTGCGCGCAGCGTCGCGCTCCTTTTCCAGAGCCTGCTCCTGCGCCAGCGCTGTTTCATATTGGATCTTCAGCGTTGTCTTGATCGCATTGATCTGCGCTCTGATCTGCTTTTCGGCCTCGTTGATCTGCGAGCGCAAGGCGACCATTTCAGGGAAAGCCGGCTTCATCACGGCCAGTTTTTCCTGATAATTGGCCTGAAGCGTTGCAATGCGCATGCGTGCGGCCTGGATGATTGCATCCGTCGCGACCTGGGGAAGCGAGAGGCTCGTCTCGGAAGATTGCGCCAGCTGCCAAACCTGCTCCGCCTTCAGCCTTTCGGCGATCGCCGTTGACAGCGCGCCCTGGATCGCTTGCAGATTGGCTGTTGAATAGGGCTGCTTTTCCTCGGTCGAAACCACGCCCTCCTTCTGGGCATATTCGATGAGTTGTTTTTCGGAATCCTGCAGCTTCAATTTCAATTGCTGCAGCCGCTCCTCGAGGAACGCGCGAGCGTGTTGCGAAACGCCGAAGCGCCGATCGAGGGTGAATCGCTCATAGCCCTCGGCGATAGCGACGCTGATCTTCTGCGCCCATTGCGGGTCGCGGCTGCTGAAGCGAATTTCCACCAGCGATGACATCGGGATTGGCTGCACGCGCAGTCCGCCCATGACTGCCTGGATCGCGGCGTTGCGGCGCTGCGCCTGCGAGGCCACAGCTGCGTCTGGATCGTCATTCGCATTTGGCGAAGGATCGGCTGAGCTGGCAACGCCGATGACCGGCATGAACTCGCTCTGCGTCAAATTCAACGACGTGACGACGCGTTCGGCTAGAGCGCGGCTCTTGATCAGTTCGTACTGGGTGCGGAAAAATTGCGGATCATTGCCAAGATCGCCGCTGTCCGCGCCGCTTTTCACGACCTTTGGCGCAACGCGATCGATCTTCACCGTTGTCGATGCGGTATAGATCTTTGTCATCATCAGCGTGATGACAAAGCCGAGAAAAAGCGCGCCGATGCAGCAACTCAGAACCAGCAGTTTGTGCTTGAGGACGAGGCCGACATATTTGAGGATATTTGCTCGCCGTTGCCCTTGATCGCGTTCAAACTCGAATGTCTCGCCGCCTCGATACGGCAGGTCGAGCGAACGCGCAGTCGCAGACGGCGGCAAGCCATTGGCGTCCGAGGGAACCGGCAATTGACGCATGTTCATATTGCCGTTCACCACGGACGGAAAATGCCGGCCGTCGGAACGGCCTCACGGAAATATTTCCACGCCATTTTTGAACCAGAGTCCTCAACGATGATCGTGTCGCCGCCGTAAATCTTCGGATCCGCTGCTGCGCCGGACCGGATCGCAGAGGCGTCGAATTGCGCGGCCATTCGGCCTTTTTCGGTTTGGCGGGAAACGTAAACCTTGGAGGTGTCGGCGGTTTCGCTGAATCCCTCGGCGCTCGCCACAGCTTGCAAAAGCGTCATGTCGCCCTTGGCCTGGATAACGCCCGGCTTTCGCACTGCGCCTTCCAGGGTGACGCGCTGGCCCGTCGCTTCCTTCAGGAAAATCGCCACCTGCGGCGACTGCAGGTAGCGCGCCTTGAGCTTGGTTGCGATCTCCTGCTCCAGTTCACGCACCGTCCTGCCCGACGCCTGAACAGCGCCGATCAACGGCAAGGTGATGCGCCCGCCGCCGTCGACTTGCACTGTGCGGTTCAAATCGTTCACCTGGTAGACTGAAACTTCAATGATGTCGTCGGGAGCGATCCGGTATTCGGATCTCTGCGCCTGCACGCGATTGATCTGTGGCGGCGCAAGGTCGACGCCATCGCCCGCAACTTGCGGCGCGAGGGAGGATGGCCCGCCACAGCCTGCAAGCGTCAGAAGCAAGGCGATATGAAGCATTCCGGCGCGCAAGCGCTGGCGAGCCATGGATGTCGAGAAATCAATTCGTTCTGGCAAATTCATCGCCCTCGAAAAGCGGCGGTGAGCCGGCTCCAAAATGTTTCGTCAGGTTCGTCGACCGGCTCCGCAGCGTCGGGCGCTGGAATTTCCGCTGGAGCGCCGTCCCGCAAAATCAGCGCCGGACGGTGCAGCACCATGTTCAGCGCCTCGGCGCCGCCGACGAGAGCCTCCGCGCGCTTGCAGGCGGCGCTGAGAAGAGGCCGTCGGATTTCGCTGTGATGCGCATCGGAAGCAATGATATGCGCCATGCCATCGCCGATCATGCGTTCCGACCAGCGTTTGGCTTCCCTTCCAAATTCGCCGACGATGGCGCCGGCGGTTAGCTGCATCCAAACCCCGCGATGAAACATTTCCGTTATCAGGTCATACTTTGCCTCGATCCAGCGCATGCGCTCGGGATGAGTGAGGATGGGCTGAAATCCGGCCGAGAGCATATCGAAGAAGACGTGCTCGATGCGCGGCGGAAGGATGGTGTGCGGCGGCTCGATCAACGCATATTTCGTATGATTGAGGCTCAGCACCTGTTTCGCGCGCAACTTCGCCACGAGACCCGGGGCGGTATGGATGTCGCCACCGCAAACCAGAGAAATCGGGATGCCGGCCTCATTCAGATGGCCCTGCAAGGCGTCGATAGCGGTCAGGATGGCAGGTCCATCATTGTCAAAGACGCCCGGATTGAAATGTGGCGTACAGGCAATGACGGTGATGCCGTCGTCGGCGGCCATTCTGGCCATGTCGAGCGCCGTCTCGAGGTCGGGCGCACCATCGTCGACGCCCGGCAGGATATGACAATGAAGATCGATCACGTCGGGATGTTCGTTCTGGCCGAGAAGCCTATCCGCGCGGGAAAGCGGTCGAGGCGGGGGTCGCCTGCGCCCCGAAGGCTGCCGGACCTGCAATCCCACTCCGGTGGCCGACCGCACGGCGCGCCAGCCGAATGGCTTTTTCATTGCGCCGCTCGCCGAAGACGACGGTGCGGATCGTGAGCAGGACAATCTTCAGGTCGAACATCAGACCGGCATGGCGGATGTAAAACAGATCGAGCGCGTTTTTTTCCTCGACGTTCAGGAGTTTGCCGCCGCAAACCTGAGCCCAGCCGGTCAAGCCGGGCGGCACGGAAAGCCGTAATGAGGCGTCTTCAGGCTGGTCGCAGGGCAGCAGCGGTCGCGGACCGACAATCGACATCTCACCTCTCGCCACGTGCCAGATTTGCGGCAATTCATCGAGACGCATCGCGCGCAACAGAGCGCCGATGCGCGAAGGTTGCGGTTGAGGATCCGAAGGCGCATCCGTTGACGGCCGCAGCGCGGGAAGAGAGCGGAACTTGTAAATGCGGAGCATGCTTCCGTTTTTGCCCAGCCGCTGCTGCCAGAACAGCAACGGCCACCCAACGTCGAATGCGACAAGAGTTCCTGTTAAGACGATGAGCGGCGACAGGAAAACGGCCGCGCCCGCAGCCGCCGCGACGTCGAACAGGCGCTTGCCGAAGAACGCAGAATTTCTCGCAAAAATCGCGGAAGTCGTCGGCTCGTCGGCGGCTTCGGCAAAGTCGGCCGAGTCATTGACGCCCGCCGCAAAGTTGAGAATGTCGCCGAAAAACTCGAGCGAAGCGTTGTTGTCCTCACAACTCCGGGCGAGCGAAAGTCTGGTCTGCGGGTTCAAACCGGCGGCGTTGCCCGCGACCATTACCTTGTGAACGATGACGCCATGAATAGCGTAGTCTTGAATGACCGCAGTCAATTCCGAAGGTTGGCCGATAATCGCATAACCACCGATGGTGCGATTGATAAGCTTCTGCTGCTCGTCAAGCACACAAAGAATTCGTTGGCTCTTTGCGCCGAGGCCTTCCACGAGAGCGATATACATCTTGGCCATGCGGTTGGCGTTGACAATGACAATGTTTGTCGTGGCGCCCGCGTGAGGCGCAGCGCTCTTGCGCACATCGTTATGCTCGCACCAGCGCTGGTACATTCCACGACCGCTCAATGCGAGGATGAGCAATGTGGCGTGTATGATGGGGATCGACCGCGGCACGGCGTCCAGTCGTGTCACGGCGAACACGAATGTTGCCGTTAACGCGACACTGAAGATGACCGCCTTTGACATCTGAATGATGTCGTGAAGCGTGAAGTAGCGATGGATCGTATGATCGGCGCTGAACATCCAGAGGGAAATCGTGGTCATGAGCAGCGAAGCGACGATATAGACATGCGCCTCCATGGGCGCGCCGAACAGATCAACGGGCGCTCCACGGATCCAGAAAGCCAGGATGGGCGTCAGCAATGCGCAGGCGAGCGCATAAAGCGTAACGCGAGGCGCCCAAACGGCGAAGGATGCTGGCCGTGCTGTTTTCATGTCAGATCAACCGCGCATGGCGACGCGAAGGTGGAGAAGCACTCACCTTCGAATTGGACCGCCCTAGACCGATGCTCATCACGAACCGTTATGAGATGCTGAATTGAGGAAAGTGGCGGCAAGCACGAAGCGTGGTCCCGCCCGAGCGGACATTAACCAATCGTTCGAGCTTAAAACTGGGTATAGCTACCGCACTCCGACTGACTCAGAAGCCAGCAGGCCAAAGGACGCAGCCAGATAACCCGGCGCGCGCCAGTCAGATCGCGAGGAGATCTTCGCGATCGACAGAAACCGCAACGCGGCCACCCATGATGCCCAACAGAACGCGGACACGCCCGTTGCCATCAAGACGCTCACACTCGCCAATCGCATTGGCGAACGGACCCGCAACCAGCCGAACACTCTGACCTATTTGAAGATCTCGGCTGAGGTCGAGCACGCCATCATCACCGGCCAACGCCAGCATATTCTCGACCAGACCAACCGGCGTCGGCTGCGGGCGATCACCAAAGCTCACGAGCCGCACGACACCGAATGTGCCATTAATCGCACGCCATCCATTTTGTGAGGCGGCGAGAGGCACAAAGAGATAACGCGGAAAAAGCGGAGCAATAACATTATGCAGCCGCGCCCTACGACGAACGGCCTTCCTGATCATCGGCAGGAACGGCTCAAATCCCTGCGCACGCAACTGCATCGCAGCACCAGCCTCACGGCTCGGCTGCGTTTGAACAACATACCACCGGCCATCTCGCTGACCGAAGGAGGACGACCAGAATCGCTCGCCAGACCTGCCATCCGCAGATTTATATGAATCGTCCTGCCGTAAGAGCGCCCCGTTATTCATGGTCAGTCCAAGGTGCAATCCTAGCGAAGAAACGTCTTCATAACCCGGTTGGACTAGCTAGCTTTCAAACTTGCCGCCCGACGATAAGTCACGAAGGACATTACGATGTAATAGAAATTTTTACAATACGGCTCTGAATGCAGCACACAAATTTTGCGCCATGTTCCCTTGCGCAACAGCGGTGAGAGAATGCGATCGTGGCTGGGATTTGGTTAACGGACGCCAGTTAGGAATTCAGGCGGGGCCAGGCCGGAGACGTCGCGCTGCCGCCTCGCGGCGGGTTGGATTCAAAGAGCTGACAACGATTGCTGCACAATGCAGGGCGCTGCCGGACTTAGTCGCAGGCCTTCCCGCTTTTGGCGTCGTGGCGTTTGCGGCGCGCTTGCGGCGATTTGTTTGCCAAACAGCTGTCGCTGTCTCGTGTAGCCTGGATGGCGGTCCCGACAGGATTCGAACCTGTGACCTTCGGTTTAGGAAACCGCTGCTCTATCCTGCTGAGCTACGGGACCGGCGGGAGGGCTTTAGCATGTTCGGGGCGGCGCTGCCAAATCGTCGGGCGGGCGCTTTTGCGCTCGCCTGCTGGCTGGCGCTGGGCGTCCCTGCCGCGGCCTGCCCGGATGATTTCCCCATCGAAGCGGTCGTTGCAGGCGTCGACGAGCGGCTGGAATTGACACTGGAGGACGGACGGCGGCTCGTGCTCGCCGGCGTCGCGGCCGCGAAGGATAGCCATCTGGCCGCAGAGGCGCGGGCGCGCCTGGCGGGCTGGCTGTCGGGGCTGCCGGTGTCCTTTCGCCCGCTCGCGGCCGAGGCGGACCGCTGGGGGCGGCTGCCGGTGCGTATGGTTGCGGATGCCCCGTTGGCCGAGCCGGACGCGCCGCGCCTCGACGTCGCGGCGGCGCTGGTCGAGGCCGGGCTGGCCCGCTTTCGCCCGTCGCTTCTGCTCGGCGCATGCCGTCATGGGTTGCTGGCGGCCGAAGCGCGCGCCCGGCTGGAGGGCGTCGGGCTGTGGCGCGATCCGGCTCACGCGATTGTGTCCGCCCGCGACCGCGCCGCGCTTGCGGCGGCGGCCGGCGATGAACTTATTGTCGAAGGCCGCGTCACAAGGGTTGGCGAAGCGCGTTTTCGCACTTACCTCAATTTTGGCCCGATCAGGGGCCAGGATTTCTCGGTCACCATCTTGAAACGAAATCGCGCCAGATTTGACAAGATGGGTGTATCCCTGTCCTCGCTCGCCGGGCGCAGGATTCGCGTCAGGGGCGTGCTTGAAACCCGGTTTGGTCCGCAGATCGAGATTGCCTCGCCCGCGGAAATGGAAATTCTCGACGCGCCGGGCGCGGCGTCGGCGGGCAGCGGAGACGACGCGGCGAAATGAATGTGGGCGGGCTGATCGAGGCGAACTTCGGCGCACGGAAAGCCGGGGGCCATCTGGCCTTCGCGCTGGCCGCGCTGCTGCTGGCCGGCTGCGCCACGCTGGAGCGCGTCGGCGAGCCGCCGCACGCCGGCCCTTTGCCCGACGTCGCGCCCCGCCAGACCCTCGACACGCCCGAAACGCTGGAGCACAAGCGGCTCGTGGCGATTTACGGCGGCGAATACAACGCCCCCGCGCTGCGCCGCTACGTCAACGACATTCTCGTGCGCCTCGCGCCCGCCTCCGACAATCCGGGCCAGGTTTTCAAGGCGACGCTGCTCAATTCGCCCATCGTCAACGCCTTCGCCCTGCCGACCGGCAATATCTACGTCACGCGCGGCCTGCTGGCGCTCGCCAACGACAGTTCCGAACTCGCCGCCGTCATGGCGCACGAAATCGGCCATGTCACCGCGCGCCACGCCTCGCTGCGGGCGGAGGAGGAAAAGCGCGCCGCCGTCATCAGCCAGGCCGCCGCCGTCATCCAGAGCCGGCAGAAGGGCGAGGAGGTGCAAGCCACGTCGCGCGTCTCCATCGCCAGCTTCTCGCGCCAGCAAGAGATCGACGCCGACCAGATCGGCGTGCGCGTCATCGCCCGCGCCGGCTTCGACCCCTATGGCGCGTCGCGCTTCCTCGTCTCGCTCGGCCGCGCCACGGCGTTGCGCGCCGCGCTGCTGGCGCGCAAGAACGACGGCAAGCCGGACATTCTCGCCACCCACCCGGCCACGCCCGAACGCATCGCCCTCGTCACCTCCGTCGCCCGCCAGATCGGCGCGCCCGGCCTCGGCGAGAACGACCGCGCCTCCTATCTCTCGGCCATCGACGGCCTGAGCTATGGCGACGACCCGTCCGAGGGCTTCATTCGTGGCGCGCGTTTCGTCCATCCGCGCCTCGGCTTCGGCTTTTCCGCGCCGGAAGGCTTCGTGCTCGACAATTCGGCCAGGGCGATTCTCGGCGTGAAGGGCGGCGGCGAGGAAGCGCTGCGGCTCGATTCGGTGCGCGCTGCGCCCGGCCAGAGCCTCGAGGCCTATGTCGCCTCCGGCTGGGTCGACGGCCTGATGGCGAGTTCGATCGAAACGCTCGAAGTCAGCGGTCTGCCGGCAGTCACCGCCACGGCGCGCGCCGGCGAATGGAATTTCCGCATCGCCGTTATCCGCCTCGACAATGACATCTACCGGCTGATGTATGCGGTGCGGGCGCTCAACGACGACACCGACCGCCGCTTCCGCGCCTCCATCGCCTCCTTCCATCGCGTCTCGCCGGAAGAAACGGCGCGCGCCCGCGCGCTGAAGGTCGCCGTGATCGCCGCGGCCGACGGCGACGCGCCGTCCACGATGGCGGCGCGCATGGTCGTGCCCGACCGGCCGCTTGAGCATTTCCTGCTGCTCAACGGGCTGGAGCCGGGCGCGGCGCTCAAGCCCGGCCAACGCTACAAGATCGTCATCGAATAAAGGCGGCGCGCGCCATCACGCCTTTGTGAAGGATCCAAACAGCTGGCTCGTTCGTAGGACTTCCGGGAATACAGGAGGTCCGCATGGCAAGCGCAGGAGAAATGGAGCGCCGCCTCGTCAAGTCGGCAATGTCGGCGCCCTATCTGGAACGCCGGCAGGAGCACGACCTGGCCTGCCGCTGGCGCGAACAAGGCGACGAGCGGGCGTTGCATGAGCTGACGGCGGCCCATATGCGCCTCGTCGTCGCCATGGCCGGGCGCTTTCGCCGCTATGGCCTGTCCCTGGCCGATCTCATTCAGGAAGGCCATGTCGGCCTGCTCGAAGCCGCCAAGCGCTTCGAGCCCGCGCGCGACATCCGCTTCTCCACCTACGCCTCATGGTGGATCCGCGCCTCGATGCAGGATTTCATCCTGCGCAATTGGTCGATCGTGCGCGGCGGCACGAGTTCGAGCCAGAAGGCGCTGTTCTTCAAGCTGCGGCAATTGCGCGCCCGGCTGGCGCGCGCCTTTCCCGATGAGGGCCCGCAGCAGGCCTATGGCCGCATCGCGGCGGATCTCGGCGTCAGCCCGGGCGATGTGGCGGCGATGGACGCGCGCCTGTCCGGCGTCGATCTGTCGCTCAACGCGCCCGTGACGGAATCGGGCGACGACGGCGCGCCGACGCGCGGCGACCGCCTGGTCGACGACGCGCCGCTGCCCGACGACATCGTCGCCGAACGCATTGATTCCGAGCGCCGGCGCGCCAGCCTGCGCCGCGCCCTGGCGACGTTGAACGAGCGCGAATTGCGCATCGTCGCGGCGCGCCGCCTGCGCGAGGAGGCTGCGACGCTGGAGACGCTGGGCGCCCGGCTCGGCATTTCCAAGGAGCGCGTGCGCCAGATCGAGGCGCGCGCCCTCGACAAGCTGCGCCGCTTCCTTTGCGATCCTTCGCAGGGACTGGGCGTCGCGCCAAGCGCCTGACAACGCGAAAGGCCCGGCGTCGCCGCCGGGCCTTTGCATTTTTCTATAGGGCCGTCGCAGGCTCAGGCCGCCTCGTCGACGCCGCTTTCGCTGTCGAGATCGGCCTCGTCGATCTCCAGATCCGCCTTGCCGCCGCGGCGCGGACCCTTCTGCAATTGCGATTCGATCAGCTTGAGCGATTCCGATTCGATCAGCTTGTTGACCGCAGCGATCTCGCGCGCCATCCGGTCGAGCGCCGCCTCATAGAGCTGGCGCTCGGAATAGGACTGCTCCGGCTGCGCCTCGGACCGATAAAGGTCGCGCACCACTTCGGCGATGGCGATCAGATCGCCCGAATTGATCTTGGCCTCATATTCCTGCGCCCGGCGCGACCACATGGTGCGCTTGACGCGGGCGCGGCCCGTCAGCGTGTCGAGCGCCTTGCGCACGACGCCCGCCTCGGCAAGCTTGCGCATGCCGACATTGGCGACGTTCGGCGTCGGAACCTTGAGGGTCATCTTGTCCTTGGCGAAGGAGATGACGAACAGCTCCAGCTTGAAGCCCGCGACTTCCTGCTCCTCGATGCTCACGATCTGGCCGACGCCATGCGCCGGATAGACGATGAACTCGCTGGTCTTGAACCCATGGCGCTGGTTCGTGGGCTTGGACGGCTTGGCGGCCGTCGGCTTCGCGGTTTCGACCTTGGTCTTCGGCGCCGCGGCCGAGTCGATTTTCTTCTCTGTCACCTGAGTCCGATCGCTTGTGCTGGAAGTTTGCAGTTTCGGGGCTTGCGCCGCCGGGTTTTTGCCCGCAGGCGGTGTGGCCGCCGCTGGATTTTCTTGGATGCCGCGCGTCGTGCCGGATTTCGCGGTTTCTGTCTTCGCCGTCGTCGGCCTGGCGGCGGCGACGCTCTTCGGCTTGGCCTCGGCCTGGGATTTCGACGACTTGGCGGGAGCGGATTCCTGGACTGCCTTCGTAGCATTCTTGGTGGACGACATCCGCCATGCTCCTCACCTGGCCCCGGACGCGCCGGGTACGACTACGCTGACGGCTACGGACATACGCTCCGCGCCGTTTCGGAGAGAGAACCTCTCCTGAAGGCCGAAGCCTTCGTGACAGCCGATGAGGCGAAATCCCGCGCGCTCGGCGACAAGCCGAAAAAATGGCTCCGGAGACGTTCACCGGAGCTGGGGCGATGCGCTGACAGAACCTCTGAAGGGCAATCCGACTGTTAAGAAAATATATAGCACGAAAATCTGTGGAAATCAAAGGATACGCTACAGCGCCCGCGCAGGCGCCCGCCGAAAGGTTAACGGCGGCGGTCTGCGCGGCGACAAAACGATCACATCATGTTCAGGCGCCGTTTGGTGCGCCGCACATGCCTTCAATCGCCCTGGCCGGGATTTTTCGACAGCAGCGGCAGCTTGCCGGGCTTGCCGTCAAAGTCCTTGGCGTCGGGCAGCGGTTCGCGCTTGACGGTGATGTTCGGCCAGATCTTCGCCATTTCGACGTTGAGCTCCAGCCACTTCTCCAGCCCCGGCTCGGTGTCGGGCTTGATCGCCTCGGCCGGGCATTCGGGCTCGCAAACGCCGCAATCAATGCATTCGTCGGGATGAATGACGAGGAAATTCTCGCCTTCGTAGAAGCAGTCGACCGGACAGACTTCAACGCAATCCGTATATTTGCACTTGATGCAGTTTTCGACGACGACGTAGGTCATCCCAATCTCTCCTCGCCCCGATGTGCGACGGGCGCGTTCCCGTTTGGGCCGAATGCGCGGTTGCTAGCCGCTTTGCCGGGAAGGCGCAAGTGATGCGGACGATTTGCCGCTGCTTCGGTCTCAATCCGGGCCGAAATTTTTCAGGCGATCGGTTTCGCGCCGGTCGCGTTTGGTTGGACGCTGCCCTCCGCCGGCGGCGGCGGCGAACGCGTCCGCCGCGCCGTCCTCGCGCTTGGGCGTGAGGTCTTCATAAAGAAGGCGCGCCTCTTCGTAGAGGCCGCGTCGCGTCCCGAGCGCCGCGACGCGCAGCACACGCACCTGCCGTTCAAGCGATATGGTGAGAACGTCGCCGACGACAATGCCCTTGGCCGGCGCGTCGATGCGGGCACCGTTCACACGGATGTGACCGTCGGACACAAGCTTGGCCGCCAGCGTGCGCGTCTTCACGACGCGCGCGAACCACAGCCACTTATCAAGACGCAGGCGCTCCACAGCCCTCAGACCGTAGCGCGTCCCATCGCCTTGAGAAAGGTCTTCTTGGCGGCCGCGCGCAGCGCCCGGCGGGCCAGCTCGCGACGCCGGGCGGATTCGAACAGCGCGCCCGCGTTCCGGGCCACCGGAACCATCACGTCGGCCAGCGCCAGGCGTTGCGGCCAGAGCCGCTCCATCAATTCGTGGCCGGACGTCGCGCAGGAATCCGTCATGACGATATCGTCGCGCGCGGCGAGCCGCCCGGACAATTCGCAGGCAAGCTGCACGCCCGGCGCATAGCGCGCATAGGCCTCGTCATAGGCGGTCTTCCAGAAATAGGCGCGGTTGTTGGATTCGAGCACGACGCCCATGGCCACCGGCTTGCCGCCGACATCGAGGCTCTCGATGCTGATCTTGTCCTTGCGCGCCATCAGCCGGGTCATGGTGCGGGCGAACGTGGCGACCGAAGGCTCGGCGAGCAGCGACGTGCCGCGCGCGCCCTTCCAGCCGCCGTCTTCCAGCGCCATGAATTGTTCGGCCGCTTCCCGGATCTCGGCCGGGGTGCGCAGGCTGCGATAGGTCACTTCGCCGTGCTTGCTCATCTGCCGGCGCAGGCGGCGCATCTCGCGCAGATCCTTCGAGCGGCCGGAAAACAGCTCGTCGCTGCGCCCGCCGGGCAGAATGGCGCGCTCGCGCTCGTCGAACAGCGCCAGAGCCCGGCCGACGCGCGATGCGTGCCGGCGCAGCAGGGAAAAAACCGGACCGTTCTTGGGCACGTCGCGCAGCAGCAGGCCGACGACGTCGGGACGCTCCTGCGCCACCCAGTCGAGCGTCAGTTCCAGCGCGTCGACCGCCTGGTGGTGATCGAAAAGCGGCATGCCGAGGCTGGCGAACTTGTGCTCGAAGCCGCGCGCGATCGAATCGCCGAAGGCGCGGCGCGGCAGCATGACAGGCGTGACGCCGATGAGCCTGCCGCGCTGCTGCGGCGCCTGCTCCTCATGCACCAGAACGAAAACCGGGCGGTTTACCGCCGGCAAATGCTGGTAGGCCGGCACGGCGAAGGCGGGATCGAGGAAGACGTTCGGCTCAAGCGCCCGGCCATGCAGGTCGGCCCAGCCGTCCATGAATTCGCCGATGCGGTCAGCGGCGATCGCCTCGACCATGTAGCCGCGCACGCGGCGCGGCGCTTCCGCCGGCTTGCTGGCGGCCTCGGATCCGGCCGCGGCCTTGCCGGTCATGAAGAATGCGGGAGAAAACCCGCTCGGATCTGTTCTGGCGTTCCAGAATCTCGCAATCATGGCGCCTCTCGACGTCTCAATATGAAACCCGGAAGCGCGATTTGTATCAAAATGAAATACATTGTTCGCTTCCGCACGCTTTGAAAAACAAGGCTTCAAAACCCGTGCCGGCGCGGACTAAGAACATACCGTCACCGTCACGCGACGATTGTTAACTTTTTGTTTACAAAAAAGCAATGGCCGAAATGCCGCGGCCGCCGACTCACGCGGCGCGGGCATGGCAATGCGATGCTGTCAGTTGGTCAGCCGAGCAGGCCGCCGCCGCGCGGCGCCAGCGGATTGTCGGCAAGCGCCCCCGCGTCGGCCTCGTCGGGCCCGGTCTCGCCGGTGAAGGCCCGCCACATGCGCGCGACGAAATCGGGCGCGAGATCGCGCAGGATGAAGACGATGCGCGAGGAATGATCCGCGTCGGGCCAGGCCGCGAGGCGGACCGGCGGATGGAAGACATGCTGGACGCCGTGGATGACGACGGGGCGCGCAGGGTCGTCACTGACCGCCACCAGCCCCTTCACCCGCAAAAGATGCGGGCCGTGCGCGCTGCGCAGCAATTCGAGGAACAGGTCGAAGGACGACGGGCTCAGCGCCGCGTCGCTCTTCAGGCAGAAGGCGCGGATGCGCGCGTCGTGCCGGTTGACGTCGTGATGATGATGGCCGTGATGAGAGTGGTCATGCGCGGCGGCGAAAGCCTCGGCGTTGAGCCATTTGCGCACGTCGGGCGTCTTGCCGTCGGGATCATAGAGCCCGGCGTCGAGCAGTCGCGCGGCGTCGGCTTCGCCTCCGGCGACGTCGAGCAGCCGCGCGCCGGGATTGAGCGCCGCAAGCCGCGCTTTCAGGGACGCCACCGCCTGCGGGTCGGCAATGTCGGTCTTGGTCAACGCCAGCCGGTCGGCGACGGCCGCCTGCTTCACCGCCTCCTCATGCGCGTCGAGCGTCGCTGCGCCATTGACGGCGTCGACGACCGTCACCACGCCGTCGAGGCGGAAGCGCAGCATGAGATAGGGGTGATGCATGATCGTGTGCAGCACCGGCGCGGGGTCGGCGAGGCCCGTCGTCTCGACGACGACGCGGCGGAACGGCGCGATGCGGCCGTTGTCGCGCCGCTTCAGCAGGTCTTCGAGCGTCGCCACCAGATCGCCGCGAATGGTGCAGCACAGGCAACCCGACGACATCACCAGCATATCGCCCTCGACCGCCTCGATCAGCAGGTGGTCGAGGCCGATCTCGCCGAACTCGTTGATCAGCACGACCGTGTCGGCGAGCGCCGGATCGCGCAGCAGCCTGTTGAGCAGCGTCGTCTTTCCCGCCCCGAGGAAACCCGTCAGGACAGTCAGCGGCAGGGGCGGCGGCGGGCGGCGATCAAGCGGGTTCATTCGTCGTCAGCGGCTTTCGGCTTGGACTTCGGCTTCACGGCGGGTTTCGCCGCCGGCTTGGCGGCCGGCTTGGCCGCGGTCTTGGCGGGCGCGGCCTTGGCGGCGACGGTGGTCTTCGTCGCCTTTGCCGCCGTTTTCGGCTTGGCGGGCGCCGCGGCCGCGGCGGCGGGCTTCAGCGGTCTGGAGGCGGCGCGCGTGCGGCCGCGCAGCGGCTGGGCGTTGGCGTCGGCCTCGATCGGCGTCTGTCCCGCCGTAATCTTGGCGGGCTTCTGCGCGGCGTAGGCGTTCGCCGGCGACGGCCCGGAATAGCCCGGCGCGCGGCCGACATAGACGGCGACCGGCTCGAAATGCGGACGCGGCCCGAGCCTGGCGCGGGCGGAGCGCGCGCCGCCGGCCGCGCCGCCCTGATCGAACAGGAAGGCGCGCTCGGGATTGTGCGACATCTCCTGCGCCGTCTGGGTCAGGAGCGGCGTCGTCATGTCCTCGGCCTCGACCGGCATTTGCGTCTTGCCGCGCCGCACGCAGATCTCCTGACGCATGTTCGGCGCCGCCATCGGCCCGGATGAGGGCAGGCTGGTCAGCGATCCCTGACCGCTGCCCGAAGCAAAGCCCTTGTCGAACAGGGCCATGGCGTGAATGGTGCGGTCTGCGGCCGACGGCGAGCCCATCACCACGGCAATCAGGCGGCGGCCGCCGTGCACGGCGCTCGCCACGATGTTGAAGCCGGCGGCGCAGGTGAAGCCCGTCTTCATGCCGTCGGCGCCGGGATAGCGGCCGATGAGGCCGTTATGCGTCGGCATGACGCGATTGCCGAGCTTCAGCGCGCCGATGCCGAACAACTCGGCATGCTCGGGGAACTGGTGAAACAGGGCGCGGCCGAGAATGGCCATGTCGCGCGCGCTCGTCACCTGCCGCTCGTCCGGCAGGCCGTTGGGATTGGCGAAGCGCGATTCGCGCATGCCCAATTGCGCCGCAGCGCGATTCATATCCTCGGCGAAGGCCTCGACCGAGCCCGACACGCCCTCGGCGATCGCCACGGCGATGTCATTGGCCGATTTGACCATCAGCATCTTCAGGGCGTTGTCGAGCGTCACCTCGGTGCCGGGCTTGAAGCCCATTTTCGACGGCGCCATGCGCGCGGCGCGCGGCGACATGGCGAGCGGCGTCTCCATGCTCATGCGTCCGTCGCGCACGGCCTGCAGCGCGACATAGGCGGTCATCAGCTTGGTCAGCGACGCGGGATACCAGGAGCGCGTCGCCTCTTCCTGATGCAGCACCTCGCCGCTCGCCATGTCGACGACGAGCGAGGGGGCGGCTTGCGCCCCATGCGCCGCGAGCGCGCCGAGACCGAGAACGGCGCAGATGACGCCTCTGGCGGAAAAACCCATGCCGATGAATCCCAAACTTTTTCGCTGGCGCTTCGGGCGACGGCGGCGCCATCGTCCTAGCGCATCCGGCGCGGTCCTGAAAAGCGCCAAGCCGCCGCCTCCGCCAAAAAGGGCGGAAAGGAGACTGGCGCTTGGCGACGCAGCCTGCATAATCGCGCGACATGCGGCGATTTCGTGACGCATCGCGCGTTCGCCGGAGAAGCGACGAAAAACAAGGAGAAAAAGCCAATGACCGCTTGCATCGTGGGTTGGTCCCATCTGCCGTTCGGCAAGCACGACAACGAAACGGTCGAGAGCATGATCGTCGCCGCCGCCCGGCAGGCGCTCGATCACGCCGGCCTGACCGCCGCCGACATCGACGAGATCGTGCTCGGCCATTTCAACGCCGGCTTCAGCCCGCAGGATTTCACCGCCGGCCTCGTGCTGCAGGCTGATCCCGCCTTCCGGTTCAAGCCGGCGACGCGCGTCGAGAACGCCTGCGCCACCGGTTCGGCCGCCGTGCACACCGCCATCAAGACGATCGAGGCCAAGCGCGCCCGCCGCGTGCTCGTCGTCGGCGTCGAGCAGATGACCAAGACCCCCGGCGCCGAGATCGGCCGCAACCTGCTGCGCGCCTCCTATCTGCCGGAAGACGGCGACACCCCCGGCGGCTTCGCCGGCGTCTTCGGCAAGATCGCCGCCAATTATTTCCAGGCCTATGGCGACCAGTCGGACGCGCTCGCCCTCATCGCCGCCAAGAACCACAAGAACGGCGTCAACAATCCCTATGCCCAGATGCGCAAGGATTTCGGCTACGACTTCTGCCGCAACGAGAGCGAGAAGAACCCCTTCGTCGCCGGGCCGCTGAAGCGCACCGATTGCTCGCTCGTCTCCGACGGCGCCGCCGCCGTGGTGCTGACCGATGTCGATACGGCGCTGACGATGAAGCGCGCCATCATCTTCCGCGCCAATGAGCACGCGCAGGACTTCCTGCCGATGTCGAAGCGCAACATCCTCGACTTCGAGGGCTGCGCCGTGGCCTGGGAGCGCGCGCTGGCGCGGGCCGGCCTCGGCCTCGAAGACCTGTCCTTCGTCGAGACGCACGATTGCTTCACGGTCGCCGAGCTCATCGAATATGAGGCGATGGGCCTCGCCCCGCGCGGCAAGGGCGCCAATGTCATCAAGGACGGAATCACCACGATGGAAGGCCGCCTGCCGGTCAATCCGTCCGGCGGCCTCAAGGCCAAGGGCCATCCGATCGGCGCGACCGGCGTGTCGATGCATGCGCTGACCGCCATGCAGCTCTGCGGCGAGGCCGGCGGCATCCAGGTGAAGGACGCCAAGCTCGGCGGCGTCTTCAACATGGGCGGCGCGGCGGTCGCCAATTACGTGTCGATCCTCGAGCGCATCCGCTGATCGATGAACATCGCGCATTGGCTTGAAGCCACGGCGCGTCTGTATCCCGCCTCGCCGGCCCTGCTGACCGGCGAGCGCGTGGATGCGGATTACGCCACCTTCGCCCGGCGCGCCGCCGCCCTGTCGCGCACGCTGACGCGGACGCACGGCGTTGCCCCGGGCGACCGCGTCGCGTTGTTCATGAGCAATTGCACGCAATATCTCGAAGCGTTCTACGCCATCCTCTGGGCCGGCGCGGCCGCCGTGCCGATCAACGCCAAGCTGCACCCGCGCGAAGCCGCCTACATCATCGACCATGCTCAGGCCCGGCTCGTCTTTACCGACGCGAGCCACGGCGCGGCGCTGGCCGAGGCGTGCTGCGACCTGCCCGCGGGCCTCGTCCATCTGGCGGTCGACGGCGACGCCTTCCGCGCCGCCTGCGCGGGCAACGGCCCCGCCCTCCCCTATCCGCGCGAAGCGAACGATCTCGCCTGGCTGTTCTACACCTCGGGCACCACCGGCAAGCCCAAGGGCGTGATGCTGACGCATGGCAATCTCATCGCCATGTCGCTGTGCTATCCGCTTGACGTCGACGCGCCCTCGCGCGACGACGCCGCGCTCTACGCCGCGCCGCTGTCGCATGGCGCCGGCCTTTACAGTTTCGTCCATATCCGCGTCGGCGCCCGCCATGTCGTGCCGGCTTCGGGCGGCTTCGAGGGCGAGGAAATCCTTGACCTCGCCCGCCGCTTGCGCAACGTCTCGATGTTCGCCGCCCCGACCATGGTGCGCCGCCTTGTCGAGGCCGCCCGCGCCCGCGGGCAGGACGGCGACGGCCTCAAGACCATCGTCTACGGCGGCGGGCCGATGTATCTCGCCGACATCGAGGAGGCGCTGGCGCTGATGGGGCCGCGCTTCGTCCAGATCTACGGCCAGGGCGAATCGCCGATGACGATCACCGCCCTGTCGCGCGACTGGCATATGGACATTTCCCATCCGCGCTATCGCCAGCGCCTCGCCTCCGTCGGCGTGGCGCAGAGCTGCGTCGAGGTGCGCATCACCGGACCCGACGGCGCGATCCTGCCGGCGGATGAAGCCGGCGAGATCGAGGTCAAGGGCGCGGCCGTCATGGCCGGCTATTGGCGCAATCCGCAGGCCACCGCCGAGGCCATCCGCAACGGCTGGCTGCGCACCGGCGACGTCGGCAGGCTCGACGCCGATGGCTTCCTGACGCTGTCCGACCGCTCGAAGGACGTCATCATCTCCGGCGGCACGAATATCTATCCGCGCGAGGTGGAAGAGGCGCTGCTGACCCATCCCTCCGTCGCGGAAGCGTCCGTCATCGGCGCGCCTGATCCCGAATGGGGCGAGATCGTCGTCGCCTGCCTGACGGCCGCGCCGGGCGCGACGATCGACCCGCGGGCGCTCGACGCCCATTGCCTCGCCAGCATCGCGCGTTTCAAGCGGCCGAAGCTCTACATCGACCTCGCGGAACTGCCGAAGAACAATTACGGCAAGGTGCTCAAGACCGAATTGCGCGCGCTCGTCGCCCGCCAACGTCAGCAAACGGGACAAATTTTATGAGCAAAGGATCGCTCGCCGGGCGCAACGCCCTCGTCACCGGCTCGGTTCAGGGCATCGGCCTGGCCATCGCCAGGGCGCTCGCAGCCGAGGGCGCGGCCATCGGCCTGCACGGCCTCGCCGATGCGACGCAGGTCGCCGCGTCCACAGCCGTTCTGAAAGACGCTGGCGCGCCCGACGTGCGCTTCTTCGACGCCGACCTGCGCGACGAAACGGCCGTCGACGCCATGATGGATCAGGCGCTCGACTGGCGCACCGACATTCTCGTCAACAATGCCGGCATCCAGCGCACCGCGGCGCTCGACGGCCTGCCGGTCGAGACGTGGAAGGCCATTCTCGACGTCAACCTGACCGCCGCCTTCCTGACCATGCGCCGCGCCCTGCCGGCGATGGGCGAACGCGGCTACGGCCGCGTCGTCAACATCGCCTCGGTGCACGGCCTCGTCGCCTCGGTCGAGAAGGCGCCCTATGTCGCCTCGAAATTCGGCCTCGTCGGCCTGTCGCGCGTCGCCGCGCTGGAATATGCGGCGAAGGGCTCGGCGAAAACCGGCGGCGTCACCGTCAATTGCATCTGCCCCGGCTGGACCGAGACGGCCATCATCGCCCCACAGGTCGAGGCGCGCGCCGCCCTGTTCGGCGGCGACCGCGACGCCGCCATCGCCGACCTGCTGAAGGAAAAGCAGCCGAGCCGCCGCACCTCCGACCCGGCCGAGATCGGCGCGCTGGCGGCGTGGCTGTGCGCCCGTCAGGCGCACAACATCACCGGGACGGCGATCCCCGTCGACGGCGGCTGGACGGCGCAATAGGCGCGCGTCAGGCCGCCCTGGCCTCGATGGCCAGCGCGTGCACGCCGCCGGCGAGCTCCTCGGCCAGCAGCGCGTTGATGATGCGATGCTGCTCGACGCGGCTCTTGCCGGCGAAGGCCTGCGCCGCCACTTTCACCCGGAAATGCGTGCCGCCGCCCTCGCGCCAGCCGCCGTGGCCCTCGTGATGGTGCGATTCGTCGATGACTTCGAGGAATGCCGGGTTCAGCGCGGCCGCCAGCTTGGCGGTCATGCGCTCGCGAACGGCGGCGGCGTTGGGACTGGTCATGGCGGCTCCTGCGATTGCCGTGCGAAATTAGCGCCGCGTTTGGCTTGCGGCCACCCCTGTCAGGCTCGTAATGTCGCGATGATGAATCTGAACTCCCGCCTGTTCGACAAGATCCGGGTCAAGCCCGAGACGCGCGAGATTCCGCGCGCCGAAGCCGCGCGCTGCAACCATCCCGGCTGCGCCGAGGCGGGATTGTACCGCGCCCCGATGGGTCGCTTGCGTGAGGGGCAATATTTCAGCTTCTGCCTCGACCATGTCCGCGAGTACAACGCATCCTATAATTATTTCAACGGGATGAGCGATGCGGACGTCGCCACCTACCAGCGCAACGCCGTCGTCGGCCACCGCCCGACCTGGACCATGGGCGTCAATCGCTCGGCCAAGGACTTCCGCGAGGACGTCGCCGCGCATGACCCGCTTGGCGCCATGCGGGCGCGGGCGCAACGCCGCGCCGCCTATGACGCCAGGCCCGAGCAGCCGCGCTACGGCATCGCCGCGATGAAGGCGCTGGGCGTGCTCGGGCTCGACGCCACGGCGGATTCCGCCGCGATCAAGACGCGCTACAAGGAACTCGTCAAACGGCTGCACCCCGACGCCAACGGCGGCGACCGGGCCAACGAAGACAAATTGCGTGAGATCATCCACGCCTATAATTATCTGAAATCGGCCCGTCTGGCATAGGCTGGAACCAAAGGCCGAGCCCCGGGGCGCCTCTTGAAAGCGCCGCCGGCAACGGAGGACGAATGCAAAGCGTCAATCATGGCGAGGCCGTTGCGCCCGCAACCCTGCCGGACACGAAGGTTTCGGTCCGTGAGGTTTTTGGCATCGATTCGAACATGCAATGCCCGGCCTATTCGGTCGCCGACGAACATGTGCCGGATCTCGATCCCGACTATCTGTTCGACCGCGACACGACGCTGGCCATTCTTGCGGGTTTCGCCCGCAACCGCCGCGTCATGATCACCGGCTACCACGGCACCGGCAAGTCGACGCATATCGAGCAGGTCGCCGCCCGCCTGAATTGGCCGTGCATCCGCATCAACCTCGACAGCCATGTCAGCCGCGTCGACCTCGTCGGCAAGGACGCCATCGTGCTGAAAGAGGGCAAGCAGGTCACGGAATTCCGCGACGGCATCCTGCCCTGGGCGCTGCAGAACAATGTCGCTCTGTGCTTCGACGAATATGACGCCGGCCGCCCGGACGTGATGTTCGTCATCCAGCGCGTGCTCGAAGTCTCCGGCCGCCTGACGCTGCTCGACCAGAACCGGGTCATCAAGCCGCATCCGGCCTTCCGCCTGTTCTCGACGGCCAACACCGTCGGCCTCGGCGACACGTCCGGTCTCTATCACGGCACGCAGCAGATCAATCAGGGCCAGATGGACCGCTGGTCGATCGTCGCCACGCTGAATTACCTGCCGCACGACAAGGAAGTCGACATCGTGCAGGCCAAGGTGAAGTCCTATACCGGCAAGGAAGGCCGCGACACGATCAACAAGATGGTGCGCGTCGCCGATCTCACCCGCAACGCCTTCATCAACGGCGACCTGTCGACGGTGATGAGCCCGCGCACGGTGATCACCTGGGCCGAGAACGCCGAGATCTTCGCCGACGTCGGCTTCGCCTTCCGCCTGACCTTCCTCAACAAGTGCGACGAACTCGAGCGCACTTTGGTGGCCGAGTTCTACCAGCGCTGCTTCGGCAAGGAATTGCCGGAAAGCGCCCTGAACGTGGCGTTGAGCTGATCCGGCCATGCAGCCGCGATCCTTCCTGCGCACAGGCGGAAAGATCCTCGCGGCTGTTCTGGCGCTCTGGGTTGCGGTCGCCTTTGGCTCTGTGTTGGGGCTGCTGGCGGCCGGCCTGGTTTTCCTCGCCCTGTCGGGGCTCGTCGATTGGGTCTGGCGGCGTCATGCAAGCCTCCAGGACGTTCAGAACGATCTGGCGGATCGCGTCCGCAATCCGCCCCCTTGAAACCGCAAGGCCATCGGCAACATGATTTCGAACCGCAAGCCCCCAGCCAAAGGCGAAGCGCCGCAGGAACCGTTCAAGCGGGCGGTGGCGGGCGCGATGCGCGCGCTCGCCCGCTCGCCGACGCTCGAAGTGGGCTTTGCGCCTGACAAGCCGGCGCTCGTCGGCATGGCCGAGGGCGCCCGCGCCCGCCTGCCCGAACCGCCGCGCAAGATGGGCGCGGCGGAAGCCGCGATCCTGCGCGGCCATGCCGATTCCATGGCGCTGCGCCTCGCCTGCCACGACGATTCCGTTCATCGCCGCTTCGCCCCGCATGGACCTGCCGCCCGCGCCGTGTTCGAGGCGGTGGAGCAGGCCCGCGTCGAGGCCATCGGCGCCCGCCGCATGGAGGGCGTCGCCGCCAATCTCGACGCCATGCTCGACGAGCGTTTCGCCCGCGCCTATCCGCGCGCGCCGATGAACCGCGAGGAGGCCCCGCTCGACGAGGCCGTCGCCATGCTGGTGCGCGAGCGCCTGACCGGCGCGCCGCCCCCGGCGCACGCCCGCCCGATCGTCGAACTCTGGCGGCGATGGATCGAGGACCGCGCCGCCGGCGATCTCGATCGCCTCGGCGACGACATCGAGAACCAGCGCGCCTTCGCCAAATCCGTGCAGAAACTGCTCGCCAGCCTCGACATGGCCTCCGACGCCGACATGGAGCGCGACACCGAGGAGGACGAGGAGGGCAAGGACCAGGCCAAGGAAGGCGCCGACGAAAAACAGAACGAGGGCGAGCAGGACGAATCCGGCGAGACCGTCAGCATGGAGAAGTCGGAGGAGGCCTCCGACGAGATGCAGGAAGGCGAGGTCGATTCCGCCGACGCGCCCACCGGCGAATTCGAGGAGGAATTCGACGAGGGCGAGGCCGAGGAGGCGGCCGAGAGCCACCGCCCGCCGCCATCCGGCGAAGTGCACCGCGGCCTGGACTACAAGGCCTTCGTCACGCGCTTCGACGAGGTCGTCGCCGCCGAGGACCTGTGCGAGCCGGAAGAGCTTGAGCGCCTGCGCGCCTATCTCGACAAGCAATTGCAGAACCTGTCGTCCGTCGTCGCGCGGCTCGCCAACCGCCTGCAGCGCCGGCTGATGGCGCAGCAGAACCGCTCGTGGGAATTCGACCTCGAAGAGGGCATGCTCGATCCCGCCCGCCTGTCGCGCGTCATCATCGACCCGCAGCAACCCCTGTCGTTCAAGCGCGAGAAGGACACCGACTTCCGCGACACGGTGGTGACGCTGCTGCTCGACAATTCCGGCTCGATGCGCGGCCGCCCGATCACGGTCGCCGCCACCTGCGCCGACATTCTCGCCCGCACGCTGGAGCGCTGCGGCGTCAAGGTCGAGATTCTCGGCTTCACCACCAAGGCGTGGAAGGGCGGCCAGTCGCGCGAGGCCTGGCTCGCCGCCGGCAAGCCGGCCGCGCCCGGGCGCCTCAACGACCTGCGCCACATCATCTACAAATCCGCCGACGCGCCCTGGCGGCGCGCCCGCCGCAATCTCGGCCTGATGATGCGCGAGGGCCTGCTGAAGGAGAACATCGACGGCGAGGCGCTGGACTGGGCGCACAAGCGCCTGCTGCACCGGGCGGAGCAGCGCCGCATCCTGATGATGATTTCCGACGGCGCGCCGGTCGACGATTCGACCCTGTCGGTGAATCCCGGCAATTATCTCGAACGCCACCTGCGCCATGTCATCGACGAGATCGAGAACCGCTCGCCGGTGGAACTCATCGCCATCGGCATCGGCCACGACGTGACGCGCTATTACCGCCGCGCCGTCACCATCGTCGACGCCGAGGAGCTCGGCGGCGTGATGACGGAAAAGCTCGCCGAATTGTTCAGCGAGAACGCCGCGCCGGCGCCGCGCCGCGCCCCGTCCGCGCGGCCGCTGCAGACGGCGCGCGCCCGCTGACGTCAGCGGGCGCTGCGACGGGATACGCCGTCGCCGTCGCGTTCGGTCCTGACGCAAAAACGCAGAAAAGCGCGGCGCGCCCTGGGCGCGCCGCGATTAATTCCAGAATGAAGCCTGAAGCTTCAGGCCGCGGCGGCGGCCTGCTTCTTGGCGATCTCGCGCTTCAGCGAGAGGGCGCCCGTCGACAGCTCCGCGTCGCGCGCCTTCAGCAGGAAGGCGTCGAGGCCGCCGCGGTGCTCGACCGAGCGCAGGGCGGCGGCGGCGACGCGCAGACGCACCGAACGGCCGAGCGTGTCGGAGATCAGCGTGACATTGCACAGGTTCGGCAGGAACCGCGTCTTCGTCTTGCGGTTCGAATGGCTGACGAGATTGCCCGTCTGGACCCCTTTGCCGGTCAACTCGCAACGGCGGGACATGGCGTTTTCCTTTCGATCAAAACTCAGTGACGCATGACCGCAACGGACAGCGCCGGAAATCTCAAAATCCGCAAATCCGGCAGGCCGGAAGGTGCAGGGCGACCAGAAAGACGGGCTTAACGGCGACGCCGGGACTTTCCAGCATTCTGGAATGCCCGACCGCGCGACGACAGGGACGTGCAACCCCGTTCGTCCGCCCCGCTCGATTTCTGGACCGGGCGTGTATAGTTGAGGGCATATGACGCGTCAAGCGCCTGCGCTGATTCGGGCGGCGTCATGAAAGCGGCTCATTCTCGCGGAATGAACGGCTTTCGAATCTTTTTCAGGCGCGTCGCGCGACAAGGGTCCAAGGGTATGGCCGCAGCTTTCCGGTCTTCACGCTTTGCAGGCGTCGCATTCGCGGCCCTCGCCGGCCTTGCCTTTGCAGGCGCCGCCCGCGCCGAGACGCTCCGGGCGCAATATTCGATTTCGCTGCTCGGCCTGCCGATCGGCCAGGCCACCGCCTCCGGCTCGGTCGACCGCTCCGCCTACAAGCTGAAGATCGACACGCGCCTGACCGGCCTCGCCGCCGTCATGTCCGAGTTCAAGGCGGTTCTGGTCGCCTCGGGCGGCATGGGTGCCAAGGGGCCGCTGCCGGCCGCCTTCGCCTCGACCACCGCCACCTCGAAAGAGACGCGCACCCTGCGCATGGCGCTCGACGCCGGCACGGTGAAGGGACTGGAGATCGCGCCGCCATGGATCGACCCGCATCCCGGCCGCATCCCCGTCGCCGAGGACGACAAGCGCAACATCCTCGACCCGATCAGCGCCATGTTCATGACCGTGCCCGCCGGCGCGAGCCCGACGGGGCCGCAGGCCTGCAACCGCTCGATCCCGATCTTCGACGGCTATTCGCGTTTCGCCGTCACGCTCAGCTATGTCGGCGAGCGCGACGTCAAGGTGAAGGGCTATGCCGGGCCGGTCGCCGTCTGCTCCGCCCGCTACGTCCCCGTCTCCGGCCACCGCCCCGACCGCAAGTCGACGAAGTTCATGGCCGAGAACAGGCAGATCGAGGCCTGGCTCGCGCCGGTCGCCGGAACCAATGTCGTCGCCCCGCTGCACGTCACCATGGCCACCATGGCCGGAACCGCCGTCATCAACGCCAGCGAATTCTCCGTCGCCGGCGGCTCGGCCGCCGCGCGCTGAGCCGGCCAGGCGGCCTTTCTGTCGCAATTTGACGCGGCCGTTAACCTTTGCCGGCGTGATTGCGCGCCTTTTGGGGCGCCGCATTGGTGGCGCACGCGCGGATGGCCCCCATATATGGCGTGAACGAAGCGCGAAGAGCGCCGCTGAAGCGATTCGTGCCGGTGTTGTTCGCGTCGCGTGCCGGGGGTTAACGCGGCGGCGGGCGAAATTTTTGTCGCCGGCGCGTTGACAGGAAGTCGTTTCGGAGTCCGGGCGTCTTTCGCTGATCGCCCGTGCGCAAAACCGCGTCGCGGGGCGAAATTGCTAAACTTGGGGGTAGCTGCGCCTGCCGCCGCGACATGTTGCGGTGAACAAAATTAGACTCAAGGCGCGGCGGCGATTCGGACGCGATTCGTTCGCGGCCCGTTCGAAGCGTGAATTTCGCTTCAGTTTTTCGTGCCGCTTTGGGTCAGCGGCGAGGGCGAGACAAGCGCGGATGGCAAAGGATCGCGACGCGATGGACATGGCGACCCTGCTGGGCGAGGCCTCCCGAACGCAGCCGCGTCCCGGCGCGGCGAGCGCGGCCGCGCGCGCGCGCGGCGCCGGCGTCACCATCGTGCTGGGGCCGACCAACACCGGCAAGACCTATTACGCCATCGAGCGGATGCTGGCCCATCCCACGGGCCTCATCGGCCTGCCGCTGCGCCTGCTGGCGCGCGAGGTCTACAATCGCGTCGTCGCCCGCGTCGGCTCCGACGCCGTGGCGCTCGTCACCGGCGAAGAAAAGATCAAGCCGAAAAACCCGCGCTACTGGATCTGCACCGTCGAGGCGATGCCGCGCGATCTCGACCTCGCCTTCGTCGCCATCGACGAGATCCAGCTCTGCGCCGATCTCGATCGCGGCCATGTCTTCACCGACCGATTGCTCAACCGCCGCGGCCGCGATGAAACGCTGATCATCGGCGCGGCGACGATGGAGCGCGCCATCCTGCAATTGCTGCCGGGCGCGCATGTCCTCTCCCGGCCGCGCCTGTCGCAACTGAGCTTCGCCGGCGAACGCAAGATTTCGCGCCTGCCGCGCCGCAGCGCCATCATCGCCTTTTCCGCCGAGGATGTTTATGCGATCGCCGAATGGGTGCGCCGCCAGCGCGGCGGCGCGGCGGTCGTGCTCGGCGCGCTGTCGCCGCGCACCCGCAACGCCCAGATCGAGATGTATCAGAACGGCGACGTCGATTATGTCGTCGCCACCGACGCCATCGGCATGGGCCTCAATCTCGACGTCGACCACGTCGCCTTCGCCGCCGACCGCAAGTTCGACGGCTGGCAGCACCGCCGCCTCAACCCTGCGGAAATGGCCCAGATTGCCGGCCGCGCCGGCCGCCACCTGCGCGACGGCACGTTCGGCACCACCGGCCGCTGCCCGCCGCTCGACGCCGAAACCATCGCGGCCCTCGAGGATCACCGCTTCGATCCCGTCAGCCTGCTGCAATGGCGGTCGAGCGATCTCGATTTTTCCTCCTTCGAGGATCTCGTCGCCTCGCTCGACGCCCTGCCGAAGGAGCCGGGCCTGACGCGCGCCCCGACCGCCATCGACCAATTGGCGTTCGAGGCGACGGCGCGCGACGCCGACGTCCGCCGTCAGGTCAGGACGCGCGCCGACATCGCCCGCCTTTGGGAAGCCTGCCAGATTCCCGATTATCGCAAGCTGTCGCCGGCCGCCCATTCCGACCTCGTCCTGTCGATTTTCCGCTTCGTCGTGCGCGCCGGCAAGATCCCCGACGACTGGTTCGCCCGCCAGCTCGGCGGCCTCGACCGCACCGACGGCGACATCGACGCCCTGTCGGCGCGCATCGCCCAGGTGCGCACCTGGACCTTCATCGCCAACAGATCCGACTGGTTGCGCGATCCTTTGCATTGGCAGGGCGTCGCGCGTCAGGTAGAGGACAGTCTGTCGGATGCGCTGCACGCGCGGCTGGCCCAGCGGTTTGTCGATCGCCGGACGAGCGTGTTGATGCGGCGTTTGAGAGAGAATGCGATGCTCGAAGCGGAAATTACATCTGCCGGTGACGTGATGGTCGAGGGCCAGCACGTCGGACAACTTCACGGGTTCCGGTTCACCGCCGACCCGCAGGCCGAAGGCGAAGCCGCCAGGGCGCTCAACGCCGCCGCGCAGAAAGCGCTGGCGACCGAGATCGATCAGCGCGCCACGCGCGTCTCGGAAGCGGTCGACGACGCCTTCGTGCTGGCCAATGACGGCGTCATCCGCTGGCTCGGCGAGACGATCGGCAAGATTTCCGCCGGCGACCACATCCTGCAGCCGCGCGTGCGCGTGCTGGCCGACGAGCAATTGAGCGGCCCCGCTCTCGAGCTCGCGCAGCGCCGCCTCGATCTCTGGCTCGCGCAGCATGTGACCAGGCTGCTCGGCCCGCTGGCCGAGCTGGAAAAGGGCGAGGGCCTCGAAGGCGCCGCCCGCGGCCTCGCCTTCCAGATCGGCGAGGCGCTCGGCGTGCTGGAGCGCTCGCGCGTCGCCGAGGAGATGAAGACCCTCGAACAGACCGCCCGCGCCGGCCTGCGCCAGCTCGGCGTCCGCTTCGGCGCCTATCACCTCTATCTGCCGGCTTTGCTCAAGCCCGCGCCGCGCGCGCTCGCCGCCCAGCTCTGGGCGTTGAAGCATGGCGGCGTCGACGAGGTGAAGGGCCTTGAGGAAGTGCCGCATCTGGCCGCCTCCGGCCGCACCTCCTTCGTCGCCGATCCGCAGGTGCCCAAGGGTTTCTACCGCGCCGCCGGTTTCCGCGTCTGCGGCGACCGCGCCGTGCGCGTCGACATTCTCGAACGCCTGGCCGATCTCATCCGCCCGGCGGTGGCCTATCGCCCCGGCCAGACCGCCGGCGACCCGCCGCCCGGCGCGGCCGATGGCGACGGCTTCGTCGTCACGGTGGCGATGACCTCGCTGGCCGGTTGCTCGGGCGAAAGCTTCGCCTCCATCCTGCGGTCGCTCGGCTACCAGATGGATAGCCGCAAGGGCCCGGCCATCACCGTGCCGCTCGTGCCCAAGGCCGCGACCGAACCGGTCAGGCCCGCAAGCGAGGCCGAGACGCCCGCTGCAGCGGCCGAAACGCCTTCCGAGCCCGCCGCACCGGCCGAGACGCCCGCCGACGCTGCTGAAGCGCCGGCGCAGGCCGCCGCGGCCATGGAACCGACTGCGGATGCGCCGGTCGAGTCCCCTGTCGTCGAAGCCGTTGCGGAAGTGCCGGCCGCCGAGGCCGTCGAATCCGCCCTGGCGGACGCTCCCGCCGCCGAGGCCGAAGCCGAAGCGTCGGAGACGCCGGAAGCCGCCGCCGAGGAGCCTGCCGCTGCTGAGGTTGTGGTCGAAGAAGCGCTCATCGAAGTCTGGCGGCCGCACCGCCATCACGGCGGCCGCCGTCCCGAGCGCGACCGTCAGCAGCCGCGCGGCCAGAATCGCGGCCCGCGCCGCGAGGCCGCCTCATCCGGCGAAGCGCCCGCGGGCGGCGAGCAGAAGGGCGAGCAGCGCCGCTGGACGCCGCGTCCGCCGCGCCCGGAAGGCGAGCGCAAGGAAGGCGGCGAGGGCCGCCGTTTCGAGAGCCGGCCGCGTCCGGAAGGCGGCAAGCCGCGGCCCGAAGGCGGCAGGCCGCGCTTTGAAGGCAAGCCCCGTTTCGACGGCAAGCGCCCGCCGCGCGATGACCGGTCTGGCGGCGGCGCCCGCACCTTCTCGTCGAGCGAGAAGCCGCGCGGCCGCGAGCCCGATCCGAACTCGCCTTTCGCCAAATTGGCGGCGTTGAAGGCCGAGCTGGAAAAGGGCAAGAAATAAGGAAAAGGGCGTTTCAAGCGCCCTTTTTCATGCCTGTTCGCGCAGCACGCGGCGGATGATCTTGCCTGTCGTCGTCAGCGGCAACTCGCCGACGAAGGCGATCTCACGCGGATATTCGTGGGCCGACAGCCGCGTTCGGACGAAGCCCTGAATCTCGGCCGCCAATGCCTCCGAGGCGCTGAACTCGTCGCGCAGCACCACGAACGCCTTGACGATCTCGGTGCGCAGCGGATCGGGCTTGCCCACGACCGCCGCCAGCCGCACGGCCGGATGGCGCAACAGGCAATCCTCGACCTCGCCCGGCCCGATGCGGAAACCCGACGAGGTGATGACGTCGTCGTCGCGCCCGACAAAATGCACATAGCCATCGGCGTCCATCACGCCCTGGTCGCCGGTCAGCATCCAGTCGCCGACGAATTTGTCTGCCGTCGCCTGCGGATTGCCCCAATATTCGAGGAACATGACCGGATCGGGTCGCCGGACGGCGATTTGGCCTTCCTCGTCCGGGCGGCAGCGCACGCCGTCGGGGCGAATGACCGCGACCGCGTGGCCCGGGACAGCCTTGCCGATCGCCCCCGCCCGGCTGACGCCAATGGCGGCGCAGGATCCGAGCACGAGATTGCATTCCGTCTGGCCATAGAATTCGTTGATCGTCAGACCGAGCTCCGCGCGGCCCCAGGCGTAGGTTTCAGCGCCAAGCGATTCGCCGCCTGAGCCCAGCGTTCGCAGATTCAGGGCGTAGCGCGCGCCCGGCTTCTCGACGGCGCGCATCATGCGCAGCGCTGTCGGCGGGATGAACGTATTGCGGACATCCAGCCGCGCCATGAGCTCGAACGCCGCTTCGGGATCGAATTTCTCCCAGGCGCGCGCCACCACCGGCACGCCGAAATGCAGCGCCGGCAGCATGACGTTGAGCAGGCCGCCAGCCCAGGCCCAATCCGCCGGCGTCCACAGCCGGTCGCCGGGCTGCGGCAGGAATTCGTGCGGGAATTGCACCCCCGGCAGATGGCCGAGCAGCACACGATGGCCGTGCAGCGCCCCCTTCGGCTGACCGGTCGTGCCGGAGGTGTAGATGATCAGCGCCGGATCGTCTGGCGTCGTCTCGACAGGCGTGAAATCGGGCGAAGCCATCGCCAACAGGCGACCGAAATCTTCGACGCCCGCCTGCTCCCCCTGCGTCGAGATCACCAGCTGCAGATCGGCAAGGCGCGCGCGGACCGTCGATATCTTTTCGACCCCCGCGGCATTCGTGATCAGCGCGCCGACGCCGGCGTTCTGGAGCCGATATTCGAGCGCGTCGGCGCCGAACAGCGCCGCCAGCGGCAACGCGATGGCGCCGAGCTTGTAGATCGCCAGATGCGCGACGGCGACCTCATGCGCCTGCGGCAGCAGGATGGCGACGCGATCTCCCCGCTTGACGCCGCGCGCGCGCAGGGCGTTCGCCAGCCGGTTGGACATGTCGCGCAAGCGTCCATAACTGACCACATCGACGCGACCGTCGGCGAAAGTCTCGTAGATCGCGGCCCGTTCCGGCTCAACAGCCGCCCAGCGGTCACAGCAATCGACGCCAATGTTGTAGCGCTGCGGAATCTGCCAACGGAATGCGGCGTAGAGGGCGTCATAATCGCGCAGATTCGGCAACATCGACGGATCTCCGGAATGCGTCGGCAATTTATGCCTGCCGTCCGACGCGCCGTGCAAGCGAGGATCGCACGCGCGGGGGATAAAACGCGAAAAGGGCCGCTCGCGCGGCCCTTCATGCATACTCCATCTGCCCGGCTCAGATCCCGAGGGCAGCCTTCAGCTCGTTGAGCTGGTCGAGCTTTTCACGGGCGACGCGGCGCGTCTCGTCGGTCTTGGCGTCGGCGGCGTCCTCTTCCGCGTTCTTGATCTCGGCGGCGATGCGCGCCGCGTCGAGATCCTCGACCGGGATCGCCTGCTCGGCGAGAATGGTCAGGCCGCCCGCCGCCACGTCGGCGAAACCGCCGCGGACGAACAGACGCGCCTTTTTCGACGCGCTCTCGGCAACCTCGACAATGCCCGGCTTCAGCGTCGACATGACCGGCGCGTGATCCTTGAGCACGGTGAACGCGCCCTCGCTTCCGGGCACGACGACGGACTCAACCTCGCCGGAGAAGAGCAGCTTCTCGGGGGAGACGAGTTCGAAGTGGAAAGCGGCCATCAATGCCTCCGGCAGGCTGAAAATCGGGCGCGCGGCCAACACGGCCGCGCGCTCATGGTCTTTGGATTACGCAGCCTCGGCCGCGAGCTTCTGGGCCTTCTCGATCGCTTCCTCGATCGAGCCGACCATGTAGAAGGCGGCTTCGGGGAGGTGATCGTACTTGCCTTCGCACAGGCCCTTGAAGCCCTTGATCGTGTCGGCGAGCGACACGAGCTTGCCGGGCGAGCCGGTGAAGACTTCGGCGACGTGGAACGGCTGCGACAGGAAGCGCTCGATCTTGCGGGCGCGGGCGACGGCGATCTTGTCCTCTTCAGACAATTCGTCCATGCCCAGGATCGCGATGATGTCCTGCAGGGCCTTGTAGCGCTGCAGCACCTGCTGCACCTGACGGGCGACGGCGTAATGCTCTTCGCCGACGATCAGCGGCGACAGCATGCGCGAGGTCGAGTCGAGCGGATCGACCGCCGGGTAAATGCCCTTTTCCGCGATCGAACGCGACAGAACGGTCGTGGCGTCCAGATGGGCGA